>Ga0272441_10016726_pt1 | contig 10103 bp, 9 predicted proteins | sample SSMProp6N_FD_193582 | JGI IMG/M metagenome (GOLD analysis project Ga0272441, IMG submission 193582) | Marine sediment archaeal communities from Little Sippewissett salt marsh, Falmouth, MA, United States - SSM-Prop-6N | ecosystem: Environmental > Aquatic > Marine > Wetlands > Sediment ... | reverse complement strand
TCCACCGGCGAGCGGATGGGAAGCATGAGCCTTCCAGTCTATCCCGAGGAGCAAGAGCCGAAAGTTGAAGATGTCGTAGAGCAGGTTTTGCAGCAGCTGACTCTGCGGCAGAAAATCGGGCAGCGTTTTGTCACGGGCTTCCCCGGCGGAACAGTGAACGCCTCTGTAGTCGAACTGATCGAGAAAGGCTACGTGGGCGGGTTTATGCTCACCGGTTCCAACATCCGCGATCGGGATCAGGTGAAAAACCTCGTCGGGGGCTTGCAGGAAGTAGCCGCACGGCACAATCCGGCCGTGGGGCTTCTTATCGCCGTGGATCAGGAGGGCGGGCGGGTGAACCGCCTGAACGTGGAGACTCTGACTCGTTTCCCCGCCCCGTACTACTGGGGGCGGCATCAGGATCCGCTGTACGTGGAAGCCGCCGCCTATGTAATCAGCCGTGAAGCGCTTTCGGTGGGGTGCAACATGAACTTTGCTCCGGTGCTCGACCTGTACGGAAAGCCCGATGACAGCATTGTGGGAGACCGCTCGATGGGCAGCAATCCGGTGCTGGTTGGAGAGCGTGGGGTGTACTATTTGTTCGGCGCCCAGCGGGCCGGCATCGCCGCGGTAGCCAAGCATTTCCCCGGCCACGGCCGCACCACGGTGGATTCCCATCACCGGCTTCCGGTGGTCGAGGCCGATGAAGCGACTCTCCTGAATGAGGATCTTGTTCCCTTCCAGATGGCGATCCGTCACGGAGTGGATGCGATCATGACCGCTCATATCCTCTATCCCCAGATCGATCCGGAATTTCCCGTTACCCTTTCGCCCGTGTTCGTGCGGGGTCTGCTGCGCGGCCGGCTCGGTTTCGGTGGTGTGGTCATCTCCGACGATATCGAGATGGGCGCTTTGCAGAGCAGCTTCACTCCCGAGGAGATCGTAAAACACAGCATCAATGCCGGAGTGGATATATTGCTCGAATTTGGAACATTGGATGTATTGAAACTGATCGATGAAGTCCATACGATGGTACAGGCCGGTGAAATACCCGTGGAAAGGATAGAGGAGGGCGTGCGCAGGGTGCTGCTGCTGAAGCGGAAGTACGGGCTGCTGTAGCGCCGAATGCTTATGAACGGATCGGAGAACTCGGTTCTACTCGTCGTCGATGTTCAGCAGGATTTCTGCCCGGGCGGCAGTCTACCGGTTCCGGAGGGAGACGCCATTATTCCTCTGGTCAATCGTTTGGCTGCGCGCTTCCGGAGGGTTGTGGCCACTCAGGATTGGCATCCGCGGAATCACGTTTCCTTTGCTTCCAATCATCCCGGAGCCAGGCCCTTCGACACCATTCCGGGACCGGCGGGGGAGCAGATCCTCTGGCCCGATCACTGTATTCCGGGCACACCCGGGGCGCGGTTACTCCCCGAGCTTGATACGCTTCGTTTCGATCTGATTCTACGGAAAGGCACGAATCCCGCGCTGGATTCCTACTCCGCGTTTTTCGAGAATGATCGCAAGACACCTACGGGTCTGCACAACTATCTCAACGGTCTGGGAATCGACAGCGTGTATCTGGCGGGGTTGGCCCTCGATGTGTGTGTTTTCTACTCGATCATGGATGCCGTCAAGCTCGGCTTTCAAGCCGTGCTGGTATCCGACGCCTGCCGTGCGATCGATACCCCGAAAGGGACATTGGCGACCCGGCTCGACGAGATGCGGGAGGCAGGAGCCCGGATCGTAGAGTCGAATGAGTTGGAGGACGCGTAGGATGGACAGCAGATGCTTCGTGAACTGCGCTCTGCTCACCGATTTTTACGAGCTGACCATGATGCAGGGATATTTCCTCCAGAAGCACAATCCCCTGGCCGTCTTCGAGATGTTTTTCCGCCGTCCTCCGTTCAACGGCGGATTCTCCGTGTTCGCCGGTCTGGAGACCCTGATCAAAAACATCAGGAGTTTGCGCTTCGAGGCGGAGGATTTGGAGTACCTCGCCGGGCAGGGGGTTTTTCGTAAAAGTTTCCTCGACTATCTGGCGAATTTCGAGTTCACGGGACAGATCCATGCCATGGACGAGGGGACGCTGGTATTTCCGAACGAACCGCTGATCCGGGTTCAGGCCCCGCTGATCGAAGCCCAGCTGTTGGAGAGTCTGCTGCTAAATATCGTCAATTTTCAGACCCTTGTCGCCACCAAGGCGGCGCGTATCTACCTGGCCTCCGAAGGAGGTTCGGTCCTGGAGTTCGGGATGCGCCGCGCGCACGGGGTGAACGGAGCCCTGGCAGCCACCCGCGCCGCTTTCATCGGCGGAGCTTCGGGAACCTCCAACACCCTGGCCGGCAAGCTATACGGCATCCCCGTGAAGGGAACCATGGCTCACTCCTGGATCATGAGCTTCGACTCGGAACTGGCGGCTTTCGAGAAATACGCGGAGGTGTATCCCGACGGCTGCATCCTGCTGATCGATACCTATGATACCCTGAGAAGCGGATTGGAAAACGCCATTAAGATCGGCCGGAAGCTGCAGGAACAGGGGCACGATAGCTTCGGAGTGCGGCTCGATTCCGGCGATCTGGAGTACCTGAGCAAGCGAGTGCGGGAGAGACTGGATCGGGCGGGCTTGAGAAACGCCAAGATCGCCGCCTCCAACGAACTGGATGAGGGGATCATCCAGCAGTTGATTACAAACCACGCCCCCATCGATATCTGGGGCGTCGGAACTCATCTGGTGACGGCCAAGAGCGATCCGGCTCTGACCGGTGTGTACAAGTTGATGGCCAAGGAGGTCGACGGGAGCTATATTCCGACTATCAAGGTATCGAACAACCCGGAAAAAATCTCCGATCCGGGCGTCAAACAGGTCAATCGCTTCTACAACGGCGCCGGTGCACCCGTGGCGGATCTGATCACGCTGGAGGGGGAGGCGCTGCCGATCGGTCCGCCGTATCGCTTCTATCATCCCCGCTATCCGTATCGTTTTCTTGACGTCGCAGAGTATCGAGGTATCGAACCTCTGCTACGCCCGGTGCTCGATGGCGACAAGATCCTGATCGATTTTCCCAATCTGAATACCATCCAGCAACGGACCAAGAAAAACCTGGCCGCGCTGGATGATACCTACAAGCGGTTGATAAATCCACACGTGTACAAGGTGTCGCTCTCCGAGAAGCTCAAGGATCTGAAGTTCGGATTGATCGCCGAATATGAACGGAGTACTCACAAGGAAACCGGCGGCGAAAAAGGCCCCACGGCTGTATGATTGTATCCGATCAAACGCTTAAGCGTTTTCTGGCCGACAAAACCATAGAGGTTGCACCGCTTGAGGAGCGCCAGATCCAACCCGCGTCTATCGATCTGCGTCTGGGCGATCATTTCTTGAAGATTGATGAAAATCGCATGGAGGTGATCAGCCTGGACAGGGAGCTGGAGTACATCGAGTTCAAGCAGGAGCAGATCATTATACCGCCGCACAGTTTCCTGCTGGCAGTGACCCGTGAGTTTGTCCGCATTCCCGACAACATCACGGCGTTTGTGGAGGGCAGGAGCTCGATCGGCAGGATCGGTCTGTTTATCCAAAACGCCGGTTGGGTTGATCCCGGTTTCGCCGGAACCATCACCCTGGAGCTTTACAACGCCAACCGTCTGCCCATCCGCCTGGCCAGCGGCCGTCGGATCTGCCAGATCGTCTTCGCCATGATGGACGCACCGGCCGGAAAGCCGTATCACGGCAAGTACCAAAACCAGCAAGCAGCGGTGGGTAGCCGCGTGTTTCTGGATCGGGATTGACGGCTCGCCGCCAAGACCGATGAACGGCCCGAATGTCACAATCGGCGAGAGGCAGGTCGGGTGGGGCCATCCCTGCTTCATCGTAGCCGAGGCCGGCAGCGCTCACGGAGGCGATCTGGCCAGGGCCTTTGCTCTGATCGAGACGGCGGGGCGGGCCGGCGCCGATTGCGTCAAATTCCAGATGATCTTCGCAGACGAGATCGTGCATCCGAAAACCGGCTGCATCGATCTTCCGGGCGGCAAGACTCCGATCTACGAACGTTTCCGGGCGCTGGAGAGGGATCTGCCTTTCTACGTGCGTCTGAAGGAATATACCGAGAAACAGGGTTTGGAGTTCCTGTGCTCGGCCTTCGGCTTGCGCAGCGCGCACCTGCTGCGTGAGCTCGGCGCCCGGGCGGTCAAGATCGCCTCTCCGGAGCTCAACCATTTTCCCCTGCTTCGCGAGCTGGCCGGCTACGGCCTGCCGCTGATCTTCTCCACCGGGGTGTCCACCCTCTGCGATATCGAGCGTGCCCTGGCCGCGGTCGGCCCGGAAACGGTGCTGCTTCACTGCATCACCGCCTACCCGGCGCCCGAGGAGGAGTACAATCTGCGCGTGATACCCCATCTGGCGGGGATCTTCGGCTGTCCGGTGGGTGTTTCGGATCACTCGCGCGATCCACGGCTGGTTCCCTGTCTGGCCGTGACCGCGGGAGCCTGTTTGATCGAAAAGCATATCACCCTGGCGGCGGATAACGGCGGCTTGGATGATCCCATCGCCCTGGATGCGGAGGGCTTCGCCCGCATGGTGGAAAGTGTGCGCCGGGTGGAGTCCATGGACCCCGGCGACGCCCGTTCCTGGCTGGAGGACAGCTTCGGGCGGACGCGGATCGAGCGTACGCTGGGGGACGGGGTCAAGCGACTGGCCTCCTCGGAGCGCGCGTACTATGCAACCACCAATCGCACGCTCCACGCGCGGGGCGATATTCCCGCCGGCGGGACCATCCGCGCAGAGCAGGTTTGCGTCGTGCGCAGCGAGCGCAATCTGCGCCCGGGGATCGGGCCGGAGTACCTGGAGCTGGTGGTGGGACGCACGGCTCAACGCAGCATTCCCGATGGGCAGGGGATCACCTGGGAGGATCTGTTACCGCCGCCGGCCGAATCGGCGGCAGGCGAACCTGCGGCCTGTGACCCGCCGGACGGAACGGGCTGAGCGGGACACCATGAGCGAGGAGATGCTCCAGCTGGTCGACCGTCGTGGAAAACCGGTCGGCACGGCCGCGCGCAGCGTCTGTCACGGAGACCCGGATCTGATCCAGGCGGTGGTGCATCTTCATATCTTCGATCCGGCCGGCAGGATGTACCTGCAGCGCAGAGCCGCGTGCAAGCAGCGTTTCCCCGGCAGGTGGGATACCGGTGTGGGAGGGCACGCGGCTGCAGGAGAGAACCCGGAGCAGGCGATCCGCCGGGAGGCTCGGGAGGAGCTGGGAATCGAGCTGGATGATCCCTCTGTGGTGAACGGGCTGATCCGCCTGGAGCCGTATCTGTACCGCGACGAGGTGGAGAGCGAATACGTGTCGGCCTTTCGGGCCGTCTACACCGGCGTGCTCCACCCCAATCCCGAGGAGGTGGCGGAGGGCCGGTTCTTCGAGCCGGAGCGGATCAGAGGGCTCCTCGAGCGGCAGCCGGAGCGGTTCACGCCCCACTTCCGGCAGGCGTTTGCACAATTTTTACCTGACATTGACAGCAGAAACCAGCGGATGTAGGGTGATTGTATGAAGAGATTCGCTATCCTGTTTGTGTTGTTGATAATTTCTGCGGGCGTCTTCGCTCAGGATGGAGAGAAACCGCTGATCTCCGTCCTCGATTTCAAGGCCAGCGACATCTCCCAGGCAGAGGTGGAGCTGTTCGTCGATTTCATGACCAGCCATATCGTGGAGACCGGCCGCTACCGCGTGCTCGACCGCTCACAACGGCAGGCGATTCTGCAGGAGATCGAATTTTCCGCCTCGGACTGCACCGATGAGAGCTGCCAGTTGGAGATCGGACGGTTGTTGGCCGCCAATCAGATCATCGTCGGCAGCCTGGGACGAATCGGCGGACAGTACATCCTGAACATCAAGCTGCTCGACGTGCAAACCGGCGAAGCGATAGACTCGGCGTCCAAGGTCTATACGTCGATCGACGATCTGGTCAACGACAGTAAACGGCTGACCTACCGCCTGCTGCGGACGGATTTCCAGGACGGCGACGCGGCGGTTCATCAACCGGAGGCGGAAGAATCCCCCGCCGAGGAACCACAGGTGGAGCCGCAGCCAGGGAGACAGTCCTCGGCCCGCAGGGAAAGCGGCGAGTACTTCAACACCGCCTACCTGACCGCGTCCTTCGAGATCGGGGATGAGGACCTGTACCTGCTGTTGAACTACTCGAGGCACATCATTCCGGCCTTGGGCGTGAATATCGGGGCCGGAATCAGCACCATGTACGGGGAGTTTACGGTTCTGGGCGGGCTGTTCGCCGATCTGTCCGTGCTGCGTGTGTACGCGAACGCCGGCTGGGATGACTTTGCCGGCTTCCTGGTCTCGGCATCCATCATGTTCGAGATCGGCCGGTTCTGTACGGGAGTGGACTTCGGGAGGACCTTCGACTCAGAATATTTCCGCCTCGGCGCCGTGGCGGGCTACACCTTCTGATCTCCGGCCGGAGGGCTACAGCACCAGATAGACGAGTCCTTCCTCCCCGGAAACGATCAGATAGTCGATGACGGGTACGGTCACGATGCGAAGCCAGGCCATACCGGTGATTTTTCCGGGCAGACCGGCGCACAGGGGAAAGCGGGACCAGCTGCCCGCCGCCCCGTTCCAGATGAACAGGTCCGAGTCGCTCAGATAGGCCTTGAACACCGGCGGGTAGTCGGCCACGGCGATCAGGCGAATCGCGTGGCCCGCGGTGTTCGGTTCCCGCACCGCAGCGCCTTGGAACACTCCGTCGTTCATCTGCACGGACCAGGCCCCATCCGCCGTTCCCATGAGCAGCGTATCTCCGTCGCCGAATTGATCGACCAAGCCCCAGGAAAACACCTTGGCCGGCGTATCCAGCTGTACCTTGTTCTCGTCGATGCTGGGGGAGGAATCCAGCAGGAACTCCCGGGGAAGCTTGAATGCTCCGCCCGAGGTGGCGAAGAAGCCGTTTCCCGGAAAGTCGGTGATGCAGTCGTACACCCGCTCGGATTCCAGGTTCGCCCAATTCCACGAGGCCGGATTCCAGGCGATATCCAAGTCGATGTATGCGCCCCCCAATCCGCCGTCGCGGAAGAACCAGGCGGTCGAACCGCCGGAAGTTTCGCGTGCGGCGGATCCGAGTACCGATACCGAACCCAGGCTTGAAGAAAAATCCGTATCGAAGGTCAGATCATTAAAGGGAACGATTCCCCGATTGGTGTTCAACCAGGCCAAAACTTGATCCGGAGAATCGACATCGATTCCCGCATCAAGCGAATTGATCGCGTGGCCGCCGGGAACGGTCGTAGAGGCAAAAGAGGAAGGACCGCCGGATGCCGAATACACGGCTTCCCATTCAGCTGTGACGATGGTGTCGAACTGGTCCACCACCACCCCCTTGAGGCTTTTGCCCATCAATTCCCAAACCGGTTGGAAGGGGGTAATAGCGAATAGATCTTCCTCGGTGAAGGGCACCCGGGTGTTCTCTCCCGCGGCAAGCTTGAACGACTGGGATTCAGCCCAGCCGTCGGTCAGAAACCACCCTCCGCTCTGTTCCCGGCCCAGAGCGAGCCACACCCTGTAGGCGGGCCCAACCGGGATGTCTTCCAGGGTCAGCTGGATTTCCGGATTCGAATTCGCTGCCAGAGGGATCTCGACAAATTTACTCGCTTCGCGCAGAGGATAGATCTTGTTGTCCGCGATCAGCCACACGCGGGCGTATCGATCATCCGGTCCTTTTGCCGATGGAGTGGATAGATTCAGCGTCAAATCGGCGACCGAGTAGCCGGATATCCAATAGCAGGAGGGCAGTGCAGCCGCCAGCATCAGCAGAAGCGTATAAACAATAATCTTCTTCATCTCGGATCTCCTAATTCGGAACCACGATCGGCGGGATGATCACCGTGATGCTGCCGGTCGGATCCAGCCCGGAGCCGGCCGGAAGCCGGCCGCCGGAATCCCCTCCGGCTCCGGGGGTGTAGGGATTGACGCCGGAGTCGGAGTTCTTACCCTCTCCGCCGCTTGAGGGCGTTCGGTAGCCGTCGCCCCCGCCGCTCTCGCTGGAGGAATACGATCGCTTCTGGCCGAGCAGAGTCAGGTAGACGACATCCCCATCAACCACCGCAACGTCGAAGCCGTCGTAGGCGAAATCGGTGCCGCGCACCGCTGCGGTGGAAACCGGGCTTCTCAATTTGAAATCGTGTTTCAATCCGGCCGCGGTTTTTACCTGGGCGTTGACCTTGCCGACACGCAGATACATATCGGTGCGCACGGTTCCCTCTCTCTCGATCAGTTCCTCCAGGCGCAGTCGCGTGAGCGGCTGAACCTCCAGAACCGCGTTGCCCAGGTCGAGCAGAGCCCGGGCGCCGAAGCCCGTCGAGATTGTTGTGCCCCGGGAGATATCCATCCCCACCGCCGCCTGCCGCCAGGTTCCGCCCGGTTCCCGGATCTCCACCTTGCCCGTCACCTGTCGCAGCACCGCGGAGCTCTGAGCAAAACTTAGCGCGCCGCAAAGACCGACAAATATGAGAACGATTCCTATCTTTTTCATGCCGTCACCCCGTTCCTAAGTATAGCTCAAAAACTGAACGATATCTCGAGCTGTCCCTTGAGTACCGCCTCCTGATCGGTGAAGGCTCCGCCCATGGGCAGAAATACGCCCATGGAGAGGGATGCGCCCAGGTCGGAGAAGGGACGGAAATTCACCAATCCGTCCACCTCGGCGCCGAGATACTTGGAGTCGAAATCGGTCGCGCGTGCATCCATGATCGGCCCGGTCGTGGGTCGGAAGTACAGCAAGGCCTTGATCGCCGCTTGCAGGTCTTTGCGCGGTTTTATTGAATAACCGGCGTCCAGCACGATCAGATTGCCCAGGCGCGGGGAGAATACCACGGCCAGCTGCTGCCTGGAAATCGGCATGAAAACACCGGCGCGCTCCGCGGTATTGCCCTCATAGTAGGCATTCGGCAGGGCGTTGAAATCGCCGTCTCCGCTGGTGAACAGCAGGCCCAGCTCCGCCCGGGAAGCCAGAAACTGCTCGGCGAAGTAGCGAAGAGTCAAACCGGCGGAAAACGAGAGAATGGAAGCATACTCCCAGCTTCCGGTCAGTTCAGAGGGAGCGCTTCCCGTGCCCAGGTAGGCGAAGGTGTTGTGATACAGAGAGGGGATAATCGCACCGTCGACCGCCAGGCCGAAGTACTGGCTGCTGAGCCGACCGCCGACCCCGTCGATGGCGAACGTCGCCCCTTCGCTGCGCAGATCCTGCTGAAACAGGATCGAGGCGTACAGGTCCTGTCTCAGAAACAGTTGCGGGAATTGTGCCTGCAGGGAACCGACCAGGCGCGGCGGTGCGAGATCGTCGGAGTCGGTGTTGTCGGCGCTGCTGATGGCGATCGTGGAGACCCGCTCCCACTGCAGGCCGGTGTACCCGAGCGACACCGTGGTATTGGCCGCAGCGGTGATCCATTCAACGGTGAAACCGTCCACCCGGTCATCCAGTATCAGGCGCGTCATATCGAAGAGTGGAAAGCGGCCGACCAGAAAACGCAGTTGGGACGATTTGTGCTGTCCCAGCAGAAACGCACCGCTCAAGTCGAACCGGTCGATGTCCAGGATATGTTCAATGAGCGCGGCCTCGGTGTAGGAGAAGGTATAGCTTGCCTGGGCCGTGAACTGCAGGGAAGAGCCGAGCGGAGAGGCGAACCAGAGAGACAGCTTGTCCTCCTGCAGCCACTGGCCTGATCCCGCATAGGTGTTCGAGGTGGCGTTGTCGATGGTCCCTCCCCAGTCCAGGGCCGGGACAGCGGTGATGAGGATGGTGGCCAGAGTCAGGCAGATCAGTACGGTTTTTGCTTTCACGACTGCTCCTCCTTCCACGCCAGCAGGCGACCGAGGATGCCAATAGCCTCCTCGCCGCTGAAGGTGCGGTAGGGGCTGGCGTCGCCTTTGATGATTTCAAGGAAGGCCAGCTCACGTCCGGCATAGCGCGGCCCGGGAAGCAGCCGGTACATCAGCCCGCCCTTGATCTCGAGGGCCTGCATGAGTAGGTAGGCGTATTCACCCAGCGTCACTGGATCGTCCGCCGATCGCTCGGGAATCTCCCAGCCCTGTCCGTCCAAAGCGGAAGCGGCTTGCTCCGCGGTC
>Ga0272441_10016725_pt1 | contig 10103 bp, 9 predicted proteins | sample SSMProp6N_FD_193582 | JGI IMG/M metagenome (GOLD analysis project Ga0272441, IMG submission 193582) | Marine sediment archaeal communities from Little Sippewissett salt marsh, Falmouth, MA, United States - SSM-Prop-6N | ecosystem: Environmental > Aquatic > Marine > Wetlands > Sediment ... | reverse complement strand
CATCGCCGACATGCTGAAGGATATCAAGACGGTGCGCGCCGCCTGTTACAATTTCGCCCTTTCCGTTGACACCTATCACATCATGCGGCTCTTTGAAAATGCCCCGGTACGGGTCCTTTTGAAGATCCTGCCCGAGAGGTTCCTGCTCGGCGATTTTCTGCAGGCCGCGGCGGGGATGCCGCTGATTTCGAGTTTCTGCGGCAGCCTGAAGAAACGGATCGTTCCCGACACACTGGTGGAACAATTCGTCAGGGAAGGGTCCGTCGTAAAAGTGGCCGGCACCGACCTCGCCATGAGCGTCTCCTCCCGGGTTCTCGATATCACGGGCCTTGAAGGGATGGCCCGTCAGTTCGGGATGGAAAAGTGCTTTCGCGACGCCAAGGTGACCCAGATTTATGAAGGGAGTAACCAGGCCTGCAGGCTGGACCTTTTCCATAATGAAATCGAGCCGTTCCTGTAGGAGTTGACGATGAGCGCATGCGAAGAATACCGTGAATTCACCGATATCTGCGAGAAATTCGTCTCCCGTGAAATCGAACCGCGGGCACTGGAGGCAGACCTCAACCCCGCCTCCTCGTGGGTGGAGGAGGTATGGATGCACAGCGTAAAGATCGGCCTTCCGGGGCTTCTCATACCGGAAGGTGCGGGCGGGATGGGAGAGTCCGTTCTCTGCGCCGCCGTGATGCTGGAGCGCATCGCCGCCGGGTGTCCCGGCGTGGCATCCCTTTTCGCCCACCACCTCACGGCATGTCATCTCCTCGCCAGGTCATCGTCATCCGTCGCGACCCGTTTCATGCCTCTTTTTGCGCCTGCCGGCGGAGACGCACCGGCTATGATCACGGTCATATTTCCCCTCCATGAAGGGGACGACGGCCCCCGGATCGTCCCGCAGGGATCGGGGTCTGTCCTCAGGGGAAAAACGGGCCTGACGGGAAATGCCGCACTGGCAGGCCATTTCTGTCTCTTTGTACGGGAGGAAGACGGCGGCGTTACCGGCCTGGTAATAGACCGGAACGACGCGGAAATATCCCTCGGCCGTGACGCCTGCCTTCCCGGCCTGAAAGTGAATACCTTTGCACCCCTGATTTTCGACGATCTGGAAATCCGCCCATCCTCGCTCCTGGGCGAACGCGGCTCCTGCAGCGGCCTGATGGAGGATGCACGGGACGCCTTCATGGTCTTTGTCGCCGCCATGGCCGCCGGCGCGGCTGAACGCGCCCTGACCATGGCACGTGCCTATGCGGAGGAACGCTACCAGTCGGGACGGATCATCATTCACCACCAGGAAATCCAGCGCATGCTCGGCTGCATGGAAATGAAGCTGCATGTCGCTGCGGCGGCATACCGTCAGGCCCGGCAGGATGGGCACCGGGATGGACTCTTTGCAAAGGTCTACTGCACCGATGCGGCTCTCGAAACCGTTATCGATGCCATACAGATTCACGGCGGTTACGGCTACATGCACGAATACGGTCTTGAGAAACTGATGCGTGACTGCAAGACGCTCCAGCTTCTGGGAGGGAGCAACCCCGCCCTCCTCATCGACAAGGTTTCCTCGTCCATCGGGAACGGAAATTCCTGAGGAGAAACATGACTGAACCGGATTCCGGCACTCCGGAGACAGGGTTGTACAGTGAAAAGGAACTAAAAGGACTGGCAACGCCCTATCCCGATCGGATCATCTCATGCATCGGCGACGGCCATATCAGCGATGCCCTTTTCCTGACAGAACAGATGCGGCATTCCCAGGTGATCCTCCACGACTTCTTTGCCGATTCCTGTACCGCGCTCTGGAGCTGGACAGGCAGGGAGTTTGGCGAGGATGTGATCGAGGAGATGTTCCGCTATGTCTTCGCCCGGTCGGCACAACGACAGTTTCTTGACGCCGCCGTGGCCATGGCACCGCCCCATCTCGCCGTCTATCTCCTTGCCAGATCCTGGAGGGCGCACTGTTGTTTCGGTGCGGGCGAGTTTCCCGGTCGGTTTCGTATTACCGAAGACAGCGAACGCTTTACCTTTCACCTCGAACCCTGCGGGAGCGGGCTGCGTCTCATGGCACGGGGGATGTACCAACCGGGGCGTGGTGGACGCATCACCGGCAGCGCACACCGCTGGACATACGGCAGAGTGAAGTTTCCCTATTACTGCATTCACTGTTCCTTCATGAACGAGATACTGCCCTACGAATCGAATTACGGCGCGCCCCTGTGGCCCGTAGACCCGCCCGACGGTCCGAACGACTCCTGTGCATGGCACGTCTACAAGGATCCCCGCCGTATTCCCGATCATTACTACGAGCGCCTCGGCGTTTCCAGGAAACCCTTTCCGGCAAACCGCTATCACCGGCCCGCACGGCGCTACTTTACCGATGAAGACCTGAACGAAATGACCCGTCCCATGACGGATCGTATCAGCGACGCGCTCCGGAAAAACGCCCTGCCCCGCGCCGTGACGCTCTGCCGCGAGGCTCGAAATGAGTTTCTCGTCCTGCACGATCTCTACGTAAATATGATCGCCGCCACCCTGAGCTTCATCGTCGAAAAGGCGGGAGAGGAAGCACTGGGAAATGCCCTGGCGTATCAGTACGAAAAATGCGTGCAGACGCAGCTCTGGCAAAAGTTCCTGATGCTTTCCGGAAAAGAGAGGATCTCCTTTCTGGCCACGGTGATATTCGGCATCGACGCCTGCTGCGGAACGGGATATGACGGCGGGAAGTTCACGATCCGGGAAGATGCCGATGAGATAACCTTCATACTCGCCCCCTGCGGCAGCGGCGGACGTCTCATCGGGGCGGGGAGTTACCGCCCCATGCCCTTGACGAGAAAAGCCGCCGAATCGCTGGAGAACGGCCTTCTCAGGTTGTCACGTCATGTCAGGCTGCCCGAAGCGGTTATCAGGATGATCTTTCCCTTTGTCGTCAACCGTTTCACCCAGCGAAAGCCCTTCGACCTGCGAACCGTCGACGGTGCCCATTCATGGTCCTTTTCCCGGCCGGCTATTCCCTGCTACTGCTGCCAGTGCGGTATGTTTGCCGACAAAACGGCCGGTCATGGAATCAGGATCCTCCCCCCGGACGGCAGAGGTTCCCCCTGTGTCTGGGCTATACCAAAAGGGCTCCCGGCAACGGAATAAGACGGTTCCGGACCCCTTCACCTCGTGAGAAAACGCATCCTTCCCCCTTAGGGAAAATATTCCCGAATGATCCGCAGAACATTTGCAGAAGCAAAAACAAGATGCTATATATACGGCACTTCTCAGGATCATTTAAACGGGGCGCCGCATACCGCATTACCTATCATCGCAAGGGAGGAAATTCATGCGTTATATACCGCACACCGATGCCGATATCGCCGCAATGCTCCAGGCAATTGGAGTCAGCGAACTCGATGAGCTCTTCTCGACGATACCGGCCGACTGCAGACTTGAAGGCGGACTCAACCTTCCCGAACCGATGACGGAATGGGAACTGCGCAGCCTGCTCGAGGCACTGTCGAAGTCCGTGGCCGTGTCCCCGGAGTATAGGGTATTCCTCGGAGCGGGAAGCTACGATCATTTTATTCCCGAATCGATACACCACCTGCTGCAGCGGGGAGAATTCGTAACGTCCTACACGCCCTACCAACCCGAATTGAGTCAGGGAACGCTCCAGGCAATCTTTGAATTTCAGACCCTCACCGCCCGGCTCCTCGGAATGGAGATCGCCAACGCATCGATGTATGACGGCGCATCGGCGCTTGCCGAGGCACTGCTCATGGCTCTTCGCATCACCAGAAAACGAACCGTCGCCCTTTCGACACTCATTCATCCGTCATACCGACGGGTGGTTCAGACCTACCTGGAACCCACGGATTATCAAATAATCGAACTCCCCTGCCTGACAGACGGACGGACCGATCTGTCATCGCTGGCCGGCATGAGCGAACTGGCGGTCGTGGCGTTGCAGTCGCCCAATTTTTTCGGATGCATAGAGGACCTTGAAAAGGCGGCGGCAACGGCGCACGGATGTGACGCCCTCTTTATTACGGCCTTCACGGAACCCCTCGCCTATGGACTCTATAAAAATCCCGGGGTCTATGGCGCCGATATCGCCTGCGGCGAGGGGCAGAGTTTCGGCATACCCCGTTCCTTCGGCGGCCCCTGCCTGGGGATGTTCGCAAGCACCATGAAATACGTCCGGAACATGCCGGGACGCCTGGTGGGAATGACGACGGATCTCGAGGAAAAGCGAGGATTCGTGCTGACGCTCTCCACACGGGAGCAGCACATACGCCGGGCGAAGGCAACTTCCAACATCTGCACCAACAACAGTCTCTGCGCGCTCGCCGCCTCCATGTACATGGCATCACTGGGCGGGACGGGGTTGCGGGAGCTGGCGAGGCTGAATTACGACAAGACGGAATACCTGAAGGGTCTCTTTAAAAAGGCCCGCTTCACGGTACCCTTTGAAAGCCCTACCTTCAATGAATTCGTCATTGAAATGCCCTCCGGATTCGCCGATGTCCGCAGGCGGCTTCTCGAAAAAAAGATCGTGGCGGGACTTCCTCTCGCCCCCTACTATCCCGAGTTGACGGACCACTACCTCTTCTGTGTAACGGAGACCACCACGAAGGAAGACATGGACATTCTCGTAACGGAGGTGAAATCATGAGCGAATTCCAGGGTACCACCGGCCTTGTGCAAAACGAACCGCTCCTCTGGGAAAAAGGCCGGAAAGGCCGGTGCGGCTTTTCCCTTCCCCGGCGTGATGTGGACAGTTTCCCCCTTACGGATAATCTTGCGGGTTCCGGACCGGACTTTCCCGACCTGAGCGAAGTCGACGTGATACGGCACTACACCCGGCTGTCACAGTGGAATTTCTCCGTGGACAGCGGCATGTATCCACTGGGGTCCTGCACAATGAAATACAATCCCAAGATCAATGAAACGCTGGCGGGACTTCCCGGTTTTTCCGGTGCCCACCCCTTCCTTCCGGCAGCACTTTCCCAGGGAATACTCAGGCTGCTCTTCGAAATGGAACAGTATTTTTGTGAGATCACCGGCATGGATGCCGTCACCCTCCAACCCGCCGCGGGTGCCCAGGGCGAGTTGACCGGCATGCTCATGATGCATGCCTACCATAAAATGCAGGGAACGCAGCGTTCGAAAATCATCGTCCCCGATACGGCCCATGGAACCAACCCCGCAAGTGCGGCCCTCTGCGGCTACCGGGCCGTTCCGGTGGAATCGAATGATGAGGGGATTCTCTCCGTGGAAGCCGTCGCCGATGCCATGGATGAGGAGACGGCGGGCATCATGGTGACGAATCCGAATACGCTGGGTCTCTTTGAACGCAATATCAGGAAAATATCGGAAATCGTTCACGCAAAGGGGGGACTCGTATACGGAGACGGCGCCAACATGAACGCCATGATGGGGATCGTCAAGATGGGAAATATCGGCATCGACATACTCCACCTGAATCTGCACAAGACATTCTCCACACCTCACGGCGGCGGCGGTCCCGGTTCAGGACCGGTCTGTGTCAAAAAGGAACTGGAGCCCCTGCTCCCCGTTCCGAGAGTCATTGAAGAAAACGGCAGATATATACTCTCGGAAGACTTTCCCCGGTCCATCGGCAAGCTGCAGGCCTTCCACGGCAATGTCGGCGTGATCGTGAAGGCCTACTGCTACATCAGGAGTATGGGGGCGGAACACCTTACCCAGGCGAGCCGGTGTGCCGTGCTGAATGCAAATTACATCAAGGAGAGGCTGAAAGACACTCTCCACCTCCCCTATGATGTACCCTGCATGCATGAGTGTGTCTTTTCCGACAAATTGCAGAACCCCTTCAAGGTCTCGACGCTTGACATGGTCAAAGGCCTCATGGATTACGGATATCATCCCCCCACGGTTTATTTTCCGCTGGTCGTACCGGGGGCAATCATGATAGAACCTACGGAAACGGAATCAAAAGAAGATATCGATCTCTTTATTGAAGCATTCAAGGCAATTGCCCGGGAAGCGCAGGAAGATCCCGACATGCTTCATGAGGCCCCGCAACGTTGTAAGGTTCGCAGGCTCGATGAAACGGCAGCTGCACGTCACCCCCATCTTGCTGACTGATGCCTGTAACACCTGTCGAGGAGGATCCGGCATGAATAGAAGAGAAAGTCTCCGCATTAAACGATCCGGCAATCGCTGCCTTGTGGTGATCATCCTCACGGTGGCATTGATTGCCGGCTGCGGTCACGGCAAAGCGCCGCTCGACCGTTCACAATTTTTCTCAGGATCGAGTTTCACCAACGAACTCGGCATGAACTTCGTGCGTATTCCTGCCGGCACCTTCATGATGGGAAGCCCCCCCGACGAACCCGGTCGTGACATCAATGAACTGAGACACGAAGTTGCCATCGAGAAACCCTTTTATCTTCAAACCACTGAAGTGACACAGGAATTGTGGATAAAGGTGATGGGGACCAAACCGTTCACCTTCAAACACGGCGGACCGAAGTGTCCCGTCGATAACGTATCCTGGCATGACGCGGTACAATTCGTCCAGAAGCTGAACAGCATGGAGGGAACGGATAGATACCGGCTTCCCCGCGAAGCAGAATGGGAATATGCCTGCAGGGCCGGGACGTCTTCACCCTTTTCCACGGGCAACTGTATCACCACCGACCAGGCAAACTTTAACGGGCACAAACCCTATCCGGAATGCCCCGAAGGGATCCTGATGGATGCGCCGATGGCGGCGGGAAGCTTCGCGCCGAATCCCTGGGGTCTTTACGATATGCATGGAAATGTCTGGGAGTGGTGCCAGGACTGTGATGCCGGCTCGACCACCGTCAGCACAACCGATATTGCAGGCCCCGTGTCACAGGAATACCGTACACGGCGGGGCGGGTCCTGGCATGACGACGCCGCCCATCTCCGCTCTGCAAGCCGCGTCCGCCTTTACCCCGAGTATAAATTCAGATACGGCGGCTTTCGTGTCGCCGCCGACGCGGCCGAATAGCGCAGGGCTGCCCTCGGCAGCGTTGATGGCCAATAACCTCACAATTTAAAGAAAAGGGGACACTTCTATCTGTTCCCTTTTGCAAATCGGGAACCGCGGGCTATGAAGGAATGAAGGATTCCTCCCTGATTTCAACGAGGGTTAGGGCATCAACGGGACACTGGCCGGTACAGAGACCGCAGCCGATGCAGAGTTCCCCGTCCACCACGGCAGCCTCACCCTCATCCACCGAGAGCGCCCCCATGGGACAGACATCGACGCAGGCACCGCAGGTTGTACAGAGCGCCTCGTCCACCGACGCTCGATAGCGGCTGGGCGCGACGATTCCTTTTGTGGCCGGATTCTTGAGAAAGGGAAGCGCTTCGCAGCAGCACTCACAGCAGTTACAGAGGACCGTCCCCACACCGGATTTATTTTCGGTGGTATGTACCAATCCCGCTTCCTCACACTCCCGCAGGATTTTTTTCGCTTCATCGACATCGATTTTCCGCCCCGTCCCCCGCCGGATCGCATAATCGGCCCCTTTGTTGAGCTGCAAGCAGACGTTCAGGGGCCTGTCGCATTTTTTCATAATCAGCCGGCAGGTACAGTCCGTCACGGCAATATTTCCGGCCTGTTCCACAATTCTGGCCGCATCCTCATAGGGTAGAATCCGGCTCTTCGCCACGACACCCTCGTTGACGGGAATAACCCGGAAAAAGGGCGGGGCCTTGATCGCCGTCAACAGTTCGGGAATCTGGGGGAACTCCTCTTCCATATACCTGACCCAGAGATCGAACATTTCCTGCGGGGCATCCTTCCAGAGAATCGTGGCGTCATGAAACTGAACGATGTGCCGGGGCATGCGATAAAAGGTGCTGCCGTCTTTCTCGTAATCGAAAACGATACCCCGGTAAAAGAATTGATCCAGTATTTCGGTCATCTTTTCAACGGTTCGCGCAAATTTCCCTGCCAGTTCCCCGGCAGTCGCCGGCAGCTCGAGGAGTATCCGCGCTTCGTCCGCGGAGCAGAGCGTCTTCCAGATCTCCGGGATCAAGACGGAATTATCCATACCAATTTTCCTTGAAAGCTCGGCGTAGAGATCGTCCGTATCCATAGTTCCCTCCTTATCCATGTCTATTCGATGATGGTGCACCCGGCGAATGATTATAGTACAGAATCGGGTTGTTACCTAAAGAAATATTTTGTTCGGTGAAAAGCAGGGATTTCCCTTCCGCTTCGCGGGAGATGAGTTCATCGCGTCTCTTGCCGCGAGAAAGGTGGTCTATTTGAAACCGCCGCTCAGCGATCTTGACAAAAAACATATCGTGATTATTTTATGGTTGAAAACAGAAATGTTCAACATAATTAGAATGTTGGAACTGTTTTTTAGATGGTGAAAAAGAATATTTTTTGAAAGGAGGAAGTTACCATGTTGCTGTCGGACTTGGGAAGAATGGGTAATATTTTTAACACCTGGCACGAGATGGATCGTCTCCATCGGGAGATGAATCGCCTCTTTTCGGGTCGGAGTCTTCCTTTTTCACGAGAGTACCCGGCGATAAATCTGTGGAGCAGTGGCGATAATGTTATCGTGATCGCCGAAATACCGGGTATCGACTCAAAAGATCTCGATATCTCTGTCGAGGGAGACATCCTGACAGTGAGCGGCGTGCGAGGGCACGAGGAACTCACGGAGAACGAAAAATATCATCGCCAGGAACGGCCACACGGCAGATTCAGAAGAAACGTACGGCTGCCCTTCCGGGTGGACCCGCAGAAAGTCGACGCGGTATACGAGAAAGGTATCGTGAAAATCACGCTGCCGCGGCTCGAGCAGGATAAACCGAAAAAGATCAGTATCAAGACTGAGTAAAGGAGGTGATCACAATGGCGGATAGCAAAAAGGATGCAACCAGGGAAGTCCAGACAACTCTGGAAACCGAACCCACGCGGGACCGGAAAATTTATGTCCCGCCGGTCGATATCATCGAAAATACCGATGCCATACTGCTGATCGCCGATATGCCGGGCGTGGATGAAAAAAACGTGGACATCACTCTTGAAAAAGGTGTGCTGACGATATCGGGGATAATCGAACCCGATGAACGTGCAGGATACCGAATCACCTACGCGGAATACGACATCGGTGATTACCAGCGATCATTTTCGATTTCCGATGAAATCGACAACGACAAGATACGGGCAACCGTCAAAGACGGTGTCCTGCGGCTCACACTTCCAAAAGCGGAGCCTGCAAAACCGAAGAAAATTGCAGTAACAGCTGCGTAAGAGGGGAGGAAATGTCATGACAATCAAAGATCTTGTGACGCGAAACAGGTGGAGAAGGAATCTACCGGTCAGGCGTGAGGAGGAGCATCCCTTCTCCGCGTTGCAGAGGCAGGTCAATGATTTGTTCGATTCCTTTTTCCGCGGCTCTGAAATCTCACCCTTCAGAGAGTTTGACGAATGGTACGGCGATTTCTCTCCACAGATCGATGTAAAGGAGAACGACAAGGAAATCGTTATCCAGGCGGAACTCCCGGGGCTCGATGAGGGGGATATCGAGGTACTCCTCACCAGTAATTCACTGACCCTCAAAGGCGAGAAGAAGGAGGAAAAAGAGGAGAAGGACAAGAACTGCTGGCACATGGAACGGCGATACGGCTCCTTCAGCCGCGTCATCCCGCTGCCGGAAGAAATTGATGCGGAGAAAGTGAAGGCGGACTTCAAGAAAGGGGTCCTCCACGTCAAGCTTCCGAAAACAAAGGAAACCGCCGTCATGGGCAAAAAGATCGCCATCAAGACCGAGAAGTAACCGTTGACGGGGAAAGGAAACGACGGCGCCGGGATACAGAACAGTCCCGGCGCCGTTTTTTTATCTCCGGCCTTCTGACAGTTTTCCGGAATTCACCCCGGAAAAGTCTACTCGAAAAAGACAACTTGCATTCCGCCATTGACGGTAAGTTCACTACTCTCATCAATCGTAAAATTACCGGGGGGGTCTTCCTCGGTTTCCGTCAGCACGAGATCGTTATAGATGACCCCTCCCTGAGTCTCCAGGTAGGGTTCGAACCCGATCCTGGTAATTTTCCCATCTTTCAGGACTTCCGTGTATCCGGTGAGGTTA
>Ga0272441_10016723_pt1 | contig 10106 bp, 6 predicted proteins | sample SSMProp6N_FD_193582 | JGI IMG/M metagenome (GOLD analysis project Ga0272441, IMG submission 193582) | Marine sediment archaeal communities from Little Sippewissett salt marsh, Falmouth, MA, United States - SSM-Prop-6N | ecosystem: Environmental > Aquatic > Marine > Wetlands > Sediment ... | reverse complement strand
CGTCATGGTCGATTACGAGGACCTCTACAGCGTTCGCAACTCGATAGACGACGAGACCGCGGGCATCTTTGTTGAGCCCATTCAGGGAGAGGGAGGGGTCAACGTTCCAAGCAAGGAGTTCATGCAGGGCCTGCGGGACCTGTGTGACCAAGAGGGTATATTGCTGGTCTGCGACGAGGTTTGGACATCTCCGGCCAGGACTGGGAAATGGTTTGCGCACCAGCACTATGACATTGTCCCTGATGTTATGACCTTGGCCAAGGCGGTCGGTGGCGGAATGCCCATAGGTGCTTGCGTAGCGGCACCAAAGTACGCCGATGTGCTCGGGCCCGGCAAGCATGGCTGCACTATGGGCGGTAACCCAATGTGTGCTGCGGCAGCGCTGGCGTGCATGAAGCTGATTGAAGATGAAGGCCTTGTGCAGCAGGCTGCCGACAAGGGCGATCAACTTATGAAGTCCATCGCCGAGGCCGATATCGGATGCGTCAAGGAGGTGCGTGGCCTGGGAATGATGATCGGCATTGAGATTGACAAGCCGGCAGCGGATGTCTTCAGGGCATGTATGGATGCAGGTCTGTTGGTCTGCTATGCCGGCACCGATGTTCTTCGCCTTGCACCGCCGATTATTGTGCCAGACGACGTTTTAGCCAAGGGAATCGAGATACTTATTGACGTTCTGAGTCGCTAGAGCACTGTCTGCCTATGCGTCGGAAAGACCTGGAAATTACCGATACTGCAGCTATGGAGGACATACTCCATGAGGCGCTGGTTGCTCACATAGGAATGGTGGACCAAGGCATTCCCTATGTCGTGCCGATGGTCTTTGCCTACGACGACGGGTGCCTGTACCTTCACTCGGCGGCTACAGGCAGGAAGATCGATATCCTAAAACGCAATCCAACGGTGTGTTTCCAGGTGGATGTTGGCTGCGAGGTAATTCCAGGGGCAACGCCGTGCAGTTTCACGGCGAAGTACCGCAGCATTATCGGCCATGGTCAGGCGACTCTCATCGTTGACGCCAAGGACAAGGTTGAGGCGCTGGACACCATGATGTCGAGATTCCTTCCGGGCCAGCAGGAATACAAGCCTGCCAGTTTGTCCAAGGTCGTTGTCATACGCATCGACATCGATTCCATGACGGGAAAACAGGCGGGTAAGTAATCTTTGCACCCGAGCGAGGCAGTCAATCCGCCACTGTGCCAAAGCTCGATATCCACGGATCGGCCCGCAAGTGCTCAACTGTTCTCAGCGACGCGGATATTGCTTCAGCGGCATCAGTTGAGTTTGTCAGGGCCCGGCCATGCCCGGGCAACAACAGATCGAAGTCCATGGCTACCATTCGTTCGAGACTACTCTTGTAGTCCCGCAGGCTGCTCTGCCAGAGCATGGCGAGCCAGCCGATGGTGCCGAGCTTGCCGGCTGCGTTGGGCCCAAATGTCACGTCGCCGCAGAAGCCGACCCTTTTGCCGTCTATCTCTGCAGTAAAGAGAGTAGAGTCCGGCGTATGGCCGGGCACGTTCCTTGACGTAAACTTCGCGCCGCCTATATCCAATGTCTGGTCATCGGTTAGGGGATCGTCAACTTGGTAGACTGGGAAGTGGAATTCAGGTCCCTGTTTGGGCACTCCGGTCAGGCGCAGGTCTCCTTGCTCAAGATATTCCGCTGCCATTGCATTGGCGTGGATGTGGAGGCCATAGTCTGTCTTCCAGGCAGAAGCCGCCTCGCTGTGATCCCAGTGTGAGTGGGTCAGTACCAAGTCGGTGACGGCGGCTGGCTCGATCCCCGCATCGCTGATGTTGTGCTCTATTTCACGCTTGCATCTGACATATCCACAGTCGATCAGCAAAGTGGCTTTGTCCAGCGTGACAAGATAGCTATTGCAGCCATCGGACGTAACTGCTTCAGTGCTGCCGTCCCATTGCCCCCCTCCGACTCGCCAGATTGACTGTGACAGTTGCTCTACCATTTCCCTGCTCCTTGGTGCTGGCCTTGGCTACAAGCCAGAGAATAGGGCGCCGTGGCGACTGGAACAAGACTTGGCCAGGCCGACGGCAGGCACTAATCCGACTTCCTTTGCGATTAGCGAAAAATCAGTAGGACATCGCCTACAATTGTCCCGATGGGCGGATGCCCTCGCGGTTTATCCGGGAGACCAAAATGAGTGACATGTTTTGTTACCAGTGCGAGCAGACTATGGGAGGTGCGGGTTGCACGACTCGGGGCGTCTGTGGCAAGAACCCCGAGACGGCTGCGCTTCAGGATCTCCTGATCCACGTTGCCGAGGGCATCAGCCAATACGCCCACCTGGCGCGGCAACTGGGCGTGACGCATCGCCCGGCTGACCTGGTCGTCGTCGAAGCTTTGTTTGCCACCGTAACCAATGTCGATTTTGACCCAAAACGTCTGGCGGAACTGATCCGGCAAGGCGTGTCGGCCCGCAACGGGATCAAACAAGTTTACGAGGCGGCATGTGAAGAGGCCGGACGTGAACCTGATGTGCTGGCCAACGATGCGGCTATCGAGCTGGCAGGCGATCTCGACGATATGATCCGCCAGGGCAAACGGGTCACCATCCAGAAACGCATAAATGCGCTGGGGGCGGACGTGGCGGGCCTTCAGGAACTCATCACGTACGGTCTGAAGGGGATGGCCTCTTATGTCGATCACGCGCAGATCCTCGGCGTGGAAGATGAGGGCGTGTACGCGTTCATCCACGAAGCGATGGATTTCCTGGCCGGCAACCCGGACAACGTAGATGCCCTGGTGGCCATGGCGCTGCGCGTGGGGGAGGTGAACCTCAAGGCGATGGAGATGCTCGATGCCGCCAACACCGGTACATGCGGCCATCCCGAGCCGACCGAGGTCCGTGTCACGCCGGTAAGGGGCAAGTGCATCGTGGTTTCCGGACACGATCTGAAGGACCTGAAAATGCTCCTGGAGCAGACCGATGGCAAAGGGGTCAACGTTTACACTCACGGTGAGATGCTCCCCTGCCTGGCATATCCGGAACTCAAGAAGCACAAACACCTCGTGGGAAACTACGGCGGGGCGTGGCAGGATCAACGACAGGAATTCGATGCCTTCCCCGGCGCGATCCTGATGACCACAAATTGCATTCAGAAGCCCAAGGACAGTTACAAAGACCGCATTTTTACTACTGGTCTAGTCGCCTGGCCGAATGTGACGCACATCCCCGTCGATGCAGGAGGGAACAAGAACTTCGCGCCGGTAATCGAGGCGGCGATGGCGGCTGCGGGCTTCCAGGCTGACGCTGAGGAAAAGACTATCATGATCGGCTTTGCCCGCAATGCCGTGATGAGCGTGGCCGACAAGGTTATCGAGGCCGTCAAGGCGGGCAAGATTCGCCATTTTTTCCTCATCGGCGGCTGCGATGGAGCCAAGCCCGGGCGCAATTACTACACGGAGTTGGCTCAACAGGTACCCGAAGATTGCGTCATCTTGACGCTCGCCTGTGGCAAGTACCGATTCAACAAGCTGCCCTTTGGCGACATTGACGGCATTCCGCGTCTGCTGGATTGTGGCCAGTGTAACGACGCCTACTCTGCGATCCAGATCGCTGTGGCGCTGGCCAAGGCTTTCGATTGCGGTGTCAACGATCTGCCGTTGAGCCTGGTGCTGAGCTGGTACGAGCAGAAAGCCGTCTGCATATTGCTCACGCTGCTGCACCTGGGCATCAAGAATATGCGGTTAGGGCCTACACTTCCGGCCTTTGTCGGCCCCAACGTCCTGAAGGCGTTGGTCGATCAGTTCAACCTCATGCCGATCACCACGCCCGAGGAAGACCTGGCTGCCTCGCTGTCATAGCCGAGGCGGCTTGGCCAAACGATGCTCGCTGCAACAGGAAAGAGGCCATCGGAATACCCGATGGCCTCTGAGAATCTGTGGGGTTTGCCTGTCTTCGGCGTAAGGCTGTTCCTAGAATTCCAATGGCAGCGTGATGGTCTTGCCCGTCTTCGTTGATTGGCGGGCCAGTTCATATGCTTCATTGTACTGGTTGGCCACCACTTCCCAGGCGACCACACTATCGAGGTAACGCTTGAGGTTCTCGCCCATTCGCATTCTGGCGTCCTCGTTACAGGCAAGTTCGACAACGTGTTGCTTCAGCATGTCCTTGGTGGTGAATAGTTCCCCTCCACCACTCTCGAGAGTCTGAGCAGTCAGGCCTTCCATGGGAGCGCTGGTAATATAGGGTTTGTTCAACGCGATGATTCGTGCCAGCGTACCGGACTGTGTCTCGTCGGTGCTGGGCAGGACGATGAAGTCACAGACTGCCATCATCTTGTAGTAGATGTCCCCCCGGGGGACGAATTCGTAGTAGTGAGCCAGCCCCTTCTTCTCGAGTAAGTTGACCTCGCTCTTGTACTTGTCGTAGTCCTGTTTGTGGTTGGGGTCCCGCCATGTACCCGCTGCCAGCAGGTCCCAATCTTCGCCGCTGCGCTTGCGGATCTCTTGTGCGATCTCTTCCCACATGCTGGTCAGTATGTCCCAACGCTTGTTCGACTGAATCCATCCGATCAGTCCGACAAGATGGTTCGACAGGTGTGGAAGGTTGCTCAGGCCCAGCTCTTCTTTGAGATCAACTACTTCCGCAAGTGAGTATCGCCTGTCGGACCTGGCGCCGTGTGGCACGACCATTATGTTCCTGGGCGTTGGCCAGCCTCTTTCGGCAAAGTTCCAGTCCAGCCGCCACTTCTGGTAGTGACATTTGAACAGGACGACGTCGGCTCGCCTTGACATTTTGAAGATGAAATCAGCTTCGAAGTCAGTGAGTCTGCCGTGAACAGTATGAGGTTCGATGATGATAGGTACATCGTTTATGGCGTCCAGCAAATCCAGGAGCCCCTCATTGCCGTCGCCCTGGCCTCGTTCGTCTTGGTATTCGTAGAGGCCATACTCATGCTCTATATGAACAGCATAAGGTTTCAGCTGGTGTATCTTTTCTGCGACAGGCGTCCACCAAGTGCGCTTGGACGTATCCATCAGCGGAAAGACACCCTCGCCTTCACCGTCGGTATGGCTAATCACCAGAACATCGCGTCCGGGGTTGGCCCGTTGGATGAACTCCCTGGCTTCTTCACAAAATGTCCCGATTCCGCAGAGCCGGGGAGGATAACTACTTACCATCACTATGGGTGCGGGCATATTTTTTAACCTTAGTTCCTACTACCGGTCCGCTGGAGGCGATGGCTTCCTTGACGGGCCTCTGACTAATGACTTCTTCGGTCTCCGGCTGGCCCAGTGTTTGTTCCATCTGGAGGTCGTGCATTAAAAGCAGGCTCATCAGCCATGCTAGTGTACTTTCTGCCCCCTGGTTCTCGCTGACGCGATCAGAGTGAAGCCCATCGCGGCATCCACCTGTCGTGAAGTCGTATATTGGTGTCCGCAGGTCGTTTTCGCCCAGGAACCAGTTGAATGCTTTATGGGCTTGCTCTATCCAGTAGGCTTCCCTGGTAACGTGATAAGCCTCGATGCAGGCGTCGACCAGTGCGTGGGCCTCGATAGGTTGCTGGTCGAACTGAGCTTTCTGTTTACCCTTGGTGTACCAACCGTCCGTCCCAACAATCGATAGCATTCCGTCGGCGTTGGTCTGGATGTCCAGGAGCCAGCTCAATGCGGATTTGCCGGCGTCGATCACGTCGTTGCGCTGCATCCATTTGCCGCTCATCAGCAGGGCGTGAGGAAGCTTGGCGTTGACGTATGTTACCGTTTGCTCACACCAAGGCCACTTGTCGGACATATTGTCGGTGAACAGGCGGAAGAGCCTGTCGGTAAGTTTTTCGCGAAGTCTTCTCACTTCGGTGTCGCCACCGAACCGCCTCAGGTAGGCGTGCAGGCCTACAATGCTGAAAGCCCACGCTCGCGGAGAGGAAAAATTCTCTACAGAGGCCAGCCCTTTTCTGAAGAGGTGAGTTGCCAGGGCGATCATTGATTGGTGCGGGCACAAGGCGACAGCCTCGCCCAAGCCCCAGAGGGCCCGTCCATGACTGTCCTCGCTGCCGACCAACTCGGACCAGCTTCGGTTGTAGTCCATGAAATTGCGGAATCTTCCTGTCCTGCTGTCAAGTGCGTGAGAGAGGAAAGAAAGATAAGTGTGCATAAGAGGCAGGGCGTCTTCGCTATGGCTTTGGTCCCAATGCATGGTGGCCACTATGAGGGCCCGGGCGTTATCATCGGTGCAATAGCCATGGCTTCGGTCGGGCGTGCTGTAAAGGCTGTGCTGGAGTATGCCCGTATCATCGGTCAGTATTCTCAGATGTCGCAGGTCCACCTCCGGCAGTTCGTCCAGCTTGTCGGAGGTTCGGCTGGCTTGGCCTACAGCGATTGGAGTGGGCCTTTTCTTTACCCAGGCATCGGTTGCCTCTGCGAACAGATCGAGATACGCTTGGCCGACCCGCTTCCATACCATCTTGCGACAGTATGTGTAGGCCCGCTTCCGAATGGCGTGCAACTCGACCTCGTTATCCAGCAGATCGTTTGCCTCCTTGGCTATTGCCTTGGAGTCTCGGAAGGGCACAAACCTGCCACGTCCGTCTGCCAACATTTCCGTCGCGTACCAGTAAGGCGTGGAGATGGTCGCCTTACCGGCTCCCATCGCGTAGGCAAGCGTTCCCGAGGTGATTTGGCCTTCGGCCAAGTAGGGCGTAATGTACAGGTCTGCCGAGGCCAGGTATTCGCAAAGCTCTTTCAACTCCACAAACCGATTGACGAATATTACGTTATTCCTCAGTCCTAGCTCTCGCACGCGCCGGATCAGGCTGTTGCGGTAACCTTCGCCACTTTCACGCTTGATATGCGGATGTGTTGCCCCAAGCACCAAGTAAACTACCTCGGGGTGCTTGGCTACCACTTGCGGGAGAGCTTCTATGACGTACTCAATTCCCTTGCCGGGAGATAACAGGCCGAAGGTCAGCAGGACCTTTCTGCCCTCGACGCCGAACTGGTCTTTGTAGAAGTTGGGGTCCACAAACGGTACGTCGGGAATCCCGTGATGGATAGTGGCTATCTTCTCGGAAGGGATGTTGTAGACATCCGATAGTATGCCGTGAGCGAGGTCGCTCATGACTACCAGTCTGGAAGCCAGCCTGCCCAGTTCCTTCATTACCACAAGTTGCTGCTGATTGGGGTCCTTCAGCACGGTGTGGAGAGTGGCAACCAATGGCCGTCGCAGTCGGCGGAGTAGACCCAGTATGTGTGATCCGCACGTCCCGCCGAATATGCCGTATTCATGCTGGAGACAAACGGCCCAAGTGCCGTGAATGTTCAGGTAGTCAGCCGCCAGCTTATAGTCAGTCTGGACGGATTGGCGCACCTCAAACCTCACCCGCTCCGGATATGGGTAACCTTCCGGCACGTCATTCATCGCGACAGTGAAAATATCGTATTTCTTGCCGCCCTGGAGCGCCACGGCTTCGCACAGATCGTGCGTGAATGTGGCGATGCCGCACTGTCGGGGGATGTAGTCGCTGACAAATGCGATTGAGGGGGCATCGTTAGGTTTGCGCTGCACGGCCATAGACTTCCTTAGTTCGCGGTTACCGCAGAGCCGATCTGAGGTCGCGGCCCAAGCGGCTATTTTACGAGTAGACAGCCCTTCACTCAAGCTTGGCTTGGGCCATAACTGCCGACATGTAGCCTAGCCAACCAAGCCGACCCAATCGCGGGAGCCGGCAGCTACCGGCCCGCGTTGCACTATGGCCAGCCATATGAGTATCTTATCGGGCGCCAGCCTCAACTGGCTTTAGCCCTGACCGTGTGAACAAGTCGGATGTGTGATACTTTCCAAGACCTGCAGGGACATTTTACAGCCTCTTTTGCATCACTCTGGCATGCAGTAGCGTTCATGTCAGTCTCTGCCACTGACAATTAAGTGTGTCCCTCACTATTACTGCAGCATTGCACCCGGGCGGGCGTTGTTGAGGGCCAAGGTCGATCTGCGGCACTACCATGATTGATTGTTCTTCCGCCGACAGCATTTGCCACGCGACTGACTTGACAGGTCGGCCTGAAGCGGCTAGTGTTTTGCATCAATGGGCCGTTAGCTCAGATGGCTAGAGCGCCTGCTCGACACGCAGGAGGTCACTGGTTCAAGTCCAGTACGGCCCATTGCCCCCGTCAATGGGACAGAGAGATGCGGACGCCCACAAGCGTCCGTTTTTCTTTGCGCAGACGCGACTTGCGGCGATTTCTCGCTGACTCGTCTGGCCACGTCCTTTCGCCCATCTCTCTGGCGTGTTTCGCCCCGTGTGCCAGGATTTGCCGCCGATTGCCTCCCCCGGTCGCTGGTTGGTGCGAGCGCTGGTGCGAGCGCCGAAGCAACTTCTACGCCCGATGTGCCCGTGGCGACGGCCATCGCCTGGTCCGAATCCGCCTTCGCCAACGGCAGCGACGGCATGGCCATCTCGACCGCCTCGGCGACCTCCAGCGATTCCTCATCGGTATACACGTCGTCCGTCAGCGCCCGGCTGGAATGCCGCATCGCCGCTTGCGTCTTCCGCCCAGCCACGCCAGCCATTTGCATCCAGGTGCAGAATGTATGCCGCAACGAATGCACGTCGATGGTTCGGCCTCGTGCATCTGTCTTCGGCACGCCAGCCAGCTTCAGGTCACGGTTGAGAATCTTCACCAGTGCCGTCGGCACGTTGAGCAGCTTCTCATCGGGCGGCAACGTCAGCGGGATCGAAGTTCCCGCCTTACTCGCCGCCTGCCGTGCCCGTTCCAACCTGTCCGCAACCCATTCCCGCAGGTCGGTAGCCAGCTCAACCGTCAGCGGAATCCGAGCCGCCTTGCCATTCTTGGCGTCTTTGGCGTTGAGGATCAGGTGCGGGGTTTCACTATCCAGCGCAGCTTGGCCCACGGTGATCGAAGCGAGTTCTTTCTTCCGTAGGCCGGTCATGACGAAGGTCTTGTAGATCAACGACCGCTCCCAACCCAGTGTGTCGAGCTCAGCCTTGATGCTCTCGCGGACGTTCGCTTTCTGCTTGCCGGCGTCTTTGCCGCGTCGAATTGTCATCGCCTCCATCACCGGCCGACGGCGGGCTGCATCCAGCAGTAGGCAGAACTCTCGCTGGGTAAGCGCCCTGCGTTTTCGCCGACGATCCGACGCCTCATCCGCACGTGGCAGGTCGCGCATCGGGTTGTTCGCCAGGCGGCGTGTCTTTCGGCACCAGGCCGCGAAGGCTACTGCCGCCGATCGGGCGACGTTCAACGTTCGCGCCCCCATGCCCTTGGCTTCCTGCTGAATCATCCACGCCTCGACAGCCGTGGCGGTCAGGTCGCTTAGCCGGGCCATGTTGCACTCATTGATGATCCGACGCAGGTATCGCTCGACATTGTCCCGATGGCTCTTGCAGACCCGTCGTCCCTTGTGCTTCTTCATGTCCAGGTGCTGCAGGTAGGCATCGAGGTGTTGGCCGATGGGCGTCTGCTGATGGTCCAGCGAAGCTGCCTGGTCGGCCGTCAACACGCCAGCCTTGACGTGCTCGCATCGCTGTTCCAGCTTCGCCAGCACCGGCTGTCCGGCAGCGATGTCGGCGAACTGGTGGCCGGCGTCGATGACGTTCACCACGGCCGGGCATACACCCGATACGCAGGCCTTGCCGATCTCGCCGTCGGCGATGGGTTCCAGCAGGACGGCGAACTTGCCCGCATGGCTGGCTGTAGCCGTCACGCCGACAAACGCGACCTGGTTGGCGAAGCTGTCAGCCGCTTCGCTGGGTGAGAACATGGGCGAGTCGATGCCGAGGACGGTGAAGCGCGCTGCATCCGCGCCGCTGGCATTCTTGATCGGCACAATGCCCGTCTGGCGGAACGCCTGCGTGGGCCTCTGCGCCGTTCCCTGCTGACGCTGGAGATAGTCCCTGGCCGAATCGACGAACGTGTTAAACGTCGCCGCTGGTATCCTCATCGGATCGCCGGATTTGACTTTCCTAAGAGCGCTGACCATCCGTGGCCTTCTTCCCGTCTACATGATGGTGACAATCAGCCCGAACCCTCTTTCGTGGGCGCTCTTCACGCAGGCCCGCAAATCTTCGTAGTTGTCTCGGATGTAGTCGAGGCAATCAGCCTTCTCGTCTCTGGACCAGATG
>Ga0272441_10016722_pt1 | contig 10106 bp, 6 predicted proteins | sample SSMProp6N_FD_193582 | JGI IMG/M metagenome (GOLD analysis project Ga0272441, IMG submission 193582) | Marine sediment archaeal communities from Little Sippewissett salt marsh, Falmouth, MA, United States - SSM-Prop-6N | ecosystem: Environmental > Aquatic > Marine > Wetlands > Sediment ... | reverse complement strand
CCACCAATTCGTCCTGCGACTTACCGACTACATCCGCTCCTGCCTGGTTGATGTGCGTGACATTGTAGTCCATGTCGATAGCCATGATCGGTGTAGGGATAACGTTAAGTACCTTTACACACTCCTCCAGATTTATCCCCTCTTCAGAGACCTCAACTGCCTGCGGAGTAGGTTTTTCTTGTTTCTTCGGAACTGAAGACTTTGCTGTACTTGCTTTTGGTGAGTTGCTGGCTGAAGTTGTTTTGCCCACTACTTAATACTCCTTTCTTTTTCTGCTTAGCTTTCCTTTTGGAGAACCTGATAGAAGCGAATTAATCGATCCGGTTCCGGCAAAACCAGATCATGGAGAGTAATGGCTACAGCAAACTACCAGGTTCTCCAAAAGGAAAGCTAAATCCTTTGTGATACGACACAAACTATCTTCGTGATGTAGTTGAAGTTCTGATCAACGCTAATCAGTTCTTGATCTGTTCGCCTCCTATTGAGTGATAATCTGCAGGTTGCCGATACCCATCACGCCTATATTTGAAGGGATTTTGGGGTTTTCATATTCCCTTTCCTTTAGCCTTTCCAAATCATTGTTGCTCCGAAAGAATTTCCGCAGCTTTTACTGGGAACGGGCATCGTAAAAGAAACACAAAAAAGGCACAATCGAATCAATCTCTTTATAGAGATAGTCCCGACTGTGCCTTCGACTTGTAACACCTGATTCATTACACGACAAGGCAGCTCACACCCATGTTGTGAGCCTTAACATACCCCTTTATCGGTATGTTCCTCGGAAACTCCAATATTTTCCCGGAGGTCTTGGCTATCGTCGACTTTCTTTACATCGCCTCGCTCTTGAGAAGCTCTTCCAACTTTCGACGTAGTTCTCCCAACTCTCTGGATTTAAACGCACTCTTAGTCTTTTCAAGGACATTGATAGTCTCTATAATGGCATCCGTCAGTGCCTTCAGTCTGGGGCAGTTGAATAAGTGGCATATCTCCTGATCAACTTTGGCTGTGGAAAATGATTCTGCTATATGTAACATATCTGACATGGCGCCGGCGACATTCTGGAATGAGAGATCGAGGAAATCACCCACTAGTGGAGAAGATACTCCCCTTTTGGCCATAATTTGCATATTCTTGGACATCACTCAATGCTCCTTAGCAGTTCTGTAGGTTTTCAGAATAACGTTTCTATAGACTCACAAAACCATACTCCATAAGATCGAGAAGGCATAGCCTGATCAACTTTTAAGGAGAACTTTCAGGCTATATGCCTTCGGTTCACAAATAATGGTTTTGCCTAGCAAGAAGGCTCACACACATGCTGTGGAACTTGCTTCCTGATACTATGAATTAGTATATAAAAAAAGGCACAATGGGATCACTCCTTCCTGAAGAAAGTAATCCCACTGTGCCTTCGACTTGTAATTCCTAGTTTACACGACAAGGCGACTCACACCCATTTTGTGAGCCTTAACATATCTCCTTATCGGCACACCTACCAGAAACTTTAGCCTTTTCCCGAAAAATTCTAATTATCACCGCCTCTTTCTATGTCGCCTCGCTCTTGAAAAGCTTCTCCAGTTTTTGACGCAGTTCTCCCAGATCCTTGGATTTGAAAGCACTCTTGGTTTTCTCAAGAACGTCGATTGTCTCCATAACGGCGTCTGTCATTTCGGTCAGCCTGGGGCAGTTGAATAGGTGGCATACCGGCAGTGCGGGATCGTATTTGGCAAGAACCTTTGTCAGGTGTCTCATATCCGACAGAGTATCTGTGATATTCCGAAACGAAAGGTCCAGGAAGAGACCGACCGCCGTGGAATGTATACCACTAGACGTGCTGGTCAATGTCAGCGTCTCGCCAATATTCGCCACATCCCTGTTCCAATTCTGCAAACGCTCCTGAATACTGCGTACAGAGCGATACGTTCGGTATCTCTCAATCGAAGTATGTACTTGAGCTAGTAGCTCATCGAAATCGACCGGCTTAATCAGGTAAGCTGCAACCGGCAGTTGTATTGACATTACGGCCGAAGCAAGTGAGGGATAGGCCGTTACCAGGATCACAGGCATGCCCTCGGCAATGCTTGGCAGTTGTTGGATGAACCCAAGTTGCTGATTGCCGGGTGTCTTGACGTCGGCGATCAGCAGATCATAGCTGTCGGAACGGAGCATCTTAGTAGCGGTTTCAGAATCTGAGGCACAGTTGCACTCGTAACCTTCCCTGCAAAACACTTTGATGATTGCGCTTAGAAATGTCTCTTCATCATCAGCGATAAGAATCCTGCCCAAGTTATCCATCCTGTGTTTCCTTCCTTTTTATGTATAGAAAAATGCGGAACAGTGTTCCCTACACTGTTTTCTATCAAAATCTATGGTGCCGCCCATATCTCCTATTGACTGCAATTGCTCGAAGTATCCCATTTCATCCTGGCCTCGAATATATCATCGGGATCGCAATTTGGTATTGGTCAAACGTAACCAAATCGCTCGATCACATAAATTGCGAATGAGCCATCTCTACACCGGACTCCACAAGTATCAAACGTTTGGTGTAAATTAGGTATATATTGACTCATAAAGCAAATAGCGATAAAGCGATGAAGCGCCACTATGGATACAATCAGTCTTTTGATAGGAACTGTCATCTCATTGACAATCATTTGCGATATGCCTTTCCTGACTTGCCATCACGAGAGCAACTAAGTCGCCAGTCGGGTAGATCCAATCTGACTTTTGCTGATTTGCCCGGATGGTCGTAATTAACAACAAGTGCTTAAGTTTAGAGCAACACTTTCAGCACCCCATTCCTGATCCGGATTTTGCCACAATTTTACGTGGCCTAGCGCAATACGCAGCATAGCTTAACCACCTTATAGTCTACCTCTCCCTTACCTGGTATGTCAAGTCAAAGAATGTCAGTCAGACGCCATAAGAAAAAGGACGCCAATCTAACTGACGCCTTTTAGTTCACTGTCTCATACTCAATCTCCCTGGCTTTCCACCATGCATCCCAATACGCGTCCCAGGGAAACTTCAGGACTTCCCGCATCCCATGAATTGACTTTCGTTCTGCCGTCCCTTGATTAGAAGCTTGCTATAGGACAGAGATTTTGCCACAGTGGCGTTTTTTTCTTGCAATGTCCATGCGGATTTGCTATGATAGGACTACCCAAATTGATACCCTCTTTATCGAACCAGTGTGGAACTGAAACTGGGTAACGTAAGCAAGTAATGCGTAAAGGAGTAACCGTTTTAGGGAACGGCTGTAAACGGTACTGGCCATGTTGGAGGGGGGTGACACCTGGAACGGAAAACAGAAAACCCGGTGTTGTAGCAAAAAGAAGAACAGATGGAGAGAGCAAGAGTATATCAGACATGTATAACCACCTATAGTGAGGGGAGAGGTGAAATGACCAAAAAGACATTGCTTTTAAGTCTAAGTGTTTTGGCATTGGCGTTAGTTCTGGGACATAGTTCATACGTTCAGGCAGATCTGGTAAGTATCGATATAGGAGATGCCGCGGATAAACCAGGATCAACTGAAATACTGGATGATGGTACCATCAAGGTCATCGGGGCTGGGCATGATTTATGGGACAGCGTGGATGGGTTCAGATATGTATATACGGAAGTAAGCGGCGACTTTGAGGCCATTGTTCAGATCACATATTTCGAGCGAGTTGCGGGGGAACCCTGGGCAAAAGCAGGTTTGATAGCCAGAGAAACAGTGGATTCTGGCGCAAAGAACGCTCTTTCAACGGCTGCGGCGGGAGACGACTATGGCGTACAGCTAACGTGGCGCACGCAGACAGATGGTCCTACCAGCGAACTGAATTACTGGGAAATGGGAGGCCCAAAGAGGTTCAACGATGGCGAATGGGTCAGACTTACGCGTTCAGGGGACGATTTCTCCTCTGCCTGGTCTGATGATGGCGTTACATGGGACGACGATTATGCTACCGTGACAATTGATATGACCGAGACCATAACGGTAGGCCTCGCTGTTACAGGGCACGACGTCGCAAAGTCTTGTGAAGCCTCATTCAGGAACTTTTCCATCAATGGCATACCAGCATTGTCAGCGGCGGTCAGTCCCGGCGGGAAACTGCCGGCAGTGTGGGGAGAGATCAAATCAGGCCACTAATGTTCTGGCAACACAGATAGCGTTACATGCTCATGCACAACGATAATAAACATTTCGCAAGTATCGGAAGCGTCCTGTGCGCAGGTTTGACCGTAGAATGAAAAGCAAAGGAGCATCAAGCATGTTCTCAACAGACCATTTCTGGTATCGTCAGCCGTCGGGAGATCCGTATATTGATTCACAGCGCAATAACAAGGCGTTTGGTTTTGCCGCTGGGACAATATTCCTGTCCGAAGACAACGGCCGCACCTGGCCGTACAGCGTCGCGTTTCCCGACGCTAAGGATATAACGTTCAGCTACATTCTGAAGAACGGGAACATACTCTTCGGCACTGGCTCAAAACTATACCTCAGCACGGACAACCTGAAGACGTATGAGCCAATTACGGTGAAGGACGTTGATGGCTCTGATTACATCCCGCATACACCGCAGAACGCTAACCAGCCGGGCTGGTATTTTCATACCCTTTCAGGTGTAAACTCGTGGGACGTGAACGGCGTGGAGATGCTTGCATGGGGTAATTACTGCAACGTCCTGGGCGGTGCAGCGCCAGTCAACATTTACTACTCAACCGATAACGGCCACACCGTAAAAATCGCGTATGCCTTCGGACAGAATCCCTATTTTCGTGACAATGGCTCCCCGGGTGGAGGCGCGACAGGCACGCTGCTTGGCGACCCGGACAACCCGTTCATGTGCCGCCACATTCACACAGTGGCGTATAATCCTGCCGAAGACGCGTTCTACGCCTGCACAGGCGATAGGGATAGAGAAGGATGGTACGAGTGCCTCTGGCTGAGAGGTGTCTATGACGCCGGGAAGGACGAGTGGGATTGGAAGGTTATCATCTCAGAGAAGCTAAACTCGCGGTATAAATCCGGCGGCATCAGCTTTGTTGACGGGGAACTATACTGGATAAGTGACGCGAACGGCCCCGAACCTCACGACCGGGGGATTTTCCGGTGCGATCCCGCTGACATAGACAATCCCGCGGCTCACACGATGCTATTCAACCCGGGGGTCGAGTCCGGGAATATGATTATTCAGGACAACGTGATTCTAGCGTCGCATTGTGCCCCGGCGTCGCCAATGGACACGGGAATTATCGTTTCCCTGGATTTGGGTCAGACTTGGGCCCAGTATGATCTCAAGGAATTCGGCAAGCGGTCACCCGTCCGATTCCATGAGAAGAATAGCGACGGGTGGTTCATGGTGGATCTGAGATCAGGATGGATCGCGTATGCTGAGAAGTTATTCATAAAACCAAAGGAAGCGTGAGTTTTTTGCTTCCCGCTCAATGTGAATCATAGGCCCATAAGCCATCTGCTTATGGGCCTATATTTTGCTCTCGCCTCAGCGGCTTATGATCATCTTCTTCATCTCACCATAATTTCCCGCCTGAATGCTGTAAAAATAGATCCCGCTGCTCACCTGTTCACCTGTATGGTTTCGACCATCCCAGTATGCGGCTCTGCTTTTGTCCAGATAGACCCCGGCCGGCTTGTATCCCAGATCGACTTCCCGTACAATTTCGCCTGACACGCTGTAGATACGGATTTTAACGTCGCTGTCATGGGCTAACTGATAGGGTATCCAAGTTTCAGGGTTAAACGGGTTCGGGAAATTCTGAAGAAGACCGCTACGCTTCGGGCGCATCAAATACGAAGTAAATTTGCCATTTATAGCTCTGGCTTTCAATGACCGTGCTCCAGGACTATATAACTCAGCAGACTGGAAAATCAGCGGCGAGATGCTGTCGGACAGCACATCGAACCTGAGTTTGGTCAATACTTCCTGGGTCTGTCCGTAAATACCCGCAAATGATAGGGTTATCTTTCCAGCTTCGGATAGATTGGCCGCGATGATCACTGCCTTATTTTCTGAAATAACCTCTACCGGCTGAAGCACGGAACTGTCATAGGAAATACATATATCCCCGCCAGCCAGTGTGCCCGATTCATCAACGGATATTGGGACAACCACGCTCTCACCGGATATGCCATATACATCCTGCATAGCGATGGTGACGATTTTACTGATATGGTCTTTTTCGGGGGCGGATAATCCAGCGGATTTGCGCAGTATGAGTATGGCGTCATTGGATCTGAGCTTGCCGTCGTCATTCATATCAGCCGCGCATAATTGCTGGGGTGTGGGGGTTGACAGTCCTGCCGATAATCGGAGCGCGAGGATCGCGTCGTTGGATTTTACTCTACCGTCGCCGCTTACGTCGCCTTTAAGACAGGTTATACCCACCGTAACTTTGCCGTTCTGAGTTGTGGCGGATATGTTATTTCCCAGACCATCGAAGACTTCCGCGCTATCGAGGCTCACAACCGTCTCTGTGCCGGAAGCTACACTGGAGCCGATTGTGAAGATCATATCAATTATTGACCCGCTGCCACTGGCTATACTGCTTCCTGCCGTTCGGATGATAATCTCTCCCGGTGTATTGGTATTTGCGACCAGACTCAAACTTGAGGATAAGGTGGTAGTCTTGACCTCTTTTACGGTCAGAACGTTTTCATCATAAACAATCGTAATATCAGCTCCGGCGACGTTTGCGGCATCGCTGATATTTATGGGTACAGTGACATCCCCGCCCTGGGTTCCGCTAACTTCAGGAATGGTCAGTTCTACGGAACCTGTAGGTATTTTAGTAGTCTGTCCATCCGCATAGTGCTTCTGGATTTCTCCCGAACTCAGAGCTGTGTTATATACGGCCGCCTCGTCAATTAAGCCGTGGAAATAACCATGGTTGTTGCCATCCCCACTGATCACAAGATCCGATGAAGAATTGACAACGCTTTTCGAGCCAATGGTTTTCGAGCCGATCAGCGCGCCGTTCAGGTAAGCTCTTAAAACTGAATTATCGTAAGTGCAGGCTATGTGGCTCCACTTATTCACCGGAATTGGCTGGGCTGGGCTGGCCAGGAGTTGGTTGGTTGGCCAGGGCTCACCTGCGGCGTTGAAATTACAGAAAACCTGTTTGCTGCCCTGCATTAATCCGAATTGGTATCCGTTATTACCCGCGGCTCCGCCTACTTTGGATATAATAGCTGCACCGAAAGAACTTGCTACAACAGAAGCGGGATTGATCCACGCCTCGAGGGTGAATTGCTTTGTCAGATCGAGATTAGCCGCATCAGGAACCAATACATGGTCATTAACGCCGTCAAAACTAAGTGCGTTGCCGATTATGCCGGTTGTCCATACTGCGCCATTGACCGTTCCCGGATTCGAGTCGGCTGAGTCTGAAGCTGTTGTGCCTGAGCCTTCGTCAAGCTTCCAGTAAGACACCAGACCAGACGGGGTAGTTGTAGTCTGTACATCTGTATAGTGCTTCTGGATTTCTCCTGCACTCAGAGCTGTGTTATATACGGCTGCCTCATCAATTAGACCGTGGAAATAAGCATGATTGTTGCCATCCCCACTGATATAAAGACTCGATGAAGAATTGACAACGCTTTTCGAGCCAATGGTTTTTGAACCGATCAGCGCGCCATTCAGGTAGATTTTTAAAACTGAATTATCGTAAGTGCAGGCTATATGGCTCCATTTATTCACCGGAACTGGTTGATCTGGACTGGCCATGAGCTGATTAGCAGGCCAGGTTTCGCCTGCGGCGTTGAAAATGCAGAAAACCTGTTTGTTGCCCTGAGTTAATCCGAATTGGTATCCGTTATCGCCCGCGGCCCCGCCTACTTTGGATATAATAGCTGCACCGAGATAACTTGACACAGCAGAAGCAGGATTGACCCATGCCTCAAGGGTGAATTGATTTGTCAGATCAAGATTAGCCGCGTCAGGAACCAATACATGGTCATTAACGCCGTCAAAACTAAGTGCATCGCCGATTATTCCGGTTGTCCATACTGCGCCATTGACCGTTCCCGGATTCGAGTCGGCTGAGTCTGAAGCTTTTGTGCCTGAACCTTCGTCAAACTTCCAGAGAGACACCAGGCCAGCCGGGGTAACTGGTGTTGTGTCGCCGAACTCCACTACAAAAGGTATAGTCTCGCTAATAGGCGCATCGTTCCAGGTGTCGGTGTTATACCAGAACTCCCCATAACTTTCACCAGCTCCGTAGGCGTTATTTGGCTCTCCTGAGTTCCAGTTTGTATATGTTACCGGCTCACCAGTAACCCAGACAAAGGTTCCCTCAGTGGCTTCGTCGCTAAATCCGATCCAGTGTGCATCAGTAATACCGGCTGTCCTGGCCAGATCATTAACAAATTTGTTTTCGCCTTCGTCGCCTATGGTCACCAGGTATCCACCGATTGATTCCGCGTAGCTTTTTGCCTGGGGCCATGTCATATTCTGATTTACCAACACATAACGATGGCCGTTGTAATCGCCTTCCACCTGTGATTCACCTGACTCCACTATAAAGGGTCTGGTTTGGCTAATGCCGGCGTCGTTCCATGTATAGGTGCTGTGCCAGCCCATTTCCGCATATTCTTCCGCGCCGTTCAGATCGTTCGGCTCTCCCGAATACCATGACGTATAGGCTACCGGCTCACCAGTAACCCATGAGAACGTTCCCTCAGTGGCATCGTCACTCAACCCGATCCAGTGGGAGCCAGTGATGCCACCTGTTCCGGCCAGATCCGCAACGAATTTGTTTTCGCCTTCGTCGCCTATGGTCGCTAAGTATCCGCCAATTGACTCTGCGTAGCTTTTTGCCTCAGGCCATGTCATATTCTGATTTACCACCACGTAATGATGGCCATTGTAATCACCTTCCACCTGTGATTCGCCTGTTACCTTGACTGTATTGCTTGTGGCCAGAAGCGGACTATATCCGTCGTTGGGGAACATACGGAAGTTGTAATCCCCGGCTTCCTGAGGAGTTGTAAACTTAAGACTGCCGCTCTTTTCGCTGTTTAGATATTGCCAGGTGATATATTGCCTGTCCGTAGCCGATACTTTGTATAGTCCTATCCAGTCCCGGGCGTTGCCGGGAGCGTTTGAGAAAGAGACTGTTACTTCGGCGCCAGGATTTACAGAAGCAGGGGAAGCGGATAGAGCAGGTTGAGTCGTGGTTCCGGTAGTCACTGTCACCACATTACTGGTAGCCAGTCGCGGCTCATAATTAGCGTCAGGGAACATGCGGAAATCATATTCGCCTGTCTCTGCAGGGGCCTCTAAAGTGACAGTGCCGTCTGTATATCCCTCCAGGAATGCAAAAGATATATCGCTATAATCCGAGTCACCTGTATGGTATATTCCAATCCAGTCTCCATAGTTGCCTGGCGCGTTGGAAAACGTTACAGTGATTGTCTCACCGGGTTTGACAGAAGTTGGTAATGCATGAAGCGATGGAGACTCATCATCACCTGGTTCCGGGCCGGAAGTATCTGATATAGTTACGATATTACTTGTGGCTATGAGTTGCCCCTGGATGTCATGCATACGGAAGTCGAAATTCCCTAGTTGAGCGATTGCCGTAAAGTGAAAAGTTCCACTTTTATTCCCGTCCAGGAACTTCTGAAACACCATGGAATCACCCAATGGCCCCAGAAAATACATACCGATCCATTCCCCGGCATTACCGGGAGCATTGGAAAAGGTCACAGTGATGGTATCTCCGGGTTTGACGTTTGTGGGGAAAGCGGTTAACGATGGAGGCTGAATCACTGACGCATTAAGGGTTATAGTGACAGTTTTTGTTACTCCACCGGTTGTAATATTTATGATTTCGGTTCCGGGCTGATTGGATGCCGTGAAAGTAGCCGAATAGGTGCCATCTCCATTATCCTGTACTCCACCGATAGTGCCAAGACCGTTGGTTGTGCTTATCCTCACATTCTGTCCGGTCAGTGGCTTACCGCTGGCATCTTTTACCGACACAGTGATGGGCCAGGTGGAACTGCCGTCGGCTGGTATGGATGCTGGAGGGGTGTTAACCACGATAGATGGTGGCTGCGTCGTTGGCGTATTAAGGGTTATGCTGGTAGTTTG
>Ga0272441_10016721_pt1 | contig 10106 bp, 9 predicted proteins | sample SSMProp6N_FD_193582 | JGI IMG/M metagenome (GOLD analysis project Ga0272441, IMG submission 193582) | Marine sediment archaeal communities from Little Sippewissett salt marsh, Falmouth, MA, United States - SSM-Prop-6N | ecosystem: Environmental > Aquatic > Marine > Wetlands > Sediment ... | reverse complement strand
CTGATCGTTGGCGGGGCGCAGGAGAACACCCTGCTGACCTGCCGCGAGCTTCACGCACGGGGTCACCACGTCACGCTGCTTGCCGGCCCGCAGACCGGGCCGGAGGGCAGCATGCACCTCGACGCCGAGACCGGCGGCCATGACGTCAGAATCGTCGATTCACTCCGCCGCGAGGTGAACCCATGGCGCGACTGGATCGCCCTTGCCCGACTGCGCGACATCCTCGGGCAACTCAATCCCGATATCGTCCACACCCACAGCAGCAAGGCCGGCATCCTTGCGCGTCTGGCCGCACGCGACGTGGGCGTGCCCGTCATCGTCCATACCATCCACGGGATGAGCTTCAATCGTACTCAGTCACTGCCGGCCCGCTGGCTGTACACCTGTCTGGAGCGCTACTGCGCCGATTTCACACACCGCTTCATCTGCGTAGCCGACGCGATGACCGAGCAAGCCGTCGCCGCAGGGGTCGCGCCGGCCGATCGCTTCGTGACGATACGCTCCGGCATTGAGATAACTCGTTTTGATGCAGAGCTTTACGACGGGAGAACGGTACGAGCCCGTCTGGGTCTGCCCATCGATGCGGTCGTGGTAGCCACCATCGCCCGCCTGGCGCCAAACAAAGGATACGAGCAGTTGATCGCAGCCGTCCAGCTCGCCGCCGCCATCGACCCACGGCTGCGGTTCCTTTGGATAGGCGATGGTCCGAGCCGCCCGCATTACCAACGCCGCCTGGAAGAGCTTGGCTTGGGCGATTGCGTGGATTTTGTCGGTCTGGTCCGACCCGAGCAGATCCCCGAGCTGCTCGCTGCGTCGGACATGTTGGCACACGCATCTTTGTGGGAAGGCCTGCCCCGCGCGGCGGTTCAGGCGCTGCTGATGGGTCGGCCGGTGGCGTGCTTCGACACGGATGGCTCACGCGAGGTGGTGGCCGATCACCAGACGGGCCGACTGGTGCCTATGGATGACGTAAATCTTTTAGCCGAAGCGATTTGTGATCTTGCGGCCGACGCTCGTCAGCGAACGGCAATGGGTCGGGCCGGCCGGCAGCTGTGCCTCCAACAGTTCGATTACCGCGCCATGGTCGACGGCATCGAGAACGTCTACTTCGAGGTGGGCGGCAAGCGTCTGCGGCCGCCACCCGTGGGGCGGGCGCATAGATGACCTGGTCGCTGGCTGCACATTGGGTATCAGAGACGCTCTGGCCGCGAAGGTGCCCGGCCTGTGGCGCGCCGGCGGCCTTGCCGGGCGCCGATTGGTGCCAGTCATGCGCCGCTGAGCTTGCAGCGCTGGCAGGTCGAACGTATTGCCCCGCCTGCGGCGGCGACGCCAGCGAGCTGCTGATTCGTGATGGCCGGTGCCCAAACTGCCGGAAGCTTCGTCTGCGGCACGCCGAGCTGGTTCGTGTGGGGGCCTATGCAGGCCCTCTGCGGGCGGCCATCGTCAGCCTTAAGTTTCGAAAGAATAAGAGTTTAGACCGTGTCTTGGCCCACCTGCTGTGGGCGGCGTTGCAGGGCCGGAGTTTCTTTGGGCAGGTCGATCTGATCGTGCCGGTACCGTCGCACTGGAGTCGGCGACTGGTCCGCGGCTATGACCACGTGGGCCTGCTGGCGGGCCAACTGGCGGCCCTGTCGGGCAGGCCGGTTGCTCAAGCTCTGAAGGCCGCCAGGCGCGTTCGTCCACAGGTAGGGCTCAGCCGTGACGCCCGGTTTGCCAATGTCCGCGGCGCGTTCCGTGCGGCCGGCTGGGTCCGCGCGTGGGGTGGCAGCGTATGTCTTGTCGACGACGTGACCACCACGGGCGCGACCGTGCGGGAAGCAGCGGCGACGTTGGCGAGTGCCGGGTTGGATCGGGTTTTCGTGGCGGTGGTGGCCAAAGCGACGGTTCCGGGCGACCGCCCGTCGCTAATGTGATGGGCGTCAAAACGCGGCGTGGTATTGACGTGGTGGGGGGCGGGCAACTAGACTCATTGGGCGCCTGTGGGGGCGGGTTTGCTGTAAGCGCTTAAGAAAAAGGGCGTTATGATCCATACGCGACGCTCTAGGCATCCGAGGGAAATCCGTGAAGGGTGAGGCAAACGCCGACCCAGTCGGGATCTGGGCAAGCTTCAGACGGTTTTTTTTACGGGGTCTGGCTGCGCTGCTGCCCACGCTTTTGACCATTGCGATTCTGATGTGGGCGTATAACTTTGTGCAGCGGAATATAAGCCGGCACATCACTCGCGGCTGGATCGCTCTGGCGGCTTCGAGGGGTCCGGATGAGCCGATCAACCTGGCGAAATGGCAGGACGACCTGCTGAAGTACGGCACGCCCATACCTGGTGAGTATCATCCCCAACTGCGCCGGCAGATGACCTTGGAGTACAAGATCGCAGCGAACCCGTATGCCCCGATCAAGGACAGGCGGCGGGCGCTGTGGGAGGTAACGTTTCGCAAGTACCACCTGGGGTTGATGGGGTTTCTGCTGGCCATCCTGATGGTGTACTTCGTGGGATTCTACCTGGCCAGCCTGATGGGTCGCACGACGTGGCGTGCGGCCGAATCGTGGTTGGCCCGAGTGCCGCTGGTCAAGGCCATTTACCCGCACATCAAGCAGGTAACGGATTTGATTCTGAACCAGCAGGAGCGGACGGTTCGCTTTCGGGGCGTGGTGGCGGTACAGTATCCGAGTAAAGGGATTTGGTCGCTCGGGCTGCAGACCGGGGAGAGTCTGCGTGCGATCCGAGAGCGGTCCGGGACTGCAATGGTTTCGATTTTCATACCTTCCAGTCCGACGCCGGTAACCGGGTATGTCATCACCGTGCCAGCGGAGGACGTGATCGAAGTACCCATCACGATCGACGAAGCGTTTCGGTTTGTCGTGACCGGAGGTGTGATCCGCCCGCGAAGCGAGACGTGGGCGCCTGGCGAATTTGCCGACGGGGCGTCCGGCGAGAAGGCGGACGGGAGCGAATCGGGTTCCAAGTTACTGGGCGAGACCGACTGAAGGGCGAAAGCAAGGAGGTTCAGCGGTGCAAATCTCGGTGACGGGACGGCGGGTAGAGGTAACCGATGCAATCAGGAGCTATGGTGAGCAGAAAGCGTCGAAGCTGCTGAAGTACTATGACCGGATTCAGTCGATAGAAATCGTGCTCGATCACGAGGCGACGCAGCACAAGGTGGAGGTCATTGTCGAGGCCGAGCACCGCAACACGTTCGTGGCCCATGAATCGAGCGAGGACATGTACGCGGCCATCGATTTGGTGATTGACAAGCTTGAACGTCAACTCACCAAGCACAAGGAGCGCTATCGCAACCGCAAGCATCTTGCCAAGGGCGTCAAGAAGACGACCGAAGACTGACCGGCTACGGTCGGCGCGGCTGGGACGGGTGCTCTGGCGGCTCGCCGGCGGAGGTAGGGATGAAACTGTCTGATTTTATGATCAAGGAAGCCATTATTCCGGAGCTTCAGGCTTCAGACCGCAACGGGGCGATTCGGGAGTTGATCGAGTCGCTGGCCCGGGCGGGCGCGGTCGATCCGGGTGACGCGGACGCGCTGGCGCGGTCTGTGATTCAGCGCGAGAACCAGGGCAGCACAGGGTTCGGCAAGGGGGTGGCGGTTCCGCATGTGAAGCAGGACCGAGTCAAGACCATGGTGGGCACGATCGGGCGCTCGTCGCGGGGCGTGGACTTCGCGGCGTTGGATCGGGCACCGGTGTACACGGTCGTGTTGCTTCTGTCGCCCTCGGAGGATCCGGACCGTCACCTGGAAGCGATGGAGAACGTCTTTCGCCATCTCCAGCGTGACAACTTCCGGAGGTTTCTCAGACAGTCCGAGACCGTCGAGCAGATCGTCGATCTGATTGAAGAGGCCGACGAGATGCCCGCGGCTTGACCTCTGCCCGACTTGCGGGTGGGGCGTGGGAAGCCCGGACCTGCGCGAGCGATCGATTCGTCCATGGATAGGCAGTTGCAGGTATGTTGTCGAGACGTGGTGATCAAGAACCGTCAGGGACTGCACGCCCGGCCGGTGATGCAGTTCGTCGACATCGCCAACGAATACGAGGCGGCCATCAGCGTCCGCAAGGGCGATCAGACGGTAGACGGCAAGAGCCCCATGGAGATGATGCTGCTGGAGGCCACGCAGGGGACATCCCTCCGCCTGGAAGCACAGGGACTCGACGCCACCGAGGCGGTTGAGGCGCTGACGGGGCTGATCGAGCGGGGCTTTGACGAGGACTGATCGGCGCAGCGTGTCCGACACCGACGGTGCGGGGCGCGGCGTGAGATGCGATGGAAATACTCCGAGGCATAGCGGTTTCGCCGGGCGTGGAAATTTCTCACGCCTTCCTGCTGGATACGGAAGACGTGCGCATTCCGCGTCGCACGGTGATTGCCAGTGAAGTGCCTGCGGAGGTTGCGTCGCTTCATGCCGCATTCGATGCCACGCGCCAGAACTACGTGGATCTACAAGCCAACGTCGCCCGGAGTCTGGGGGAGGAGGCGTCGGCGGTTCTGGGGTGGCCCATCCGCGTGCTCGGCGACGAGAAGTGGAAGCAGCGTTTCATCGATCGCATCGAGCAGAAGCAGCTTGGGGCGGCCTATGCGGTCAGCCTGACGATGCGGGAGTACAAGCAGAAGTTCCTCCAGTTGAAGGATCGATACATCTCCGAGCGCGTGCAGGACGTGTATGACATGGAGCGGAGGCTGCTCCAGCACCTTTTGGGGCGCAAGCGGGAGCACATCGCCAATCTGGAGGCCCGGGTGGCGGTGGTGGCGCACGACCTGACGCCGTCGCAGACGGCGGAACTGGAGAAGTCGGGCAAGGTGCTGGCGATTGCCACGGACCTCGGCGGCCGGACGTCGCACACGGCGATCGTGGCGCGGTCGTGGGGCGTGCCGGCGGTGGTCGGACTGGGTGACATCACCGCGCGGGTCAACGGCGGCGATACGGTCATTATCGACGGCACGCACGGGGTGGTGATCTGCAACCCGGATGAGGCGACGATCGAGCAGTACCGCCAGCAGCGGCAACGGCTGGTCGCTTTGGGTCAGTCGCTTCGTGAGTTGAGGAGGCTGCCGGCCGAGACGGTCGACGGCGAGACGGTCACGCTGATGGCGAACATCGAGTTTCCGCACGAGGCGGCCATGAGCCTGGATCGCGGGGCGGCGGGTATCGGCCTGTACCGCACCGAGTTTCTCTACCTGCGGGGCAATAGCGAGCCGAGCGAGGAAGAGCACTATCAGGCTTACCGGCAAGTGGTCGAGGCCATGGAAGGCCGCCCGGTGGTCATCCGCACGCTGGACTTGGGCGCCGACAAATACACACAGTCGCGTCAGGCGGAACCGGAGCGCAATCCGTTTCTGGGCTGCCGATCGATCCGACTGTGCCTGCGGAACCTGGATTTGTTCAAGCCGCAACTGCGGGCGATCCTTCGGGTTTCGACGTTGGGTGACGTGCGCATCATGTTTCCGCTGATCACCACGCTGTTGGAACTGCGGCAGGCCAAGGCGGTTCTTCGCGACGCGATGGAGGATTTGGAGGAGCAGGGCATTGCGTTCCGGCGCGATCTGCCGGTGGGGATGATGATCGAGACGCCGGCGGCGGCTGACGCCTGCCGGGCGTTCGCTCGCGAGGTGGACTTTATCAGCATCGGGACGAACGACCTCGTGCAGTACATGCTGGCTGTGGACCGAACCAACGAGCGGATCGCCTCGCTCTACTCGCCGGCCAATCCGGCGGTGATCCGGAAGGTGCGCGATATCATAAGGACCGCGGATCGGGCCAAAATCTCGGTCAGCTTGTGCGGGGAGATGGCGGGCGATCCGATGTTCACGCTGCTGCTGTTGGGTCTGGGTCTGCAGCGGTTCAGCATGACGCCGCCGGATGTACCCGAGATCAAGAAGATGATCCGCAGCGTGACGATTCGCCACGCCCGCTGGGTGGCCCGGAAGGTATTGAGCTTTGAGTCGGACCGGGAAGTGGTCAACTACTTGCGGGACGAGGCGCGGAAGGTGCTGCCCGAGGCGTTGTAGACGAAAGGCGGCGGTGCGCACGGGTATGTGCCCGCCGAGAGCAAAATTGAGTTTGGCGGCGTGGCTGAGGGCGGCCGGGCCGCCACAGGCAAGACAAATGGAATTGATACAGAAAGTGTTGGGCGTTGCGGTACCGGGTGGCAATTCGCTTTGCCATTGACGGTGATGTGCGGTTTCTATCGCACAACGACAGCCTACGTCTGTTCGGGCGGGCTCTGGCCCGAGCGGGCCTGCCGGTGCGCTACACGCAGGGGTTCAACCCCCTGCCGCGTATCTGGCTGCTGGCGGCGCGACCGGTGGGCGTAGCGGGGGACGAGGAATTGCTGATCGTCGAGCTGAGCGAAGACGTGTCGGCGCAGGACGTGCAGGACCGGCTGGGGGCGCAGTTGCCGGAGGGGATCGCGCTGAAACGGGTCCAGCCCGTCGTCCCGGACGTATTGCCTCGCGTGGCCGAGATCAGCTACCAGTTGACGATCCCGCCTGAATTGGCGGCCGACGTCGGCGAGGCGGTCGAGAAGGTGGCGGGCAGTGAGAGCTGTCCGGTGCTACGTCCTCGTGCAGGCAAGCGTGCGGAAAAGACGGTGGACATTCGTCCGGCGCTGTCGACGATCCGATACCACGAGGGGGTATTGGCGTTTACGGTGCGACAGGGCGACGGTCCTGGCGTTCGACCCGCCGACGTATTGCTGGGGCTGAAACTGCCTGCCGCTCTGCTGGCCGATCTGCAACGCCGCATCGTATGGCAGCCGCGCCTTGACTGAACCGGCGTCGCGAGCCCAACAAGACAGGAACCAACCCATGGCACGTCGTACCACGCGCAAGAAGAAAACCAAGACCTCCACGCCGACCAAGGACAGCAAGGCCAAGAGCCCACCGCCCGGCCGCATGATGCTCATCAACGTGATGACCGGCGAGGAATGCCGCATTGCGGTGCTGGATGAGAAGGAGAAGCTGGAAGAGCTGTACATGGAGCGGGCCTCGTCGGCTTCGCACGTGGGCAACATCTATAAGGGCCGCATTACCAACGTCGAACCGAGTATTCAGGCGGCGTTCGTCGACTTCGGGATGGGTAAGAACGGTTTTTTGCACATCTCGGACCTGCACCCGCAGTACTTTTCGGGAGACAGGCGGCAATCGACCGAGAACGTGGGGCGGAAGATTCCCCGGCGCGATCGGCCGCCGATCCAGCGATGCCTGCGGCGGGGCGACGAGGTCATCTGCCAGATCACCAAGGAGGGGATCGGGACGAAGGGTCCGACGCTGTCGAGCTACATTTCGCTGCCCGGTCGCTACCTTGTGATGATGCCCGGCATGAGCCGCCTGGGCGTCTCGCGCAAGATCGAGGACGACGAGGCCCGCCACCGCATGCGCGACATCCTCGCCCAATTGGACCTGCCGAGGGACATGGGGTTCATCCTGCGGACGGCCGGTCTCGACCGCACCCGGCGCGACATCCAGCGAGATTTGAACTACCTGTTGCGGCTTTGGAAGGCGGTCAACAAGCGCATCAAGACCGAGAAGGCGCCGACCGAGTTGTACCGCGAATCGGATCTGGTGATCCGGACGATCCGCGACATTTTCGACCAGAGCATCACGCGGGCGATCGTGGACGACGCCGACACAGCCGAGCGGGCCCGCGAGTTTCTCGCGTTGATCATGCCTCGCAGCCGCGAGCGTGTGGAGTTCTACGACGGGAAGGAGCCGCTGTTTCACAAGTACGGGGTGGAGACGGAACTCGAGAAGATCTACTCGCGTCACGTGTCGCTACCGTGTGGGGGATCGCTGGTGATCGACTCGACGGAGGCCTTGGTGGCCATCGACGTCAACAGCGGCAAGAGCCGTCAGCACCGCGACGCGGAGGAATCGGCGCTGCGGGTGAATATGGAGGCGGCTGAGGAGATCGCGAGGCAACTGCGCCTGCGCGACCTGGGCGGCGTGATCATCTGCGACTTCATCGACATGCGGGCCGAGAAGCACCGCCGGTCGATCGAACGGTCGCTGCGTGAAGCGCTCAAAAAGCAGAAGGAGCGTGCCCAGGTGCTTCGCATGTCGCGATTCGGCATCATCGAGCTGACCCGTCAGCGGCGCGGGCCCGCGCTGTCGCGCAGCGTGTATCAGGACTGCCCGTATTGCAGCGGCTCGGGACTGGCCAAGACGCCGCAGTCGATGACCCTCGACGTGCTGCGCATGCTTCAATTGGCCATCAATCGCGAAAACATCCATGCCGTTACCGTGCGGCTGTCCGACTCGGTGGCGCATGAGTTGCAGAACCGCAAGCGACACGCGCTCGATGCGCTCGAGCAGGGGACCGGTAAGCGTATCGTCATCGAGGCCAAGGCCGACGTGGGGCTGGATCACGTCGAGTTCGAATGCCACGATCAGGAAGACCGGCAGGTGACGTTTCTCCCGTCGGTGTCCACCGCGTTACAGCCGATAGCCGAGCCTCCTGCGCCGGCGAGTCCGTAACGGCGGCAGCACCTCGGGCAAGAGGGGACGCCGCACAGCACGAAGATCACGTGGCTGCTGTGCAGGACCGAGCCATCCGCCCGAGCGAGGTCGTTTATTTGCGATATTATGACACTGCTCGAGAGCGGTGGCACACGGCCCTGCTGCGTCCCGGCGACTTCGGCGTGAGCCCTTCGGCAGTGAGTTCAGGGCCGAACTGCTCAGTCGAACGCGCCGCGATGCCACCCGCTTCAAACCAATCGCGTGCAATCAAGTTGCACGCCCTACCGGTGCTCAGGGGAGATGAGACACTCCACGCGCGGTTTATAGGACTAAGAATATTGCGAAAAGCCAGCGAGGGCCGCACCACCCGTTGACTCTCGGCGCGCAGGGTTCCTAGCATTGGCTGGTAGGAGAGAGGAGCCACGTCCCGAGCTAGTGGGGTCGGGGGTTTCTTACAGGTCTTTCCGGCAGGACAGCTTCAACGGGCTGGGTTTGGTCGGATAGGGCAAGGGCCAGCGCTGCCGGGCCATCGTGCCGGCGGCGAAGGAGAGGGAAAGAAAAATGCGTGCGAAGTCTTGCGCGTTGGTGGCCGGCGTGGCCGCCAGTGTAGTAATGGGTGCGTCCGTTCACGCCGTGGGCGGGCCGGTCACGTTTGAGTCGTCGGTTGGGGATCGGGCGGCGGCAGTCACCTTCGACACCATGGGCGATCAGCTTTTGGTGACGCTGACGAACACGTCGACGTCGGACGTTCTCGTGCCGACAGATGTGTTGACGGCTGTCTTCTTCGAGGCGAACACGGTTGATCCTTTGATGCTGACTCCCGTCAGCGCCGTGCTCGGGCCCGCATCGAGCGTGCTGTTCGGTGTGTCCGAGCCGGGCGGATCGGTCGGCGGCGAGTGGGCGTATGTGGACGATCTGTCAGGCAGCGGCTGGCCTTTCGGCTACGGCATCGGAGCGGGAGGTTTTGGTTTGTTCAGCCCGAATGATCGATTTGGGGGGGTGAATCTGGCCGGGCCGAAGTCGGTGGCGGGCCTGGAGTATGGTCTGACGTCGATGGGCGACGACCCGACGAGCGGCAACACCCCGGTCACGGGCAAGAACGCCTTGATCCGGAACGAGGTGATCTTCACGCTGAGCGGGCTTCCCGACGGTTTCGACCCTTCGATGCAGATCTCGGACGTCCGGTGGCAGTACGGTACGAGCCTGGACGAGGCGCATCTGCCCGAGCCGGCGTCGGTGGCGCTGATGTTGTGTGGTGCCGTCGCGCTGCTGCGGCGTGGAAGGTAGTCAAGACGCGTGCAACAAGTTGCACGCGCTACGCTCTCAAACCGGATTAAGAAAGGCGGGTAGAACCCGCCCTACATCATTGCTTAAGAGTCCGGCGCGCTGGGATGCCGCGCAAGACACTGGCTACATGCCGTCACGGGGGTGGGTTGCGGTTTCGAATTCGAACTGCTCGATCAGGTCGGACCAGACCTGCTCGGATTGCACTTTGCCGAGCGCGTCGGTCAGGGCGCAGAGCCTGCGTAACCTGATGAGTCCGTCTGCCCGCTTCGGGTCGTCTCGTCGAAGTTTGCCGACCGCGAGTTGGAATTCGGGCTCGCTTGTTGCCGGTTCGATCAGTTGTCGCCAGCGCTTATCGAG
>Ga0272441_10016720_pt1 | contig 10107 bp, 7 predicted proteins | sample SSMProp6N_FD_193582 | JGI IMG/M metagenome (GOLD analysis project Ga0272441, IMG submission 193582) | Marine sediment archaeal communities from Little Sippewissett salt marsh, Falmouth, MA, United States - SSM-Prop-6N | ecosystem: Environmental > Aquatic > Marine > Wetlands > Sediment ... | reverse complement strand
TTTACGTCGAGATAACTCGCCCCGGCCCGGCTCTGTTTTAGAGCCCATTGTTTTATGGGTTCCGGGTCTTTGGCTTCTATGGCGCTCCGAATGTCTTTAAATCCTGCGTTTATCCGTTCACCGATGAAAATCATATTCCCTCCTGTTATGTAAGTTGGGCTATTGTCGCCTGAGCCGAGGCGATAGCCCGCGGATGGGCCATTATCAGTATATCCGCCGCGGCCTGGAGATAGCCCCCGGCGCACGCGGCTTCCCAGGCCGGTCCGCGGTCTTTCAGCTTGCCCCAGCCCGGAAGAACGTCATCGTCTACGTTTGCCTCTTTGATCCGCCAAACCTCTCCGCCGACATCGGCGATCATCGGTGTAGCCATCAAGGTGTCGCCTTTTAGACCGGCGATCCGGGCACGTTCAAAGATGGTATAGACATAGTCAAATCCGTAGCCGAGTGCCGCGGTAGTTTGAAACATAACGACGTCGTTCAGGTCAAAACCGGCGTCCTGGAGCAGAATATTTACCTGTTTTCCGATATTTATATCTACAGGCGCTTCTGAAATTATTTTGTGTTTGTCCGCTTTACAGAGAGCTACTATGGTCATGTAGTTGCTCTCTTTTGCCGAACCGATAAGACAGTTTTCACCCTTCGCAGCCTGAGAACAATCGGGCAGAACATGGGCGTCTTTTTCATCGTCACCGCAGCCCCATATGATAAGCGGCACTCCGACCGCTTTGAGGACCTGTTCAACCGCTTTCGCGCATTCATCCGGTGCGGCGTTATTTCCGGCCGGATCGGCGCCTAGCAGTTTAAGGCTGATCAAATCCACGCCAAAATCCTCAACGCATTTTTGCGCCCATTCCGCGGGTGAATTAATTACCTCGCCAATCGCCTCTTTCAGCGGGTCAGGCCAGTTGGGAGGCGTATCGGCCACGTAGCCCGCGATGAGGGGTTTGTTTGGTATTTCGCCTTCAAACTCCAGCAGCGGAAGCGTGGTTTGGCCGCCGACGGTGACCGTGGAACTCCGTGTACCGCCTTCTTCGCTCCCCGCGCCGATAGTCACGGTGTTGATTTTGTGGGTCCATCGTTCTTTTACATCCGGCAGATCCATTACATCCTCCTTACGCTTTCTATGATGGATAAAACATCGTTCCAGATGGCGAGTCCTTTGGTACTCACTATGCGGGAGTTGTCAAAAACCATCTGTTCGAGCGTTTCGTCGTACGGAAGCCGGCAGAGGACTTCTAATCCAAGATCGCTTAGGCTTCCCTCAATTTTTTCGATATTGCGCGGTTTTACCATATTCATAACCGCGTATATATTTCTGATCCGGTTGCCCATCTGGTCTACGATTTCTTTTATGCTTTTCGCCGAATGTAGAGAGAGAGGATTTTCACCGACTACCACCAGCAGGGCATCCACATTCTCGGTTGTCCTCCTGCTCAAGTGCTCAAGGCCGGCTTCATTGTCAAAGATGATCCATTTGTAGGACGGGGCAAGATCTTCTGAAAATTTCCTGATGAGAGTGTTGAGATAACAGTAACACCCGGCTCCTTCACCCCTTCCCATGGTTATAAGGTCAAATCCCTCGGACTCGACGATTATCTGGTGCAATCCCGCCTCTACGTACGCCGCTTTTGACATCCCCGCCGGAAAATTCTGAACCTCCCGCAGCACGTCCTCGCGAAGCTCTCCGACGGATTCACCGTTCTCGATTCCAAGAAGGGTGGCTAAGTTTGAATCGGCATCGGCGTCAACAGCAAGAATCGGCACTTCGCCTATGTGCTGCAGCGCCTTTACGAGGAGGGCTGATAACGTAGATTTGCCGATTCCGCCCTTTCCGGCGACGGCTATGCTTTTTGCCATTCTTTCCTCTCAAAAAGTTCGATATCCGTGTGCGGGAGGAAGAGGGCTTTCGTGAACTCTTCCACATAGTCGTTCGCACCCATGAGATCGTAATAGGTCGTATCGTTTTTTATCTTTTCAACATCCGCGAGGGCTTCTTTGTAGAAAGCGACTATTTTCGCCCCGCGTAACGACGTATTGCCTACGAACTTAATAATTTCACGCCGCACCGCGGGGATCAGCCCTATGGTGACGGCGTTTTCAATATTGAGATAGTTCCCAAATGCCCCGGCGATGAAAAACTCCTCGATGTCGTCAAAGGTCAAATCGAGCCTGTCGAGAAGGATCTTCATCGCCGCAAAGATCGCCGCCTTTGCGGTAATGACGTTTTCAATATCCGTCTCGGTCAGGTAGATAGGCGCCGAATTACCATACTCGTTTTTATCGGCAACGATGTACCGTTTGATTTGGTTGATCTCCCGTACCCTGTCGTTTGCCCGGCTTTTAAGCTTGCCGGACCTGTCGATAATTTCCATTTTCAGCAGCACCGCAACTAAGTCTATGATCCCCGAGCCGCATATCCCGCGAGGGGCGGTCCCTCCTATGGTTTCGAAAACTATGCGTCCCTCTTTTACGTTAAACTTTTCGATAGCTCCCTTTTCGGCCCGCATCCCGCAATGCTCGCTTGCTCCTTCAAGCGCAGGGCCCGCGGAGGCTGAGCACGCTACGAGCCACTCGCTGTTGCCGATGATTATTTCCCCGTTTGTACCGATATCGACGAGAAGGCTCAAATGTGCTTTTTCATGCATCCCCGTAGAGAGGATACCGGCTGTGATATCACTGCCGACCCAGCCGCTGATACCCGGCAGATAGTAGAGCAATCCCCTGGGGCTTATTTCTATTCCAACTTCAACCGCCCTCAAAGGGGGAGGGTGAACCGACACCGGGACATAGGGTTCTCTCCGGATGTTGTCTGTCGGCAAGCCCAGCAGAAAATGCTCCATCGCCGTATTGCCGGCGGCGACAACCGCCGTGATGTTCCGGAGGGTAACCCCCTTTTCGGCGGCCAGGTCTTCTATAAGCTGGTTGATGTCGGCGACAAGCAGCTTCTGGAGTTCTTCTATGCCCTTTTTCTCAGCCGCGATCATTCTGCCGGTAACCTCACGGCCGTAGATCCCTCCGGAGTTAAAACAGGCCTTTGCGCCGATTGTCTCTATCTTATTGGCATCCATCAGGTGGACGACAATTGTCGTGGTGCCGATATCGATAACTACCATATAGTTGTCCGCCGCCGTGTCACCGGGTTCCATATCCATGACTTCGGATATTTCGGAACGGAGACCGACGGTGGCGGTAATCTTGAAATCAGCTTCCCGTATTGTCCTGTGAATATTCCGGATAACCTTCAGACCGGTCTGCAGCAAATCGCAGTCACACTGCCTTTGGATCGCATTAATGATACGCTGGTGATCGGCTGTATTGTTTGCGAGAGTCGGTTTCTCCAGGTTGAGATAGAATTTCCGGATCAACGGAGAGGGTTCAAGCTCGCTCTTGTACACAAGATCGGCCTCGAGCCCTTCAAACCGCTTCGCGTCTTCGTTGTCGAGAACCTTCTCCCGCGCAAAGGTCTCTTCAGGGATCTCCACGGTAAGGTTGTCGTATACCTTAACCTGGCAAGCGAGCACATATCCTCTCCGAATTTCATCTCGCGTAAGTTTCTGGGACACTTCTTCAGAAACCTTTCCGCCGCGCACAATCATCTTACACCGCCCGCAGATACCGTCTCCGCCGCACAGGTTGTTGAGAGCTATACCCGCCCGGGACACAGCCTCGAGCAGCGTTGTACCCCGCGGTACCGAGACTGTTTTGTTTTGAGATATAAGTGTGACGGTAAAAGTTTCCATCAGCTCCAGTTATTTGTGAGAAACGCCGGAATTTCTCTCGCCGCTTCCGGACCGATGATTACCTCGGTCCATTCGGAAGTGTCTTCTATTTCGGCTCTGAAAATGGGCAGCAGCCCCGGGATGATAAGTTTTCTGTGTTTCACCTTCTCCGCGATACCCTGTTCCTGCAGCGCCTTTATTACTTTTTCCGCGGATATCTTGTCGCCTGCATAGGCGTTGAGCACGCCAAGCCCTTCGGTATCAACAACACAGATGTACGCGGGGATCTTGCTTCGTTCCACCTCGCCTTCAACACTGAAATACGTTAACGAAAAATTTGTCGTGAAGAGGACCGGCGAGTTCTCATTCGGGCTTCCGACCTCGTGAAGATCCGCCTCTACCGTATTCGGCACCTGCGGGTCGGTATACACGTCCTGTACGATGGTAAGCACGGGAAGCACCTGCCACGGCTCGGCGCCGTCAACGATAACAATACCCGCGTATTTTGCCGCGCATGAGGCGGCAAAGACAGATTCGAGCATAGGGTCGGTTGTTTTCACGTCAACCATAGCCGGATAGCCCAGAGGCCTGAACTGCTTCCTGAGCGCCGCGCGTCTGGCGATAGTCATCATTCTTATGGTCTCTCCTAAGTTTTCGCAATCAAAGGAAAGCACTATGTCTTCTACACCGGCCTCTTTGGCTTTTTGAGTCATATCGGCAAGCTCTTCGAGAGTCGGGGCGTGGATGGCAAGCGGCAAGCCCAATTCTTTCGCCATGGCCGTCATAGTCTCGAGGGTGCCGTTCTCCGCCCGGTAAAGCAGGGGCTTTTCCTCTTTCACCGCGGCGGCGGCGGCTCTCACTTTTTCCGTATCGCTGCCTATCACTATCGCGGGCAGGCAACTGGCGTCTACGATCTTTTTCATACGCTCCGCCGGGTCGGCGGCACCGTCCACTTCAACCGCGCAAAACTTCACATAGAGCCGCTCGCCAACACGGGTAAACACATCTTCATTGACGGCTCTCAGTTTTTCATCCACTTCCGTATCGGTCAGCTCTTTACCAAATCTAACGGCTATTGCCGTCCCGCGGTGGAACTTCTCCTCGTGGCGGAACATCACGGTCTCCTGTCCAATCTCAAACTTCCGCTCATCGGAACCGATACTGACAAGCTTCATCGGCGGGGCTGAAGACTCGGAGAGTTCGCTGCTTGCCTCGTCGGATATATGGGGGCAGTCCTCGAGAGCCCGCTGCTTTGCCGCCACTTGCATGGCAAAGGCCATACAGGTGGGCAACCCGCAGTCTTTGCAATTTGTCCGCGGGAGTGACTTGTAGATCTGCATTCCTGTTAATGCCATCTGTACCTCCTAAAACATCGGTTCCATCTCGAGAGCCGGGTGCCCGACTTTCTGCAGGTATTCGAGCAGAGTTTCCGGATCATCGGCGTTGTCTTCGGTAGCAATTAAATCGAACAGCTCGGGTGTCCCCTCCTTATCAAGCTGGGCTTTTAGCCGCTCGCCAACCTCTTCTTTTAGCTGTTTGGGCATCCAGGTGATCCGCTGGTGGCCGCCCTCGGCGGATATGAACTTGGGGCTTGAAATATACAGTTTCCCGATCCCCACAAATCCGGGGGTTTGGATACCGCCCCCTATCTGTCCGGCGAGAGTAGAAAAGCTCATGCCAACCGGCGTCATCTCCGTATAGTCCCGGTCGACTATCAAAATGCCGTTTACCTCGGGGACTATCGCGGCTATGCATTCAAAACAGCCGCACGAAGTCATCGGATCTTCCATCATCGAGTAGGCGTTGAACTTGGTCAGGTTGCCGTTCGATTTGACGGCAACATAATCGTTTATGTTCTTCCATGAGCCGCGGAGCGCGTCTATTGTTTCTCCTTTCTGTACCGGTTCATTTGGGCCGTGATGGTCAATCTGGTACGACGCCTTGCAGTCAAGCCACGTGTACGCCCCGCACAGCCCAAGCCGTTGCGGCGTGACGATACAGACATGATCCGGCGCGTAGGACTGACAGAGCGTGCAGGAATAGAACTCGTCAACATCCTCATCGGTCATGTTCCCGATTTTATCGTCGCGTTGGCTGTATATGGTGCGGGCGAGGGCGACCAGGTCTTTGGCTTCTTTTTCTGAGGTGTAGATTTTTACCTGGATCCTGTCGATTATCGTCGAAAACTCTTCGTGCATCTTTGCAACGAGGATCTCTCCAAAATCCTTTATTTTGAAACCCTTTGCGTGGGCGTCTTTGCTGATTCTCACCCAGGTTATTGCCCGTTGCCCCATATGGAAGATACCGTTTGCGCATGAGATGAACTCGTGGATCCTGCGCTCAACGACGCTTTCAAAATCTTCCTGAAACTCTCTTCCGGCTACTTCGACAACCATACCGAGTGGATATGCCTTTCCCTCTTCCATCTCCTCAATCTCAGGGCCTATGACTTCTATCTTTCCGTCTTCCACCTCATCGAGTTGTTTCATCCGCACCAGCTCAAAGGCATCCGTGTATTTTCCGCCAAACTCCACATACATGTTCTCTTTGCGGACGCGTTCTCCTTCAAAGCCGGCCCCGAAAGGTACCGGTATCGGTATTTTTTCTATTTTTATGGTGAGTCCTCTGAGCTCGATGGCCCTGCTGATGATCTCGTCGAGTTTGACTCCGGAAATGACGTGTTCATAGGTACAGATCCCGGTGGGAAGTATCTGCGGCAAAGGCTCATCCGCAATTACAGGAAAACCGAAGTTTATAGCTCCGGCCGCGGTTGCGTACTTCTCATCTGAAATTATCTGCCCGTCCCCGGCGCCGTCGTCTTTTCCAAGAGACATGACAAAGGCATGGACTCTCTCCTTGTTGTACAGAAGGATCTGCCGCGCGGCGTTGATATCCCCCGCTTCTATCCCGCCAAAGGTCATCGCGGATCTGGCGGCAAAGTTCAGCGCGTGAACGGCCGAGGTGATCTCCTTGCCGTACGGTACGAGAAAGGTATCCCAGTTCATCTCTATCCCTTCCTCCGCAAGCTGCTCAGCGATGGCCCTGCCGCTTGAATGACCGGCCATGAAAACGAGGATATTCCGTTCCTGGAAACCGCGTACGAGCTGTACGGCATCTTCGTTTTTCTCTGTGGCGCCGGCGATGGCTACAAAGCCGGGCATTCTTCCATCCACGAGCTTGATGCCCTGGAGTCTCAGGATGTTATCGGTTGTAAACCCGAGCCAGATTCCGTTTGAGGGTCGGTCTTCAAGATACTTGAGGGACTCGATGATCTCTTCGGCTATGAGGGTGGCGACGCCGGAATCAAGGGTTTCGCCAAGATAGGGGAGCCATACCCCTTTGCTTGGAATCTCGCCAAGAAGGTTCTTCGCCTCCTGTAAGGATTCGGTCAAATCACCGAGCTTACTTACCCTCTGCCCAAGAAAGAGCAGCATGATAGGCAGATAATAGGCGGTGTTTGGATAGGCGAGCGCTGCGTCTTTTCCATGCTTCTCTATTGCCTTTGCCAAGTCTTCTTCCGCGGTGGAAACCAGGGTGTGGGCGCCCCGGATTGCCGCGGTTGCGATGATCTTTGACATATGAACCTACTCCTTTTGGAAAATATTTCGCGAATTACACCTTGCTGCGTACCGCATCTTCTTCAAACTTGAGCGCTTTTGTGGGACAAGCAGCCACGCAGGCGGGAGGTTCGTGCTTTGCAAGCCGCCTGATACAGAGATCGCATTTCATCGCCACCGATCCTCCCTGCTGTATCTCGATCATATCGAAGGGACATGCTTCGACGCACCGCGCGCACCCGGTGCACTTCTCTTCATCCACCAGTACCGGTTTACCCGGCGCAAGCCGCCGGACCGCCCCGGTAGGGCATGCGAGGACGCACGCGGCTTTTTCACACTGCAGACACGTGTGAGGCACCGGTTTATCTTCGCGGACCCCGACGCGCACCCGGTATCCCGGCGTTTCACCGTTTAACATCATCACTTCGATGTCGCCGCTTTTAGAGTGCGCGATAGCGCAGGCTATCTCACAGGTATGGCACCCGACGCATTTTTCGGTTTCTACGGTAATATGCTTTGACATCGGGCTACTCCTCGTACGGAAATGGCTGTTCGTACATCGGCGGTCTCAATTTAAGAGTTTTACGCTTTTTATCGATATGACGGAGCATCTTGTGCGCCGCTTCGATGTGATCAAGCTCAAAGGCCCATTTGCCGCCGGTATCCTCCTCTATTTCCTCGGTGAGGTAGGTATGAAGAGCCGGCGAGCCCATCACGGGTAAAGGATGCCCGATTACCGTGTATACACCGGAGGCGACAAAATAGAACCCGATACTTACCGCCTTTTCGCTCATCCATTCCGGCGCCGCCCCGGCGGCGGGGAGATCCGAGATGTCATCTCCAAGCCCGCCCTCTGCGACTATGTTCGCCAAAACCCTCAGGATACGGCTGTTGTCAACGCAGGAACCGACGTGCAGGACAGGCGGTATTCCTACGGCCTCGCATATCTCCTGCAGGCCCTTCCCGGCATATTCAAACGCGGCCTCCGGCTTCAGCAGCCCGTGTTTTGCACAGGTGACGGCGTTGCATCCTGTTGTGACGACGAGTACGTCGTTTGCGATAAGCTCTTTAACGACTTTCAGATGTCCCTCTTCAAAGGGCACGTTTGGGTTGGAGCAGCCGATTACTCCCGCTGCGCCTCTAAGCCTCCCCGAGATGATGGCGTCATTCAACGGCCTGTAGGTGGATCTATAGGTGCCGCCCAAAAAGTTGAATACAGACTCGGTTGTAAACCCGCCAACCAAATCTTCGCTGACCGCGGGGATATAGGTTTCTCCGTCTTTTCTATTTTTATAGTTGTCGATTGCCCTCTCGAGCAGATTCATCGCGTTTTCAACCGCGTTTTCTTCGTCAAACTCGATATGTTCAAAACCCGGCATCTTTGCCTTTGGTGATGTCGTAACAAGCTGTGTATGATAGCAATCGGCGACGCTGCTGAGCGCGGGCCAGATGCATTGTACGTCGACAACCATCATCTCCACGACCCCGGTCATAAGAGCTACTTCCTGCTGCATATAACTTCCCGCGAGAGGAATCCCGTGGCGCATCATGATCTCATTTGCCGTACAGCAGATACCCGAAAGATTTACGCCTTTCGCGCCTACCGCCTCAGCCTTTTTGACTATCTCTTTGTCTCTTGAGATCTGGGCGATGATATCCGACAGCGTGGGTTCGTGGCCGTGGACGATGACGTTGACGTAATCTTCCTTGAGAACGCCGAGGTTCGCCTTTGAACGGACCGGTTTTGGCGTTCTGAAAATGACATCCGAAACCTCGGTGCCAATCATCGATCCGCCCCAGCCGTCGCCGAGCGCGGTGCGCAGCCCGTGGCGGATGATGTTTTTGTAATCGGCGTCCACGCCAATATGGGTCCTGTGCATTGTTTCGACAATTTCTCTGTCGATTGCCCGCGGCATGAGCCCCTTTTCTTTCCATAACTTTACTCTTGCCGGAGGTGCCGATGTCGCCATCGTAAGGGTGCCTGTTTGCTGTCCAAACTCCCGGAGGAGTGCGGGAGCCACCTCTTTTGCGAGTGCATCTATCTCTTTGCCCTTTGTTTCTATACCGTACAATTCGGCGATGGCGCGCAGTTTCCCGGGATCTTTTATCGAGTAATCGCTGTCAGGATTTTCTGCAATCAAGAGCAGCGTGTGAGCAATATCTCTGCCGTGGTCCGAATGCGCCGCCGCCCCGCCGGCTATCATACGGACGAGGTGTCTGGCGGCTATGGTATCCGCGGTAGCGCCGCATACACCCGTCTTGGGACCGTCGCCAAACGGGTCTATTCTGCAGGGTCCCATCGAGCAATGGCGGCAGCAGAGCCCGAGGGTGCCAAAACCACACTGCGGCTGCATATCCTCATACCGGTCCCAAACCGTTTTGATATGTTCGGATGTTGCCCGTTCGATCATCAACTGGGTGGCCTTGTCGGCATAGGACAAATCACTTGCCATCTCTACCTCCGCGTAGCGCTATCGAAATGTTCAAAAGAGCGGGAGATAAGGATCGCGGCTTGAAGGTGAGTAGTTTCAGATCATACCGGTGTGATGATCAATGCGGGCGAAGCAGATAAATCTTACTGCGGAGGATGTTACCGTATCCATCTCCCTGCCTTCTTATGATTAGGAGCAGATACCTGAACAATTAAAGAATCTTCCGTCAGCTCAATTCCACCATGTTTCTACATGGAAGCGTAAAAGTCAGATACGTGATAATTGTAAAGGCAAAATTCCAAGCTTGCAAGTAAATTGGAGTAAAAATATGACAAAATATATATAGTATTTCTCTTAGATGGTATGTTACGCGTTTTCGCCGTCAAGCGAACCGAGGAT
>Ga0272441_10016719_pt1 | contig 10107 bp, 7 predicted proteins | sample SSMProp6N_FD_193582 | JGI IMG/M metagenome (GOLD analysis project Ga0272441, IMG submission 193582) | Marine sediment archaeal communities from Little Sippewissett salt marsh, Falmouth, MA, United States - SSM-Prop-6N | ecosystem: Environmental > Aquatic > Marine > Wetlands > Sediment ... | reverse complement strand
GAGTTAAAGAAGAGAGTAGATATATTTAATATAGAACTCGAAAAATATTTAAAAAGCGGCAAGCCTGAAGTTCTTTATGATGCTGCAAGACATCTTCCAATGGCTGGTGGAAAGAGACTGAGACCAGCAATATCTATGCTTTCTTGTGAAGCAATTTCAGGAGATGTATATCAAGTTATGCCACTTGCCATGTCTATTGAATTAATTCATAATTTTACACTTGTTCATGATGATATAATGGACAAATCACACTTAAGAAGAAACACACCAACTGTTCATATAAAATATGGGGAGCCTACTGCAATAATAGCAGGAGATCTATTGTTTGCTAAGGCCTTTGAAATTATGCATGATTTTCCCGGTGATACAAAAGTTTTTAAAAAATTGGATTCAGGTCTAGTAAAAAGCATTCGGGAGGTATGCGAAGGTCAGCAACTTGATATGGAATTTGAAAAAAGAAATAATATATCAGAGGAAGAATATTTTGAAATGATAAGGAAAAAAACATCTTCGTTATTTATAATTGCTGCAGAAGGAGGAGCAATTGCTGGTGGAGGGACAATTGAAGAAATAAACGCTATGAAAATGTATGGAGAATATCTAGGACTTGCTTTTCAAATAAGAGATGATTATCTAGATATGAGCGGTAATGAAGAAACACTCGGAAAAGATATAGGTAATGACATCAGAAACGGTAAAAAAACACTTATTGCAGTTCATTCTCTCAATAATTCTTTCGGGGATGATAAAATTGTTTTAAAGAAAATATTTGGCAATAGAAACGCATCAGAGAAAGATGTTAAAATTGTCTATGATTTGTTTAAAGAGTTGGGTTCAGTCGAATATGTAAAAAATACTTCTTTGAAATTTTGTAAACAAGCAAAGAAATCACTGGATTCTTTAAATGATTCAAATGCAAAACAAGTTTTAGTAGAACTTGCAGAATTTTCTATAAAAAGAGAGAAATAGTATTATGCCACCACATAAAATAAAAGAAACTGCAAGAATATATGCACTTCAAAATGCTATTCAGTTTAATGGAACTGCAAACGCAAAATCGGTTATAGGGAAGGTAATTGGTGTTTTACAGAAAAAAGGATTTAATCCAAGAAATATTATTCCAATTGTTAATTCTGTTGTTAATGAAGTTAATAAAATTCCATTGGAAAAACAGATTTCTGAATTAGAAAAAACGGCACCAGAACTTCTTAAAAAAGAAAAGAAAGAAAGAGATTTTTCATTACCTAAACTTCCAAATGCTGAAAAGGGTAAAGTTGTTACTCGATTTCCTCCAGAACCTAATGGATATTTACACATTGGGCATGCAAAGGCAGCGATTATAGATTATGAATATGCAAAGATGTATGATGGAAAGTTCATTTTGCGTTTTGATGATACAAACCCTGAGAATGCGCATCTTGAGTTTTATGAGTCACAAAAGAGAGACCTCAAATGGCTTGGTATAGAATGGAATAAAGAATATTGCACATCAAATAATCTTGAGAAGCATTATAGGCTAGCAAATCAATTGATAGAAAAAGGAAATGCATATATTTGTAACTGCTCACCAAATATTATAAAGGATGGACGTTTTAATGGAAAAGAATGCAGTTGCAGAAAAAGTCCACCAGAGAAAAATATTGCTCTTTGGAATGATTTACTTTCTTCTTCAAAATATGATATGGTCCTTAGACTTAAGGGCAATATGACCTCTAATAATACTGCAATGCGTGACCCAACTCTTTTTAGAATTATCGATAAACCGCATCCCCTTCAAGGTGATAAATATTGGGTATGGCCTACCTATGACTTTGCAGGTGCAATTGAAGATAGTATAAGTGGTGTTACACACCCATTTAGAACTAAGGAATATGAACTACGTGATGAATGTTATTTTTACATACTTGATCTCTTAAAATTAAGAAAACCTTATCTTTTGGAATTTGCCCGTCTTTCTATTGATGGTATGCCTGTTTCAAAACGCAAAATAAAACCACTAATTGAAGGTGGATTTGTTTCAGGATATGATGATATCAGATTACCAACTTTAAGAGGATTGAATAAACGAGGAATATTACCTGAAGCTATCAAACAATTTGTTTTGACCCAAGGAATTTCTAAGGTAGAATCAACTGCTACATTTGGTCTAGTAGAATCGGCTAACCGAAAAATACTGGATCCTATATCAAAGAGATTTTTCTTTGTAATTAATCCAGTTAAAATTATTGTTGAGAATGCCCCTAAATTAAAGAAATCAATAAGATTACATCCGGCTGATGATACAATTGGAATGAGGATAATAAAAACTGATAAAACTTTTTATGTTTCTGGAGAGGACATTAAAAATATGGGCATCGGCGATGTCTTTAGATTGAAAGGTCTATATAATGTTAAAATAAAGGAAAAAAATGATGCTGTTCTAGCTAGTTATAAAGGTGATGAATTGATTCCTGAATCAGCTAAAATACAGTGGACAACTGATAATTATATTGAAATGGATGTTTTTATTCCAAAAATACTATATAAAGATGGAAAATTCAATCCAGATAGTCTTGAAAAAGTACATGGATTTGCCGAGGAAGCAGTTGCGTCTATTAAAAATGGTGAGATAATCCAGTTTGAGAGGTTTGGTTTTGTTAAAATTGAAAATATAAAAAACCATATAATTGGATTTTTTGCTCATAAGTAAACTTTTTAAATTATACTGTGTTTTAGTTTTCAAGGCTGAATATACAAATTTGAGGACGGGATAGTATGTACTATTTAAGGAAAGCATTAGTAATCCTAATTATTAGTTTATTATTTATTATAACAGGAACTATAGCAACTGCCGAAAAGATTAACGTTGATATGCCTTCTCTTGTTGGAATATCTATTGTATTAGTAGCATCAATAGTGGCAATTATTATTGCAGTTATTACTACAGGCGGAATAAAATATGTAACTCCAGATAATGTACTTGATACAGAGGTTAGGAAGAATCTGTATGAGTACATTGATGAATATCCTGGCTCACATCTTAGAGAGATAGCACGAGAGCTAAATCTAAAACCGAGTAATGCTGCATGGCATTTACGTAAACTAGAGCAAACTAACTTGGTTAGAAGTAGAGCTATTGGTGGAAAGAAGGTTTTTTATCTAGTTGAAGGTGGTATTGATGCTAGGAGAGAAGCAGTTGCTGAATCAATTTTGAGGAATAATAATGCTCGTGATATAATGTTGTATCTACAGAAAAATCCAGGTAAGCATCTTCTTGAAATTGCACATGCACTAAAACTTAATCACCATACTGTTAAGTGGCATATCAAAAAAATGTATATGGCTGAATTAGTTGAAGGTGACACAAGTAATTCTACTTATCCAGTATATTATATAACAGACGTAGGTTTTCATGCAATACAAAATCTTTCAGAACAATTAAAAAGAACGGGTCGGGCATCCTAGTTTCATATACGCCCAACATCTACTACTTCGACACTGTCAACATTTTTTATTTTAGAAAGAGTTTCAACAACTGGATCTAATCCGCCTTCTGAATCAGGAACTGCAACATTAACATCCAATCCTTTTAATCCAAATGCAACATTTTTTATATCGATTTTTCCAAGTCTTACTGGATCCTCTATTACATTTTTAATGTCATCTATTATCTTATTAAGTTTATCATCGCTTATTACTTCGCCTGGCATAATACGTATAAGTGCTATTACTTCTCCCATGTTTTCCCCCTAAGGTCCTATGAATTCACAATCTGGACAAACATATTTCACACTTTGCTCTCTACAGCTATAACATCTTCCAATAATCGTATCACACATTGGACATATGAAAGTTGTCGATCCTTTTTCAATCAATCCTTTGCCACATGAAATACATCTATCAGCCCTTTTCATAGGATGTGCTGAATAACATATCTATTATTAAAATGTGACGCCTACTACTTATCTTATGAATTTTATTATTTCCTTTTAATAACATCTAGAGAAAACGATGCAACGGATTTGAATATTTTATATTGAAATATTACTCCCACAATAAGATTGATATGGAATGTAATGAATCTAAAAATTAAGACAAATACTCCAATAAGAAAAGATGAACTAATTAGGGCACCGTACATACATGCAATACAACCTTCAGTGACACCAGCACTTCCAGGAGTTGTCGGCATCATTATAATCACTATTAAAAGAACCTGAGCTGCATAAGAAGGAATGAAGAAGGGTTCCAATCCTAGTCCTAGAAGAATCATTGAGGGGATCATAAATATCGTTGCCCAATATGTAATTGTGAGACTGCCTACCAAAAAAAATACTTTTTTCTGTCCAGAAATAAAAAATAAAATACTTTTACGGAAGTTATCTACCTCAGTATTTATCTTATTTTCAATTGAATATTTAGTTTTTTCCTTCTTAAACAATTTACTTATCTTATTGCTTATAAAAATCAAAAAAGATTTTGTTTTATTAGGGTATTTCACTGTAATTATAAATAATGCGATACCTATTATAAACACTACTATACCTATTATTAAACCAAGTTGTATTATTACAACATCGATATAATGACTAAAAACTAAAAAAGCAAACGGAACACACAACAGAATAAATATTGCGTCAAGTACCCTTTCTCCAAGTACTGTTGCAGTAGCAGATCCTATGCTTAACCCATTCTTATTTAAAAGATATATTCGAACCGGCTCTCCTCCAGCCATTGAAGGAGTAATGCCTGCAAGAAATAGATTGGCAATTACAATTTTTGTGGATTCCCACAAACCGATAATTGCTGTTTTATCACTTGCATTACTAAGTACTTTTAGACGAGCACCCCATATAAACCATGAGAAGATTTGTAATAGAAGCGCTATGAAAAAAAATTCATATTGTATTGAAGTTGTTGCCAAATAGTTAAAAGTTCTGGCATCTGTTGTTAATAGTAAAATGACTAAAATAATGGTAATACTAAATATGACACTGATAATGATTGGAAATTTCATTGTTTTTGATTTTTTATCCCTGTTAACCACAAATGGTTATTTTTAGAGTGATTTATGTTACTTGTGGTTTTAAAAAATTTTAAGGAAATCATCAATTTTATTAAAGTATTATTTCAAATTTTCCTTTAAATATTCCTCCATGTGTCCAATTTGTTGATAAGGTTTGGTCAACAGCTGTAAATTCATCTGTTGTAACAACGTTTTTGAAATCTCCTTTTACAATAAAGCCATTAAAATCTAATTGATTATAAACTTTCTTTTCAAGTTTTCTTCCAATAATTGGAAAAAATACCTGATTACAGGAAAGATCGTGGTCAAGCACCTTAATAATTAAAGGATCAAAAAATATATGCAATTTCTCCCCCTCTTTTTGAGAAGTTATGGTAAACTCAATCCTATGAATATCCGTTTCACAATATCCATGTGCAGATGCTCCTTCTATTTGTACGTCCATTGCTTTTTTCTTGTGTATTTCAAAAGGACGTATTTTAATTGTGTCTGAAGATTTGTCCCTGTAAACCCCTTTTAAAAAATATTTCGCATCTGATATTCCCAAGATAAATTTACCAACTCTTCCTCTCAGATATTTCTTAACTTTCCGTACTAATTTATTTTTTAGTGAATATGGATCATAAAAAGATAATGAGATTCCGTAATCATTAAGCTCTACACCTTTGATAAACACTATTTTATAATTCTGAAAATCAAATGAGAGCATTACTTCATTGTTACATATAATATTAAGTAATTCTCCCTTTTGTTTAATTTCCAAATTATTTTTAGATGAGCGATCAATATTCTCGATATCATTTCTCTCAATTGAAATAAACTTAGAGGCGGCATTCATTAATTCAACAGTTGCAAAGGTTTGCTCCATTGGAAGTCGTTTTAAATAAGAAAGATAGAATGGAAAGATTCCTTCACATAAACCACCATTTTTTGTAATCCATTTTGTTCCTTCGATATAACTCTTTTTTGCAAGTTTAATCCATAGTTTATTTTTAGTGAGAGTATTTAAGCGTAAATATGTTGAAACGATCATTAAGCTTTCATAAGGGGAAAGTCTTGGAGTAATTGAGTAAGATATTGGGTGAAAGTTGAATTCGAGTGATAGATTTTCTGTGTTGTATAGATAAAACCAAGTCAAAGTATAATATGCATAAATTAAAGCGTAATCCAGATATTTTTTATCATTTAATATTTCATATGCATCAAGAAATGCATCTATAATAATTACTGCTGAGAACGCTTCAGGTTCTTGAATACCAATGTCTCTTAATCCGTTATAGCAAACTGGATTAATTGTTTCTAGATATGTAAGCGCATCGAGAGCAGCTTTTTTCATTTTTTTATTGTTAAATTTTTTATATCCAAGGAGTAGAGCACGGACACATTCACCTGTACCTCCATGCGTCTCATAGTATTGAAGATTTTCAGGTCTTAGCCTGATTAATCCTCCTTGGTGGATAGCCATTGGCCAAGATCCGTTTTTCTTTTGAGTAGAAAGAATGTATTTAAGTGATTTTTTTACTAAATATTCGATTCTATCATCATCCACATCCTCAAGATATTTTAGAATATGAAATGCAATGGTTGCCTGTCCACCAGGGTAACCAGCATATCCACAGTCCATATAAAAATATCCTTGTAATCCATGGCGGGTTAGATTAGTCATGTTGTACCATATGATTCCCTCACTATCATTCGGTTTTTCTATGAAAAGTTTAGAATTTATAAAATGGTCTCGAATTTTATTTTTCCAATCCAAAAACTGCTTGTCATCAATTTGTTTATACCATTTTGAGAAATAATGTAGTCGAACTGCTTCATAAGAAAGCAATGTGTAACTAGAATTAACAAATGTAAAATCCGTTGAATTTCTCCAAGGAAGTTGAAGAAAAGACCCAGTCAGATTATCATATGATCTCCATAATGCTTTTTTTCCATGTTTAAATACATTTTTTGGATTTCGTATCATTGTTTTATTAGGAATCTTCTTGATAATAAATGATTGGACAGCCTCCTGCCAATTTTTATATTTTTTTGCTTTAACATAGAAATTAAATGTAATACCTGATTCTAAATCTAGATTAATCTTTCTTTTTTTTCCAAAGCCCAACCATGCTTGTTTTTTTTCTTTGATATAAAAACTGTTGAAAATAAAAAATGAGACAATGTAATTATCATCATCTTCAGAAAGTGAAATAAATGGAAACAACTCCTTATTTTTTAATTTAATAACTGGATCAAATTCAATAGCTATGCATTCATCTTTAAATTGCAATACCATTAAAGGCATCTTCACATAGATTAGAGATCTGCAAAGATTATCTTCATGATATTTGTCAGGTATTTTTGTTGTATAATATGTATAAAAAGGATAAGGAAGAGAAATATCATTTTCTAAAGAAAATTTTTCTTTTGAATACCACATCCCACCTATAAAACTATAAGAAAAAAGTTTTTTTTCAATAAATATTCTTTTTAGAAGCATTACATCATTAGGTTTTAAAATTGTATATGTATTATTTTTAATTGAGAATTGCCTATCTTCTTCTTCTCGTGTCATAGAAACCTATATTTCTATAAATTTATTATTTTTTCATATAGCTTTGTATGGTCTTGAGCCATTTTTTCAATTGTATATTTCAAAACAATATCTGATTTCTTTCTATATAGTTCTAGGTTATTTTTATCAAATTTTTTCTCGTCCAACTCTTTGATATTGTGGAAATAAAGCAGATTTTCCCCAAAGGCTTCTCTAAACTCTTCAACATCACGTGCAATGAGGGGAAGGCCCATTGATAGAGCTTCAAGCATTACTATAGAATGTCCCTCTGCATATGAAGGCATGAAAAACACATCGGCAGCAGAATATGCATAAGAAATGTCTTCTATGAATCCAGGAAATATTGTATTATCGCTATGCTGTTCGATTGCTCGTTTGACTTTGGAATAATCTTTTGAAAACAAATTATATGGAAATCCTCCAATCCATAGAAAACAAATTTGTGATAATCGTTTTGATATTTCTAAAAAATCATATATTCCTTTTCTAGGAGTACGCTGTGCAACTGTTAAAACAACCATTTTGTCTTTTTTAATACCAAACTTTTTTCTAAACTTCTCGCGTTTTGTTTTATTTGGAACAAATTTCTCTACATCAATTCCGTTATAAATTGTTGATATTTCTGGTTTACAATTAAGATTTATGAGTTCTTTTTTACACTTTTCAGAAACGGCAATAATATGGTCAAATGAGTTATAGATCGGTATGTATAACCAGTTGACAACTCCCGGAAACGCAAGATTACCTGTATTTAAATTAGGGGTTGAATGTGCAGTGATGACCTTTTTACCACGAAATCGTTTGGCATATAACATTGATCGAGGTCCAAAAGTATGGAAATGTACAAGGTCGTAATCAAATGAGTTGTCATTCCAACTTATATCAATATTTTTTAATAATTCATAAAATAGATTCTTTGCTGCGGTCGCACAACCAAGATATTTAAGGGGGCCGCTATCTTCTACAATAAAATTCACCTTCATTATAAAGTCCCCGATCCATATTATTTAATGTATTAGTCAAAATAACTTATATTCACTTTATACACTTCTACCCAGTGCAACTCTTCACCAATGTTATTTACCGTCGTATTTCTATAGATCAATTTAAAAGGTTCTGAAGCAAATTTATCATAAGATTCATTACTCATGTGATAATATTTCCCAACATCTATATTAATCACTGTTTCCCTCATGATATCATCTATTAAGATATGAGTAACGTTTAGTTCCTTTAATTCAGAACAACACTTTGACACATTCTCAACTGTCCATGTTTGATTTGTTTCTCCATATGTTATATTAAATCCTTCTGCCCATAGCATCATTGAAAGCCTATGATCTGATGCAACAACACTAGTATTACTTACATTGCCCTTCATCCATTCAAATGTGTTTATACAAGGTTCTGAAACTCGTTCGTCTATAGAATTTAAAGCATCGATTGTTGGGTATGCTACCATCATATTTGAAATGCACATAATACTAACAACTATTACCGCCATCAAATTAAACTGTGGATGTTTAATTACAGGTTTGACAAATCGGAGAGAAGCTTTTTTAATATCATGTTTCATATTTCTTTCAAACATTTCTTTTATGACAATTGCTGCAGGAATACAAAGTGGAACAATCAAATATTCTAAGTGTCGATCTGGAAATAAATTAGAAGTAACTATTGAATATAAAAATGATAATAAAAGTGCTATGGTCCATCCTCTAATAATTATTCCACCATATGTTTTCTTCAAATCTGAAAATCCAGACAATGATATACTAATAAGTAGCAACATTGGAAGTGAATATAAAAGGGCAAGTGGCGTTATTTTTACATAAACTCCTGGTATCCCCATTATTGAAGCAAACAATGAAAGGGTCAACAAGATAAAAAATAAGATGGCAATTTTTGTCTTGCGTGTAATCATTTCAAACTGAGGGAATGTTAAGATTTTTTCTGTATATTTTTTCTTTATTAAAATGGCTATGGATCCACCGTAGAGAAAGACGTAATATAGCAGTATTATTTGATATGGAGATAGGAACATTTTGCCTTGCATAAAGCTATAAAAGACAGGTTTTGCAATAAATGCCCAGTATCCAAAGGCAAGAGCAGAGATAAGTGAGACATACCAGAGAATATGCAAATTAGTTTTTTTGTTAGATTGTTTTGATGATATGCTAGCAAATAGTATGAATGTAATGCTAATGATATAGAAATATGTTGTAAAATGATGAGATAAAATTAGAAGAAATGAAGATGCAAACAAGGGAATAATATATTCTTTCTTCTTTATAAATTTAATTAAAAAATACATAGATAGGAGCATGAAAAAATGTCCTATTGTAAGGGGGGCAGCATGACTTGTTTGATAAACATGAAATGTTGCTACGGCGAGAAGTGTTGCAGAAATAAGAGCAATACGTCTATTTTTCATCAATTCAAACACAATAAAATATAATATTGTGACGGTTAATCCACCAAAAATAGGAGCAATTTTTGGCAAAATAGAGAATACCTCAATACCAGTTACCCAATGTGCAAT
>Ga0272441_10016718_pt1 | contig 10108 bp, 10 predicted proteins | sample SSMProp6N_FD_193582 | JGI IMG/M metagenome (GOLD analysis project Ga0272441, IMG submission 193582) | Marine sediment archaeal communities from Little Sippewissett salt marsh, Falmouth, MA, United States - SSM-Prop-6N | ecosystem: Environmental > Aquatic > Marine > Wetlands > Sediment ... | reverse complement strand
TGCTCTTAAAAAAATCGGGAGTTATTAATTCGTCTGATACAGTTGGGATTTCAACGCCAGAATCTCGCGGCGCAGTTGTGTGTCCTGTTCTATCTGTGCGCGGATGCGTTCGTACCCGTAAAGGATCGTTGTGTGATCGCGCCCGCCAAGATTGGCGCCAATTTGCGGGTAGGAGGCTTCTGTCTCCTCGCGCATCAAATACATGGCAATCTGGCGGGGCAGGGCGATGCGCCGGCTGCGGCGGGTACCCTGCAGGTCCTCTTTGGTGAGGTGGTAGTAGGTCGCGACAGCATTGATGATTTCCTCGGAGGAGAGCTCCTGACGCTTGGGGAGCAGGTTGTTCAGCGCACTGCGCGTCGTCTCCAGCGTCAGCGGCTGGCCGGTCAGGCGCACGACCGCTATGACCTGGTTCAGCGCGCCCTCCAATTCGCGGACGTTGTGTTCCACATTGTTGGCTATCAGCTCCAAGACCTCGTTGGGCACCTCGACGTTGAGGTGTTCGGCCTTTTCCTGCAGGATGGCCAGGCGTGTCTCGAAGTCCGGCGGCTGGATATCCACGATCAGGCCCCACTCGAAGCGGGAGCGCAGGCGTTCCTCGAGGGTGACCATCGCCCGTGGGGGACGGTCACTGCTCAGAACGATCTGGTGCCCGGTATCCCGGAGGGCGTTGAAGGTGTGGAAGAACTCCTCCTGCGTGCTCTCCTTGCCGGCGATGAATTGAATATCATCGACCAGCAGCAAATCCGCGTTCCGGTATTTATCGCGGAACGCGTCGGTTGTGTGGGTGCGGATTGCATTGACCAGGTCGTTGGTGAACTCCTCTGAGGAAACGTAGATGACCCGCAGGTTTTGCCAGTAGCAGTTGTTTCCGATGGCATGGAGCAGATGGGTTTTTCCGAGCCCGACACCGCCGTAGATGAAGAGCGGGTTATAGACACGTGCCGGTGTCTCCGCGACGGCCTGCGAGGCCGCTTGGGCCAGGCGGTTTCCGGGGCCTACGATAAAGCTATCGAAAGTGTATTTAATATTCAGGCCTGGGTCTGGAACGGCATCCGGTTCAGCTTCTGTCTCCATGTTTTTTAAGAGCGGCGGCAAGGTTTCCGTCTGCGTTTGCTTTTGGGCCTGTTTCTCGTCCCAGACCACAAAGCGCGCCTCAATCGGCGTCCCCACGACGTGATTAAGAGTCCTTTGTATGACGGGGTAGAGGCGGTTTTCAAGCCACTCCACCGCGTAGCCGTTTTTTACACCGATGATCAGGGTGTCGTCGCCATCTTTGCCGATGGACTGTGTGTCGCGCAGCCAGGTGTCAAACGTCGCCCGCGTCATCTGCAGTTCTAATTCACCGAGGGCTGCTTGCCATATTTTTTGAGAGTCGGAACTTAACATATAATACCTCTTGTTTGACGATAGACGCAAGAATACTCTATCATGAGCGATCTCTTTAGTGAAATCGCCATGTTGTAAAATTTGTTGCAAAAACTGAATTGTGGTACTTAATAAGGCCCAGTAGCTATGAAGACCCGTTTCTCCGCTTCAATTGCTGTGCACATGGATGTGCTACTGAGCCTGGGTATTGAGCCGGGAGGTTATCTCTCCACACGCCCTTATTCTACCAAAAAACTTTCAGTAGGGCAATCCCAACAGCCCGTTTTACTTTAAAAAAGATATAGTTTTAATGTTGCTTTTTAGAGTGTGGATAGCAAAAATTTTATTCGGTAATTGTGCCGAATTTTGAAGCCGCTACCCCTATATATACGGAAAGAGCTGTGGATAACTCTGTGGAAAGCTGAGTAAAAACTTCTCTTACCAGACCATTTTGCTTTTTTGCAGGGAAAGCTATATCAAATCATTTTGGTACCTGGTTCAGCTTTTGCGATGGCGCGTAGTTACCAGCTTCGATCGTCCGATTTCCAACTGGCGCGTCAGTGCCATCCAGTCATCGACCAGCAGGAGCAGACCTTTGTCTTTGGGGTTCAGCAGGTAAGGGCTGAACCAAAGCCTCAGCCACCAGAGCGGGACCGGATAGCTTTTGAGGTCAACGGCAACGGCTGTCTTGCCCCAAAGACCGCGATAGAGCTGCCGCCGCGCTTCCTTCTCTTTTTCTGCGGGAAAGAGCGCGTTGAATTCAATGGGCCGGATACTTGCTACGCGCCGGTAGGAAAAGGCTGCCGGATAGATGGGGGTTTGTACGGTGAAGTATTTGCTATGGCATCTTACTGCGGCGCGGCGTGCCAGGAGATTGTATGTGGTGAGCAGGATGCCGACAAGGGTGACGAGCAGCGTCAGTCCGGCGTAGCGTTTGTCCAGGAAGGTGCCGTAAGCTGCTGCCCCCCACAGTACGATCCCGCCGGGGATCAGCCAGAGAGAAGGGCCCAGCCAACGCTTTGCCAGGGCCCGGTAGATCAGCAGGTTGAATATCGGGTTGCTTTTGTGCTTACGTGCCATCGTGGGTTAAGTCCTGATAGTAATCACAGAGGTCTCGCAGCACACATGCTTCGCATTGCGGCTTCCTTGCAAGACAGACGGTGCGTCCATGTTCGATAAACTCGATATGCAAGGGGAAATAGAGATCCTGGGGAACCTGGGCCTCCAACAGGGTGTGTGCTTTTTCACGGGATGTTTTCTGGGGGATCAGCCCCAACCGTCGCGTCACGCGGTGAATGTGCGTATCCACCGGGAAGGCCGGGCGTCCCATGGCGAAGAGCAGCACAATTGCGGCTGTTTTGGGACCAACCCCGTTCAGATCAAGTAGCCATGCACGCGCTTCCTCCAAGGGTAAGTCACGCAAGAAGTCCAGGGAGAGCTCGCCGCGCTCCGCGGTGATTTGGCGCAGCGCGGCCTGGATGCGCGGTCCCTTGCTGGGAGCGAGCCCTGCCGGGCGGATCGCTTCGATGATGGCCTCAATCGGGGCGTCGCGCACCGCTTCCCAGGCGGGAAACTGTGCGCGGAGACGGTTAAAAGCCGTGTCGCGGTTGCGATCGTTGGTGTTCTGACTCAGAATTGTGTTGACAAGTTCCGATAGGGGATCAAGGTTGGGCGTCCAGGAAGAGAGATCGTAGGTTTTGGCCAGAAGGTCATGGATTTTCAGTATTTTTGAGTTTGGGGTATGGGTATCTTTCATAAGACTGTTTTTAAATGCGGTTGGGCACGGTGGATCCACTCTCGTTCGGCTGCGTAGGTCAAATGTTGGAGTGCCTCTTCCCAGGTGACCCAGATGGGAAAGAACTGCGCGTCCTGCTCGGGCCGTTCGGTCTGTTCCGTTGAGTTAATTTGCATGAGGTAGTAGTGTTCGGTACGGCGGACCGCGCGTTTGCCTAGCGGGAAGGCGACAAGCTGCTCGCCCAGGTCGACGAGGATTTTCAGGCTTTTGTACCCGGATTCCTCGCTTACCTCTCGCATCGCGGCTTCCTTCGGGGATTCCCCAGGTTCGATATGGCCCTTGGGAAGGCGTACTTCATCTCGGGATGGTCGAATCAGCAGCAGGACTTTCTCCCCGGTTGTGTCGGCCACCACGCCACCGGCGGCTGCATAGAAGACAGGGATCGTTTTTCGCGCCATTTTATTTCCTCCCTTGTGATGGTTGGTTTTTCAGGGGCCATCATCTGGCCGGAGAGATGGCCCCTTTATTGTGTTTATAAGGTCAAGCGGTCTCCAGGTAGCGTTTTAACTCCCATGGCGTTACCTGTATGCGGTATTCTTCCCATTCGGCCCACTTGGCGCGCATGAATGTCTCAGCGATGTTGCTGCCCAGGGCGTCGAGGATCACATCATCCTGTTCGAGTTCTTCCAATGCCTCTGCCAGGGTGCCGGGCAGGGTTTGAATGCCGCGCTTGTCCCGGTCGCTCTGGTTGAGGTGGTAAATGTCCTCGTTGACCATCTCAGGGGCTTTGAGCCCTTTCTTGATCCCATCCATGCCCGCGGCCAACATGGCCGTGAAGGCCAGGTAGGGATTGGTGCTGGGATCAGGACAGCGCAGCTCGACACGGGTGCTGGCTTTCTTGCCGTGGCCCGGGGTCGCGGGCACACGGATGAGGGCCGAGCGGTTGCGGTGCGCCCAGCAGATATAGACGGGCGCTTCGTAGCCAGGCGTGAGCCGTTTGTAGCTGTTCACCGTTGGCGCCAGGATGGCCGAGAGGGCACGTGCATGGGCCATCTGCCCGGCCACAAAGGACTGCGCTACGGGCGAGAGGTTGTAGGGGGTATCGGGTGCGTAGAAGAGGTTGTGCCCTTCGCTGTCGGAGAAGCTCTGGTGGACGTGCATGCCGGACCCGTTGATGCCAAAGATGGGCTTGGGCATAAAGCTGGCATACAGGTTGTGGGTGGCTGCAATAGCCTGGACGGTGTATTTGAAGGTGACGGCGTTGTCCGCGCTTGTGAGCGCATCCGCGTAGCGGAAGTCGATCTCGTGCTGGCCGGTGGCGACCTCGTGATGGCTCATCTCTACCTGGATGCCCAGTGCTTTGAGCGCCAGCACAATCTCGCTGCGCACCTGTTGGGCTGTGTCGCGCGGGGAGAAGTCGAAGTAGCTCACCACATCATAGGGGACTGGCTGGATGGTGTGGCTGTTGCTGCGTTCGAAAATAAAGAATTCCAGTTCCGGGCCGGTGTCGTAGTGGTAGCCCATGTCAGCGACCTCGGCGGCGATGCGTTTGAGCGCGCTGCGCGGGTCCCCGGGGGAGGGGTTCCCATCGGGACCGTGGACATCGCAGAAGATGCGGGCCCGGCGGCGTTCCGTGGCGCTCCAGGGGAGCACGCGGTAGGTGTTGACGTCGGGGGTCAGGACGAGGTCGCTCTCGTAGATGCGGGCAAGGCCTTCGATGGACGAACCATCGAACCAGATGCCGTCCTCCAAGGCTCGCGGGAGCTGGTCGACAGGGAGTGTAACGCTCTTGGTGTCGCCCAGGACATCGGTAAATTGCAGACTGACAAATTGAATTTCGTCTTCTTTGACACGTGCAATGAGATCTTTAGCCATTTTATTTGTTCCTTTCTCTGACTTTTTAATGACTCTTTTTTCCGTTAGCGTAGTTTGAAAAATTAAACTACCAGTATAAGGAGACTTTCATGCACGTCAAGTATACTGTTAATTGTCTCTGGTCACTCGTTTAGCGCGCTGAAATAGTCGCGCACGTAGCTGCGCAGTGCGGGCGGAAGCGAACGCCGGGAGAGATCGGCTTCCGCGGCCTCGGCATAGGTGGCGTACACCTCACGATAGGGAACGCGGGATTCATTTGCTGCCCCATCCGTGATCTGCGGGTCACCCATAACGATCTCGCGCGGCAGTGTGATCGCGCCGTTCTGTTCTTCAATGCGCGCTGTTTCCTCATCGCCATAGGGCTCGCTGCTGCCTGCATCTTCCTGGTGTCCCTGTGCCCCTGGGCCTGTTTCTGCGTTCTGCCCACCCTGCCCGTTTCCGCCTAGCTGTCCGGTGTTCGTCCCTGCCTGGGTCTGTCCCACGCCCGGCTGGGCTGCCGGAGAGGTGGCCTCTGCTTGTGCTGCGCCCAGGTGATCCATGCTGTTCTGGACCTGGGCTTGTGCGGTCTCCAAGGCTTCGTTGGGTGCGTTGGCTGCGCCGGCCTCTGCCAGGGTTTCAGCGGCATGGTTGAGCGCTTCCATGGCTCCCATGGTGTCGCCTGTATACATTTCGCTGGAGACCTCGCGGAATTGGCTCGCGAGATCCGGTTCTGTCTCCTGGAGCGCGTCGGCCATAGCAGCGAGCGCGTCGGCTAGGGCGAGGATTTCTTCCTCGGTCAGGCGATCACCCTCGGGATCTGTAAGGCTGCGCAGGTAGGCGGCGGCAGCGTCCAGGTCGCCGCTTTGCAGTGCCTTGGCAAGGGGCTGGAGGATGGTTTCCGTGCTGAGCGGGGCTGCCTCCGCGAGGTGCTGGACGCGCGCTGCTGTCTCGGGGGTGCGGAGCTCGGCGAGCTGCTGCTCTGCCTTTATCAAGGCCTGTTGGCGTTCTTCCTGCGTTGCCCGGCGGTCTTCCAGCACCGCCAGTGCCTCTTCCAGGGCGCGCAGTGCTGCCTCACGGGTCTCCGGGTCCAAGGTCTGGGTCTCCTCCAGTGCGCTGCGTGTCTGTTCCAGAGCTGCGGCTTCAGCTTCTGCGGCCTGCTGTAGGGCTTCCAGGCGGGCCAGCTCCGCTGTCTGGGGATTGGGGAGCAGGATCAAGACGAGCAAGAGGAGCCCTAATCCCAGTATCCGGTGCGTTGTGGCTTTGGAAAGCTGCAGCGGGAAAGCCTGTCTGGGGTCCCGCTTCTGGAGCGCGCTTACCGTCTCGCTGCGCTGCTGCCGGACCATCAGGGGCGGCGCGGCAATATGGCCTTGTTCTAGTTCCCAGGCGGTCGTCAAGCGATCTGCCAATTTGAGCCGTCTGTCGATCTGGCGCAGGCGCCGGTGGTAGGGAATGGGCCAGCCCCAGCCTGTCACACCGCCTATCAGAATGCCTGCCGTGATGCTGAGCGCTGCCAGCATGAGGAGCTCCCCGGGGTGCCAGAGCGGCATCATGCGCGCGCTCACGGCCAGGAGCACGCTGATCGCCAGAGTAGCCGTGGTGCCCCAACCGGTGCCGGTTACCGCGGCATGTTGGCGCTGGGCGCGGATGACCGGATTGATCTCATGCTGTAGCTGTGTGTCCATAGTCTAGTTTTCCGGGCGCCGCATGCGCCGGATGGTTTGCCAAACAAGGAGGCCTGTTGTCAGGAGTGAGAGACAGAGATGCGGGATCCAGGGGGATGGCAGCGTGACGTTTCCCAGGTTTACGGGCATCTTTTGTGCTGCGATGTACCGTTCTAACTCGAAGGTCCCTACAAACCAGCTTCCCTGATCGACCCAGATGCCCTCGGTCGCAATCGCGGCAGCGAGGGGGTGCAGGGCTGTGAGCAGGACCCAGCCGTGTTGGAGGAGAACTTCAATCCATACAGGCTGCAGAGGAATTACGGATATGCTGTAAACAAAGGTGCTGAGCAGGGTTAAAAGGAGCCCTGTGAAGGGCGCGATGGCCAGGGAGATACCGTAGAAGATGAGCACGGCGGCGATCGTCTTGCGCGTCAGGGATGAGACGAAAAGTCCCCAGGCGATGCTGTTCAGCAGGGTGACCGTCAAAAAAAGCAAGGTCAGGATCAGTTCCGTGGTGGTGACCCCGCCCAGCCAGTAGCCAAACATCAGCAGCGGTAAAGGCGCCAGGAGATAGAGCCCGCCGCTCAGGCATGCAGCGGTCATCTTCCCCAGCACCAGGGCCCGGGGGGTGAGTGTTGTCACGCGCAGCAGGTCCAGGGTGCGGTGTTCCCGCTCGCTTGAAAAGGCGCCCAGGGCGTTGATGGGTGCCAGGAGGATTGCGCTAATAAGGAGGATGACGCTGGAGAACCAATAGAGTGCGCGCCCTCCCGAGAAGATTTCCTGCATGGAGACCCGATTCATGCCGGTGACCCAATCTGAAAGGATCAGCGTGACGAAGAGCGTGGTGATAAGCCCCACGGCTAATAGATAGAGGGTCAGCAGGATGAAGAAGCGATTGCGGCGCGCGCTTCCATATAGATGCCGGATTAGCAAAGGATTCATAGCCCTCCTGGAATAACAGGCCGTCTTAGTTTTGGCGAAGCTCTGTATGCCTGCTGGCTTTATTAAAAAGAAATTATACTTAAAATAGAGAGGAGAAGCAAACGAAGAGGAACTTCTCTGCGGCTGCACGCGTCTTTACTTTACAGAGGAGCTTCTTACTTACCGGAGGAGGTTGTATGATGAAGCATTGGTATCGTGTGGTGTTGCTGGTTTTGGTTCTGCTATCTGCTTGTGCCAGCCCTGAGGCTGTTCCCGAGACGGGGGAAGCGCAATCCGCTCCTTTTGTCTCGCCTATCTTTCCTATCTCCCCGCTCCCGGAACCGACCGTGGTTTCCCCGCTTCCCTCCCCGGAGCCTGGTGAGGACAGCGAGGCGGTGATCGCGTTTTTGCTGCCGCTGCTGGCGGAGCGCCTGGATGTCGATGTCAAGGCGCTCACTGTAGTCGAGATCGCGCCTGTGTCGTGGAGCGATACCAGCTTGGGCTGCCCGCAGCCCGGTATGATGTACGCGCAGATGATCACGCCCGGCTGGCAGGTGATCGTGGAGGATCAAGGCGGGCGCCGTTATGATGTGCGCACCTCGGGAGATCCGCGGGCTTTTGTCATCTGTGAGGAGGATACCGCTGCCGGTTCTCTGCCGCCGCGTGAAGCGGATGAAGCTGTGGAGGCAATCGCGGCTGCCAAGGCGCTGCTGGCGGAGCGCCGGGAGCTCGACCCTGACTTGCTGGAGGTCGTCTCCGTTGACGCGGTCGAATGGCCCGACGGCTGCTTGGGGTGCCCGGCGCCCGGGACCTCCTGCACCGAGGCTGTTGTCCCTGGCTACCGGATTCGCTTCCGGTCCGGGGATGCTCGCTATGAAGTGCACACCGATTTGATCGGGGGCGCGGCGGTTCTCTGTGAGGGCGTGGAATAAAGGGTGCTTGCCCGTTTTTGGAAGGCGGGTATACTCAGTCCCGCTGGAAGGTGTTATCCAGGCTCCTGCTTTAAAGAGGCAGGAGCCTGTCCTAGTACCTGACAGTTTAACTTGTGTGAGATTGTTATGACGGGTTTGCTCTGACGCGGCCTGTCGTAAAAGAACAACACTGAATCGCAATAAGTTGGAGGAATCGATGCAAAGTCCATTTTGGAATAACTTACAGGACGGCACCCGGCGGTTAAGGGGAACGTCTCTGTGGATGGTGATCGGCGTTTGGGCGCTGGTTATGGTCTTGGGGCTGTTTTGTGCTCTGGGGGGGCTTTCCTTGCCGACGGGCAAGGAGAGCGAGGGCGAGGCGGCTGCCGTCGTATCTCCCACCGTTGCTGGTGCTGTGAGTCAAAACGCTGGGCCGACCGCGACCTTGCCTGCGGTGGTGCTGCTGCCCACCCCGACCTCGGGTGCGGTGGTGAATCCTGGGGAAGCAGGGGCCAGCGCGACCACGACGCCTGCGGAGTCCGCGACCGTCGCATCCAACCTGCCGGCACTCCCCTGGGGGGAGTTCGGCTACGGGATCGCTGCGCACGGCGTGATCGCTGCGCGCGGGGATTATTCTATTACAATGCGCCAGATCAAAGAGCATCTGGGGCTTAGCTGGTTCAAGCAACAATTACGCTGGGATGACGTCTACCCCGAGAGCCCTGATGAAGCAAATTGGGGACTTTACGATCCCGTTGTGGACGCTGCTAACGAAATGGGTTTGAAAGTGATGTTGAGTGTGGTGGATGCGCCCTTGTGGACGCGTTCGTACATCGATTCTGATCCGTTGGGCGCGCCGCCGGATGATCTGACGCTTTACGCTAATTTCATTGGCGAGCTGGTTGATCGCTATAAGGGGAAGATCCACGCCATCGAGGTCTGGAATGAGCAGAATCTCAACCGTGAGTGGGACACAGCCGACGGCTTGAACGCGGCACGCTACGCGGAGATGCTGCGCCTGGCTTACCAGGCGATCAAGAGCCGCGACCCGAATATTATTGTGATCAGCGGGGCGCTCTCTCCCACAGGCGTCTATATGACCGATCCGGCGAATACTAACCGCATCTTGGTGATGGATGACTACGAGTACCTCCAGCAGTTGATCAACGCCGGGTTCCTGGATTATGTGGATTGTGTGGGTGCGCATCACAACGGGATCAATATGCCCCCGACTGTTTCCTGGAACGAGGGGTACAATGATCCTACAGCGGCCTTCCGCGGACCCTTCGATAACCCGCATCACTCCTGGTCCTTCAAGAGCACGATCTGGGATTACTATACGATGATCCAGGAGGCGGGCTACAACAAGCCGCTCTGCCTTACCGAGTTCGGCTGGGCTTCCTCCGAGGGTTGGAGCGCTGCGCCCGCGGGCTTTGATTTTGCCTGGGATAACACGGAGGCCGAGCAGGCGCAGTGGGACGTGGAAGCGTTCCAGTCGATGCGCGAGTGGGGCTTTGTGCACCTGGCCTTCCTGTGGAACCTGGACTACGGGCAGAAGGGCGGCATCGGGGAGACCGATCCTAACGCACCATACAGTATCACCACGTTCAACGGCATGCCGAGGCCCGCGTTCAGCGCGATCCAGTAAATGCCGAAAATTC
>Ga0272441_10016717_pt1 | contig 10108 bp, 8 predicted proteins | sample SSMProp6N_FD_193582 | JGI IMG/M metagenome (GOLD analysis project Ga0272441, IMG submission 193582) | Marine sediment archaeal communities from Little Sippewissett salt marsh, Falmouth, MA, United States - SSM-Prop-6N | ecosystem: Environmental > Aquatic > Marine > Wetlands > Sediment ... | reverse complement strand
GAACCTGAGGCGATTAAATTGTAATAGCAATGCATTATCAGGTATTGATTTATCATCAAATATCTTATTGAGAAATTTAGATTGCTCTAATAATCTTTTAACTACTCTCGATATTTCATCCAATACAGGCTTGTTGTACCTGAACTGCGATTATAATCAATTAACCGGTTTAGATCTGAGTTCAAATATAAATTTATTTGATTTAAATTTTTCATATAATCAATTACCCGGTATAGATTTATCTGTAAATACGGATTTAAGCACAATATGCTGTGCCGGTAACAAATTAAACAGTTTAGACCTGTCAACAAATAAAGATTTAAAGTATTTAAACTGTAATAGAAATGAACTGACAGGTCTTGATTTATCACCAAATATTAATTTACAATATTTAGATTGTGAAGATAATAATTTGTTAAGTCTGGATTTACCATTCAATTATACATTTCTGACCTTGAAATGCGGGAATAATAAATTAACAGATTTAGATTTGTTTTTTTATGAATCTTTACTGTTTATAGATTGTCATTCAAATCAGTTATCAGATTTGGATTTATCCACCAATCACCGGTTGACAAATTTATATTGCCATAATAATCAATTGGTTTCATTAGACATCAGAAATAATAATAATGCTGAAATTGAAAATTTTGAATCTTACGATAATCCCGATTTGATTTGTATATATGTAGATGATACCAATGCACCGTATCTTAATTATTGGGAAATTGATCCATGGTCACATTTTGTTAAAACAGAAGAAGAATGTGAAGCATTGGAGATCAAGGATGTAACAAAAACAAGCCATTTTATTATTTTTCCAAATCCGGCGAAAGAATATTTCTGCATACAGATTGAAGGTCAAATAATTTCAGTAAAAGTATATGATGTCTTTGGAGAATTAGTACAACAATATAATTCTCAGGAATACTATTCGATATCATCATTTCAAAGCGGTATGTATTACATTCATATTGAAACTGATAACGAAACAATTATTAAAAAAATTATTAAGAATTGAATTCCCTGACATGTATTAGAATTTTCATTTAGGTTTAATATTATGACAATTTGCTGAATTAAGTATACAATTTATTGCATATATGAAATCCCGTCCACTAAGAAAATATTTCCCCTAACATGTTGCATATATTTATTCAGTGCATGAAAAAATAAAAGGCAACTGTGTATACTAATTTGATATTGTTACATCTGTTGTGACGATTTTTTAATCCGGAGAACTAATTAATATTTGTAAATAAGGCAGACCTTAGAATAATTTTGTCTATAATTGTTTGATATAATACAATAACATTTTACTTTTTCACATTAGACTATAAAACTTAGTTCCACGAAAAGCATATTCCTTACCCTTAAATCGTGTGAAATTTGTCAGGTTTGATTATGTTAGGTAACATTCTGATTTATTTTGTTCCATTATCATATTTATGTAATTTAGACATATAAAATCCGACCGGTCCTATTTTATAATCCATAGAAGAAAGGCTTTGATAGAGAAGGGATTATTTAATACATAGATGTCCTGAAATAAATTGTAATATTTTAGGTAAAGAATATTTATTTGAAAGGATTGATCTATGTGATAATAATCACAGGAAAATTAATTAATGTTTAACTATTAAATTTTAATACAGATGGAAACTAAAATCTTAAAAAAAATGCTCTTATTGTTTTTCTCTATTGGTTTAATAAGCTTTTTGAGCATACTTCCGGTAACAAGTTTCGCACAATCACAAATTGGTGGAGATATTGATGGGGAAGATGAGGGTGATTATTCCGGCTATTCAGTCAGCATGCCAAATAATACGATAGTAGCAATTGGTGCAAGAAATAATGATGGTGGCGGAGCTAAAAGAGGACATGTTAGAGTATATGAATATGAAAATAGCTCTTGGGGAATAATGGGGAATGCAAATGACATAGATGGCAGGGTCGACTATGAATACTCAGGCTACTCTGTAAGCATGCCTTGTGATACAATAGTGGCAATTGGATCGCCATATCATGGCGCAGGAGGAACAGAAAGAGGTCTTATTCGCATTTATAGCTTTAATGGAAGTCAATGGGAACAGATAGGAGATTCTATAGTTGGAGATGCCAATTATGATCACTTTGGTTTTTGCGTAAGTATGCCTGATGAATACACAGTTGCTATTGGTGCTCCATACTATGGAGATGATAGAGGACATGTAAAAGTTTATCGTAGGGAAGTAAATGCACAAGAAATAGTATGGACACAAAGAGGTTCTGATATTATAGGTGCAGGAGATTACGATGAGGCTGGTTTCTCAATAAGCATGCCTGATGATGAGACTATTGCAATTGGATCTCCAGCAGATGAATCAGATCAAGGACATATTCGTGTTTTTGAATGGGATGGAGATTCATGGGAGCGAAAGGGTGATCCTATTGCTGGTGAAGCTACAGGAGATAAATTTGGCTGGTCTGTCTCTATGCCTGATGCAAATACGGTAGCTATTGGAGCTCCATATAATAGTGGAACAAGTAAAGGACATGTTCGTGTTTATTATTGGTATAATAACGCTTGGTCACAAAAAGGTAGTGATATTGATGGAGAAGCAAATAGCGATCAATCTGGCTGGTCTGTTTCTATGCCTGATGCGGGTACCGTGGCAATTGGAGCTATATATAACGATGGCGGAGGAGGTAATAATGGACATGTTAGAGTATATGAATGGACTAATGGGTTGCCTCCTGCATGGGTTCAAGTGGGCAATGATATAGATGGTGAAGATTATGGTGATCGGAGTGGTTGGTCAGTTAGCATGCCTGATAATGAAACTGTTGGAATTGGTGCTCCATGGAATGATGGAGGCGGTACAGATGCTGGTCATGTTAGAATTTGGGATCTCAGTGGAGCTAAGTCCAAAATTACTTATATATCAGGAGAAGGTATTGATGCAAATTATAATATATACCCAAATCCAACCGATGGTAATATAATGATTGAATTTGATAATTCTCAGGAAAATGTTTCAATAGAACTTTATTCAATTATAGGAGAACTTTTAGAAACAAAGCAAATATATGAAGCTAATCAGGTTGAATTTAAAATAATTGGAGAACCGGGTGTATATCTGCTGAGAATTTCAGATCAAAATGGTCAAAGTTCAAATATAAGAATTATTAAAAACTAATATTTAATTAGATAAGGGGTTTAGATCAATTGATTTAAGCCCTTTTTTTATGAAATAAGATACGTTACACATTGCAATCAATAGTTATTCGTTGTTTTTATAGAAGATTATATATCTGTCCTTTCCCCCCTCAATATCTTTCCCTATCCTTGCATAAAAATAATCTGTTATGCAGGAAAAAGACTTCTATACAGCATTAAAAGAAGATATCAGGGGTGCTGAAAAACCTTTTACTATTGTTCATACACAATTAAGCCTGGCAAAGAATTCAGGTGGTCAGCTAAATATTCTGGAAAACCAGCTTCCGGGAGCTCTCAAAAAGAATATGAACGATAAATATATGATCGGCCTTAAAGATGCCGAAACCGGCAAAGAAAGGCATATATACATTCATACCATCCTTGAAGTGATAACTTTTGAAGGTAAACATTACAAATTAATTCTCAACTGATATGAGGAGATTTAATGATATTAATGAGGCTGATGTTGCCATTCTTCCTAAATCAGGTACACTTGTATATTCGTATGATCCACGTGAGGAACTTGCATCCGGAACTACCGGTAGTCTGCTTTATTTAGAACAACAAACACAGGTTGATTTCATGGTTTTCGGAGATTATCGAATAGAACCTAATGGTATTGATAATAATTTTCCTACTAATTTCAAAAACCTCCTGGATAGTGTTTACCTCGGTCATGGAGTAAAACGAACCCTTATTAATTTATTGTTAGCAGGTGGTGTCGGTTTGTATAGTGAGATCAAGGAAGAAAAAAAGATCATCCGCGACTGGCAACTGGATCCGGAGATCGAAGACTGGCTCGACAGTTTCAATTTCTTCGAGGAATATCTCCCGGAAACAGCAACTGATATGGTCTATGTCGAGAACTCATATACTATGTTTCAGCGTAATAAAGGTGTTAGGTTGGGAATGAACCCTAAAATTGCAGCTCTTAAATATCTTCCTGTTGAAAAAATGAGACTTGAATACCCGGACGAAAATGGAACCCGATCAAAAGTGTTTTATTCCGAATGGCTTTATTCTAACCTGCAAACAACAGATATCATTTCTTATCCCATGTTTGATAAACGTAATCCTTTCAAACATACTAATTCTGTTAAATTCATAAAGATGCCGACATTCGGCAGCTGCTCCTATGGAAGACCACCGGAGATTGGTGCAACAACAATGCTGAAAGTATTGTCATTATTGCCTAATTTTCATAAGGCAAACCTTACTGAAAAAGGCTTTAAATGGATTGTTGCAATCAGCCAGAGTTATTACCAGGCTGTTTGTGATAAATATAGCTGGGATCAGAATAGTGAAGAATTCAAGAAATGGAAGGAGGAATTCAAACAGACTATTGATGATTTTCTTGTTGCTCCTGAAGGTGATAAGGTACAAACAAGGTTAATGACCGAATTCGCAGTGGATCCTCATTCAATGAAGCCTATCAATGCAGTACAGATAACCAAACTGGAAGATGATACAAAAGAATTATCGGAAGTTGGAATGGATATGCATGATACATACACAATCGCTTATGTATCCGCTTCATCAATACATCCCCAGTTGGCCAATGTTCATCTTAAAAATCATGCTTTAAGCGGATCCAATCTCAGGGAAGCTTATGAAATGCATATCAAAACAGCTACCCCGATGATGAGATATTTGCTTCTTAATCCTGTAAATACTGCTTTAAAGCTGAATTTCCCCGATAAAAACCTGAAACTTGGTTTTAAAGACCTGGCATTTGAGAATTATGACAAGAAAAACAGCACAAAACAAAAGGAGGAGAAATGATTTTTAATAAGAATGACAATGGAACCGATGAAATAGCCAAATATGCAACATGGACAAAAAACCATGATTATGACCATATTTCAAGGGCTTTATTGCTTGCAAAGCGTAAAACTCTTAAAATAATCGATAAAAACACTTATCAAAAAGCACTGGATCATTACAATAGTGAGAATTATGAAAAAGAATCCCCTTCTGATGAAGAGAAATTACTTGATGAACTGGTCCATCATTTCCAGGGAATATTCGTGAACTTTGCATATTCCTATAATCTTCATAAAGATACTGTTTTATGGGATAATTCAGGTATAAATGTAGCATGGACGGATACATTCAGGCCTGCACAGGAGCATACACTCGACAACCTTCTTGACTCATTTACAAGGGACGGATATGAGTTCCTCGATCTTCTCATTGAATTCTTAAATACTAATGAAGACATCTTCTCGGACTGGCAACAATCGGTTGAAGGGCTTAAACTCAGACAGCTTTTCATTGATGATGAAGATGATTTTTCCTATTATTTCAATATCAATTATTCAGTTTCATATTTTTTTGAGATACTGGATGTGATCCGCAGGGTGCAGAGAAATGAGATCTATAATGTAATCGGCAATTGGTATGCACTTGTACAGGAATACCAGGAAAGAAGAAACGAACTCGAAGCTGTCACAAATGAAGTTGATACAATGGAAGATCTTCCACCTGATCCTGATCCGGGAACAATATACCTGGTAAAGGAAAATAACTCATATTATAAGTTCACCGAAGGCTGGGAGCATTATGCCTATGACGCAAGGGAAATGTTAAAACTGATCAAGCCGGCACTTGTTGAAACCACAATGTATATCAAATTCCTTAATGACATCAATAATATTAATGCCGGGTTTGGAAAACAGATAGAGATCATCAAGGCAAATACCGAATACCTCAGGCAAAAGAGTCAGAACTCACTTGATAAACTTTCTGAATATATTAAATCTCTAGAATTAAGTGAGGAGGAAATAGATGAAAGTGATTCGATTAATGAGATTATTTCCGGGAATAATTCTTTGATGATTTGATTTAGTTTAATACCTTTAAACTAAATATTTTTAATTCCTATTTTATGATTTCTCAAGAAATACTTGAAAAAGCAGACAGAACAACTACTGCATTATTCAATATCCTTAAAGAGTATAATTTTATTGAAGAACAAGCAAGATTTGAAGTTAAAGAAGTTACAAAAATTATTTTAACAGATAATAATAAATTTGAATATAGAATAAATGAAATTGTACGGGCGATTACTGCTATGGCTAATGTTAATGGAGGCATAGTATTATTAGGACCTAAGGATGGTAATATTAAAAATCTGATAAAAGATAAGAAGTATCTGGAAATTGATTCAATTCAAGAAATATGTGATAAAATAAAAGATATAATTAATAGTAGAATAGAACCTTCAATTGCAGGATTAGATCCTATTACATTTAAAAACGGTTCCAAAGGATGTATTGTTTATTTTGTTCCTTCATCAAATACTATGCATGCTGCAAAAATCAAAACAGCAGAACCTGATGATAGAAATGGTCAATTAAAACCAAGATGGGCGTATTATATGAGAACAGAAGATAGATCTCCTGAAATACCTCCTGTTCTACTTCCAGGTTTTATTAAATATAAAGGTGTTCCCTTAATAAAAATAAAAAAGCGGTTATTTAAAAAACATAACTCTCATAATTTCAAGTGTTTGGATATTATAATAGAAAATACTGGATCAGTTCCATTAAAAAACATGCAAATTAACTTGATAAATAAACGATTTATTAATTTGAAAAGTAGAAGTCAACAAGATATACATTCCATCATTAATATTAATAGTTTGAGTGATTTTCCATTTTTGAAAGTTATTTATAATCATGAAGAAACATATTGGAGAGCTTTTGTAGATCCAGGATATGTCCTATTACCGAATTTCAAACAAAGATTATTCAAGTTCAATATCGTGGAAGACTTCAAAGCAAAATTAATTATATATGGAGATTCAATACCCCCACAAGAATTTCATTTAGATTATGAATTTGATGAATAGATCAATATCTTTTATGATGTCCTTTTAATAAATGATAATTTATAAAATCTTGCATTAAAAACCAATGCAAGATGTTAAAGTCAACTACCAACTAAAACAAATCCCATCCAACTGGGAAGAACTCAAACAAAACAAGAAAGACTTCCTTTTTATTGTCAGCCTGTTTTTTAAGGATTTAACAAAACAGCAGTTGCATAATCTTGCAGCATTGAAAATACTGGATGTAAGTGATATATCAATCAGAAGGATAAATGCAGTTATTGAAAATCATCCCGAAAGCAGGCATGCAAAATATTTATCGGAGAACTTGTTCAGGGCATCGGAGCTTGCAGGATTTATTACAGGAACGGAACTGTCGATCACTGAGAATGTTTTTCCTAAGTTAAAAAAATACTATGCTCCGAAGAATGTATTAAATTCTTTTGTAGCATGGGAGTACGCTCTTGCAGAATCTTCTTTCTTTTCTTATGCCGAAACTAACAAAGAAATCTTTTTAGACCGTCTGATTGCAATTATTTACAGGGCAAAAAAGCCGTTCTATAAAATCAGAAGATACAGCAAGAGCTTTGACGGTGACATCAGGATGAGCTTTAATGATCACCTGGTAGGAAAACGCATGAAAAAAATATCTAAAATACCTTACCATCACAAATGGCTTATATTCAGATGGTTTTCCTACCAGAGAGAAATGATCCTTAAAGCACATCCATATACTTTCAACTCTAAAAGGGATGAGAACAAAAAGAAGCAGACTGATGTTGGATCTATCTGGATTGATACAATCCTTGCCTTGTCACAGGTAGGTGAAGAAGAGAAAACGGCAAATACAAAACTTTCTGTGATTCTCCGCAGGATTGAAAACGACAATCGAAATTATGCAAAGCTAAAACAAAAGAACAATGAATAACTTATCAGCTTATGAAGCATATTTCAAGGATGAGATCGTAGGAAAATACAATAAGATAAACGGTTTTTATAATATTGATCTTTTTCAATTCGATACATTTTTAAATGACCTGAGGGGAAAGAAATTCCAGACTCCTCTTTTAATCCTTGAATCGTATGATATAAGGCTTACAGCCAACACACAATATAATATCAATGATGTATTACAGGGAGCTATTGTTATTCTTGGCAATTTCGATATCAGGAAACTGACTTCCGAAAGCAAAACTGTATTTTTGACCGAGATGGAGACTATTATAAAAGAGGTCCGGTCGAAAATGCTTTTGGATAAACGTCAACCCTGTCATTCGATGAGAAATCTTGTTGCTGAAAGCATTGTTATTTCAAAAACAGAAATACTTGCAGGAGAGTTCCAGGGATTTAGGATGACATTTACCATTAACTCTCCAAATGAACCAATGTTGAACCAATCTGACTGGACACAATAATGCCTACAAACGATCAGATAGAAAGTGCTTTTATAGGCAATGAGCTTCGCATACATGCCGAGTATCTAAGTGAGTTGTTTATACAGGCAATTCAGAAGAAGCAGTTGATAAAATCAGAAGGCTTACTTTCTGCATTTACCTCCTCAAATCCTTCAAATGTCCGTGAGATAGGCAGCTCAGGTGTATGGATACTTGAATTCAAATTTCCTGATCATGGCCGCCTGGTCGAGATCCAGCAGAAAAAAAAGAAGCGAAGCTTTCTGACTGAAAAAGATGCCAGGGAACTTGTCTGGGGGATCAGCAGCGATAAGAAAAAGAAGAAAGGCAAAAATGCAGACTGGTACACCCGGAATGTTTATGGTGCTCAGAATAAACTCATTGGCAGGTTAATGTACGGACTCACTGATATCGAGAGAGAAAGAATAATTTCTGCACTGAAGAAAGAAATTTAACAAAAGTATTTTTTGTTTTTTTAAACAAAAATTAAATTTGCACATCCTATCTAATAGGGTAACATTTCATTTTTTTAGTTTTTTACTCCACTTTTTTATAAGTATTTCAAAGGTGTGGAGTGAGCCCACAATCAACTAAGCAGTTAATCATACATTTACAAAAAAACACTGTTTACAATTAAATTCAACATTATTATGTGGGGTTCATAGTTTTTTGTTTTTGAGTCTCGTTTTTACAACGAGACTTTTTTTAAGAAATCTAAAATAAAATAAACACCTGTGTATTATAACGACAGGTGTTTATCAAAAATAAAAATGAATCAAAATCGTTTAGCATATGAGAATCAGCACCTCAATTTTGCAGTAATTATATTAATATCGCCTTATTGATCATATATCTTATGAAATTATAATTATAAGCTTTGTCTCAATAACCCAAATGTAAAACATTTGTACCAATAAAGCAATTAAAAATATATTCATTCTATTTGCTATTTAATTTTTCTTTCTTTAAATTTATTTTTCAACCTGTTTTGCTTTATTGGAACAAATCAATTAATTTTATTTTTTACATTATTTGTTTTAATTTTACATTATTACAAGCTTGCGACATGTTTCGCTAACAAGCTGTATAGCGAATGCCCTTTCTGAATGGCTTTTATGCCTTTCGCTACGCTCAGGCACTCGCCATACAGCAGGAGCGTTAGCAGTAACTAAATTATAGAACAATGACAACAATTAGAGAAAGTGAAATAAAGGAAAATTTGCTCAGTTTTGTAAAACCAGATGCTCATAGTGGTAAAAATTTCCCTTTTACTGAATTAAACGATAGAGCATTTGAAATTTTGCTATATCAAATTTTTAAGGCACGAATTGAGTATAAAGATAATACGATTTTAGGGAAATTTGACAATGTAGCTCTAATGCAAGGTGTTGGCGAAAAAGGAAGAGACTGCGTTCTATATAAATCAGGAAAAAGTGTAGGACTAATACAATGTAAGCAAATCAATAAAAATATTACTAAACCTGAAACAATAAAAGAAATAACAAAGTTTTGTATAAATGCAATAATTGACAAAACGTTAATTCCAGATTTAGATGATTTTACATACTTTTTTGCTGTTTCAAAAGGATTGGCAGGAACAACTATCGAACTGTTAAATGATTTTAATGTAAATGTACTTACAGAACAAAAATTAGACAGTATTAT
>Ga0272441_10016716_pt1 | contig 10108 bp, 8 predicted proteins | sample SSMProp6N_FD_193582 | JGI IMG/M metagenome (GOLD analysis project Ga0272441, IMG submission 193582) | Marine sediment archaeal communities from Little Sippewissett salt marsh, Falmouth, MA, United States - SSM-Prop-6N | ecosystem: Environmental > Aquatic > Marine > Wetlands > Sediment ... | reverse complement strand
CGCAACCAAGATGATGGGACTGCCCCAACAGGGCGATGATTTTGACAGACACTATGAGCCGTCTGGCAAGTATGTCATAATCGCGCAACCGACGACTCTTTCACGCGAGAATCCAGACCAGTATGAGACTGGGATGTTGCGGTTTCACAATCCTCTCGTTGTTCAGTCCGGTGAATACCGAACCGATACGTCATGGAAGAAGGTGCTATCAGGACGATATGGTGGAATGACAGGCAAGCGCCTATCTCGGGCCATCATTAACGATGGATACGACGGCGTTATCACAGTGGAGAAAAGCAGCGCTCAAGATGATTACATTGGCGAGGTGTTAGACCTTACATCATTCGAGTATCGCAGGGCACGGTTTTCTCGCGCAAGTTCAGATCGCAACCTGATCGCGCAGCACAACATGACTGCCGCTAACCTGGAAATGGCCGACCGTCTTGGCGGGCTTGCAATGCCGTCCATCGCAATCGCACGGTCAGAGTACCCCCTTCAGAACTTCGGGGAAATCACGCTGGTAGCCCCGCAGGGCATGGTAGACCCACGCGCTCGCGGTAATCGCGTCATGGGGTCAGACGCCTACAGTCCGCGATACCCCACTGGGCTGCATACGCCCAATGACAAGGTGATGAGCAAGGCGCTTGCACCGATAGAGGCATGGGTGCGAGAGAACTACGGCGATAATCCTGGGCAGGAAGTGGACTACGATCTCCGTATGATGCTGTACCCTCCCATGTCGGCGCTTGACTCGATGGAGTTTGATCGCAAGGGAATGGATGCGCTTCGACGGAACAAGGCCGTGCAGTTCTACTTCCTCACAACACAGCAAGGCATACCACTTGACACAGCGAAAACGGACCAGTATGCGCTGATCGAAAAGAACAATGCGGCCTATGACGCATGGTTCCGCAAGCACTTTGACGGGGCCGAGGGAGAAATGCGGATATTCCGTGGCTTCACCAATGCCGGGAATCGCCGCTATGCCGCCTACACGCTCGACAACGTGCTGCGCGAGATGCGGAAAGAAATGCGCGAGAACGGAGGAGAGTCCTTCTTCTATGGTGCTGGATCGCTTCGCGCCAGAACACAGGCTCCATTCCGCAGCATCACTGATGTCAAAAACGCTCGTAACCGTATCGTCCCCGACATTGACAAAGCAAAGAGCGACTTCAACGAGCGCATGATCGAGATTGCCCACAAAACACTCCCAAAAAACGCGGACGGTAGTACGGCTATCAGTTGGTCGGAGCGGTTTTGGGACGTGATGATGGACGCTACTCGGCGGAGTGACCGGGATGCCTACGCGGCAGAGTACGGTATTGACAACGTGCCTTGGGATGAAGTCATGGGGTTCTTACGCGACCTGCACAACGCTCCCACGGAATACTTCGAGGCAAAGCCGAACCGCATTGTATCGCTCGACGAGTTCACCGGGGCGGTTATCCCCAGCACGGCGTCGAAGGAGACCCGCGACCTCCTCGCCCGTCACGGCATCGCGGACATCGAGGAGTATGACGCATCACAGGATGCAGGTGACGCCCGCACCCAGGCAATCCAGCGAATCACGGAGCGCCAGAACATTCGCTTCACCCGCACCCCCCTTGACTCGTCCCGCAATCAAGAGCAGACTACAGACGCGCTTCAACGCATAGACGAAGCCAGGAGGCAGGCACATGAGCGAGACATCGCCAGAGCAAGAGAGAACCGTACACGTCAGGCAATCCCCAGACCTGTCGTTTCACGTGCAGACACAGAACGGCGTATTGCCCGAATGGGTGCGGCAGTTCAAGGAAACCCCGCGTGGGAAGCCAACCCGATCACGGCGGACCATGCCTTTGCCCAGACGCAAGAAGGGCGCAAGATCGTAGCCATTGCCGGGGTTCACGGTATGCCGGTCGTGTTCTATCGCGGCGGAGCACCCGGTGCGAACGGGGCCAACTACCGGGGCACAGTCTACATCAATTCGGCGGCACCGTACCAGACCATGCTCAGCATCATGGACCATGAGATCGCGCACAGCCGGGACACGTCGGCTATCCGCCTGTTCATTGATACCGAGTCCAGCGCGGCGCGTCTCTTTGCTTCCATCTACGAGGCAGACACCGGAAGGCGGCTGGTCGGCGAGGACTTGCGCGACGAACTTGCGTCCGCGCTCGCGGCGGGGCAGATCGCACAGGGCGGCGTCAACCTGCTTGACACCACGAATGATGCGGCGGGCCTGATAGACGCCATCGAGTCATATCACGGAATGGGTGAGCCGTCCGCAACCGGACAAGGGGGGCAGAATGAGCGAGGCGCAAGGGTGTCGAGTAGTCAACGTCAGGGGACCAGCGAACGCGGTCCACCTTCGGATACGGGTGCCACACGGCGCGGAGGGGTTGCAGAAGATCAAGGAGTATCAGGAGTTGGCCGCTTCACTCGAAGCACCGCCGCAGCCCGCACCCCCGGCGTCACCCCGGATATGCAGGCCCGCTTCCGGGAGTTGACGAAGACGTGGACGCCGGGGGGCGACTGGAAAGCGTGGAAACGTGACAACCCGGACAAGATCAAGGCGCTGAACGATCTGCGGGCCGACGTGCTGAAGGCGCAGGGGTACGACACTGACACCCCTTTGTATCATAGCACTGGCGATGAATCCCGTCCGCTGACAACGCTATACAAAATGCCGCTGTACCTATCCTCGTCGAAGGCGGCAGTAGAGCAGTTCTTGGGGCGTCCCAATGCGCAAAAGGTTTACATGCGCGAAGGACTACGCATCGCCAACATTGGCGCATCATCGTTCATTCGGGGAGGATCGAGGCGCGTTGAGGTTCTTAAGGAAGAAGGATACGACGGACTTCGTGGCGTGATGGAGGGAACTCAACGTCCGGAGGTCAAAGACTATTGGATAGGCGGAAAGCAAGAGGAGATTGCGATATTCGACCCACGCAAGCATGTCAAATCCGCCGAAGTCGCCCCCGACGACACGGGCCGCATCCCGCCGCCGAGCGAGTGGGGGGACGCCGGAACGCCGGACATCCGCTTCTCCCGCTCTGGTCCCGTCACCCCGGAGCAAGACGCAGCCTACCTCGCTGCCGTAGAAGCAGGGGATACCGCTACCGCGCAGAGGATGGTGGACGATGCAGCAGAACGTGCTGGATACGACAGCGGCGAGTTGTGGCACGGAACCGATGAACTGTTCACGCGATTTGACATGCAGCGTAGCGGGACACGCAATGCCGCCACCGACCTTGGCACTATGGCTGGGGGCGGTATGTCTCTCACTCCAGATAGAAAAGAGGCACAGACATACGGCAATCGCGTAATGCGTGTCTACGTGGCTGCTCCGACTTATGCGCAGGTGCAAGCAAGTCCGCTGGATGTGTCTTCCGAAGACATTGCGCGTGCTGTAACAAAGGCCAGGAATGAAAATCCTGATCTCAATGTTGTTGTACTGCAAAAGTGGATGGGCGGAACTGAGGTCGTTGTGTTCAGACCTGAACAAATAAAACTGGCCGACCCCGTAACCCGCGACGACGCTGGCCGAGTGATACCCTTATCCGAGCGGTTCAACCCGCAGAGCAACGACATCCGCTTCTCCCGCAGCATCCCGCCCGAGAGCGAGCAACCCGCCAAGAAACGCGCCATCCCGAATCGGAAGGGCAAGTCTCGCGCCACTGCATCACAGGTTGAACTCGCCACGATGCGGGCATACAAGGCCGTAGCAGACGCCTACAAGGCCATGACGCCGGACGAACAGGCCAGAGCAAGGCAGTTGCTCGCGGTGGCGACCAGTCCGCTTTCGATGGAAAGCCGTAAGGGTGCTGCCGACCTGGTAACGAAACTCGCAAATACTGTCAGGGATCGCGGATTCAAGGCGGGGAAAGCCGTGGAGCGTGAGAAATCCCGCGAGAAAGTGAAGTCACTCCGGGCAACGCTACCGAAGAAAGTGCGGCAGAAGGAGCAGGAGAAGCGCATTGTCGCATTTCAGAAGGCGACAGGGGAACCGTATGAGGGGAAGGTGCAAACCCCATACGCCATGTTCCGGGCAGCGGTGAAACTCGGTGTGGCCGAGCAGGTTGACCGGGACTTCCCGAAGGCCATGCGGTTCGCCATCGACAAAGTGTTTGAGGAAGCCGCGAAGCCGCTCAAGGGCAAGGAACGTGCCCCGCAGTCCGTCCGGGCGATTACCGGGCTGGCACGCGATATTGGGGAACTCAACCGGCGCGTTGACTCCATCCCCGGCGAGGCCGAGCGCACGACGGCGCTGAAGATCGGGCTACAGGCCCTACTCGGGCGCGATCACTACATGATGGTTCGCCGCGCTACCCTGGGCGACATCGAGAAGTCCATCCGCATGATGCAGGAACGGGCGCAGTTCCACCTGAACCGCTACTTCGGGCGGGGTATCGCGCAACTTCTGTCCGTGGTGAACCCGAACAACCTATTCAAGTACGAGGGCGCAGAGACCGGATTCCGGGATGAATGGTTGAGCATCGTCGATCAACTCGGGGATCTCCGCGTCAAAGCCAAGGGTCTCCGGGACGCCAAGGAGTTCATGGGCAAACTCCGTCAGCTCAAGGCCGGCGAGCCGGACATCCAGGCGCAGCGCGACAAGATTCTCAAGATGCAGTCCGACCTGGAAGATGCGCTTGCCAAGAGCGGGCGTGACTGGTCAGACATGGAAGACATCTGGACGCGCCTCTCCGAGATCAAGGCGGAGTCCGAGGCCATGCAGAAGAAGCTCAAGGAACTCCGCAGCGAGACACTGAACAGCGCACAGCGCAAGATGGCCGAAAGCGTGAACCGGAACAACAAGCCCCTGAAGAGCAACCGCAACAAGGCCCCCTGGTACAAGCGGTGGGTGTACGACTACCGGGGCGGGCCGTTGACGTGGGTGCTCCAAATGTCCGGGGAAAACGACTCTCTGATGGAGCGGGCCTTCATCAAATGGCTGCGTGAGGGCGAGAGCAAGGCCAAGGGCAAGATCATGGAGGTGGTGGCCGAGTTCGAGCAGGTTATGAGCCAGAACGGGTTGTCCTGGTCGAAACTAGACAGCTTCGTGTCGAAGTCGCAAAAGGTCGAGGTGAACGGCGAAGTCCACGACATCCCGAACAATGAACTCATGGACCAGGTGGGGAATACCCTGGACTCTGAGACGCCCGTATTGCTGGCGGCAAACGGCACCAAGGAGAGCGCTCGGCGAGACCTCAACGACCCGGTGCGCGACATCATGCGGGCGCAGACAGACGCAGACGATCCGATGCAGTATGTTGATCGCATGACCGCCCTGGTTCCAGACGAATACAAGAACCTCGTGCGATGGATGAGCAAGACGCTCACCGACATGGGGGCGGATGCCAATAAGACCATGCTCAAAGTGCTGGGGCACGAGGTGTTCTTCTCTCCGTCCTACTGGCCCCGGACGGTTGACCGCTCCGCATCCGGCATCGACTCCGAGAATATGGACTTCTCGAAGTTCAAGGACTATCTCATGGAGCACCTGGGGTTGACCAAGAGCCGCGTCACCCACAAGAACCCGGTCATCCTGGGTAACGCGATCAACAAGTTCTTCGATCACCTCTACAAGATGGCATACCTGACCCACATGCTTGAAGCCCAGCACGGCACGCTCAAGATGCTGGACGCCCCGGAACTCCGCAGCGCCATCGTCTCGAACTTCGGACGCCAGCGCCGCCGCATGATGAAAGACACGATCTATCGGGTAACGGGCATGAAGCATCATGCAGACAACTGGAATGGCATCCAGCGCCGTCTGGCCGCCGTGCGCCGGCGCATGTCGGTTTCGATCCTGGGCTTTCGCTTCCTTTCCTCTGGCGTCAAGAACTGGATACCGGGGCAAATCCTCTTGTCAAATGAGCTTGGCAAGGTGAATCGCAAATACCTTGTTGCGATGCTGCGCCCATCAATCCTCACTGGAAAGAGCAAGTGGCGGCAGGGGTATGAAGATGTGATGAGCCGGGGGGTATTGAAGTCACGCTGGACGATGGACCCCGCCATGACCTACGCGAACCTTCCCGACATCGGGGAAGCCGCGAACATGATTTCTCTCCGAAAGCGCCGCTGGACGATGATGGCGCTTCAGTACATGAGCAACCGGGAACGCCACAACGCGATCAAGGCGTATCTCATGCTGCGCCGGGACGGGATCGGCAAGGAAGAAGCCCTGGACATCATCGAGGACGCCACTCGCAAGACGCAGAACCCGAGTAGTGCTTTGGACGAGACCGGCCTTTACACCGCAATTTCTGAGGCCCCCACAGTCAGCCTTGCTTTTCCGTTCTTCGGCCAGCCCACGGTGCAGTCAACCATGCTGCTCAACGATAGCCTGAGAGTGCGGAACGCCCGCAGGGCCGGGAAGCATGTTGGCCGGGAGTTTGGTAACCTGGCGTCCACCGTGTTCGCCATCGCCGCCAACGCCGGATTCAACGCGATCCTGCTCTACGCTCTCCGGGCGCTGAGGCAAGACCCGATGGACGACGACGAGGAAAAGAAGGCCCGCAATCGCTGGATGGCTATAATGATCGGGGCATCCGAACTTCTGGATAGCGTATTTATGCCGGGATCGGGCCGAATCGCCTACCCCCTAATGGAACTCGCCAAGTCGATCAAGAAGAAGGCCGACGCCGGCGACGACATCTCCGCCGTGAAGGAAGCCTCAGTCCTGCTCAGGCGGTTCACGGATGAGGTGAACGACAACCTGATCCTACGCGCTGCCGGGAAAGCCACACGCGGATTCGACGACATCGTGCGCGGCATGGACGACCAGGACGAGGCCCGGATGCTGCGCGGAGTCGTTGACCTGGCCGATACCGTAGGCATGGCTACCGGACTCCCAACGGGCGGGCTGGTTCAGATGACGGACTTGATTGCCGGGATCACCGGGAATCCGCTTGAGAAAGGCGGGTTCGAGGATGACGACTACACCCCGAGCGCGACCATGCCGAACCGGGCAGCACCGCGTCCGATCCGGCTCCCGGTCCCGCGTCCAGTGCGTGCGATCCGCCCGCGCATTCCACTGCCAATGCGCCGCCGATAGGCTATTCAGCCAAGTCATAACCCGTTGACGCATAACGCCGTGCAAACAAAATGCGCCCGGTCTGAAAAAAGTTGTTGACGGGTTGCGCCCGCCGTGCGATTATCCATGCAGAATGATCGTGAAAGCCACCCAAGAGGTAGCATATGAATCAGCCTGAACTATTCGAGACGACGCGCAACGCGCTTCCCGCTGTCCCGCCCGAGCCGATGTTGTGCCTGAGCATCCGTCAGCCGTGGGCGCATCTGATCCTGCATCACGGCAAGGACATTGAAAACCGGACGTGGCCGACGAAAGTGCGCGGTCGCATTCTGATCCACGCAAGCAAGAGTATGACGCGACAGGAGTACGAAGACGCGGCGTGGTTCGCCTACGAATGTCGGCGCGTGCATCTTCCCGACTGCTGGCCGGTGGACCTGCCGCGTGGGTGCATTGTCGGATCGGTTGAGATCGTGGATTGCGTACAGCAGTGGGACTCGCCGTGGTTTGGCGGGCCGTGGGGATTCGTCCTTCGCAACCCGCAACCGCTCCAGGTCACACCATGCCGGGGAGCGTTGGGCTTCTTTCGGCACAACATGGCATCATTCCACACCGACAACACGAAGGAGGCGAAAGACAAGTGAACATCAAACTACTGGTAGCGATCAAACAGGCCGGGAAGCGGCAGGGGAAAGTCGCCGGCGAGGCGGGGATGAGCGATAGCAGGCTCTCCCAGATCGTGAACGAGCGACGCGAGGCGTCACCGGATGAGCGCCGGGAACTGGCGCGGGTGCTGCGGACTTCGCAAAAGGCGCTGGGGTTCGGCGCGGCGAAGGAGTAGCTATGGACGCACCGAAGAAAGCGAACGGGCTGGGGGTCGCGCATATCGGACTCCGCGAGGCCCTGCAAGCGTGCCTGTCGCGGATCGACGGCACGCCGACAACCGAGGTGGCGCAGGGGGCCGGGTCGATAACGCTGCACGACCGCCGCGTTGTGGACGTGGGGGTGTTTGTGCGGGTGAGGGAAGGGGGCGCGGCATGAGCGGGATACTGGCAACGGCGGGGTGCGTGCTTCTGTTGGCGCTGGCGTTCTGGCCGCGTCGAAGGGGCTACCGTACGCCGCGCAGCAACGAGCAGGCTCCTGGGCGGGAGTGGTGCGCTCCCGGCTCGGAGGGCAAGCGATGAAGCGCATACTCCAGGAGATCGGATACACTGTGGCGGGGCTGGTTATGGCCGTTGCGTGCCTGCTGGATCATCTCGCCAGCGCGGATGAACTGCGATGAACGCGCCCACCGAACCGTCATGGCTCCGCCCCATGCTGATCCGATGGACGCCCCAGGCTATCCGCGTACTGATGCAGCTTGTCGAGGCGGGGCTTGCGCGGGGGGAGTGCTCACCGAATGACATCACGGATCGGTACTACCCCGAGCCGAATGTCGTGGGGGCCGTGTTCAAGGCGCTGCCCAAGTTCGGGTTTCAGCAGGCAGACCGCCGCATCAATTCGGTACACGCCTCGCAGCATGGCCGAAAGGTATTCGTATGGGAGTGCGTGGATTCCATGCAGGCGCAGCGGCTCTTGCTGGACATGAAGTGTGCCATGCTGGGGGAGAGGCAGCCTGAGAATGGGCAGTTGATAATGCTGTAGGAGGAGCAAGGATGAAAACGTGTCCACGATGTGGTCAGAAGTTCATGGAGGAGTACAACGAATATCTGTGCCCCGACTGCAAGGAACCGACTCAGGACCATGCCGAGATGCCCAGCCTCGGGAATGAGGACATGGTGAATCACTTCAATCAGGATGTTGGGTTGAGGTTGCAGCGGATCAAGTGGGGACATTTTGCATAACGAGAGCAGAGAGAGGGAGGGAGACAATGAGTGAAACGGCAGTGGCAGGCAGGGAGGTAACGGCGCTCACGCTGTTGAGTGCGGCGCAGGAGAAGGGGTGTGACATCCAGACCATCGAGGCATTTGCGAAGTTGTACCGCGAGGAACGCGAAGACGAGCGGCGGTGCCAGTTTGACGCGGCCATGAGCGCGGCGCAGTCGGAAATGCAAACGGTGCGGGCCGACGCATCGAACCCGCAGACCCGGAGCAAGTACGCATCCTATGCTGCGCTGGATCGTGCGCTGCGCCCGGTCTATACCAAGCACGGATTTGCCTTGAGTTTCGACACAGGGGAATCCAAGGTTGAAAGCTGCATCCTGGTAACGTGCCGGGTGTCGCATGTCGGGGGACACGGCAGGACGCACAGCATCGACATGCCGGCAGACGGCAAAGGGGCCAAGGGTGGCGACGTTATGACCAAGACCCACGCGACAGGAAGCGCGGTATCCTACGGGATGCGCTACCTGCTCAAGATGATCTTCAACATCGCCGTTGGGGATGATGACGGCAACAGCGCGAGCGGTGGCGGGCCGAAGGCGCTGACCAAGCAGCAGGTCGCGGTTGTCAAGGGACTGGCGAATCAGGTAGCCCCTGAGACCGTCAAGCACATGCTGCAATGGGCCAAGGTGGCGAAGATCGAGAAGATCACGCAGGACAAGTTCGACGCCATCATCAAGGCACTCAACAAGCACGTCGAGCAGGCCAAAAAGTCTTCCGAAAACCTGCCGCTGGAGGCGTAGCATGGAACGCATTGAGGGAGTGGAGTGGAAGACCTTGGCGCAAGTCGGGGTAGTCGGCGGCAACCCAGACGCCGCCGTGGCGATTGTCGCGCAGGGCACGGATGAATGGCTGCGCTTGCGTTGCGGGGTCATTACCGCGAGCCAGATCGGCACGCTGATAACAACAACCGGCAAGGTCTCAACGGGCAAGACCCGCGAGACCTACATCAACAAACTGATTGCCGAGGCGCTGACCGGCGAGCCGGAGCCGTCCTACGAGTCGGCGGCAATGGCTCGCGGGACTGCACTTGAGCCGGAGGCAAGGCTCTGGTATCGGTTCGAGGCGGCAACGGAAGTCGCGGAGGTGGGCTTTGTGTTCGGTGACGAGAGCGGGACGTTCGGGTTTTCCCCTGACGGTCTGACGCATGACCGCATCATCGAGATCAAATGCCCTATGCCGCATACGATGGTCGGGTATATGCGCGGCG
>Ga0272441_10016715_pt1 | contig 10108 bp, 4 predicted proteins | sample SSMProp6N_FD_193582 | JGI IMG/M metagenome (GOLD analysis project Ga0272441, IMG submission 193582) | Marine sediment archaeal communities from Little Sippewissett salt marsh, Falmouth, MA, United States - SSM-Prop-6N | ecosystem: Environmental > Aquatic > Marine > Wetlands > Sediment ... | reverse complement strand
GATGTGAGAAGTCAGAGCTGCAATCAAAAATCATCAATCAAAAATCCGAAATCACCCTCCTTCCCATCCCCTGTTTTCAGCCGCTGGAGCGTATCGTCGGCTCGCTGGAAGACATTCAGGCGAGGCTGGAAGAACTGAAGAGGGAAAAGAGCCGCGCGTGGCTGGAGATCGAGTATACCGGCAGGGAGGTCATAGGCAACCTTCGAGACCTGCTCGATGAATCTCTTGCCGGTACGGCCATGGAAGTCCGGCGCATCAGGAACCGGAGGCTCATGGAGCGGGTGATGAGCACCATCGGGGAAGATGAAGCCCTCGACGACCTCGATGCGCAGGAAGTCTTCACCCGCTGCCTCGACGCCTTCGACGTGCCGCAGGAAGAGCGCGAGGAACTGAAAGGCGCGTATGACGAGGTGGTGAGGGATTTGCTGGAGGAGGATGGTAATGATTTTTGATTTTTGAAGTGAGATTTTTGAATGCCGGGAAAGAAAAAGAAATGGAACAGGAACTCAAGGACAGGACCAAACGGTTCGCACTGAGAATCATGAATCTGGTCGACGCTTTGCCAAGGACGACAGCAGCCATGACGATTGGCCGCCAAATCGTTCGTTCCGGAACCTCTGTTGGAGCGAATTACCGGGCAGCCTGTCGCGGAAGATCCAAGGCGGAATTCGTTTCAAAGCTTGGCATAGTCCTCGAGGAAGCTGACGAAACCTGCTTCTGGCTGGAGTTGATTATCGAAGGGGAGTTGCTGCCGCAAGAGAAGGTGTTGCCGCTCCTGACGGAAGCCAATGAGCTTACGGCTATTTTCGTCGCTTCCATCAAAACGTCCCAAGGCAATCAAAAATCATAAATCAGAGTTCTGCAATGGTATGAAAATTCTCGAACTCCGATTCAGGAACCTCAATTCTCTTTACGGGGAATGGTGCATCGACTTCACGGCGCCGGAATACGTGGCCGACGGGATCTTCGCCCTGACCGGACCGACCGGGGCGGGAAAGTCGACCGTTCTCGATGCGATCTGCCTCGCCCTCTACGGTTCCACGCCCCGACTCGGAAAGATCACAAAAAGCGGAAACGAGATCATGTCCCGCCAGACCGGCGAATGCTATGCCGAGGTGGTGTTCGAGTCCCAGGCCGGGCGCTTCCGCTGCCACTGGGAGCAGCGCCGTGCGCGAAAGAATGCCGGGCGAGCGTTGCAGGACCAGGAGCATCAGATAACCGATGCCGATTCCGGCAAACCCATCGAAACGAAAAAAAGCCTGGTGTCGGGGGTTATCGAGGAAAAAACCGGCATGGACTTCGAGCGCTTCACGCGCTCCATGCTGCTGGCGCAAGGCGGTTTCGACACCTTCCTCAAGGCCGATGCCGAGAAGAAATCCAGGATTCTGGAGCAGATCACCGGCACGGGTATCTACTCGGAAATTTCACGGCGAGTGCACGAACGCCTGCGCGAGGAGCGGGAAAAGCTGAACCTGCTGCAAGCTGAAACCTCGGGCATTCCGATCCTGGAGCCGGAACAGGAACAGGAAATTCTAAATGACCTTGCAGCCAAGCAGAAACAGGAGAGTGAGCTTGCCGGCAAATCAACCGAAACAGGCAAAGCTATCACATGGCTGACCACAATTGAGAACCTGAAAAAGGAGATTCTCAGCCTTACGGATGAAGCCGCCAAACTGAAGGTCGACACCGAGGCGTTCAAACCGGAACGGGCCAAACTCGAACAGGCCACCAAGGCCGCGTCACTGGATGGGGCTTACGCAACGCTCACGTCCCTGCGCAAGCAGCAGGCTGACGATCAGATATCCTTAAAAACGGATGAAGCCGTACTTTTTGAGCTTGAATCATCTGCAAATACACAAGCTGAGGTTCTCAAGGCTGCTGAACAGCTCACTCTCAAATCCAGAGAGGAACTGAAGACGGCGGCCCCATTGATCCAGAAAATCCGGTCGCTTGATCAAAAGATTACCGAACAGACAGAGGCTGTATCAGAAGGCGCTGATGCATGCACCAGGGAAGCCGGAAAGATTGAGACCGACAAGCAGGCCCGGGTGAAGGAACATGAAAAACGGACTGCCGCAGTGAAAATGCTGGAGGCTGCAGAGCTGTACATCAAAGAGAATGGGCGGGATGAGTGGCTGATCAGTGGACTGGCCGGTGTTGAGGAACAATTCGGTAACCTGCTCACCAGACAACAGGAAACCACGCAGAAAGAAGCCGATCTCGAAAAAGCCGATAAGGCCGTAAAAGATGCCGCAAGGAAACTGGAGGAAGCCTCCAGGCAGTGTTCCCTCAAAAAACAGGAGCTGGAGTCGGCTGCTAAAAATCTTCAGCAAGGCAAGGATGCCCTGAGCGGGTTGCTTGGCGACAAACTGCTCCGTGAATATCGCACCGAGAAGGAAACCCTTCTTCGTGAAATGGCTTTTATCAGGAAAATCGAGGAGCTTGAAGACCATCGGGCCAGGCTGGAAGAAGGCAAACCGTGTCCACTCTGTGGCTCGACCGAGCACCCCTTTGCCGAGGGCAACGTTCCGGTTCCCGATGAAATCGAGCAAAAAATCGAATCGCTGACCAGACTGATCGACCAGGCAGACGAACAGGAAGCCGCCATCAAAAAACTTGAACAGGAGGAAAGCACTGCCCGTAAAAACCTCAATGACAGCGAGAAGCTGGAAACCGAAGCGGCCAATGACAAGAGGGCCGCTGAAAAGACGCTTGCGGAATTGAAGGATGCTCTCACGAGGCTTCGGACCGGCTTTGATGAACTCAAGCTGGCGGTTTCCGGAAAACTTCAGTCACTTGGCATTACAGAAATACCGGAGACAGAGGTCGAGTCACTGCTTGAATCCCTCAAATCAAGGCTGAAGGCATGGCAGGAACAGGTAAAACAAAAGGCCGACATCGATAAACAGATTGCCGTCATCGACAGTGAGGTGAAGCGTCTGGAGGCCGTGATTGATACGCGGGTCAAGGCTCTGGCTGAAAAACAGGAAAATCTGAAACGTCTCAAAAAGGCGCTGGCCGACGGAACAGAAGAGCGAAAGCAACTATACGGCGATAAAAAGCCTGATGATGAAGAAAGTCGACTGAACAAAGCGATTGCTGATGCCGAGGAGGCAGAGAAGAAAGCCAGAGACCTGAACACCGGGCTGCAGCGGAAACTGACAACGGCCAAGACCCATGTTGAGTCCCTGAAGAAGCGTATCGAGCAAAGAATGCCTGAACTGAAAAAAGCGGAAGCGGACTTTTCAGCAGCTCTGATTCCGGCAGGTTTTGCGGATGAGAAAGCCTTCCTCGAAGCCAGACTGTCACAGGAAGATCGGGAATCTTTATCTTCCCGGGCCAAGGAGCTCGATGATACGGGAACGGAACTCAAAGCCAAACAGAAAGACCGGGAGACTCGTTTGGACACGGAGATCGCCAAAAAGCTCACTGAAAGGACGCTTGAGGAACTCGAACCGCAGTTCAAAGAATTTGAAGAATCCCTTTCAGCATTGCGTGATGCCGTTGCCGGTCTCAAACACAAGCTGAATGAAAATACGGCAGCCAGAGAGCGAATGAAGGAAAAGCAGTCCGCCGTCGAGGCCCAAAAGAAAGAGTGCCGTCGCTGGGAGAAACTGCACGGCCTGATCGGTTCCGCGGACGGTAAAAAATACCGGAATTTCGCCCAGGGCCTGACCTTCGAGCTGATGGTCTCGCACGCCAACCGGCAGCTGGAGAAAATGACCGACCGCTACCTGCTGCTTCGCGACGAGTTGCAGCCCCTGGAGCTGAACGTCGTCGATAATTACCAGGCGGGCGAAATCCGCTCGACCAGGAACCTCTCCGGGGGCGAGAGCTTCATTGTCAGTCTTTCACTTGCGCTCGGGCTGTCCAGGATGGCCAGCCGCAACGTTCGCGTGGATTCGCTCTTTCTCGACGAGGGCTTCGGCACCCTGGATGAAGAGGCGCTGGAGACCGCGCTGGAAACCCTGGCAGGACTCCGGCAGGACGGCAAGCTGATCGGCATCATCTCCCACGTGCCGGCGCTGAAGGAACGGATCGGCACGCAGATAACGATAACACCCGTTTCCGGGGGCCGAAGCACGCTTGCCGGACCGGGCTGCAGGAAGGTTTCCGGGGGCCGGTAACCGGGCCGCGCTCAGACGGCGGAACTGATGACCGAGGACAGCAGTTCCCTGATGTCAGCGGCATGATCGTGTTTTGATCCTCCCATCACGTACAGCGTCTGCTGCATGACGACCGCTCCGTGCGAAAGCCGCGGGATGGAGATGGGCGAACCGCTTTGCCAGCTGTCGGACTGGGGGGAGTAGATGTCGACCGTGTTGATCGAGTCCCACTCGCAGACGCCGCCGATGACGTGGATGTTTCCCTCGTTGTCCGTGACGGCTGAAAAGGCGCCGCGTGCGGTCGGCATATCCGCTTTTTTCTCCCAGGAATTTGTTGCCGGATCATACGCTTCGACGGTCGGCAGCCACTCGCAGGTTTCCCCGAGCCCGCCCATGACGTAAATCTTTCCGTCCTTTCCCTGCGCGGCGGCAAGGCCGCTTCTCGGGGTCGGCATCGGGGCCATCATCGTCCACGTATCGCTGGAAACCGTGTAGCGGTCCACGTCCCCGAGCTTGATGTCCATCTCCGGGTCGGGATTCGTGGGGTCGGGCCAGCTATGGTCGATGCCGTATCCTCCGAAAACGTACACCGCGCCGTCAGTTGCCGCTACCGCCGCGTGAAAGGCGCGTTCCCTCGGCATGTTGTTTTTCAGCGACCATACGTTTGCGGACGGGTCGTATTCCTGCACGAGATTGCTGGTCGAGCCCGCTGCCGCCAGAACCTTGTAGAGCGGGTCGTCGTAGTTTTCCATCGTCATTTTAATGTAGCCGCCGAACGAGTAGATCCGGCCGTTGGCGGCGGTGACGGCGGCATTGCCGGCGTGAGGATAGAGCATTCCTTTTCTCGTTGACCAGGTCTGCGTAGCCGGATCGTAGGCATGGACCAGTGAGGCTTCGGTCTGGAAAAGGGAGTCCTCGCCGATCGCCGCGCGCCCCCCGATCGCGTAGACCCGGCCGTTGGCGACGGTGAGGCCGAAACAGTCGCGGGCGACAGGCAGGTCTTTTTCCGGCACCCATGGCTGGTCGAGCACCTCCATGTCGACGGGTCTGAACCTGAGCTTTTTTCGTATCTCCATTGCAGGGGATTGCTTGCGCAGCTTTTTCCTGAACGATGCCGTCGCCGGCTGCATGTCCGGTTCCGGAGGCTGCGGCGGCCTGATATCCAGGAGTTCGGTGAAGGTTTTCTTTGCCTGGGCCATGGGGGGGCTCCGTTTGCGTTCGTTGGGGGAGACTTTCCGGACCTATGCCGGGACGTTTTTTTAAATAAATCCATCCCTGAGGATGTTCGCAATTTATTTTTTCTCCGCAGGCTGTTCCTGCCGCGCTTCACGCGCCGGCAACGTCTTTTCGCAGCGGGTCAAAGGGATGCGGCGCGTCGCTACACATCGAGGCGTAGAAGGCCGCCGGATGCGAAGAGGTTGATCCAGCAGCTTTCGACCGCTTTGCCGGTCACGGCTTCGAGGGCCTGTTTGTACTCGAGGAGCTGCCCGCTGTACTCGAGGGCTTTTGCTTTCCACATCGTCCTGCCGATCATCGTGATCTTGTGGTCGATGATCACCCAGCCTTCCGGTGTTTCGAGCACGAGGTCGATCTGTCCCTTGAGCACCTGGGCGCGGGGAAGCAGTTGCTCCACCGGGACCTCGACATGCAGGGTTCCGTCCGGCCAGCGCTCCGAGAGTATCCGGCGGAATTCCCCGAGCTGCCTCGCGATGGATTCAGCTTCGCACAATCCAGGCATTTCATGCCGTTCGAGCATTTCCGCCACCGACGCGGCGTCGCAGGTTCCGGGCTGCTGCGAAAGGGAGAACGCCAGGATGTCGTGAACCACCGTTCCCTTTTCCATGGGCTCCGGCGCACCATGCAACTTCAGCATGCTTCCGTAGCGAACCGTTTCCGTCACCGGGACATCGGGCGCGGCTTCACGGAGTGACGGCGAGAGCTGCTCCGGCAGTCTTTCGGGGACGCTCTCCCGGGGCGCGTACCAGAACAGGGATGCCCGTTCAATTCCAGCCTGCGGAACCGGCGTTTCGTCATCCAGATCGTCCCATCGTTCACAGCGGAGCGTGCTTCCGTCGGGCAGCGCGACAACGTCTCCACTGCCTTTCACGAAGCAGTCCGCGCCGGCCTGCTCCAGCCAGGGAAACGAAGCGCTTTTCGAAGAGGCGCCCAGCACGAGGCAGTCCCGCGCACGGGTCATGGCAACGTAGAGCAGTCTCGCGGATTCGTCGCGGGACTGCTCCAGGGCATCCTGCATGACCCTGCTTTGTGCGACGGCATCCAGGCCGCCGAATGGCTCGCTCTCGCCGAAGGGGGAGGGCCAGAAGCGAATAAAACGGTCGTTCAGCGGAGAGGCCGCATCGATGCCTCCGGGGCTTTCGGCCGTCGGCCGGGAGATATCGGTTCTGTCCTGCGAGTCGAGATCGAGCAGGACCACCACCGGCCATTCGAGTCCCTTGGCCTTATGGAAGGTAAGCACCCGCACCGCATGCAGCGGAGGTTCCGGGAAGAGGTCCTCCCCGGAATCGGCCAGTTCGGAGAACCGGCCGAGCAGGCCTCTCACGGTCGCCGTCGAACCGTCCGTCGCGCATTCCTGTTCATACTCTCCGGCCAGCCGCACCAGTTCCTGTATGTTCGACAGGCGCATTCTCGCCTGATCGGCGTTGCGGCACCAGGCGAGGGCGTGGCGGACGGCGTCCGTGGCCGTGACCACAGCCAGCAGCGCTCCGGACGGCGACAGTTCGGCGGAACGCTCCCGCAGCCGTGCGATCTCGCCGAGCGCCGGGAGAGCGTTGTCGCCCGTTTCCAGCCAGAGGTCGCCGTCGCGATCCCCGGCGAGATGGTCGAGTCTTTTCTGCAGCCACTCTTCGGGCTCGGCGCAGGTGACGAGCGAACAGATTTCTGCGCTCGCGAGCGTGTCGGCCGGGTCGACCAGCCGCCGCAGGCCGGCCGTGACCAGCAGCGCTTCCGGAGTGTCGAGCAGCCCCGGCTGTTCGGTGGCGGCGGGTATGCCGTGTTCCGTCAGCACGGCCGCAATCCTGCGTACATGGGCATTGGTCCGGGCGAGCACCGCGATGTCGCCGTGGCGGGCCGCACGCCATGCGTGCTCCTGTTTGTCGAACACCTCGCAGGGTTTTTCGAGCAGCCGGGCAATCCCCGTCGCCACCGCCCTGTACTGCCGTTCCTGCGGACCCGGCCCAAGCTCCCAGCGGAAGCAGGACGGCTGCGACGGGTGCTCTTCGCGTTCCGGGTGCAGCACGATTTCTTCCCGTTCCATTGCGGAGGAGAAGGTTTTGCCGAACACCGCGTTCATTGCGTTCACGAGCGACGGCACCGAGCGCCACGATCGGCCGAGAATCTCCCTGCCGTCGCCGGGCAGGAAATCGAGCACCGCTTTCATCAACCGGGCGTCGCCCCCGCGGAAACCGTAAATCGCCTGTTTGCCGTCCCCGACCCAGTAGGTTTCCCGCGCAAGCGTCGAGAGCTTCAGAAACAGCGCGAGCTGGATCGGGCTCGTGTCCTGAAATTCATCGACCAGCAGCAGGTCGAGCCGTTCCCGAAGCCGTTCCTTGACCGCCGGATTGTCGAGACCGTCCAGCAGCATCGATTCCTGGTCGGCGAAATCGACGAACCCCAGCCGCCGTTTTTGTTCCTGGTAGATGTCGAGCGCTCCTGCGGCAATGGAAAAGACGGTGTCGAGATAGTCGCGGATGTCCTGGTGGAGGCCCGGATGACCGGCGACCTGGCGGCAGAGGTTCTCGATCTGCAGTGTCGCATCGTGCAGGGCCTTGGCGGGCTTTGCCTTCGCCATTTTCAGCCATGCGCTCCAGGTGAAGCGGCCGGTCTCGAGCGACTGGTCGAAGTGCCGGAGCAGCTCCAGGTAGGCGGCGGTGTTTTTCTGCGGCTTTGTCGAAAGGTGCGTTTCGGCAATTGGTATCAGTCCGGCGATTTCCGAACGAACCCGCTCTTCGAGATTTCCCTGTGCCGCGGGAGGAAAGAGGGCGAGCAGTTCGTCGGCGTTCCTGCGGGCGAACGCCGCAAACGCTTCCGGATCGATATGGTTGTAGCGGGCGTGATCGATAACGGCCTTGACGTCGTCTTTCCACAAGAGTTCGCCGGTTCGCCGGTCCGCTCTTCCGAGCCTGCGGGAAAGGGCGGTGACCGCCGCGAGGCTTTCGGAGCCCACGGCGGTGTCGAGGGCCCTGGAGAGGTGCTCCATCGCGGCGTGTTCGTCCAGCACTTTCTGCTCGACCGAGAGCCCCAGCTCGAAGGCGAAACGGTGCAGCATCCCTCCGCAGACGCTGTTCACCGTCCCTATCCGGGCTTCGAAAATCGACAGGGCGAGATCCTGACGGCCCTGTTTGAGGAGCGCGGCGCGCACCCGCTCCTTGAGTTCCGCGGCGGCTTTGTTGGTGAAGGTCGTGGCGATGATCCCGTCCGGCTCCACCTCTTTTGCCAGCAGTTTTTGCGCGAGGATCTCCGTCAGGCGGGTGGTCTTGCCGGAACCCGCGCCGGCGCTGATAAAGGTGATGGCGCTCATCGGGTCTCCTCCCATCCGTCGAGGTGCAGGTAGGGGTCATGGCGCCGCCCGGGCGCGACCGGCGGCAGGCCGTCGGCCGGTGGATGAGGGATCGATTCGTCGCCTTCCGGGGCGTCGCCGACGGCGAGGACGCCCCTTCGGAGCTGTTGCATGCGCCAGTCGAAGCTTTTGAGCAGACGCTGCCAGAGGAGCGCCGACGGCTCGTTCTCCTCTCTCCTGACCGTCTCTGCGGGCAGGCGCGCTTCGGCCGGGGCGGCGAGCATGCGGGCGGTTTTCACGATGAAGTAGGCGAGCGTCGGCCATTTCCCCGTCAGCTCGTGAACCATGGCCGCATAGGCGAGCAGCTGGATGTGCAGGCCCGCCTGCATGCTCCTGCGCCGGTCCTCGGCCCGTCCCCACTTCATGTCGATAACCGAAGGCTCGTTGTCGCGGTCGAACAGCAGCAGGTCGGCCCGTCCCCGCATCCGGTGCCCGTTCACGCTTCCCTCGAGAGCGTGTTCCGCCTGGATGCCGTTCCGGCCCTGCTCCAGCAGCACCGGGGAGAGCCGCTGCAGCGCGTTTCGCAGGAGGAAACGGAAATTCTCCAGTTCGGCGCTTCTGCCGGGCATCAGGAGAACCGCGCCTTCCCTTCGGACCAGTTGATCGAACGCGCTGTCGAACCAGCCGCCGAAATCGGCGGGCGTTCCACGTTCTTCCCGGAAGAGCGCGACCAGTTCTTCAGTCAGGCGGTGGGCGAGATTGCCGTAGAGCAGGGGACCGCGGGCAGGCTCGATCCGGCGCGAGGGGACGATGCGGGCGACATGTTCGAGAAACCAGCGCGAGGGAGCGGCGATGAACGTTTCGAGCGACGTCGGAGAAAAAACGCCTTCGGGGGAGAGGTTTCCCCCGGAAAGCTTCCAGACGGCCTTTTTTTTCGGGAGCACGCGTTTCGGGACAGCGGCTTTTCTTTCCGTTTCCGGCCGCTCGAAGCCGCTTTCGATCTGTTCGACGGAAAGAGAAGGAAGTATCGAGGCGATTTTCAGCCAGAGGGGATGGCGTTCCTCTCCTTCCGGCGGCAGCACGAGCAGCAGGCTTCCCCTGGCCGCAAGCACGGGTCGCAGCCAGTCGGAGGCTTCCCATGCGAGCACCTGCTCAGGCGAGGGGACCGCCACCCCCTCGCGTTCGAGAAACAGGCGTTCGGTCGTCAGCCAAGCGCTATCCTGATCCAGAGGGGGCGTGGCCGCCCACCACCAGATCACGTGGTCGAACGGCTCGCCGACCGCTCCAGGATGGGAGGTGTCGGGCACCGACCCGGCTTCGCGCGGCCGCAGGTTATTTGTGCCGGCCGACGCCTGCGCGAGCAGCTGATCGACCTGATGACTGCCGAGCGTCGTTTCGCCCTGTTCGAGCAGGGCTTCAATCGCATCGGCAAAGGCCGAAGCCTGATCGTACCCGCCGCCATGGAGGATCTGGAGCGCTCTCTGTT
>Ga0272441_10016713_pt1 | contig 10109 bp, 7 predicted proteins | sample SSMProp6N_FD_193582 | JGI IMG/M metagenome (GOLD analysis project Ga0272441, IMG submission 193582) | Marine sediment archaeal communities from Little Sippewissett salt marsh, Falmouth, MA, United States - SSM-Prop-6N | ecosystem: Environmental > Aquatic > Marine > Wetlands > Sediment ... | reverse complement strand
CAGGGTGAACTTTTGTCTTTTGTCTTACTTTTCCTATATTTGATTTGTGTTTCCTTATGTGCTATTTAAATAAATATTATGTTAGTAAGAACATTTGCCAGTTCCGTTAACGGAATTGATGCTGTGACAGTTACAATTGAAGTAAATGTGTCTCGTGGTATTCGTTTTTTCCTTGTCGGGCTTCCTGATGTCGCTGTTAAGGAGAGCCAGCAGAGAATTGAATCAGCCCTTCGTTCTATCGGTTTACACTGGCCGGGCAAACAGGTGGTAATCAACATGGCTCCGGCAGATATCCGTAAGGAGGGATCCTCATATGACCTTCCGCTTGCCATGGGTATACTGGCTGCCGATGAAAAGGTAAGCAGAAGTGAACTTGAATCATACCTGTTAATAGGAGAACTATCCCTTGATGGTACACTTCAGCCAGTAAGGGGAATATTGCCCATTACCCTTAAAGCCAGGGAAGAGGGATTCAGGGGAGTCATTGTTCCATCTAAAAATGCCAGGGAGGCTGCCGTGGTAAATGGTCTCGATGTATTTGGTATGGAAAAATTAGGTGATGTTGTTGATTTTTTAAACAAAACACGCCAGTTTGAACCTGTCAGGGTAAACCTGCTCGAGATATTTTCCGGAGAAGCCAATAAATACGAACATGATTTTTCCGACGTAAAAGGACAGGAGAATGTAAAAAGGGCTCTGGAGGTTGCAGCTGCAGGTCATCATAACCTTATTATGATAGGTCCTCCCGGATCAGGGAAGACAATGTTGGCAAAAAGGCTGCCTACAATCATGCCGCCTCTGACCCTGGAAGAAGCACTGGAGACAACCAAAATACATTCCGTAGCTGGCAAAATAGATGGTCACACAGCCCTGATGACCAAAAGACCATTCAGATCACCACATCATACGATTTCCGATGTGGCACTCGTGGGAGGAGGTACATTCCCCCAGCCGGGAGAAATATCACTCGGACACAACGGCGTACTGTTCCTTGACGAATTACCCGAATTCAAACGTACTGTGCTTGAGGTAATGAGACAACCTCTTGAAGACAGGGTGATCACCATTTCGAGAGCCAAATCAACATGTAATTACCCTGCAAGCTTTATGTTGGTGGCAAGCATGAATCCATGTCCCTGTGGATTTCATAACCACCCCGAAAAGGAGTGTATGTGTACCCCGGGTATGGTACAGAAATACCTGAACAGAGTATCCGGACCCCTGCTCGACAGAATAGATATACATATAGAAGTCGTACCTGTTAATTATGAAAAACTATCCGGTTCAGGTAATGTGGAAAAATCTGCAGATGTACGCGAAAGGGTTGTAAGGGCAAGAGAGATACAGTCAAAACGATTTGAATCAATAAAGGGGATATATTCAAATGCACAGATGACATCGGCAATGCAGAGGAAATATTGCCAGCTGGATGAGACAGGAGGCAGACTTCTTAAAACAGCAATGGAACTGAGAGGACTATCTGCAAGAGCCTATGACAGAATCCTTAAGGTAGCCCGTACTATTGCTGACCTTGCAGAATCAGAATATATTACAACAGAGCATATCTCGGAAGCAATAAATTATCGGAACCTCGATAGAGAGGGATGGGCCGGCTGAGAGGATTTAAAAAATCTTTATATTGTTAAGGATATTCTGAATCTCTTCCCTGCGGTTTTTAAGTTCTGTTATGGCAGTTTTGCCGATAAGGGATTTAACTGTATATTTTAAAGTGTTTAAACGTTCGCGGAAGATTTCCTGGTAATATAAAGCCAGATATCCGAGTACCGGTACGAGCAAGCCGGCGAGTAAACCTATCCATCCGAAAAAAACTGTGGCAAGAATAAGTACTACAGGGAAATATATAAGATATAACGCAGTACCTGAACTGACATATACGGAACTGTAAAATCTCAGATCCTTTATGAGCCCGTCAGATAATAACTTCGGTACCAGGAATGGTAGCAGGTTGCTGATATATCCTGCAATGAAAACAGGCAGACCTGCAATGACAGCAATATATCTCAACCACCCCCAGTTAAGTTTTCTTGCAATATTTTCATCTTTCAGGTTTGAAGACTTCAGTCTCTCGGTATATGAATGCACTTTTCCCTTAAGTGATTCGAGCTGTCCGGGAAGCTCGTTTGAGAGATAATTTATCTTATCAGCGAGGGTTTTTTCCATTATTCTCCTTTCATCGGAGATGAAACGCCAGCGGAAAAAAGGCAGAATCATATCATTTCTTCCCATTTTTAAAAGTTGCTCAGCTATCCAGTCATTATCAGTATCCTCAATGATTATGACCTCTTTTCTTAATCCCTCCTCACATTTTTCGTTAAACATCCTTAAGGCTTTGGCGGGATTTTCTTTGTAAAGATCCTTCAGCTCTTTAATACTGAAAGAGTCGTGAAAATTGATCATTACTTCTTTGCGGAAGCTTGAAGGGTAAGTATAATTTATTCCTACCGGGACAATATTTATGTCGAGTCCGAATTTCTCGTCTGCACCGAATGCAATCCTGGCTGTTCCTTTTCTGAGTTTCTGTAGTCGTTTCTCCTGAACACAGATACCTTCTGAGAACATAATAAAGTTACCGTGTTTCTTCAATATATCATAGATAGCATTAAATGCTTCAACATTCTTGTGAACATTCCCAAATCCCTCTTCAATCCTGTAAACCGGAGATACATGCAACTCCTTCAGACAAAATCTTGCCACGGGTTTCCTGAACATATCGGCCCGCATAGTGAAATGAATGGGTTGTGTAAGATAGGACCCCACAAGAATGCCGTCCATAAAGGAATTCTGGTGATTCCCGACAAAAAGCAAGGGTTTCTCCAATGGTACTTTCTGCAGGTTAGAGTAAAAAATACGTCGGAAAAAAACCCTGAAAGTAAAAGGAGGCACAATATATTGTAAAAACCTGTAGAACATCCTGAATATTAAGATTGATTTTTATAGTTGCCACGGCAAGGTATAAATAAAAACTGGTAATATTCTCTCTCAATCTTATTTTGCAGAGTCGTCATTTTTTTTCTAACTTTGATTTTCTTTAATTCCACCGGTTCTTTATAAATGGAACTAACACGAAAAATCAGGAATAAAATGATGCAGGAGCGCCTCATGTTTGTATACAGGGGCGTTGTGACACGTGATAATTCCGTCCCTCTCCTGATGCTGCTGGAAAAAGAGATGGAAAACTCGGAGTTTGGATTTGTGGGCAGGAAAAGGCTTTTCATGTTTGTCCTGGAAAGTTTACAGAATGTATCAAGGCATAGCAATGGAAATCAGCATGCCGCTATGTCGCTTGTAGTATATTCAAAGATCAGTGATGGTTATACGGTAACAACTGCAAATGTTATTCCTACTTCCAATATCGATGACCTTAAGAAACGTCTGGATGAGATAAACAATCTTAATACGAATGAAATAAGATCAGTATACAGGCAAATGCTGAGCAATTCGGAATTCAGCAGTAAGGGAGGGGCAGGTCTGGGTCTCATAGAAATGGCAAAAAAGACGGGTAACAAACTTGATTATGATTTTGTTCCTATCGATGATAAGAATTCATATTTTATACTCAGCAGAACTGTTGATTCAGAAGGTGTCGGAATGCATTTTGGAGGTGAAGAAAAACCATTCCGCGGCAAAGCTGTGGCACAGCTTGAACGGCTGATCGCCGCTAATAATATCTATCTTATTTGGTCAGGACATCTTACTCATGATGTGGGAAAGGAGGTCCTCTCCTTTACAGAGGCACAGATGCAGGAAAATGATATAAGGTCAAACCTGAGGAAGAGGGTATTCAGCATACTTGTTGAGATCATTGAGAATGTAGCAAAATATAGTCCGGGAGCTGAACCCGAAAAGAAATACGGTATGCCGATTGCTATGCTAAGGCTGAAAGACAATACATATTTACTGACCACCGGAAATCTTATACCCAACAGCGATGTAGCTGGACTGAAAGATAAACTGGATACCGTCAATAGTTATGACAGAGAAGGACTTAAAGAGTTTTACAAAAAGTCTCTTTCAGATCAGACAGCCGGGTGTAACAGCACAGGCAATATGGGGCTTATTGATATGGCGAGGAAATCAGGCAGTAAGCTTCAATACGAGTTTGAAAGAATAAATGATCTTTACTCATATTTTATGCTCACAGTAAAGGTTGAAGATCAGGATATTTAGGGTAATATTTTTAGTGTCAGGCTGTTTCCATCCCATACAGCATAGCTGCTGTTAGTAATCCAGTCACCCATAAAAACTACTTCCGCCCCTTCTTTCATCTTATGTGTCATTGCCAGATGCCGATGCCCGAATATGAAATAATCGATCTTTTCGTTGTTACAGATTTTGGAGGCATATTTGATAAGATCCTCTTTTTCTTCACCCATGAAATCTGTTGTGATTCCTTTTCCCAGTCTTGAATTTAACGACCAGCGATGACCGAATCCGACACCCAGGTAAGGATGTAGTGCTGAATAAAGGACTCTCAGTGGTTTGTTACGGAATATTTTCAAGAGTATCCTGAGTCCTGTATTCTCTGATCCCAGTCCTTCACCATGTGCAAGGTAGAATCTCTTCCCGTTGAATGTTGTTATCAGTGGTTCGGTATGAAGTATCATTCCACACTCTTTTGAAAGATAATCCCTGATCCACATATCATGATTTCCTGTAAAGAAATGTACAGGTATACCTGCGTCGGTTATTGATGATACTGTTCCGAGGAAACGGGTAAAACCACGTGGGACGACATGCTTGTATTCCCACCAGAAATCGAAGATATCGCCAAGAAGATAAATCTCATCAGCCATGGAAGCGATATCATTAAGCCATGCCACTACTTTTTTCTCACGGTCGATCGGTGGATAGCCGGCATTAAGTCCCAGATGGAAGTCTGATGCGAAGAATATTTTCCCTGAGTCGGCCACAGAATATATTAATTACTGAATATCTGGTTAAGTTTTATCTGAAGGTTTCTCCCATGCAGGTTTGTTGCAATAATATTGCCTTCGGGGTCGTAAAGGTAATTCATGGGAAGGCTTTGTACATTATAAAGCCTGGCATTTTTTGGATTGGAAGGGTCATCTTCCCTTGTATTTATCCACGGAAGCTCATCGAACCTGACTGCATTTCTCCAAACCGTTTCGTCTTGATCGAGGTTGATCTGGTAAATCTCAAATCCCATCCTATTGTATCTTCTGTAGAATTCTTTCAGCTGCAGATTATCAGCAATACAATCTCTCGATTCTGCTGACCAGAATGCAAGCAGTACATATTTACCCCTGAGCGAGGAGAGAGTGATCCTTTCACCGTTTATATCTTTAAGATCGGGATCAAGTTTTACTTCAGGCAGTGAATTTGCTGTCATTTCCAGCCTTCTGGCCGTAAATTGACTCATTTCCTTTTCAAAATTGCTGATCAGGGCTTTTGTATGTTTCGATTCAGGGAAATGATATTTAAGCGAGTCAGAAACAATTTTCAGATACTGCAGATCACGGGCATCATACAGAACATAAGTCTCATCATCGATTTGCTGATATAGCGCTTTTATTGCTGAAAGCGAGCTTAGGTTGCCCAGGATAAATTCAATATTGAATTTTCTCTGTTGCCTTATCAGATCAAGATAAGCTTGTTCAAGAAGTGGGCCTCTTGTTTCAAAATCAGGTTCTGCAGATGCTTTTTCATACAGCATATTCAGGGAATCGAGCTTTCTTTTGGTGTCTATCAGTTTAAGATCAAGTATTTGCATTTGTTCTGAACCATCTGACCCGGTTACGGTATAGTCTTCATATAAATTATTGCCGTTAAAATCAATTTCAATCTTTTCGCCCGGTTTTGCCAGCAGATTGGCAAAGTTGACATTTGAAAAACCAACCTGGTAGAAGTCAGGTTCTGCAGCATTAATGCTGAATCTGAAATTGCCTTTACTGTTTATTTTTGAAGAATCGATAAGGATTGGTTTATTGATATCAACCTTGCTTAAATAAATATAATCCCGGCTTTTGTCTTTTACTGTTCCATCAATGACAATACGATTCTTCTGACATCCTATAAGTGCCAGGAACGGTATTATAGCTAGTATTACTATATATCTTTTCATTAGTAGTCAGATTATGAGACAATACTTATTAATTCCCGTTTTCATTTTCAAATAGTTCCGCAAGTTTATTTTGTAATGCTTCTCCTCTAAGGTTGTAGGCAATTATGTTGCCCTCTCTGTCGAGGAGGAAATTTGCCGGTATCGCTTCGAGTTTATATAGAGGTACCACAACCGAACTCCAATATTTAAGATCACTTACATGTATCCATTTTTCAAGGCCATCCTGTTCAATACCCTGAAGCCATGCTTCCCGTGTTTTATCAATTGAAACCTGGTATATCTGGAATCCTCTGTCGTGGTATTGGTCAAAAATCTTCACCAGGTTTGGGTTTTCTCTTCTGCAGGGTCCGCACCAGGCAGCCCAGATATCGAGAAGAACCACAGATCCTCTTGTTGAAGATAATCTTATCGTATCGCCTTCAGGGTTGGGTAATGCAATTTCAGGAGCTTTTTTTGTCCCAAGTGGAATCTGAGAAAAAGAATCCTCTTCTGCGGTGGCTGATATCAATTCACCAATCTGCTCATGAAGTGTTTTAACAGGCTCATAGTCGGGATAAAGGGAATAGAGGGAAGAATCCACCTTTAAGAAATATTCAAGATCATCCTGTGGCTGAAGTATATATTCGCCGGGTGCCACCTGCTGGTATAATGCAATAAGACTCGCCATTGAACTGATATTTTCGTCAATGAATTTCTTGGTATACATATTGATTTCGTTCATATACGACTGTGCCATGCTATCGAGTCTCTCCATTACGATTGGCAGATCAGGCTTGCCCAGGTTATCCATGTATATATCACGCAGTGAGGATAATTTATTAATAGTATTCCGGAGTTCAAGGTTATAGGAAGCCATCAGTTCGCTGCCCCGGGAACCTGAAAGAGTTATGGGATAATTCAGGGAATCGCGGTATGCTGTTATATTGATCTTTTCACCGGGCTCAAGAAGCAGGGTGAGAAAATTTGTATTATCTGTTTTTATAAGATAGAAGGCAGCTGATTCGATCTTCCTTGTCAGGGTAAATGAGCCGTCCTCTGAAAGCTGTACGGAATCGACTGTAACAATCTCATTACCTTTTAGTTCGTCAAGGAGAATATAATCATCCTGTGATGCATTTATTAATTTGCCTTTTATTTCATTTATATTATTATTTTTGCAGCCTGAAATTGCCAGGCCGACAACCAGGAACCATAATATTGTCTTATTCATAAATGAACTATAAATTGATAATTGATATTGATTATTGACTTGCAAAGTTATTCTTTTTTTGTTCCCGGGAATCGGGGTGAAAGTTTAATTTTTTAACCTTTATATTAGGTTTGTAATGTTGAATATTATTATATAACTTAAAAGACTTTTTAATTATTGCAAAACGGGGTATTGTATGAGTTACATTAAGTTTGATAAAGGCCAGATTGTTAATCTTGAGTATTCACTCGGCCGCGAAATAATACGAACCAACAGGGCTGGCTCCTACGCATCAACAACTATCGTAGAGTGCAATACCCGCAAGTACCATGGATTACTGGTTTGTCCTGTTGATGAGCTTGGCGGAGGGAGGTATGTCCTTCTATCTTCACTTGATGTTACTGTGGTACATCAGGATAACAGTTTCAATACAGGGATAAGAAAATACAAAGGCGATTATTATAGTCCGAAAGGACATAAATATGTGGAAGATTTTGAAACTGAGATTATACCGGTAAGGATATTCAGGGTAGGAGGTGTCTTGCTTAAGGTGGAAAGGCTACTGGTACATTATGAGGAACAGCTGTTGGTGAGATATACCATTCTTGAAGCCACGGAAAAAATGAAACTGCAGATAAGGCCTTTGCTTGCTTTCCGAAGTATTCATGAACTCACACATGCAAATCTTGTAGCAAATACTAAATCAGAACAGGTAAAAAACGGTATTAAATCGAAATTGTATGAAGGTTTTCCCTGGCTGCACATGCAGTTCTCATCGCCTGTCGATTTTGTACATGTGCCTGATTGGTATCTCGGAGTGGAATATATTGAAGAACAAAAGAGAGGGTATGATTATTCAGAAGATCTCTTTACTCCGGGGTTCTTTGAACTGGAAGCACAGAAGGGCGACAGTATTGTATTTTCTGCTTCAACACGCGAAGAAAAACCTTCGGGATTAAAGACAAAATTTACAAAGACTGTGGCAGGTAAGATACCCCGTGACTGTTTTATTAACTGTTTGAGAAATGCCGCACAGCAGTTTGTTGAAAAACACGGGGATGATACTCTGATAGTAGCAGGATACCCCTGGTTTGGAGCATGGGGAAGAGATACTTTCATTTCATTACCGGGTATAGCACTTGCACGTCATAAACTCACATTGTACAGAAGTGTCCTTGACACCCAGGTAAACAGGATGAAAGACGGTCTTTTCCCGAATATGGGAACATCCGGAAATTTTGCCTTCAATTCGGTTGATGCTCCATTATGGTTTTTCTGGTCGCTTCAGCAATATGTACTCAACGGAGGATCTGATTGTTGCGAGCGCTATGGCACAGCAGCAAAATCTGTGATGAATGCATATAAAAACGGTACTGCCTATAATATACATGTACGTGAAAACGGCCTTGTTTATGCTGATGCGCCAGGCAAGGCTCTTACCTGGATGGATGCCGTTGTCAATGGTGTTCCTGTAACACAAAGAAGAGGATATGCAGTAGAGATAAATGCTTTGTGGTACAATGCTGTTTGTTTTGCCCTCGAAATGGCAAAAGTTGAAAAGGATAATAAGTTTATAAAAGAGTATGAATATTTACCGGAACTGATTAAAGAATCATTTCTTAATATGTTCTGGAATGAAAAGGCAGGTTACCTGGCCGATTATGTTAATGATGATGAAGGCAGCAATTTATTTGTCAGGCCGAATATGGTTATTGCAGTATCATTACCTTATTCAATGCTCAGTATGGACCAGATGAAGAAAGTACTGGATATTGCAGATAAGGAGCTTGTTACGCCAAGGGGGCTTAGGTCTCTTTCACCGGCTAATAAGTTATATAAAGGAACCTATTCAGGCAATCAGGAAGAGAGGGATAATGCATACCACCAGGGAACGGTATGGCCATGGCTTCTCGGTCCTTTCTGTGAAGGCTGGCTGAAAGTATATGGTGTTCAGGGAGCACAGAAAGTGGAAAACCTTATCTATGGATTTGAAGATGTTATGGCCGAACATGGTGTGAGTACACTGTCAGAGATACATGATGGCGATCCGCCACATGCACCAAGAGGTGCAATATCACAGGCCTGGAGTGTAGGTGAGGTGTTGAGGATTATTGATCTCCTGGAAAACAAATATTTAAACCTGTAACAGAAGAAGAAGATGCGTGTGCTGATGTTCGGATGGGAATTTCCGCCCCATATTACAGGCGGTCTGGGTACAGCCAGTTACGGGTTGACAAAAGGAATGTCAACACTGGATAACCTCGAGGTGATATTTGTTGTTCCAAAAGCATGGGGGGATGAAGAAGAGGGAATGGTACGCCTGGTAGGGGCAAACAGAGTACCGGTTGCCTTTAAACAGATATTCTATAAAGGATGCAGACGACCTGTCGAGAAAATAGAGGTATCATCAAAAATAGTCCCCTATATCGACCCTGAAGATTTCTGGAAACTGGTGAAGTCAGAAGTTAGCGGACACCGGCTTTTTGTGCAGACAAACGACAAGGGAATGATCGACTTCTCAGGGAAATATGACTCTAAACTTCTGGACGAGATATATAAATATTCAATAGTTGCCTCAGTGATAGCCGAGGAGAACGAATTTGACATCATACATGCACACGACTGGCTCGCATATCCCGCAGGAATAGCCGCAATGGAAGTGTCGGGGAAACCTCTTGTAATACACGTTCATGCCACAGATTTTGACAGGAGCGGGGGTAATGTCAACCCGGATGTGTACAACATTGAGAAAAATGGTATGGATGCTGCATCCAAGATTATCACTGTAAGCAATCTCACCCGAGATGTTGTCATTAA
>Ga0272441_10016712_pt1 | contig 10111 bp, 10 predicted proteins | sample SSMProp6N_FD_193582 | JGI IMG/M metagenome (GOLD analysis project Ga0272441, IMG submission 193582) | Marine sediment archaeal communities from Little Sippewissett salt marsh, Falmouth, MA, United States - SSM-Prop-6N | ecosystem: Environmental > Aquatic > Marine > Wetlands > Sediment ... | reverse complement strand
CCAAGGCAAGGGTAAAAGAAGGCATTGTTCTGGCTCAATCTCAGTTGGCAACAGCTTCCATAGACTCAAGCGATGGACTAGCATGGAGCCTCCACGAACTTTCCCGGGCAAGCAATGTTGGTTTTAGCCTTGACAAGATTCCGGTAGCCCCTGAAGCAGAAAGGTTCGCAGAGATTCACGGTTTCGATCCTGTGGAACTAGCTTTGTATGGGGGAGAGGAGTATGAGCTTCTGGTTACAATCAAACCTGGGCTTTGGCGAGAAGCAAAAAAAGCCGTGGAAAATGTGGGAGGAAGCCTCAATAAACTGGGGAAGGTCACTGCAGAGAAGCAGCTTGTTCTGAAAACGGGTGGGAAACTGGTTTCTGTAGAGGCACGTGGGTGGGAACACTTTAAAACAGCTTAGACGAAGAACATGACAGAAGAGGGAGGAGGTGGTTTGATGATAAGATCCTGCGATGTGGGCAGTTTACCTTTGGTCGGTGATTCAGAGAAGTTTGTGGAGGGAGCAAGCCGTTTCAGCCTCTCCTCAGAAGATGAGTCAGCCGAATTTTTTGAGAAAAATGTGCTTTACGGTTTGCTGGATAAAATTAGAGTGGGCATTGATGTTCCAACTTTTCCTCAGTTCCGAGATATGAACAAGATGTTTCTGTCTGTGATGGATGGAGTAGAGCGAATTGATGTGGGCTACTTAGTGACAGCGATTCCTTCTGTTAAGGCAGCCAACAGTTGCATACCTGAGGTTATGGTAATAAAAAAGCACTCTCAACTGATTCAGGAGAAGAAAGGTGCATCCTTTGAACTCAGGATTTGCGTCACTGGACCCTACACACTTGCTTCATTCTTCCCTTACAAAAGACAGGACATATTCACCAAGCTAGGAAACGTCATTTCCCAGATCGTGGAAAGCAGCATCTTCAATAACAAATACGGCAGAGTCAGTTTGGTTTCGGTGGATGAGCCTGTCTTCGGCTTACAAGACGACGCGTTAATCGATTTTGGTTCCGAAGGGAGAGAAAACCTTAGACGGGCGTGGGAATCCATTTTCCACAAAATCAAATCCAAGAATGCTCAGAGCATGATTCATCTTCATAGCACAGCAAACCCGCTCTTCTGGGATATAGAATCCTTAGACGCCATTGAGTCACATGTTGATGACCCCCTCATCCAAATGAAAAAAACTGGAGAACTGCTGAAGTCACGAGACAAGTTTCTGAAGGCTAGTTTAGCGTTAAACGACTTCGATGCCTTGATTAAAGAAAGGATTGTTGCAGATTCGCCAGACAAACTTGCTGAGTCAGCTGTAAACGAGAGGATTGCTGACGCCTGGACAGACATCAAACATGGGAAAATTAATCCCGAAACCTTTCTTGAAACTGTAGACCTACTGAAGAGTCGGCTGGTTAAGGTGGTTGAGCGGTTTGGTGCGGAAAGGGTTCTGTACGCAGGACCTGAATGTGGATTAAAGGGATACCCCACATATGAGACTGCACTTGAGTGTTTGAGACGCGTTTCCACTGCCGTAGAAAGTTTCGAAAAATGACAGTTTAATCTTCTTTTGGCTTTCCTTCCCCGATGGATGAGAACAACGAAAGAAGATTATGCATGATTCTGTAGGTTAATCCCCAGATGACATGGTTTTCTATGATATAGGCGGGGTATTCTCCGAAACTGAATTTGGCGGTTCCCTTGTGTTTGGCGAGTTCTTTCAGTGGCGTCCAGAAGTACTCTGTTAGCTCCTGGTTCAACTTTATGATCTGTTCCTTCTCTAGGAGAACAACGAAGGGAAGAATCTGCATTTCAGGTTTCTGTATTGACCTCACAGGCTCCATTGCTCCGAGAAAGCGGCAGCCCTCAAAAAAGTTTATTCTGGTTTCCTCCAACGTTTCCCTAACCGCAGTCTCCTTCAGATTCCGGTCTTCAGGGTTACGTTTTCCACCGGGAAGCGCGGTCTGTCCTGACCATGGGTCACCTGACTTCTCTGCTCTCTTCACAAACAAGACCTGAAAGTCCTGATCTGTTGCCCTCAGCAGCACAACAACTGCGGCGTGTGCATCCAGACACTTAGATGTCGGCTTCAGAATCTCAGCCAGTCTTTCGGCATTCCCGGTGCGGCCCATTTCTGTTCTTTCCCCGTGGCTCTTTTTGGCTCATCCATGTATTTTAAACAATCTATATTTCTCTCATTTTCCTAACTGTTTCCTTGTCAACGTCTAAGCTCAAGTTTTCGATGTTGTCCTCCCAGAAAATCTCCTGAGCAGCGTTGCAGACAGGCTCCCCCTCATAATCGGTTATAATGTAACAGTAGGCATGCTGTCTTTCGCCGTTGCTTGCCACATAAAAGTTCTTGCACACAAACTTCATCTCATTAACTTTGATGGCCAGCTCCTCCATCATCTCCCTCTTCAATGCATCCTCCAAGCCTTCGTTGGGTTTGACGTGCCCAGCAGGCAAACAAACTATTCCCGGGTCAACTGCTTCATCCAGTCTACGGCGTTCAACCAAAAACTTGTCTCCCCTAACAACTATTCCGACAACAACGCCGACAGCTTCCAAAATCTATCCTCTCACATCTGATTAGAAGAGGTTAAGCGCAGAGCATAAAATTTAAACCTTATCTAACCCTGCAAATCTTCATATTTTACCAGTTTTGAGAATTACAAAAATTAGGTTGCTTTCTGCGCAGTATCTTTATAAATTCGCACGAGAATATACGTGTTACTTTCGTTGATTATTTGTCGACCTCTATCGTATGCGTAAATCTGCATTATGCCGTAAATGCGTACAAAAATGTCGGCGGATGCCAGCACTAACAGAAAAAGGATTGAATACATGTGACTACTGTAAGTGAGGAACTCAGGTATAGACTTCCAAAGTTAATTGCTAATGTAGCAATTGCTGGGTCTTTCGCAGGGATGAGTTACCTTGTTTTATGGGCGCTAAACGGCATCAGCACCGAAATCGTATTTTTGTTACAGATAGGGTTACTGCTTGCAGCTGGACTTTTTTTGGTTAGAACCCTGTTTGATGCCCTAATGATAGTTGACAAGGCAACGGTGGTATTCATGAGACATTTAGGCATAACGGAAGGCTGGTCTAGACAGCGAATCTTCAAGGACACTGCCTACATAGTTGCCATACTTTTGGTGGCTGCTGCAATATTTCCTCTCTTCAGTGAAATATCAAATTTTGGAAACTTACTGCAGGAAATCACCACATACGCAGCGCTGGGGCTGATTCTCTTGTTTGTGTATGATATTGCACGAACTTTCTACAGAATCACCGAAAAAAAGGCTAACTCGGTAGCAAACCGAATTTCAAGTAATGAGGAGACTGAAATAAATGGAAAATAGCATTTGCACAATCGAACAGCTCGAAAAATTCATTGATCTGTCACCTAAAGAAGAGAAAAAACTGAAACAAATTACCCAAAAGCATCCGATGCGTGTTACTGAATATTACATGTCGCTGATAGATTGGAACGACCCTGAAGATCCCATAAAAAAGATGGCGATTCCATCAATGAATGAATTTAGCCTTCAAGGCTCCTACGACACAAGCGGCGAAGCAGAGAACACCAAAATTTCTGGTCTTCAGCACAAATACTCTGAGACCGCCTTGATTTTATCCACAAACAAATGTGCAACCTACTGCAGGCACTGCTTCAGAAAGAGGCTTGTTGGCTTGCAAACAAAGGAGATAATTGAACGCTTCGAAGACGCGGCAGATTACATAAAACTGCACAAAAATATCAACAATGTTTTGATTACTGGCGGCGACCCTCTTGTACTCGAAAACGAAGTTATCGAACAGTTTCTTTCGATTCTATCAGACTTTCCGCAGCTGAAGTTCATGCGGTTTGGCAGCAGGGCGCCAGTAACATTTCCGTCACGGTTTGAGGACGATGAGCTGTTATCTATTCTTTCAAGGTATTCGCGTCCTGATAGGCGAGTGTATGTTGTTACCCAGTTTAACCATCCAAACGAAATAACCCAGCAGTCCATCAAGGCTGTAGATAATCTGCTGAAATCAGGCGTTATCGTGAACAATCAAACAGTGCTGCTGAAAGGCGTCAATGACAACCCTATGACGCTAGCTAATCTCCTGAACGGGCTGGTGAGTATCGGCGTCAATCCATACTATGTTTTCCAATGCAGACCAGTCAAGAGAGTTAAAGAGCATTTTCAAGTACCTTTATGCAAGGGGATAGAGATTGTAGAAAAGGCAAAGGAGCACTGTAACGGTCACAGTAAACGGTTCAAGTATATAATGTCACACAGAACCGGCAAGATAGAAATACTGGGCATACTTGACGATGAAATCTACTTCAAGTATCATCAAGCAAAAAACAGGAAGAGCCTAGGCAGAATCTTCACGAGACCAGTTGATGAAACTGCTGGCTGGCTAGACGAACTCAAATCAACTTCAGTGCGGGTGCTGGATGCTGCGCCCTATCTTTTGTAGTATTCATCCTCTGTGGCAGGGTATATCTCCAGCGCCTTCACGGGACCCTGGATTACGCGACCTGTGTGCCGTGTTTTAGCGGGAACAAACAGGCAATCTTTCTTTTTCATAACGAGTTTTTTGTCTTCAAAAATGAACGCCATCTCCCCCTCCAGGACGACGACAAGATGTTCCACGGGATGTTCATGGAACGGAATCTCCACGGTTTCGTTTTTCAGTTCAAAGTAGTCCAGCGTCAACTCTTCTCCGTGGATTAGCCTCACAAGAACATCCTTGTACAGTTCCTTTGATGATAAAGCGTCCAATTGGAAAGACAATATGCAACTCACCTATCTCTCATATGCTAAGGAACTACTAAGTTTATGTAGATTGTGTCCCTGCGTGCAGGCGTTCACTCCAAGTTTAATCATTCTGATGTTGTCCTCTAGTTCGTTTGTGGCTTGTTTAGGAAAAGTTTATCTTGCTTGAGATTGGTTTTCCCATACACAACGTATCTGCTGAGAAATGTGACTCTGATGATCTGCGACGATTATAAACGCCCAGTTATTAACCTGCGTGTTTCCGTTACCCAAAAATGCGACAAACATTGCCCCTACTGCCACAGAGAGGGAGAAACAAACCCCTCAACGGTCATGACAGTAGACGAGATTGTTCGCATAGTTCGGATAGCCATCAGCCTCGGAATCAGCCGAGTTAAACTAACCGGAGGCGAACCGCTTCTTCGCAAGGAAATCGTTGAGATCGTTCAGGGCATCAACGGGCTCGATGGCTTAACTGACCTGTCCATGACCACTAATGGAGCCTACATGAAAGGCTTGGCTAAAGACCTGAAAAAAGCGGGATTAGGTCGAGTGAACATAAGCCTCCCCACCCTAGACCCTGAGGTATACAACAGCCTCATGGGAGGCAACCTAGAAGACGCAATTGAAGGCGTAAAAGCCGCGGTAGAAGCTGGGTTGCATCCTGTGAAACTGAATATGCTTGTGCTCAAAAACGTGAATGCCTGCGAAATAGACAAGATGACCCAGTTTGCGGCGCAGACGGGAACCATTTTGCAGTTGATTGAGCTGGAGCCAATTAATCTCAGCAAAAAATACTATGAACGCTACCATCTTAGTTTGGATGAGATAGCGCAGAAATTAGAGAAGTTGGCGTTGGAGACGAGGGTCAGAAAGTATATGCAGAAACGGCGGGTTTACGTTCTGCCGAAAGTTAAAGTTGAGGTTATTCGTCCCATAGAAAACACCGAGTTTTGTGCCAACTGCACCCGCATCCGCGTGACAAGCGACGGAAAACTGAAGCCCTGTCTCATGAGAAAAGATAACCTAGTGGACATTCTCACGCCTATGCGGAACGGAGCCGATGACAAAAAATTGACAGAAACATTTATCGAAGCAGTCAAAAAACGAGAGCCATACTACAATGCAACCCCAACAGCTAAGACCACAGCCTGATTGATTGTTTTTGAGAGCGGATTTGACCCGAAAGCCTTTAGAACTGTTGATTCCTCTAAAAAGAACCAGTACCTGTCTTAAACGTGGAAGGGTAAGTAATTTGATGCCAGAAGAGCCTACGCCTTCAAGTTCCAGCAAGTGGATTTACGTTTTTACAGCAATCCTCATCCTCATTATTGTCAACACAGCGGTGTTCGCTGTTGCTTTTGTGAGCCTTCAAAAACAGCTAGACGAAATGGAAGCAACCATTACAGAACAGAGCAGCGAAATTCAGGACCTGCAGAACCGAATCGAAATTCTGAACACCATTAACCAAACAGGTATGATGCCATGGTCCACAATTTACAATCAACTCAAAGACTCCGTGGTTCTTATCCAAACAAACCTTGGTTTAGGCTCCGGATTCGTGTATGACACGAAGGGGCACATTATAACTAACCAGCATGTAATCGAAGGCGCCAGCGCCATACAGGTTAGCTTCTTGGACGGAAACGTAACCTCAGCCAGTATAGTTGGCATGGACATCTACAGCGACATAGCCGTCATAAAAGTCGATTCAGAAGTCACAACCTTACAGCCTATAGTTCTCGGAGCTTCATCTGAACTTGTTGTCGGAGACCCTGTGGCAGCCATGGGCAACCCCTTTGGTCTCAGCGACACCCTAACCGCAGGCATAGTCTCTTCCTTAGAGAGAACCATGGAAGCAACAGGAGGGTACGTGATTATAGACATAATCCAGATAGACGCAGCCGTAAACCCTGGAAACTCTGGCGGTCCCCTAGTTAACCTGAAAGGTCAGGTGGTGGGCGTAAACACGGCTATTCAGTCGGCAACTGGCACATTCACGGGCATAGGATTCGCTATTCCCTCTGACACTGTTAAACGGGAAATCGACGACCTGATAGAAAGTGGCACATACAAGCATCCGTGGTTAGGTGTCTCTGCATTGGATGTGAACATAGCTATTGCGGATGCTATTGGTTTGGAGAAACCTCAGGGGGTGCTTATCGTGGATGTGACGGAGGAAAGTCCTGCAGATCAGGTGGGAATAAGAGGCGCAGACCAGAATGTCACATTGGATGGGCAGCTGACTCCGATTGGCGGAGATGTGATTACTGGAATAGAGGGCTTACCCATGAGAAGACTGGCTGATCTCGTTGTTTATATGGAACGGAACAGTAGCCCCGGAGACTCCGTGGTTTTAGAAGTAATCAGAGAAGGGGAGAAAATAAGCGTGGAAGTGACTTTGGGAGAGAGACCCCCACCATAACATAGGTTTTTGAACTGTTTACTCCAGTTTGGCGATGATTTTTTTTGTTCGCCTTTTGTTTCCAGCCAAGTACTCTATCATGTCCTCGTCTAGGTCAAGCCAACCCGATAAACCCGCCGCCATTTGAGGGTTGTTTTCAAAAATCATCTTTAGGTAGGGCAGAACCTCTTTTGTGCTTCGCGTAGCGGAGATGTGGCACTTCTTCCATATCTTCCTGCCTATAGATTTCTGAAGTGCTCTTTCTCCCTTAGTTCGTGAAAGCATGCGAATCTTTTCTGGAAACCTGAATGGAATCCAGCCAGAAGATTTGGTTCGTTGCCTAGAAACTGCGACTCCTGAGCTCATGAAATCGATAACGTATTTCAGTAGTGTCCAGTACTGGGTTTCCCTGATTCTTTTTCTGTATATGTCAGCTAACGCCAAGTAGTCCATGGCTTTAACTAGGTCATGCGGGTCAGTTATGTGGTAAGGCGTGTTCTCGTATATCCAATTAAAGAGCATGTCCGGGTCCACATCAGCGCTACTCACAGCCTTTTTTGCTTCCCACGAGTCCTTGGAGTAAAGTATTGTCCGCACAACGTCGAAAATAACTTCCTTTCTATCTCTGCTGGATAACCAAGCTACATCTTCCTTGGAGATGCTTTTTTTGCCCTGAGCCAAAGCCTGCAGATCGTTAACGGCTGATCTGACGTCTCTTCCAGCCCTTTCAACAATAAACTTCAAAGTCTCTTCGTCAGCTGCGATTCCCTCTTTTGCACAGATTCGCTTCAGATTGGACACACCTTCTCTGATTGTAGGCTTCTTGAAGGCAATAACGAGGCAGTATTTGCGGATGGTGCTGAAACGGGGATTATAGGCGTCGTTGGCTGTGAGAACAACTGGGCTTCGGGTGGTTTTCAGAATTTTTGTGAGTTCTCTGACTCCGCCCCTGTCCTCTCTTCCTGCTATTCCATCAACCTCATCTAACAGAATCAGCCTTTTTCCGCCAAACAATGTGGCGTACTGGGAGGCGAGACCAGCAAAACGTTTGATAGCGTCTGCTGTTCTGTAGTCGCTGGCGTTCTTTTCAACCAGTTCCATGTTCAGTTCTTTGGCTGAGACTTCAATTGTAACGGTTTTGCCTACGCCCGGTGACCCATGCAATAACGCGCCTCTCTTTTTTGGGATTCCGTTGTTCCACGATTTCAGCCATGATAGAAACTGCTGTTTTGCGTCTCTGTTACCGACTATCTCGTTTAAAGTTTGAGGCTTATGCTTCTGGGTCCAAGTAGTGGACAAACGGTTAAGCGCCTCTCTTCAGCTCTTGACCTACTTCTGTCAGCCGTGCAAGAAGAGCACTTAATTGAACTTCCGCGTCAGCGCCTTGAACTAAACGGAAGTCGGCTTCTCCTATAGCTTCGCTGAGTGTTACTTTCCATGAGTCAGGGAGCATGGAACGGAAGATTGCCGTGTGGATTTGTTTGAGGATGTCGGTTCCAGCCACGCCATACTTCAGTATCATTTCTCTGAGCTTTTTTCTGGCTTCCAGAAATTCGCCTTTCATTGCAGTTTTTATCATTTCGTTGACGTCCGAGGGGTTGGCTCTTCCAATAACTGAGTAGACGGTTTCTGAGTCGATTACTTTGCCCATGGATGCTGCGGCTTGAATTGTGTTGGTTGCTTTCCGCAGGTCTCCTTCGCTTACTTCGAAGATTGCCTCGTAGCCCTCATCTAATATCTTGATGTCCTCTTTTTCGATAATGTTGCGTAGGTAGCGGTCTTGGTCTTCCTTTGACATGTAACTGAAACGGAACGGCGCACATCTGGACTGGAGCGGCTCAATGATCTTTCCGCTGTAGTTGGCTATCATGATGAATCGGCAGGTTTCAGTGAAGCGTTCCATGGTTCGCCGTAGCGCCTGCTGGGCATCGGAGGTCATGTTGTCCGCCTCGTCGAGAATCAGTATCTTGAAGGGGATTTCTCCGATGGATCGGGTTCTGGCAAAGGTTTTCACTGTTTCTCGGACGATTTTTATTCCTCTTTCGTCGCTGGCGTTCAGTTCCATCAGGTGCTCCCTGTAGCCTTTGCCGTAAAGGTCCATGGCTAGGCAGAGAGCTGCTGTGGTTTTTCCTGTTCCGGGTGGACCCGCAAAAATGCAGTGGGGAACATTTTTTGCTTTGGCGAAGCTTTGTAGGCGGTCCACGATTTCTTTCTGGTTAATAATGTCTTTTAGTGATTTGGGGCGATACTTTTCAGCCCACATCTCATAACTCACGCATTAGCCTCCGTGACGACTAATAGAGCAAGACCGTTATAAATTTAGTACTTGTAAGCAATTTTGTGCAGACAAGCAGCCCTTAAGACTGTTTTGTGAATCCGTATGTTCCTATCTTCTTGTTTAGGCTCCAGTATTCGCCTACGTTATAGACAAATGGGTCTGCTTTCTTGAAGTCGATGCTTCCTTTCTCGTTCAGAATGTCTTGGTCTATGTGGATTTGGACGATTTCTCCGATGAACAGGTCGTGGGCGCCCAACGGAATCACATCTTTCAGGATGCATTCCATGTTCACTGGGCACTCGCGGATTAGCGGAGCCTTGACTTTGTCTGCCTGCTCTGGGGTCAGGTTTGTTTCGGAGAACTTGTCAGCGTCTCTGCCTGAGGTTACTCCGCAGTAATCGGTTTCGTTCAGGATTTTGGTTGTTGGGATGTTCACTACGAATTCTTTGCTGTTTCCGATTAGCTTGTGAGAGTATCGTGATGGTCTGATACCCAACCCTGTCATGGGCGGCTCGGAGCATACGGTTCCAGCCCACGCCAACGTGATTATGTTTGGTTCTCTCATGGAATCTACGCAGGTTACAAGAACAACTGGACACGGAAACAACGCTGTATACGGCTTCTTTTTGACTTTCATGAAGCAACTTCTGGTCTGACCAAGTATTAAC
>Ga0272441_10016710_pt1 | contig 10111 bp, 8 predicted proteins | sample SSMProp6N_FD_193582 | JGI IMG/M metagenome (GOLD analysis project Ga0272441, IMG submission 193582) | Marine sediment archaeal communities from Little Sippewissett salt marsh, Falmouth, MA, United States - SSM-Prop-6N | ecosystem: Environmental > Aquatic > Marine > Wetlands > Sediment ... | reverse complement strand
CTCTCCATCCACCTGCCGAGCAGCGGTGAGTAGTTGCGAAACCGAACAGTGTACTCACACGTCTCGACGTTGAAGATGTAGCCGTCGTAGCCGATGATGTTGTCCTCGCTGGCGTAGCTGAGCCGGCAGGCGGCCAGGCCGGCGCCCCAGTCGGCCCAGAGAGCCTGATTGTCATCGCCATCAACCACGCCATCGTAGTTGATGTCTGCGGCGCCGAAGCCGTTGAGGTTGTTCTGGAGAATGACGTAGTCCTGATAGTCCGTATCGCCATCGGCATCGAGGTCGGCCATCCGGTGATGACGCGCCTCGCCGTACGGCGTGTAGCTGATGCGCTCGATCATGGTTGCCCCTTGATCGACGATCGCGACCGGTGAGAACTGGACATCCGTGAGGTAGTAGCGCGCGATGTCATCAGTAGTCGTCACCTCGTAGTCGCCGTCCGTGTCTCGATCCTCCCGGCGCATGATGATGTCGTCGATGTACCGGGCGCCCCAGACGTACTGGACGTGGCGATCGATGTTGCCGGGCGTCTGGGCCGTCCAGCCATCCCAGACATCCTCCTCCAGGAGCTGCCACATTCCGGGGGTGGCCGAGTAGTACATCATCCGCTGCTGGTCCAAGTCGTTGTCGAGATCCGTGTCGGCCTGCCTCATTATACGCCAGTTCAGGCCGTTGTAGGCATATTCGCCCACGGTGGAGGCGGTCGGAGAGCCGTCGATGTCATCCACGAACTCGACCTTGACCAGCCGGTTCCAGCCGTCGTGGGTGTAGCGGCAGGCATCCTCGGCGTTTGTGTACCGCAGGCGGAGGTTGCCGGCATGGTCGTAGGTAAGGTCGAGCGCGCCGCGCGCCGGCGTTACTCGGCCTTCTCCGCGCGGATGGTAATCAGGCCGATCATCGGCTGCTCGGCGCCGGTCTGGATCTCCACGAGGCGCACGGGCATCGGCTCTTCGGTGCGGAAGAACCCGCCAGCGCGGAACGGCTCGCCCAGCTCATCGTAGAAGCTCTTCAGCGACAGGTTCACCCGTCCGCCCGCGGGCAGCGCTTTCACATGCCTTACGAAGCGCTGGTTCACCCAGAGATCGAAGTCGGCATAGGAGCGGGCCGTCGCGTTCACCAGTTCCAGTCGCTGACCCTCGCGGAAGACCTGGATGTCCACGGACTCGGAGCGGTGCAGGTGGACGGGATAGGGGCGCGTCGCGCGGGCCGGATCGTGCGTCTGCCTCATGCACCCGGCCCCCGGAAGCAAAAGTATCGCGGCGCACGCGAGGATCAGAATCGGTCGCATCGTCATCACGCGGGATAGCTTAGCGAGGATGGTCCATCAGCGCCGGCCGGGCGGCGGGCCGGGTCCGCTATGATCGCCGGCATGTCCGTCGAGATGAGCCCATCGCCGCCGAGGGGGCAGCGAACGGCCCGCCCGATCGAAGAGATCGCGCGGGGCTGGGTCGTTGATGAACGGATCACGGCCAGGGTGCCCGGTTTCGATGCCCCGTTCTTCCAGGCGGGTCTGGCCGGCTATTCCGATGCGGCGATGCGGCTGGTGGCCCGCAGGCACGGCTGCCCGTACTGCGTCACCGAAGCCCTGCTGGATCAAACACTTATAAGCGGCGGCAAGGGCCGCACCCGCGAGGATCCCGACCTCCTGGCCGGCCCCCGCCCCCGGAATGGCCCCGGCCCCCGGACGGGCCCCCGGACGACCCCCCGCGAAGGCTCGGGCACGGTCCGCCCTCTCCCTCGCCCGGGGGCGGCGGTACCGGGGGCCGAGTTGGATGATCACCCCATCGCAGGCCAGATCATCGGTTCCGATCCGTCTGAGATGGCCGATGCCGCGGCCATCCTTCTGGACATGAACTACGACGCGGTGGATGTGAACCTCGCCTGCCCGGTGCGGAAGGTTCGCCGGCGCAATCGCGGCGGGCACCTGCTGTCGGCCCCGGATGAGGCGATCGCGATCCTCGCCGCCGTGCGCCGGGCCGTGCCGGATGATGTTCCGCTGACCGTCAAGCTTCGCCGGGCGTATGACGATTCGCCTCGGGAGGCAGACAACTTTCAACGCATCTTCGATGCCGCGTATGACCTGGCCTACGACTGGGCAACCGTGCACTGCCGCACCGTGCAGCAGAAGTACATCGGCCCCGGCCGGTGGGAGTTCCTCATCGATCTGGTGAAGCGTCATCCGGATCGGCTCATCCTCGGGTCGGGCGACATCTGGACCGCCGCGGACATCTTCGCCATGCTCGAGGTGACGGGCGTATCGGCGGTGGCCGTCGCCCGCGGCTGCATCGGCAACCCGTGGATCTTCCGCCAGGCGCGCGAGTTGATCGCAGGCCGGCCCCCGGAAGCGCCGACTCTGGCCGAACAGAGGCGCGCGCTGCTGGATCACTTCGAGCTGTCCATGCGGCTGTGGGGCGAGCGTACCGCCTCGCGCATGATGCGCAAGTTCGGCATCAAGTTCGCCGCCCACCACCTCGACGGCGAAGCCGTCAAAGCCGCCTTCATCACCTGCCGCACCGCCGAAGAATGGCGGGCGGTGATTGAGGAGCATTACACGTAGAACGGCGGGATTCGGCGGCAATCGCGCGCGATGATGCACGCCGGCGGGTTTTCGCCGACAATGCCGCCATGGCCAGGCAGATGGATGAATCGACGGCCCCGGCGGGGGTCGGGTTGGAGCGGACGGCCGGGGAGCTGCGGATTCGTCGGCGGTGGCTGAACGTGCGGCACGTGCTGGCGATCCCGTTCGCCGCGGTCATGCTCTTCTTCGCCCTCGGCCGGGTCGTGGGGCCACTGCCGGGGAGCGGGTCGATTCATCTCTACATCACGTCGGGCATCCTGGTTGTCACAGGCCTGCCGCTGGCCTGGTACGCCCTCGCGGGACTGTTCAACTATCGCACGATCATCCTGAGCCGCGACGGCCTGCGCATCGCCGACGGCCCGCTGCCCACGCCGCGGTCGCGCCGCTTCGACGGGCCGGCCGTCCGGAGCGTGCGCTTCGAGACGGAATCGTTCCGGGCGCTGCGGCGGACGATTCAGCGCTATCGCATCGACGCCCGGCTCGCCGACGGCTCGGACATCTGCATCGACCGTATCGAGGAGAACGAGAGCCAGGCGCGGTTCATCTACGAGGCGATCCGCAGCTTCCTGAAGAAGCGCTGAGGGCCGTGCATTCCCCGCCCGCCGCCTGATGAAAAGAAGGCCCGGAGACGGGCTCCGGGCCTTGCTGGAGGATGAAACGTTCACACGTCGATTCGGTTGCGGTGCTTACTTGTCCTCCTCACGGACGCCCATGCCGCTGCGATCGGGCGAGGCCGGGCGCTGAGGCGGGACGTAGGGGTTGCGTTGAATCTCTTCGAGCATGAGTGAGATGGCGGCATCGAGCTGGGGGTCGCCTCCATCGATCATGAGGGCCGGATCGTCGAGGACCTCGATATCGGGATCGACGCCGTGACCTTCGATGCCCCAGGTGCCGTCCTTCTCATAGAAGCCGAAGGTGGGCACGGAGGTGTATCCGCCGTCGATGAGGCCGGGGTTTCCGGACATGCCGACGAGCCCGCCCCAGGTTCGCATGCCGACGAGCTTGCCGAGCTTGTTGTAGCGGAACAGCCAGGGGAACATGTCGCCGCCGGAGCCGGCCAGGCCGTTGATGAGCATGCACTTGGGGCCGTGATGGGCGTCGGGCGGCCACTTCCAGTCGGTGTTGTCGCGCCGCGCCCAGTAGTTGGTGATGGGTCGGTTGAGCATCTCGATGAATCGGGTGGGGATCTGCCCGCCGCCGTTCCAGCGCTCGTCGATGATGAGGGCCTTCTTGTCGATCTGGCCGAAGTACTGTCGGACCAGTTCGCTCTGGCCGTTGGGCATGGTGTCGGGCACGTAGATGTAGCCGACCTGGCCGTCGCTCTTCTCATCGACATAGGCGCGGTTGTGCTCGATCCACTCGCGGAAGCGGATGGTCCGCTCGCTTCGGATGGGCTTGACCACGACCTCGCGCGCCTCATCGTCCATCTCTGGTTTCTCGGAGACGGTGAGGATGACGGTCTTGCCGGCGAGGCCGATGAACGCGGCCCAGGGGTCCTTGCTTGTATCGACGGGCACGCCGTTGACGGCCAGGAGGTAATCGCCCTCCTTGACGTCCAGGCCGGCCTCGTTGAGCGGGTTGCGGGCGTCCAGGTCCCAGGGTGCGCCCTGGTGGATTTTGGCGATGCGGTAGGCGCCCTGGTCCAGCTCGTAGTTGGCGCCGAGCAGGCCGGCGCCGACGCGCGGCTCGGACTCGCCGCTGTCGCCGCCGAAGTAATTGGCGTGGCCGATGTTCAGTTCGCCGATCAGCTCGCGGATGATGTAGCTGACATCGTCGCGGACCACGCAATCGTCGAGCATCTCCGCATAGTGGTCGCGGACCGCCGGCCAGTCGACGCCGTGCATGTTGTCCACGTAGAAGAAGTCGCGATGGATGCGCCAGGCCTCGATGAAGAGCTGCCGCCATTCCTCGCGGGGGTCGATGTTGACGGTCATGGGCGAGGTGACGACGGGCTTGCCGGATGCGCCGGCGGCGGCGTTCTGGATCTTCGCCCCGCCGGGGGTGATGACGAGCAGCTTCTTCCCGTCGCCGGACATGGCGTAGCCGAAGGCGCCGCTGGCCACGGTCTTCTCGGCCTTCTTGTCATCCTCGATGTCGAAGAGCTTGATGGCGGCGCCGTCGTCGCCCATCCGGACGTAGATGAGCTGGTTCTTGTCGTTGACGGCGAGTTGGCGGAAGCTGCCGTTGTCGACGGGCAACTGGAAGGCTCGCTCCTCGAAGCCCTCGAGATCAATCTCGACGACTTCGGCGGCTTCCTCTTCGACCTCCGGCTCCTCCTCGGTCTTGGTGACGGTCCAGGTGCCGGAGCCGGTCATGGCCCCGCTGACCTCCCAGGTTCCGGAGATCGTCTGATCCACCAGCGTGCCGCGCATGACGGACTTGGTGCCCTGCTCCTCAGTCGTCTCGACATACTCGCCCGTGGCCTCGTTGAAGGTGACTTCACCGAGCTCATCGGTCTGGGACTGGCCCATGATCTCGGACGTGCTCGTGCCGGAGATGTTGCCCTCTTCATCGACGACGATGTTGAGGGTGTAAGGGGCGGTGTCGGGGATCTCGATTCCCGCATCCGGCGGGATGATCTGCTCCAGCATCGCCTTGAGCCCGCTGACGGAACCTTCCCAGACGCCGTGGAGCGGGTGCTTGGGCGCCTCGTCGGTCTCTTCATCGTTAGCGGCCTCTTCATCTTCGGCCTGGGCGTCCTCGCCTTCTTCGGCGGATTCGGCCTCCTCTTCGTCGGCCGCTTCCTCGTCCTCCTCCCAGGTCTCCTCATCGCTCTCCAGCAGCCAGGGGCTCTTGACATCCTCGCGCAGGGGAACGGCGATGAGCACCTGGCTCTTGTCGTAGATGAACGATGTGTCCACGTCCGAATAGGAGGGGCCGAAGCGGCGACTGCTGGCGAAGTACAGGTACTCGCCCTTGCGATCGAACGTGGGCGAGGTGTCCTGGAAGCGGCCGCTGGTGACCTGATGATGCTCGCCGGTCTCGATGTTGTAGAGCCAGATTGCCCCCATCGGCTTGTCATCATCGGTCTTGGCGTAGGTGATCCACCGGCTGTCGTGCGACCAGGCCGCCCCGGTGCTCTGCCCCCACGGGTCCTTGTCAATGAGCTTGGATTCGCCGGTCTCGATCGTGTACAGGAAGCCCTGCGAGGCCTTGTCCACGAAGATCAGGTGCTTGGAATCGGGCGACCACATGACGCCGAAGTAGAAGGTCTTGCTGCCGTCGGTGAGCTGTTTGGTCTCCCCCTTGCCGTCGGACTGGGTGATGTAGAGCTCGTATTCGCCGGTGGCGTCGGAGAAGTAGGCGATCCACTTGCCGTCCGGGCTCCAGCTCGGGCTTCGCTCGGCCACGCCGCTGGTGCGGGTGAGGTTGCGCGGCGAGCCCTTCTCGGCCGGCAGGGTCCAGATGTCGCCCCGGGCCTGGGCCACGGCCCGCTTGCCCGTCGCGGAAATATCCCACGACTGAATGTACTTCGAGGCGTCGACGCGCTTCGTGCGGATCGTCGGCCGGGCGCCGGGGATCGTCACCTTGACTTCGCGGGTGGTGCGTCCGCGCAGATCAAGCACGTACAGGGCCGATCCGTTCTGGAAGATGATCTCGCCCTGCCCCTGGTTGCCGGGCCCGATCGACGGATACTTCACATCAAAGTCGCCGAAGCGGGTAATCTGCTCGTGCCGGCCGCTGCCGGGGTCGTAGGACCAGATGTTGAGCCGATGCTGTTCGCCGTTGTCGGTGAGGTAGTACAGCTTCTGGCCGTGCCACATCGGCCGCGTGTCGGTGCCCTCCCACTCGGTGACCTTTCTGCTCTCATGGGTCTTGAGATTGAAGAGCCAGATATCGGTGGCCATTCCGCCTCGATAGCGCTTCCAGGCCTGGGAGTCTCGGGTGTGGGGGGTATAGGCCAGCCACTGGCCGTCGGGGCTGATGGCCCCGGTGGTGCCGTAGGGCACGGGCAGCTTCTCGGGCAAGCCGCCTTGCGCGCCGACGGTGAAGAGCTGCATCCCCTGGGGCATGCCCTCGATGCCGTAGGCGTAGAAGAGCAGCTCCCCGTCCGGGGTCCAGTCGCAGAGCACCTCTCGGGTCGTGTGATGGGTGATGCGTGCGGGCACGCCGCCGGCGACAGGGATCGTGTAGATATCGCGGTTGCCGTCGTAGTTGCCCACGAAGGCGATGGTCTCGCCATCGGCGCTGAACTTCGGGTCCGCCTCCTGCCCCGCGGGGCTGGCCAGGGGCAGGGCCTGGCCGCCCTCGCGCGAGACGACCCACAGGTCGTTGGCGTAGACGAAGACGATCGTGTCCTTGCCGATGTCCGGGTAGCGCAGCATCCCCGCGTGCGGCTGAATCTGGGCCGAGGCGGTCGCGGCCGCACCCGCGCAGGCCAGCAGGCCGATCAAAGCCAGTCGATGGGCGGAATGGTCCATGGGGTTCGATCTCCGTGAATGATGAGGGCGTGGGACGGTTCCAGGCCGTTGAGTGGGTGTGGTTTATACCGTCCGGGCGGCGGAGGTTTCCGTTTTCCGCCGTCGGTCTGCCCCTCTCCACCCGCGTGCCGGGGCCGGTCGCTCCCTCACGCGACCGGCTCGCAGTGTGGCGGGAGCCGTCCGGCCGCCCCCGGCCCCCGACGCCCGCGCCGGCCCCGCCGCGTTAGAGCGGCTTGTCGCTACACTGCCCCCATGGCCAGCGCGACCCCTGACAAACCTCTGACTTACGCCCAGGCGGGCGTGGATATCGAGGCCGGCGACCGGCTGGTGGGCCTCATCGGCCGCATGCTCCGCCGCACCCACGGCCCCCGCGTGCTGGGGGAGCACGGCTCGTTCGCCGGCATGTTCCGCCTCGACTACAACGAAAAGCTCTTCAAGCGCAACTACCGCGATCCGGTCCTGGTGGCCTGCACGGACGGCGTGGGAACGAAGGTCAAGCTCGCCATCGAGATGGGCGTCTGCGACACCGTCGGCATCGACTGCGTGGCGATGAACGTCAACGATCTCATCGTCCAGGGCGCCGAGCCCCTGTTCTTCCTCGATTACCTGGGGCTGCACAAACAGATTCCCGAGCAGACGGCGAGCATCATCCGAGGTGTGGCGAAGGGCTGCGAGATCGCCGGCTGCGCGCTGATCGGCGGCGAGTGCGCGGAGATGCCCGACATCTACGCCGAGGGCGATTTTGATCTCGCCGGCTTCGCCGTCGGCGTGGTCGAGCTGCCACGCGCCATCGATCCCATGCGCGTAGAGAAGGGCGATGTCATCATCGGCCTCGCCTCCGATGGCATTCACTCCAACGGCTTCACCCTCGTGCGGAAGATCATCGAGCAGGCGCGGCTCGGTCTGGATCAGCGCTATCCCGAGCTGTCGGCGTATCTCGACAAGGACGGTGACCCGCAGACGCTGGGCCAGGTCCTTCTCACGCCGACCCGCATCTATGCCCGGCCGATCGTGAAGGTGCTCAGGCACTATCGCGTGAAGAAGGTCATCTCCGGCATGGCGCACATCACCGGCGGAGGCCTGCCGGGCAACGTCAATCGCGCGCTGCCCGATGATGTCGATGCGAAGATCAGCCTCGACGCCTGGGAGGTCCCGCCGATCTTCCCGTTCCTCCAGAAGCACGGCAACGTCGAAGAAGATGAGATGTTCCGCGTCTTCAACATGGGCGTCGGCTACGTGCTCATCGTGCGCCCAACGTTCACGGATTCCATCGTGCGGCAACTGAACCGCCTCGGCGAGCAGGCATTCGTCCTCGGCAAGATCGTGAAGGGCAAAGGCAACGTGCGGCTTGAGTAGGGATTCAACAGCCGCGACCTGACGAGCGCGGATCCCAATAGCCGCGACCTGACAGGTCGCGGATTCCCCGGAGGAGAAAGGGGGCGTCATGCCGTGCTATCTGTTCACGTTCCACGCGTATCAAAGCTGGATGCCGGATCGGCCGCAGGGATACGTTCGACGCGGCCAGGGGCCGCGGCGCACCAAGGCTTCCGTCTCCACTGCATCGCGACCGAGCCCACGCACGTGCACGTTCTCGTGAGCTGGGAAGATGATCGAAGGTGGCAGAGGATGCGGACGGCGGTGAAGCAATCGCTGACGCGGACGTTGAATCGGACGCTCGGTCCGCGGGCAGGTCTGCCCGCGGCTATGGAAGGCAGGGAAGCCGAGCGGCGCAAGTGGTTCTCAGGCGGCGCAAGCCGCAAGCGCGTGCGCGATCGCGATCACTTCGACTACCTGATGACGGACTACCTCCCCTCCCACCGTGGCGCGTTCTGGCGCGAGCACCAATAGCCGCGACCTGACAGGTCGCGGAGCATGCGCGGCCTTTCCTCGCCTCTGTTCGTTGCAGAGCACCCGGGGCCGAGGACGGCCCGGCTTGCTCGCCCTCGTCGCTTCGTCGCTCAGTCGCTTCGTCGCTTCGTCGCTCAGTCGCTTCGTCGCTTCCCCTTCGTGCCTTTCTTCTTCCCGCCCGGCACGTACTTGTGGCCCTCGGGCGTCTTGATGTCGTGCTCGGTCATGTACGCCCGCACCTCGTCCAGCACCGACCAGAGCCGATCGAAATCCTCCGACCAGATGGTGATGTTGAACTTGCGGAACGTGCCATCCTCCTGCGGCACGCCCTCCACGATCTTCAGGCAGGGGTTGCCGTTGGAGGCCTTCTGAATCTGCAGGGCGTACTTGCGATCGCCCAGCGAGTCGAAGGCCCAGGTCTTGACGATCTCGCGCTGCTTGGCCGGTGGTCGCTTTGCCGTCTGTCTCTGGCTGGTCATGATGTTCCTCCCGGTTCCCGGGTTGATGGGTCGATCACCTGATCTGGTCCGTCGTATACCAAACATATACCGACCAGTCAATGGCTTCGGCGGCCTCGCCCACCCTGCCAGGGGCCGCGGAGGGCCGGCAGTCGCGCGCAACTCCCACTCCGGCAGCATCTTGCGGCCCGATCGACGAACCCGGCGACTTGTGGGGAATCGCCGAATGGGCCGGCCGCCGCGCCGGTTTATCCTATCAAGGGGAGTAAGTGTCCGGGCGATGGATCGCCCGGGCCGGACATGTGGGAACTCCATTGACAGGGAGATGGGCTCATGACGACCGCACAGAAGATCCTGGCGGCGAAGGGCGGCGACGTTGTGTGGATCGGTCCCGATGCGACCGCCCAGGAAGCGGCGCAGCTCATGAACAGGCATCGCATCGGCTCGGTGGTGGTGATCGCGGAGGGCAAGCCGACCGGCATCTTCACCGAGCGAGATGTGTTGCAGCGCATCGTGGCTGAGCAGCGCGATCCGGCCGCGACGAAGGTCGGCGAGGTGATGACCACACCTGTAGCCTGCGCTGCGCCCCATACCACCGATGAAGAGCTGCGCGACGTCTTCCGCAACAAGCGCATCCGCCACCTGCCCGTGGTCGATGCGGGCAGGGTGATCGGGATGGTCTCCATCGGCGATGTCAATCGGGTGGAGAAGAAGGTGCAGGAGCAGACGATCCAGTACCTCCAGCAGTACATGTCCGTGCCCTGACCCGGCCCCCGGGCCCCCCCCCCCCCGGGGGGGGGGGTTTG
>Ga0272441_10016709_pt1 | contig 10112 bp, 7 predicted proteins | sample SSMProp6N_FD_193582 | JGI IMG/M metagenome (GOLD analysis project Ga0272441, IMG submission 193582) | Marine sediment archaeal communities from Little Sippewissett salt marsh, Falmouth, MA, United States - SSM-Prop-6N | ecosystem: Environmental > Aquatic > Marine > Wetlands > Sediment ... | reverse complement strand
TCCGCGAGTCGTACTTCCGCGACGGCCAGTTCCACGACACGCTGGTGATGTCGATTCTGCAGGAGGAGTGGGAGAGTTCCTGAGCCTGAATCCCTGAGGCGGCGCTTCCCGCTCCGACGAGCGGTCAACGTTGCTCCGTTCGCCGGACCAACTGGACAGCTCTCGGGATCACGTCGATTCCGCTCGGGTTCTTCCGCCGCACGTTCTGACCACCCCGCGGCTTGTCTCGATCCTCGGCCTCTCCCTTACTCTCACTTTTCGCCGCCTTTTGTGACCATGCTCGTTTCGTCGCGAGCGTCTGGTGTCCCAACGTGTAGTAGGTTTCCAGCGGCATCTGCCTTCGCTTCCCCATTCGCCTCCACCGCCGCGAACGGATCCTGGCGCGGTGGAGGCCAGCGCTTCGCAGCTGCTCGCTGTGTGCCACGTTTCATCCGCGAACCTCTGACCTCGCACCTCTCCCCCGCGCGGAGGACGCCGCATCCGGCATACGCAAACCATTGGCAAGGAAGCAGGAAGCAACAACACAGCAACACAAGACTGTGCGGGTTTGGCAGGTTACGTGCATATGCTACAATACCGGATAGATCATCCGGTTTGCGCTGGAGACCGGATGCTCGCCAGGCGAGCCGGAAGGAGATGCCACTATGGATCGAATCAACTGGCGCTTCTCTCTGAGACCTCAAGCTGTTGCCGCGATCGACAAGCTTAGCGCCTTCGGGAGACGCCGACGCCTGCCATACGCTTCGCGCCATAGCGACCAGCCATCCATCCCTCTTCCTCAAGGCGGAGGCGAACCTTCCTGCTCAGCGGAGAGGTGGTCAGTTCGATTGCGATCTGAATCGGACTTGCTCGGGATCCGACTCCAGAAGCAGAGGACAGGGGAGGCGCTTCTCGCTCTGCGTGACCTTCCCTACGAAGGCTTGGAACCAACCACAGCAACAAGGAGGCACGCATGAGCGCTAGGAAGATCGGGGTAGCAGCACTACTGCTGGTGCTGGTGACGACAGCTGCGGTAGCCACGCCCATTCGCATCGGAACGAAGAACTTCACCGAGCAGTTCATCGTGGGCAACCTGATGGTGGTCTATCTGGAGGAGAAGGGATTTGACGTCGAGCTGACGACCGGAATGTCTAGCACGGCCCTCCGTGAGGCGATGGAGTCTGGCAATCTTGACCTGTGCATGGAGTACACGGGGACTCAATGGTTCACGTACACCGGCCACAAGTTCCAGGGGGAGTCGCAGGAGGAGATCTACCAGCTGGCAAGAGAGAGCGACGCGGAGATTGGCCTCATCTGGCTCAATCCGATCTGGTGCAACAACACGTACGCGATTGCCGTGACGCGAGAGTTTGCCGAGACCAACGACGTCCACGATCTGGAAGCGCTTGCCGCCTACGTCAACAACCACAATGGTCAGGTTCACTTCGCATCCGACTTCGAGTTCTACTCCAGGCCGTCGTACGGAATCCTCGAGCTGCAACTGCGCTACGGCTTCGCGTTCCGTCCAGACTACATTGTCACCGTTGCCACCGGAATGACTTCCGAGTACTTGGCCTGCGGGGACAGCGTTGCCGCGATGGTCTTCGGGACGGACCCTATCGTCGTCAAGGAAGACTGGGTTGTCCTTCAGGACACTCTCAACTTCTGGCCGCCATACGACCTTGTGCCAGTCGTCCGCGAGGAAACCCTGGTGGAGAACCCAGGCCTCGAAGATGCCTTGAACGAGCTGGTCGTCGGGTTCTCTCAGGACACGGCCTCTGCGCGAGATGAGATGGCTCACTGGAATGCTCAAGTAGATGTGTACCTGCAGGAACCGCGAGACGTTGCCGCTGACCTCCTGGGATGGATAAAGGCCAAGAGGAAGTGCACGCGCAGTAGGTCCTGGAGCAATCTTGCCGCGGCGCCTACGCACAAGGCAACTGTCAATTCGTATACAGATGAGTTATACACGTGGATTGGGACATATCGGACCACGCAATTTGGCTACAACATTTACAATTGCATATGTCCTAGAGGTGTGAACATAAGCCAGATCACCATCGACTTCGGAACTGTGGTTGCAGCTGCTTCTCAACGAGTTCCAGCCGATTTCGCTGCCAGTTGGGTGACAAGAGCGCGTAACACGATTGTGACATACACGTTGAAGAGGGGGAAGACGGGCATCGCAGCAGGCAGGAGCGCATACTTCGCCTTCACCCTCATACCCAAGGGCAGCCTTGAACGTCATGCTGTGACTGTCACGTGGAGTGATGGTAGGGTGAGTGGCAGAATCGGCGCATGTGTTCCCCGCTGAGCAGGGCAAGCAGGCCTGAATGTCGGTCTGCTCTGCCTAGGCGGAGTTCTGCGGCCGAGCTTGGTGGTAGGCCTGAACGGGAGAACTTCGCACCCAAGTTGGCAGAGGAGTAGCGGGCTGAGTAGCCGAGTTCGACCGGTGCGATCTCCGCCGCGCCTCTGTGCGTACGGTTTGCGATGCGTGCACAAGCAAGCTGGACGGCTCGATTGGGCGACGCTCCGGAGGGTTTGGGGCTGAAGGTCAGGCTCCTCTATGAGGCGGAAGATCGGCCGATGGGGCGTCTGGCGGATCTGCAGTTCGAGATTCGGAACGTCTCTGAAGTAGCAATCGAGATCGACTGGGACCAGTCCTCTCTTCAACTCCCCGGCACACAGGGTTGGGACGTCGTGCGGCCTGAGGCCTTGTTCGAGGCTGAGAACGGAATCATGCTCGTCCCGGCCGGAGCGAGGAAGGCGTCGCGCGTCTGCTCGACTCAGCACGCCGTCTGCGATTCGACGTGGATGCAGGCGGCGCATCTCAACGAGGACTTCTCGCTGACGCTGCGTCTCTTCGTCTCCTCCCCGGACGAACCGCGCATGGCCGAGTGGCGGTGGGACTTCGACTACGAAGAGGATGCGACGGTCGAGGAGGCATCGGAGGATCGCTTGCCTGCGATCCTCGTTGCCGTCGCAGCGGCCGTGACCCTCGCGCTGCTCCTGCTTCTGTAGCAGACTGCTGCCTTTGGGGAGCCGGCGCGAATCGAGCAAGGCTTCCCGGGCAGGCGCGGCGGCGTTGCAGCCACGGCGAGTCTCTCCCGGGCTGCGAGCCTCACCCCGCCGTCGGATCGAGCACTCGTCCCATGAACAGAATGGTTCCGGCTTCACGATCGCGAATCAGGAAGATGAACGGGTGGTTGATCGTCATCCGGACGTAGCTCGGAATCGACAGTGCCATCGAGATGCCGGTCGCGGCCGCCGCCTCGGTTCCCTCTTCGTCCACCGACACGAACGCCTTGTGGGCGACGTGTGCGATGAACAGGTCGTGCAGTCCGTCCATTCCGGAGAAGTCGGCGGCTCCCGAGAACGCATCCGGCATGCCGAGCTGAGCCAACGTGTCGGCGAGGGAGAACTCGGAGTTGAGCTTGAACTTCGGCATTCTCAGCTGCACTTCCTGCGTCTCGAGCTTGGCGAGGATCTCGTCCAAGCGCTCAGGGCACAGGGTGGCTTCGAACGATTCATACTCGCCTAGGCCCGGGAGCAAGACGACCATCGAGAGCCGATCGCCGGTGTAGAGAAGCTCAATCGCCTCACAATAGCCCTCCTCCTCGGCATACGCGAAGTCCTTCTGCACGAGCATCATCGGCACCATCACGTGCTGCTGGTCGAGCCGAAGGAAGTGCTCGTCTTGGGTTTGGCTCGCTACGAACGGCAGCTTCCACGTGCCGTAGAAGTAGATCGCGTTGGCGAGAACGAGGCGTGTGGCCGGGGTGATCGAGCCCGGCGGCATCAGATCGGAGATCTTGCCCTTGGTCTTCCGGCTGACCCAGTCGTTGACGGCGGCGCGGGTTCGCTCGGAGGCACCGGTGAAGTCGACGGTTTCCATGGGCGCGCCGTACGACGCGTCGAGGAGGTCGAGGAACTCAGCCAAGAACGGATGCCCGTCTTGGCCCCACAGGGCGTTGGCAATGCTCAGCTGGACGCCCTCGATCTCGCTCGCTCGCTGCATCAGGTCCGCGTCGAGCGCATGAAACGCCGGATGCAGAACCTGTTGGGGAAGCGTGAAGTGGAGCGCGTCGCTCATCTGGCTCTCCGTCTCACCGCGCGCGCCGGCGTAGGTCATGGCCAGCGCTGCCGAGATGCTGTACGGCGAGAAGAAGAGGTTCCCGTCCGCTTCGGCCAGCTCGTGGTACAGATCCAGCGCGAACTGCGTGTTCGCCTCGACCAGCTCGGTTCGGACGCCGGCGTAGACGTTCGACGCTTCCGAGCCAAGCTCCGTCTCCAGTGATCCTCCACCGCCGGATCCGAGCAGTACCACGCTGCAGACCATGAGCCCCGCCAGCACGTACGGCATGGCGGACCGACGGCCGAACTCCTTTCCTCTCCTCATGGGGGCGCCTCCTCACTCGGCGTTAAAGCTGAACCAGTAAGGTTCACTCTGGTTTCGGCATCGATCATACAAGATGACCTTCATCCGGACGTGCTGTCTGAGTCGCGTGTAGACGTAGAAGCTGAATTCCCCGGCAGTTCTGCCAACTGTGCTTGGTTCGAACTCGAAGTCAGAGAAGAAGCCCTCGACGGCCTCGAAAGCCACCCAGGCGATGTCGGCATCCGGATCGTAGAAGGAGACAGAGCCCGAGACGTCTTGGCCGTTTGCGGGAATCCTCGAAGGGAACTCGATCCCGGTGATCATCGGTCGATGGCTGGTTCCCACGGATCCGATCGTGAACGAGCGGCTCAGCTGGAGTGCGCCGTCCACGAACACCTCGACCCGCCACAGCCCAGCCCGGTCGGCTGCGCTTCGACCGGCGATCCAGATGTACCCCCAGTTGTACCGGTCGGCTGTGCGAGACGTCTGGTAGTAGAGTGCTCCGGAAGGATCGAAGAAGTGGAACTCGATCGGGCGGCCGATCGCCTCGGAGGCGACCTCCGTCCAGCAGACCGCCCGCGAGTCGCCCGGAGCGAAGGCGGTGACGTTGTCCGTCGGACGGCTCCCGTCAATGTTGTGAGTCATCTGAGACGCGACGGTTGAGCTGCCCGTTCGAGCACTGAGGCTCGCGTGCAAGCTCCGGATCTCGTACAGGCTGCACAGATCCCCCGCGGTGATGCGAATCAGGTTGCGTCCGGCCGTGAGTCGGTCGGAGATCTCCCAGCGGGCTGTCGAGAACCTGTTCCCACCTTCAGCCGGCGGGGCGAATCCGGAAGCGAGGACAGTCCCGTTGACCGAGATGGTGACCGGCGCGGATCCGCCGTCCGGGCAGCCGGGCGCGAGAGTCGAGCCGTGGGTGAGCGTCAGCTGCGCGGAGGATGTGCCGGAAGGAACGTGGATCACGGCTTCGAGATACGCGCCGTCGTGCATGAGCCGGAGGGCGCCGCTTCCGCGATCCCATCCGTTTGCGACCCAGCTCTCGAGGCCTACTATCGCGGGGCCGGTCGCTGGGAAGCCGGAGAAGTCAAGGTAGACCTCGTTCTCATGGGACGCCGGAATCAGGCCTGGATTGGCGAGAGCCAAGCGAGGTAAAGAGTGCCACAACGCTGAGAAGAAGCGCGGCTGAGACAAGCCATCGCTGCGGGGTCTGGAGTCGATTCGCCTTCATCATCTCCCCCTTTCCCCCGGTACGAGCCCTGGAGGCACCACGGTACCTACACACCGCTCCACATGAAGTGTCTCTCAGTGAAAGCGAAGAGCGGACACGGCGTGTTGCTTGGGAGAAGGAAGGCCTGGATCGTCCGGGAGGCGGCGTGATCCAGCGCGGGCAATGCGCCGAGCGACGCAATCCACATCTCTTATCATGATTCTCATGGCAAACCCTGAGCCATCCGTGTAGCATGGGCGAGGTCGCTTCGATCGCTTGACAGGAGGTCCTCGTGCGTGCTTCGTCTGTCTTTCTGTGCATCGCTGTTGTCCTTCTCGCGGGTGTGCTCTGCTCGGCGCAGGATCCGATCGAGGAGATCCTCGCAAGCGTTCCGGAGAGAGTTCCCGCACAGGAGAATGCCCTTCGCTGGGATCTCACTGTCACGATGCCGACGGCGTGCCGGATCGAGGTCGAGGGGACGGTGTCCGCCACCGGTCACCTTGCACTCGACTGGAGCGAGGTCTTCGTCGACGTCGCAGGGCATGCGTGGGACGAGGTGTTCCGCTCGATCTGGCCCGGAGAGTTGACTTCCGAGATTCCCGAGACGAGTAGGCAGCGAGAAGAGTGGGTCGATTCATTGCACGTAGAGTCGCTCGAGATCGGCGATCCGTTCGTCGCGGAGATCGCCTACACGAGGGACGTCAAAGCGCTCGGGTGCCTCGTGGACCTGGCGCACTTCCCCGGCATCCTCGCAGGCGGCCCCAACTGGCTGCAGGCGCCGCCGGAGATGTGCGGCTCGACTGCGAGCTTCAACATCTACCCTGCGATCTGGTCGAGTGACATCACGATCGTCGCGCCGGTCGGCGAAGAGTTGGAGGTGCCGAGAAGCCGTACGATCACGCTCGGGGACAGCCGCTACGTCACGTCCAACGGCAGTGACGGAGGCGAGGCGCACCTGCGTCGAGAGGCCATCTTCGCGGGTGAGGCCGATCCGGCTTCCTGCGCCGATACTCTGACGCTGTTCTGGGAGGTCCTGCTGGACGAAGCCGACCACTGGTTCCGCGTCCTTCCCTGACGCGCTGGTTCCTGCTGTCCGACGAAGCTCGTATACTTCCTGAGTTGCCGGCGAGGTTCGTGGTTCGCCGACGGCGAGGAGGGGGAGTTCATGGATACGAAGCTTCTGATCGGCCTGGCGATTGCGCTCGGGCTGCTCCTGATCGCGTTCACGGGTCCTGAGATCGAGGAGCCGAAGCCGGAGACTCAAGGGGAGCTGATTGCGAGTTCGAGCTTCATTCTGGAACTCGAAGGAGCGCCGATCCTGACGGAGGAGTACACGATCTTCTACCACCCGGAGGAGGGCTACACGCTCATCTCCCAGGGCGCGCTCCACGTCGGCGACGAGCCGATCCATCTCGTCCAAACGACGCAGTACGACGAGACGCTTCGCGCCGTTGATTACGAACTGATCGGCGAGAGCGAGGCAGTTCGCGATCGGGTCACGGCGACCGCTGAAACGAACGGTTTGGCGCTGAAGGTCGAGACCGGCGGGGCCGAGCACTCGATCACGGTTCCCGTCGTTTCCGACTACGCAATCCTCGACAACAACCTGATCGGGCAGTTCGCGATGCTGCTTCTTGCGGTGCAGGCGGACGCGATCGGCAGCGACTTCACCGTCGTCGTCCCGCAGAAGCTTCTCTCACTTCCGGGGCAGATTGCGGGGCCGGAGCGCATCGAGTTTGTTTCCGGGCGTGCCACACACGAAGCCGATCTCTATCGGGTTGGATTGGGCGACATAACGATCGATCTGATCGAGGCCGAGGGCCGACTTGTCGGCCTCGTCAACCGAACGCAGGGCACGGTCGGCTACGACGCCGGGCGGTTCCCTGAGGGCATCGAGGTTCTCGAGGAGGAGGCTGCGCTTCCGGCCGGCCTGCGCGAAGTGGAGGTCAGCTTCGAGAGCGATGGAGTCACGTTGGCCGGGACGCTCGCGTTGCCCGAGGCGGAGGAGCCGCTGCCCGCCGTGCTGTTCCTGCACGGATCGGGCCCGATCGACCGCGACGGGAACGCCCCGGGGCTGCCGATGGACGCCTACCGACAGCTCGCGTACGGGTTGGCGGAAGCGAGGATCGCGTCTCTTCGCTACGACAAGCGGGGCGTCGGCGAGAGCGGCGGCGACTCGACGACCGCGTCGATGGCCGATCTCGTCGGCGACGCCCGAGCGGCGCTCCAGGCGCTGCGCGATCGCCCCGAGATCGATCCTGCGCGCGTCATCCTCGTCGGCCACAGCGAAGGCGCGTACCTCGCCCCGCAGATTGCGGCGGAGGACGATGCGTTGGCGGGGATCGCCCTCCTCGCCGGAGCTGCGCGTCCTCTCGACGAGATCACACGATGGCAGGTCGAGACGGCGCTTCGGATGAGCGGTGCCGACGACGAGCAGGTCGCGGCGTCTCTCGAGCAGCAGGACGAGTACACCGCGTTCGTGGAGAGCTCGACGGGCGAGTGGACCGACTACACGGTCGAAGATCTGCAGAGCGAGTTGGCCTGGCTCACGGACGCCGCGGCCTCCCAGCTGCTCGCGACGCAGCTCGGCCTCACTTGGCTCCGCGAGCACTACCTCGCTGACACGCAAGCGGTCCTGGCACAGGTCTCGGTTCCGGTCTTCGTGCTCAACGGGGAGAAGGATCTCCAGGTTCCATCGAGCGAAGGCGAGGCAATCCGCGAGATTCTCGAGGGAGTCGGGAACGAGGATGTGGCGGTTCACGAGCTGGCGGATCTGAACCACCTGCTCAGGTACCACTCGGAGGCGCCGAACCTCCTCTTCCGGCACATCGAAGAGCCGGTCGACGCGCGTGTGATCGAACTCCTTCGCGAGTGGGCCGTCGAGCACGTCGGTGGCTGAGTCGCTGACCGATCGCTGCGTCGTGCGTCGCCTCCTCGGCGAACTCGACGTCCGACCGAGCAAGCGGCTCGGTCAGAGCTTCCTCGTCGACCCAGGCGTTCCGGAGGCGATCGCAGAAGCGGTGGGGGCGTTCGGGCCGGACCGCATCGTCGAGATCGGCGCCGGTCTCGGCGCGGTGACCGAAGCGATTGCGTCGCTCGCGCCGGAAGTGATCGCGCTCGAAGTCGACGGTCGCCTTGCCGAGCATCTCTCGCGGCAGTTCTCGGAAGAGCCCGCCGTGTCCGTGCTGCATCAAGACGTGCTCGAGTTCTCACTTCCGAGGTCGGGGGGGAGGACGCTTGTGGTCGGGAGCATCCCGTACGCGATTACGGCGCCGATCCTTCAGCGTCTCATCGAACAGCGGGACGCTCTGGTTGGGGCCGTTCTCCTCACTCAGCGGGAGGTGGCCGAAAAGGTCGAGCAGAGCCCGGGACGTGGCGGCAGCTCGCTCGGCGTCCTGGTACGGGCCTACGCCGACGTCGAGCGAATCCGCCGTGTCAGTCGAGGCTGTTTCTACCCGCGGCCGGATGTTGACTCGCTGCTCTGGTCGATGCGTTTCTTGGACGCGGCTCGGTTCAAGGCCGGAGCCGAGCCGTTCTTCTCCCTCGTCCGGGCGATCTACGGTGCGCGGCGGAAGATGCTTCGCGGCGCTCTGCGCTCGCTCGCCGACGTCGAGACCGTCTCGAGAGCCCTGGCGGAAGTGGGAATCGACGGGACCGTGCGCGGCGAAACGCTCGGATTCGAAGAGCTCGACCGCCTTGCACGCGCTCTCGAGGTGGCCGGCCTGCGCGGCGAAGCCCGCGAATCGCCAGTTCAGAACTGACAGGACTTCACTTCGCTCTCTGTCCTTGACTCGGTGCTCTGGGAAGGATAAAGTCTCCGCCACGCGTTTCTGGCACGGCCCTTGACAGGGTTCAGGGGCAGTGTTAGGATCGTTGATTGCGGCATTCGCCGCGTGCTCCTTGACAAGTGAATAGAGTGTGTGCCGCGTAAGCGCAGTAAGGGCAGACGGTGGACACCTTGGCAGTTGGAAGCGATGAAGGGCGTGGCTAGCTGCGATAAGCCTCGGGGAGCCGCTAAGCAGGCATTGATCCGTGGATGTCCGAATGGGAGTACCCACCATGGTGAAGCCATGGTAGGGCGTGCTGAAACCTCAGTAGGCGCGTCCGGCGAACCCGGCGAAGTGAAACATCTCAGTAACCGGAGGAAAAGAAATCAACCGAGATTCCCTGAGTAGTGGCGAGCGAAACGGGAAGAGCCCAAACCAGGCGTGTGTAAGACTGCATTCGTTGCTCGTCTGGGGTTGTAAGCAGTTCCGTCTCATCCATGCAGGGGTGGGCAGGGTTAAACGCGAGATCTAGTCGAATGTCCCTGGAAAGGGCGACCACAGAGGGTGATAGTCTCGTAGACGAAAGGTTGAGCGACCCTGGGAGCTTGCTTGAGTAGCGTCGGACACGTGAAATCCGGCGTGAATCTGGGAGGACCACCTTCCAAGGCTAAACATTACCAACTGACCGATAGTGAACTAGTACCGCGAGGGAAAGGTGAAAAGCACCCCGGGAGGGGAGTGAAATATAACTTGAAACCGTCTTCTTACAGACAGTGGGAGC
>Ga0272441_10016708_pt1 | contig 10113 bp, 6 predicted proteins | sample SSMProp6N_FD_193582 | JGI IMG/M metagenome (GOLD analysis project Ga0272441, IMG submission 193582) | Marine sediment archaeal communities from Little Sippewissett salt marsh, Falmouth, MA, United States - SSM-Prop-6N | ecosystem: Environmental > Aquatic > Marine > Wetlands > Sediment ... | reverse complement strand
TGAAGGGTCTCGCCGATGGAATCGTTCTCGTGATGTCGTACAAGCTCACGCGTTGGTTCTTGGAGAACACCGCGGCAGGGCGCAAGCTCGACGAGATGTTCGGCGCGCTCGCGGACAAGGTCGTCGGCTTTGCCGGTTCTCTCGGCGGAGAACACGAGAAGGCATACCGGAACTCGATCGACGGATACAACAGGCTCCGCGAGAAGCTCAAGCTCACCGGGGACGAGTGGAAGGTCTCCGCCGAGTACAGCAAAGAGAACGCCATACTCCTCGAGAAGCTCAAGACCAAGGCGACCGAGTACGCGTCGTCGTTGAACAAGGTCGCCGCCGAGCAACGGGCGGTCAACGAAGCCGACTCAGTCAACGAGTCGCAACGGCGGATCGACGCGATCAAAGCGAAGGCCGCGGCTCAGAAGGAGTTCGTCGATACGTTGAAGGACGAATACGCCGTGTTCTCGGGTGACGACATCCGGAAGAACATGGACACAATGGTTAAGCAATTCGAGGCTCTGAAAAATCAGGGTATCGACATGAAGCAACTCTCCGGCGCGTTCGGCGACGACCTTCTCGGGTGGGTCGAGCTTGCGAAGGAGAACAAGATCGAGCTACCGCAGGGCGTACGGGCGATGTCCGAAGAGTTGAAGAAGGGCGCAGAGCCCGAGATGAAGAAGTTGCTCGACGCCGTCTCCGAGGACTTCCCGCGGCACGTGAACGCGATGCCGGGCAAGTTGCTCCCCGCTTTCGCGGAGATCTCCGAGTCGGTCGGCGGCGCTCTCTCCGGGGGATGGGGCGCGGGCGTCGAGAAGATCACGAACGGCGAAGACTCCGACATCCTCAAGTCGGCGATCTCGAATCAACTCGAGAACGGCGTCGCCGACGGCGTGGTGCTCGGCGATGAGAAGCTTAAGGAGTGGCGCACACGGCAAGAGGCGGAAGCGATGACGATCCACATCAAGCCGGACTTTTCCGAGTTCGATCGGGAGTGGGAGTACCGCTCGCACGGGTACGTTCCCGAGACTGGAGCGCCGTAGTATGGCTTTCACGATCAACGAGACGGGGATCGAGAATCTAGCCGAGACCGTGCGAGTGGTCTTCGAGACTCCGGTGATCGTGCTCGAACGGGATCTCGAGACGGCAGCGGACGCGGTGCACGATATCGCGATCTCCGGCGCTCCGATCGTGGTCGTGTACAACCGGACGCAACCGCGCTCCGAGTTGAACCTCTACGTGCGGCGCATCATGGGAACGAACCTCGCGAACCTTCGCGCGCTCATGGCCGCGGGGGAGCCCGTGACAGTGAAGCTCACGCCGGGATCCGCGACGACGATCACGTGTCTCTTCGGCTCCCGGAAGGATCAGACACTCGAGGCGTGGACGGGCGCTCACCCGGACGCCGACTCGGCCGGGGCGGCGCTCGACGACCTTCTCCTTCAGTACAAAGCAACTCTCAAACTTTTCCGGATGGAGTGATTGTATGTCTTCTGAAATCGTACTCCGTGACGCGGGCGCTCCGGCGGATCCCGACTCGAATCTCGACTTCCGTTTCGAGAACACGATCAACACGCCGTTCGTCGATGTCGAGTATCTCGACGACGGGCAAGCGATCTCCGACTTCTACACGGTCGCCGCGACTTCCGGCTCCGTGGTCGACGTGACCGCCGAGGACACGAAGAACGAGGTCGTCGCGACTTCGATCTCCGTCGTCGCCGACGGCTCGACGTGGAACTACGGCGTCGTCCCGGGTACTCGGATGAAGTTCTCGGCGTCGCTCGCGAACGGGTGGACCGGCGTCATCGGGATCGGGTGTCTCGTGTCTTCGGGCGGCGCACTGACCGACCGGTTCAATATCGGCATTCTCGAGTCGGGAACAAGCTCGACTCAATTCAGGGTCGCGGCCGTGAACGTCGGCACCGAGACTTCGGCTGAGACCGCCGTGTACGCGCTCCCGGGTCTCTTCATCGAAGACGCGGCTCAGGACTGGGTCGTTCGGGTCGCGCAACACACCGAGGTCGCGCGGCATCAGAGCGCGACGCCGGGCACGTACACGCTCTCCTTCTCCGACTACCAAAGCGGGAGCCCGGATACGGCCGATGTCTACGTCTCGAAGGACGGCGGCGGCGCGGTGCTCTGCATCGAAGACGCGAAGCTCGACGGCTCCGAGTTGTATCAGCACGGCACGGGGAACGGGTACTCGGACGCGAACGACGCGCTCCCGGGGATGTCGATCATCTTCGGCGACAACGGCGACCCGTCGAGCGAGACCTTCGACATCGAGGTCCGCGACTCGTACGCGTGGATCGAGTTCGCGCCGGATGTCACCGGCTCGCCGGGCACGTGGCAGAGCGGGCCGCTCACGATCACCGAAAGCGGGGAGACGGCCGGGACGATCACGGCTTCCGGGACCGCGTACTTCTGGGTCCGGATGTCGATCCCGGTCTCTACGTCGCCGGGCGACCGGCGACTCTATACGATCAGGACACGCGGGCTCACGGTCTAGGGTAGGGGGAATCAATGTCTTTTCGTACTTGGACGTTCGGCATGTTCGACGCGCAAGCGGCCGACTTCAACGCTGATGATTGGTCGGGCTTCCGCTCGCAACTCGCCGCCGCTGGCAACACTTCCGATCAGGTCGGGGGCGTCATCACGTACAACCCGAGCGGGGACAGTAACGGCGTGCTGACCGGATACGCGGGCGGCGCGAATCCTCTGCATTCCGCGCATCTTGTTCAGATTGAACTCGATCAGATCAAGGCGAAGCTCGGGCAGATCCCGGTGCTCTTGCGGGCCGACTGGAGCATCGTCGCGCGTTCTGACTACGCGAATCACACTTTCAAAATCTGGCGGATGTATACCGGTTGGGATGTCGGCGATACCAACAACCGTTATAAGGACATCACCGGGGCGATTACGTGGTACGAGGACGCGTACGCGCCATTCCCCTCGCAGGACCGCTCGACGGATCCGCTCGTGTCGGAGTTGACCGACTTCACCGCGAATGACCGCTTCACGTTCCCGATCACCGAGATCGTCGAGCGGGCTCTCCGTGACAACATCCCGATTCGCTTCTACGTGTGGGGGGCTCATTCGAGCGAAGGGTACAGCGCCGCCGAATTCTACTGGAAACCGTCGACCACGGCCTATCGTCCGCGGATCGACTTCTATTACGTCTATCCGATCGAGTTCTACGAATCTGACGGAGCGAACTCTCCTGACTATACGTCGAACATCACCGAAGACGAGGACGGGAACTATTATCTCGGCGCGGTCGAGCGCGGCGCGACCGGCTCGCCGACGCAGGGGTGGATACGGAACTTCACCGAACAAACGCAGCAGATTGAGCTTTTCGACGATCATCCGGAGTGGGTCACACCGTTTCAGACGACCGGCACGGGCTCGGGTGAGCTTGACTTCATCACCCTGGCTTCTAACGCTCCGTCGCAGCTATACACCGTGGTCTTTTACTCGAGCACGCAATACGAGGTGAAGGCCGAGGCGTACCGCGACAACGCGATCAGCTATCACCCGGCGATCAACGCCGACGCTTCGTGGCGCGGCAACGTCTCGAGCAACTTCACGACGCCGAGCGGCGGTCTCACGATCCCGGCCGAGGCGTGGCAGGGGACCGACATCGACTCCGGGGATGAGTTCGAGATCGGCGTCCGCGGCAACACGACGGACACCGCTTGGCCGTCCGACTCGAATCAGCAGGTTGAGATGTGCGGCGACTCCGTGGGCGTCCCGGACGGGAAGTGGCGACCGGTCACCGGGCACCGCGAGCGGACGACCGCGGCCGTTGACATCGACGCGGCTTCCGTCTTCGTTCCGATCCGGTGGACGGTCCCGGCCGTGTGGACGGTCGGAGAGACGATCTTCATTCACGACGCCGACAACTACGACGAAGGCACGCTCACGTCCGTGCAAGAGCGGGATCTCCCTGCGCTCACGTTCACCGGCTCCGGGCTCAACGATTGCACGATCTCCGGGAACTTCAACGGGAACGAAGACAAGAACTTCCGGATCGAGATCGACGGCACCGGGACACCGGATACCTTCCGATGGTCGAACGACGGCGGCTCCACGTGGGAAGTCGAAGACGTGAACATCACCGGGTCGGCTCAAGCTCTCGAGGACGGCGTCTTCGTGACCTTCGGCGCGACGACCGGACACACGCTCTCCGACCGTTGGGACAGTGCGGCGAAGACGAGCGGGCTCACGATAGGCTCGCTCTCCGTCACGTCGAACTCGTACAACCCGGGGACCTACGTCGCGCAGACTCTCGCGCTCCGTGACGTCGGCGCGGTGGATTGGGCTCTCGTCGATGCAGCTTCGGGCGCGTCACAGTCTCCCGCGTCCCGTCTCTACGTCGGCGACACGACACCGTTCACCGAGAACGACGTGCTCCACATTCAGAACGTGCAGAGCGGCGGCACAAACGAAGAGGCGACGATCGCCGCGGGCGGTGTCAACACCGCGGGCGGATACCTCGATCTCACAAGCTCGCTCACGGGCGACTACATCGAGGGCGACTTCGTCACCGTCACAGGCTCCGGCGAACGGGCGTTCTGGATGCGTCCCGTCGCAGAGGTGACGACGGCCGAAGAACTCAAGACGATGAGGTTCAACGCGCGGATTCTGTAGGGGGTAGCTCGTGGCGTACACAGTCTCCGCGACCGTAGGCTCGTCCGTCGGCGAGGGCGTCCGGGCTTCGGTCAACAATCACTACTTCGTCGAGGCTACTCTCGGCGAGTCGGTTGGAGAAGGTCTCTCTTGCAAGATCCGTGCCGGAGTCGGCGCGGGTATCGTTGCCGTAGACTCGTGGGATCCGGCGGATAACTCGAGGCGTCACGGAACGATGGAGTCGGTCAAGGTCGTGGTCGATCAACACCCGGATGCGAACGAGTGGACGAAGACCTTCGACGACGGCACGAGCTTCGGAGAGGGGACGTTCACCGACACCGAGGTCGTGGGTAGCGCGCTCGCTCTTTCGATCAACTCGCCGCTCGAAGACTTCGAGAGTCACGCCACAGGAACCTCGCTGTCGGCCATTGCGGACTGGACCAGGACCGCCACAGGCGTGTACTACGTCCGCGATCAGTCATACCTCGCGACGATGCCAAGCACGCCGGAGAATCAATACGTTTACGGCACGATCCCAAACGGGTGGATCCACTATCGCTACGAGGGCATCGGCAACACCAACGACGTGGTCATCATCACCGCGCGAGTGTTCTCCGAATCCACGTCCGGGTCGGGCGGTTCTGGCCTCGCGTGCATCCCGTGGCACACGACTGGCAGTGGCAGCGCGTTCCGTGGGCATGGCACGTTCTTCTACTTCAACGACAATCTCGTGGCCTCCAGGCGCTTCAACAGCGCTACAAGCACGTTTGGTATCTGGTCGAACCGGATCGGGATCGACTTGGATCAGGACGAGTGGTACTGGGTCAAGGTGAAGGCGCATCACACGGGATCGTCTGTGTACTGCTATTGGAAGAAGTGGGCCGACGGAGACAGCGAGCCGGAGACGTGGAATTGGGGCGGCTCCGACACGAGTTACGTCTTCGCTGGCTATCCCGGCATCGGTCATCAGTCGGGCGTCAACATCGACAACGTCGCGTGGGACGACTTCTCAGTCGTGCCGGATCCGCCGACCTACAACTCGGCCGGAGAGTGGGAGTCCGGGCTCATCGACACGACGGGGATCGGGCAGTACGCCGGAGCCACGGTCGGGTGGACGCCGACGACACCGGCCGGGACGGCGGTCGCGGTCTCCGCGCGATGGCGCAACGGCGGCACGTGGCTCCCGTGCACGAACGGCGCTCTCCTTCCGGGGATCGACATCGGCGAGGATGTCTCCGCCGGAAGCTCGAAGGATTCGCTCGAATTGAAGGTCGAACTCGACACGACCGACACGGACGAGACGCCAACCGTCGGAGATCTCGAGGTCTATCACGAGCCCGTCGCCGATGACGCTCTGAAGATCACGCTCACGAGCGCGGGCGACTCGCTCGACTGCATCACCGAGGACGGCTCGCTCGAGGTCATCGGGAAGAACATCATCGACACCGGAGCGATCCTCGCGAATTGGGACGGGCTCACCCTCGAGACGTTCCAACTGTGGCGGCTTCTCGCTCACGGGCTCGACGACGCGTACTTGAATGCGTCGCTCTACTACGGGCCGTGGTTGGTCGAAGAGATCAATGTCGCCTACGACGGCGCGCCGTGGCGGCTCTCGCCGCTCGACGTTACCGCGTACTTCTCCTTCAACCCGGTGAAGTACGCGGCTCCACCGATACAGATTCGGTGGAATTGCTCGGCTTCGTGGTTCCCGGCCGGGAAGCGGTACGACTGGGTCTTGATCGACTACTCGCTCGGGAACCGGCAGGATTACAGCTACCTTGTCGGGCACTACCAACTCGACGACACTCCCGGCTCCGTGATCGCGGGCGCGCTCTCGATCGAGGACGTGCTCGGCTCCGTGCTCGCGAAGGGGATCAAGAGGGACGACTCGCTCGGTCAAGTTCTCGTGCAAGCGTGGCGGGCCGACGATCAACCCGGAATGGTGCTCCCCGGTCTCTACGACTACAACGATACCCTCGGGATGACGATCGTCGCGATCCGGGCGCTCGCCGACACACCCGGCTCCGTGCAGGTGATGGGCGTCAACCGTGACGGCCATATCGAGGTCAACATCATCAACGACGCGGCGTGGGCCGAACTCGCGGCGCGCGGATACACGCGGGGGTGATCGGTGGAGTACGGCATTCACGTCGAGATGGACACGCGGCCGGTCACCGACTGGATTCGCGGCGTCAAGATCGAGCTACTCGAGGACGGCTTTCGGGCGTTCGAGCTTCGCTTTTCGGCGTGGCATTCCTTCGACGACTCGAACTCGTGGGACATCTACGAGAGCTTCGACCCGGCGGGCGACCCGTACGAGTCGATCACGATCCGGAACGGTCGGCTTCTCGTGGACAAGCAACGGCTCGTGACCGTAGACGCATCAAAACCGCCCTATCTCGTCGCGAACGGCCGCGAGGCTGGATGGTTCGCGCGACGGCGTAGGCCGCGGGAGACGATCGTTCTCGTCCCGAATTCGGGCACCGTGGACGATGACGTGAAGACGGCGCTCGCCGACTACGCGCACAAGAATCCCGGACGGCCGGTCGGACAGATCCGGGTATGGCGCGGCGTCAACACGATCGGGCAAGCGTGCGTGCGGCTCATGCGAGCGGCCGGTTTGAATTGCTCGTACCGGCTCCCGGATCACCCGCTTGTGCCGTTCGTGATCGACCCGTCGATCTCGTATTGGAGCGCGGTCGAGCGGCTCTCCGATCCGTGGTCACCGGTCCGCTACTATCAGAGGTGGACTAACACGTGGGTCATTCAAGACTCGACCGAGCCGCTCATGGGTCAAGGTCCCGCGCTCGGGATCCCGGCCGATGAGATCAAACACTTTCAGGCGATCCCGCGAACGCGGCCGTATCCCGCCAGAATTCTCATGAGGTTTCCACCGTGGCGTTGATCCCGACTCACTACGTTGACACGCAGTATCCGAGCCCGGTCGGGTCTCAAAAGGAATGGTGCGAGCAACGCGGAAATATGGTCGTGCAGCGCGGTTACTATCAGGATCCGACCGGCGACAATGAGATCTTGATCGAGTCGCGGAAATCGGTGCAGAACTTCTTCGGGACCGAGATCCAACGGACCGAGGACGCGTGGCAGTACGAGCGGCTCAAGTCGCCGCCGCTCATGCACACTCGCGAGATCAAGTCGAACGTGTGGCTCCCGCGGCTCGGCGGTCGGCAACTCCGGACGGTTCAACTCGAGGAGACTCAGTACCACACGTTTACGCCGCTAGCGGGCGGCAACGTCGAGAATCTCGCGAAGACTCGCCGCGTCTCGGCTTATGTCGTCTACGATACGCCGCTCGACGAAACGAAGCCGACGGACGCGGACACATCGAGCGCGCTCGCCGCGGCCGACGTGACGCCGGGGCCGACCCGGGACCGGTATTTCCACACCGGCCGACTGTGGAGCGAAGCGACCGAGAAGGGAACGATCGTTCCCGAAGAGGGACACAATCAGATCACGAAGTGGGTCCCGGACGTGATCACCGAGACCGATCTCGTAGACGAAGAGTGGGACCGCTGGATTATCGTCACCGTCACGAAGAACTCGCTCCGGCCGGGCGACGTTCAGGTGTCGGAGCCGCGCGAGATCAAGAAGCCGAACATCCGGTACTCGCTCCCGGTCCCGCTCGATCCGCCGAAGCTCGACGCGCTCCCGGGCTCGAACGGCGTTCGGATCCAAGTCACCGAGGGCGGGTGCTATCTCCCTGGCGGATGGCTCAACGACGCGATCCGGATCCTTCCCGAAACGTACAAGGTCTACCGGGCCGTGATCTCGGAGCCGGACCGCACGAGCGACACGAACTGGAACTCATGGTGGAACGATGGAGACGAGCCCGCCGACAAGAACCGCGCGGTGATCGAGAATACGGCCGTGACGGAACTCGACACCGGCACGCCGACATCGGCGATCCCGGCGGCGAGTGGACACACCGAGCCGCACGATCCAGAACCGCCGGAGCCGGACCGAGAGACCGTCTTCGAACTGATCGCGACGCTCGACAACGAGCACGAGACGGTCGCCGCCGGGCGCGGCTTCGCCGAGTTCACCGACCCGGATGTCGTCAACGGCGGCGAGTACGAGTACTTCGCGACGTGCGCGTACGGGGAAGACGAAAGCTCAGACTCGAATCACGAGACGGTCACGTACAACGGGAGCGAGGGACGCTCGTACCGGATCGGGCTCCGGAAGAACGTCCCGGAGGACGAGGCGAACGGGGTCCGCGCGGATCACGTCGACATCACACCGCCGAACGAACCGTCGCTCGCGTCCGACGACTACGGCTCCGTGCTCGAGTTCGAGGTCCCGACAAGCGACGATCCGGTCGAGGTCGCGACTGAAGTCGGCGACCGGCAGTACTCGCTCCGGATCTCGCCGGACGTGATCTCCTTCGATCTCTTGACGCCGGTCCCACATCTCGAGTTCGCGATGCCGCTCTCGCTCCCGGAGATCACGTGGAACGCGTACGGGAACGGGCTCAAGCTCGAGAGCCGCACGATCCCACGCGAGCTTGTGCTCGTGGGCTTTGTCCGCGAGATCAACCGGCAGCCGGACGGGCGATGGGGCTCACCGGCAACGACAGTCCGCGCGCAGGAGTTCCCGCGGTGAGTGGTACTTCGTCTCTCGTTGATTGCGCCGGAGGCAATCGTGCGGGCTGAACTGTACGACGCCGGAACGAGGCTTCTCAAGGGGACGCACGGCGGCGGCTCGCTGCTTGACGTGAAGGCGCGTCCGGGGATGGAGAAGGGATCGTTTCGGGAGATCGACTTCGAGTACGACGTATCGAACTCGCGTGAGCGAATCTTCGAGATCAACCGTAGGCTCCGGACCGAGGAGGTCTTGACGACGCTTGCGCCGTGGCCGCTCCCGTTTCCTGCTCGAATGTGGGTCGACCACACCGCGCGGTACAACGGCGAGATCGGCGGGCCGGTGATGAGCGTCTATCACGCCGACCCGTACTCGAGTCTCTATGACGAAGTCCCGGCCGAGGTGACGCAACTCGTAAACCTTGACCGGAAGGAGGAGGTCCGCCGGGAAGACGGCCGCATCTCGAGGATGCAGACACCCGAGGAGATCTCCGAGCACGTCCCGGCTCCGACCGAGTACCTTCGGCTCTCGATGGAGAACTCCGACCCGGGCTTCGGGAATCTCGAGGATTCCGGGATCGTGGTCATGCACAACACCGACAAGGAGGGCGGACGGCTCACGCTCTCGATGGACTACAACGCGATCTTTACGAGCTTCGATCTCCGGTATCCGGAGCGGTACCGGGTGCTCAACGCCGACGGCGAGGTGCTCGCGAGGGACCCGGCCGATGTCGCGCGGTTTCTCGAGTTCGACCCGGAGGGACACTATCGTCTCTATCTCCGACCGGCGAAGTGGCGCAACGTGATGACCGTCGTCGCGCACTACATCTACATTTCGTGGTTCGAGTTCTTCACGACCGATGAGATCTTCACGCAAGCGTATTTCCACCGCGGGCCG
>Ga0272441_10016707_pt1 | contig 10113 bp, 6 predicted proteins | sample SSMProp6N_FD_193582 | JGI IMG/M metagenome (GOLD analysis project Ga0272441, IMG submission 193582) | Marine sediment archaeal communities from Little Sippewissett salt marsh, Falmouth, MA, United States - SSM-Prop-6N | ecosystem: Environmental > Aquatic > Marine > Wetlands > Sediment ... | reverse complement strand
GCTTGCGTGCGACGGCCCCCAGCACGGCCTCGCGCTGGCCGTCCGAGAGCTCGAGGTGCACGCGGCGCTCCACCCACTCGAGGGCGGCCGGGCCGTCGATGGGCGGGAAGGACGCGGGCGTGGCGGCCAGGGTGCCGAGCACGTTGGCCACGCCGCACTCGGCCACGTAGAGGCTGGGCACGTAGAGCGGCCTCGAGGGGATTTGCTCGTCGCGCACGAGGTTGCGGACATCCACCTGGGCGTCGATGGCCGCCTCCACTTGCTGGGGCTCGAGTTCCAGCGTGGAGCAGGCCGCGGGCACTAGGGTCTCCTGGGGGCAGCACACGTGGCCCTCGTCGCCGAGCTGGCTGAGGGCGTAGACCACGCCGGCCGCCGCTCGCTCGGGCGAATCGGGCGCCACGCCCATGTTTCGCGCGATGCGGTCCGCCGTGCGGAACCCGACCCCAAAGATGTCCGACGCCAGGCGGTAGGGGTTGTCGCGCACGACGGACACGGCCGAGCTGCCGTAGGCCTTGTAGACCTTCGCCCCCATCGCGGGCGTGACGCCGAACTGGTGGAGGAACACCATCACCTCGCGCAGGCCCTTCTGGGCGGCGTAGCTCTCCACGATCTGCTTCTGGCGCTTAGGGCCGATGCCCTCGACCCGCCGCAGGAGGTCGGGCTCGGATTCGATGACATCGAGGGTGCGATCTGCGAACTTCTCCACAAGCCTGTGTGCCAGCTCCGGGCCGATGCCGTGGACGAGACCCGAGCCGAGATAGCGCTCGATGCCCCTAGCACTCCTGGGGGCGACCACCTGGTAGCGCTCGACCTCGAACTGGCGGCCAAACCGCTTGTGGAGCTTCCAGCGCCCGTCCAGGCGCAGCACCTCGCCCTCCTTGAGCTCGAGCAGCTTCCCCACCACCGTGGCCAGAGCGCCCCCGCTGTCCGGGCGCACCCGAGCCACGCAATACGTGCCGTCGTCCGACGCGTAGACGATGCGCTCGACCGTTCCCTGAAGGGATTCCAGGCTCTCAGGCGGGCTCGAATCGCCCATTCGCGGCTCCACAACGGAAGGGACGAGGCATTATAGCACGCAGCCGCCCGGCAGCCAAGGCCGCCAGACAAGAGCGATGGCGGGGCCAAGCGCACATCGGCGCGGCCCGTCGCCGGACACGTGAAATCGCTGGGACACAGAGACACGGCGGCCTCCCGGGATCGGCACTTGACTGAAGGCCAGGATTCTGGATAATCGGGGGCGGCTCTGGCGAAGGGCGTTCCGCGGTCGGCTCACCCCGGGCAGGATCCCCCTCAGCAGGCCCTGCGTGAGCAGCGCCTGATCCGCCTGTCTTGCCGGCTGCCTGTGAGAATCTCAGAGATCCTGGGGCCACGTCCCCGGGATCTCGCAGCCAGGAGGAGATCGCAATGCGAGTCAACGTCGTGAAGTCGCCCGAGGAGATGGGCAAGCGGGCAGCCGCGATCATTGCCGAAGGCATGCGCTCGAAGCCGCACTACGTGCTCGGCCTGGCCACCGGCAGCACGCCCATCCCGCTCTACCAGGAGCTCATCCGCCTGCACAAGGAAGAAGGACTCGACTTCTCGACCACCATCACCTTCAACCTCGACGAATACGTCGGCCTGCCGCCCACCCACGACCAGAGCTACCGCTACTTCATGAACGAGCAGCTCTTCAACCACGTGAACATCGACCCAAAGCACACCCACGTGCCCGACGGCATGACGGACAACCCGGAGCTCCACTGCCTCACCTACGAGGCGTGGATCGAGGACGTGGGCGGGATCGACTGCCAGGTGCTGGGCATCGGCGGCAACGGCCACATCGCGTTCAACGAGCCGGGCTCCTCGCTCGCCTCGCGCACCCGCATGCTGAGCCTGACCGAAGAGACGATCAAGGACAACTCGCGCTTCTTCGCCAGCATCGACGACGTGCCGAAGCAGGCGATCACCATGGGGGTGGGCACGGTGCTCGAAGCCGAGAACATCCTCCTCCTGGCCAATGGAGCGAACAAGGCAGCAGCCCTGGCCGCCGCGCTCGAAGGCCCTGTCAGCGTCAAGGTGCCGTGCAGCGCCGTCCAGCTCCACCCCGAAGTGACCTGCGTGGTCACCGAGGACGCCGCGACGGCTCTGACACTGAACTTCCGTTCCTGACCGACCCGACGGGCACGCCCCGCCCGGCCGAACCACTGATAGAGCACCATGGAAACCAACGTCGCCGAACGATTCAAAGCACTGGCTCGTGAGGCCCCCAGGCGTATCATCTTCCCCGAGGGGGCGGACGTGCGCATCGTGGAGGCCGCCGCAGTGTGCGCTCGCGAGGGCATCTGCCATCCCATCATCCTCGGCCACGCCGAGCAGGTGGCTGCTCTGGCCGCCGAGGCAGGCTTCGATCTCGATGGCGTGGAGATCAAGGACCCCACCGAGCAGCTCGCCCTCGACCGCTACGCCCACGTCTACGCCCAGCGACGCGAACACGTGGACGAGGCGACCGCCCAGCGCATCCTCCGCCGTAACCTCCTCTATGGGGCCATGGTCGTGAGCACAGGCGGAGCCGACGGCCTGGTGGCCGGCGCCACCTGCCCCAGCGCACGCGTCCTCGAAGCCGGCGGCCTCGCCATCGGCTACGAGCCAGGAGTCTCCGTCCCCTCGAGCATCTTCGTCATGGTGCTGCCCGACACGTGGCCCGAGGACCAGCGCGTGCTCGTCTACGCCGATGCGGGGGTGAACATCGACCCGACGGCGGAGCACCTGGCAGACATCGCGGTCTCCACCGCGCGCACCGCACGCCAGACCCTGGGCATCGAGCCCCGCGTGGCCATGCTCTCGTGCTCCACCAAGGGCAGCGCCGTCCACCCCCGCGTCGAGCGCGTCGTGCAGGCCACCGAACTGGCGCGGGCGAAGGCGCCCGACATCGAGATCGACGGCGAGCTCCAGGCCGACGCGGCGCTCGTGCCCCGTGTGGCGCAGTTCAAGACACCCGAGAGCCGCGTGGCAGGCCGCGCCAACGTGCTGATCTTCCCCGACCTCGACTCGGGGAACATCGCCTACAAGCTCACGCAGTACCAGGCTCGTGCCCGTGCCTACGGCCCGCTGCTCCAAGGCTTCGCCCGCCCCTGCTCCGACCTGTCGCGTGGGGCAACAGCCGACGACGTGGTGGTCGTAGCCGCCTTCACCGTAGTCAAAGCCCAGAACCGGGGGGACCGAGGCTAGAAGCGCTCGCGTATGAAGATCCTTGTCATCAACTGCGGCAGCTCATCCCTGAAATATCAGTTCTTCGCCATGGAGCGCGAGCAGCTCCTGGCCAGGGGCATCGTCGAGAAAATCGGCGAGGAGGTCGCTGTCGTCACACACACGGCGGGCGCGCACGAAGTGCGCTACGAAGCCGCCATCGCCGGCCACCAGCAGGCCTTCGCCCACGTGAGCAAGATGCTCCTGGACCCCGAGACGGGCGTCATCGCCGAGCCCGAGGAAATCCAGGCCATCGGCCACCGCGTAGTCCACGGCGGCGAGACCTTCGTCCAGTCCACCCTCGTGGACGACGCGGTGATCGCCACCCTCGAGGACTACTGCGCACTCGCACCCCTCCACAACCCGCCCAACCTCGTGGGCATTCGAGCCGCCGCAAAGGCATTCCCTGGTCTGCCCAACGTGGCCGTGTTCGACACCGCGTTCCACCAGACCATGCCCCCCCACAGCTACGTCTACGCCCTCCCCTACGAGTTCTACGAGCAAGGCCGCATCCGACGCTACGGCTTCCACGGCACCTCGCACCGCTTCGTCGCCACCCGCGCCGCCGAGATCCTCGGCGTGCCACTCGCCCACTTCTTCGCCATCACCTGCCACCTGGGCAACGGATGCAGCATGGCCGCCGTGGCCAACGGCCGGTGCGTGGACACCACGATGGGCCTCACCCCGCTCGAAGGCCTCGTGATGGGCACGCGCAGCGGCGACATCGATCCCGCCATCATCTTCCACCTGGCCCGCCACCACGGGATGAGCATCGACGACATCGACACGCTGCTGAACAAGAAGAGCGGGCTGCTCGGCATCTCAGGCCTCAGCAACGACTGCCGCACCCTGGAAGCCGCCGAGGACAACGAGCGCGCGCAGCTCGCCCTCGCCGTCTTCTGCTATCGCATCCGCAAGTACATCGGCGCCTACATGGCCGCCCTGGGCCGCGCACACGCCGTGGTGTTCACCGGCGGCATCGGCGAAAACTCCAGCCGCGTCCGCCGCCAGATCCTCGAGGGCCTCGGCACCCTCGGCATCGAGCTCGACCCCGCAGCCAACGAAACCCGCGGGCGCGAGGCCGACATCAGCACCGCCGCCAGCGCCACCCGTATCCTGGTGGTGCCGACCAACGAGGAACTCACGATCGCACGCGACACCCTGCGGGTCGCGCAGGACCACCACGGTGCCGCGGCCCGCACGCCGCCGACGCAGTAGAAAGGCGAGGCACACGCAATGAGACTGTGCGTTTTCGAGGATGCGACCTACGAGAACTTCTACCCCCTGACCTACCTGCGGGCCACCTTCGAGCTGCGCTGCGGCGCCACCACGCTCGCCGAGAAGATCCAGCGGGCATGCCCCGACACGCCCACTGCCTACTTCGCACGCGACGCCGTGGCGCCCGTGCTCCGCGAGCGGCTCGACGGACCGGTCAACGACCCCGCGGCCATGACGGGCGACGACCTCCTGCTCGTCAACGGCCGCTGGCTCCTTCTCGACCCAGCCCTTCTCGCCCCCGACGGGCCCGAGGAGCTCCTGGTGAGCGGCGGCGCCCTCCTGGCCGCGCGCATCAAGCGAGCCACCGCCGAACGGGTCAGCGCCGCCACCCCGGCCGACCTGCTCGCCGCCCTCAAGCAGACCCTCTACATCCGCCAGGTGGATGCCACCGTGATCGCATTCCCCTGGGAGCTCATCCACCACAACACCGAGGCCATCGTGGCCGACTTCAACGCCGCGGGCCGCGCAGGCATCGTCGGCACCTTCTCCGACCACGCCACCGTGTGGGGAGCCAAAGACCAGGTCTACGTCGCACCCACCGCCGAAGTCCAGCCCTTCGTGTGCATCGACACCACGGGCGGCCCCGTCACCATCGACGCGGGGGCCGTGGTCAACCCCCACACCCGCATCGAGGGGCCGGCCTACATCGGCCGCGACTCGGTGCTCGTGGGCGGCAAGATCCGCGAGGGATGCTCCATCGGCCCCGTCTGCCGAGTCGGAGGCGAGGTCGAGGAATCCATCCTCCACGGCTTCAGCAATAAATACCACGACGGGTTCCTCGGCCACGCCTACGTGTGTGAATGGGTCAACCTGGGCGCCCTGACCACCAACAGCGACCTCAAGAACGACTACTCCACCGTACAGGTCCACGTCAAGGGCGAGCTCATGGACACCGCCGACACGAAGGTGGGCTCGTTCATCGGCGACCACACGAAAACGAGCATCGGCACCGTGCTCAACACGGGCACCGTGGTCGGCTGCATGTGCAACGTGATCACCGGCTCGGGCATGACCCCCAAGTACATCCCCTCGTTCACAGTGTTCCTCGACAACAAGATGTACAACATCCCGTTCAAGAAAACGGTGCAGACCGCGCGCATCGCGATGAGCCGCCGGGGCCAAGAGCTCAGCGATGCCGCTCTCGAGCTCATCGAGGCCGCTCGCACCCTGACGCGGGAGACGCGCCGCGAGCTGGTCAAGCGCTCCCGCAAGATGCTCGTCCACGAGCGCGGCCTGGCCGATTGACACCGATCCCGCGAGGCGGCGTTCCCCCGCCTCGCCCCACGGGGGCCGACGGCGATAGCGGAGTTCCCTCCCGAGCCCTGGCACCGATGCCCGCGGCCGGGAGCCGAGTTTGCCAAGGCGCACGATCCGGTTTATGCTCTCATAGGTGAGGAGATGCCGATGAGCGACGTGGCCCAACGCGTGCGGCAGGTCACTGCACGCATGCTCAAAGTGGACATCGCGAACGTCACCCCCGACTCGCACTTCGTGCGCGACCTCGGGGCCGAGTCCATCCAGAGCATCGAACTCGTGGCCGCCTTCGAGGAGGAGTTCGACATCGAGATGGACCAGGACGAAGCCCTGGCCGTCGAGACGGTCACCGACGCGATTGCGTTCATCGAAAAGGTCATCGCCGAACAGCACTAAGTCGGGAGGGATGGCCTGCACAGCATGGGGCTTCCGCTGGAGACCGAGCCATGGGAAAGGATTCCGGCTACAGGCGTATCGGCGATATCCTCGTGACCACAGGACTCCTCACCGAGGCACAACTCAAGCGCGCACTCGAAGTCCAGCGCACCCACGACTGCCGCCTCGGCGAAGCCATCGTCCGCGACGGCCTCCTCTCGCAGGACCAGCTCAACTGGGCACTCGCCCAGCATTTCGGCCTCCCCTACGTCGACGTCCAGGTCCAGGCTCTCGACCGCGACCTCGTCCGCTCCCTTCGCCCCGGGCTCCTCTACCAGCACCGCGTAGTCCCCCTCGTGCGCATCGGCGACACCATCACCCTCGCCATGGCCGACCCAACGGACATGCAGGCCGTGCACGAGGTGGCCGAGACCACGCGCGCCGAGGTCCAGTGTGCCATCGCGGGCGAGCACTCGATCGTCGCCGCACTCGAAGAGATATTCACCCTCGAGGAACTCCACCTCGGCGACTCCGAGGGGCCGTCGCCCAGCCGCTTCGCAAAGATGGTCGACCAGCCCACCCCCCGCCGCCGCCTCGGCGAAATCCTCATGGACGCCCTCCTCATCACCCGCGACCAGCTCGCAACGGCCCTCAAGAAACAGTCGCAGAACGCCAAGCGCCTCGGTGAGATCTTCATCGAGGACCGCATCTGCACCGAAGACCAGATCAACTGGGCACTCGCCCGCCATCTCGACGTGCCCTACATCGACCTCAGTGCCGACATGGTCGACCCCAGCCTCGCCGACCTGGTGCCGCAGCACTTCCTCGAGGAGCATCTGGCGGTGCCCATGATGCGCCTCGACGACCAACTGGTCGTCGCGATGGCCGATCCACTCGACGAGGAGGTCCTCCACCGCATCGCCACGACGGCCCGCTGCCCCGTCACCACCACCATCGCACCCCGGCGCGCCATTCGCAGCGCGCTCGCCCACATCGCCAGGCTGCGCGGTGCCGCCGCTGGCCCCGCCGGCGAGGAACTCCAGGGCATCGAACTCGCCGAGCCCACAGCCGAAATGGGCCCTCGCGGAGCCCTCTCCCCCGACGCTGCCCAAGCCTTCAAGGAGACGCTCCAGCAGAACCCCCTGCCCCTGGCCGACAAGATCAAGGTCTACTCAGCGGTCCGCCGCATCGTCAAGGCACGCCAGGAAGGCGGCCCGGGAGCCGCACGCATCGCACGCCAGCAAAGCTTCCAGTCCCTGACCGACCCCGGAATGAAGCTCGCACTCCAGCTCGCCAACCAGGTCGGAAACTGCGATGTCCCCATCGTCAAGGACGACGAGTTCACAGCGTCCTACGGCGCCCCCGGCGTCCTCGAGGACGCCGACCGCCGCTTCATCATCGACCGCCGCACCTACGAGCGCACCATCCGCTCCCACACCCAGCGCTACGGCCTCAGCGCCGTGCAGGTGGACAACGCGGTCATGGCCGCACGCGCCCACGTCCTCTCGGGCGGCAAGCAGAAGATCCTCCTCATCGCCGAGGGCGAGAGGCAGCTTGCCGTGGCCCTCACCAGAGTCATCCGCCTGGCCCGCACGCGAGAGCCCGCGGCCCCTGACGACGCCAAAGCCCCCCAGAAGAGCCCCCCGCCCCCGAAGCCCGCAGAGCGCAGGGAGACCCATCCTAAGATCCAGAAGGCCGTGGCCACCATCCTCGCAGACTGCACCCTGCCCGAGCCCAGCCGAGCGAAAGTCATCCGCGCCTTCCGCTTCATCCACGAGAGCCCCGGCGGAGCCGCCTACCACGGAAAGCTCAAGCAGCTCTTCCAGCGCGGCACCTTCGCAGGCTTCAGCGCCGACGAGATCCGCATCCTCGAACGCCTCCTCCGCGCCCACGGCTACGACCTCGGATAGCCCCCCGCATACCCCCCTCAGCCGCCCGCGCACCCCCGCTACACCGAAACAGGCTCGGTGGGGGCGAGGCTTGTGCACTACCGGCCAGGCTCCATCCCCCCTTGCCTCCTCGTGACGCGTGACGCGTGAGAACAGGGGCGTTTCCGCCAGGGCATCGGTCGCCCCTGCCGGCCGCCGCCAGGGGCGCCTGCGCGGCTCGAGCCGCTGAGCAATGACCACTATGCCCCCTCCCAAATGCCGCGACCTCAGTGCACGGCACGGTGGAACGCGGTGGCATAGGACCCGGGAGCCGCGAAGCGCCGGCAGAATCTAGCCGGCGGCGTGAGCCGCCGGGACAACGGGCGCCCCCTATCCCCAGCCCCGACGGGGCGGCAGAACGTAGCCGGCGGCGTAAGCCGCCGGGTACCGCGGGCGCACCCTATCCCCAGCCCCGAAGGCGGCGGAAGAGGGGAAAGGGGAGGCGCGTAGTGCACAAACCCTGGCTCCACCGAGGCAAGCTCGGCGGGGGCTGAGACCGATCCAGGCCGACTCCTGCCTCGCCCCCCTCGCCCATCGGGACAGGCAGGGATGAGGGCCGCGCAGCCCCCGCGAGCTCCAACAGCGAACATCGAGCGACGAACGAAGAGATCGCTCCCGGCGAGTGTGGCTCTCCATGAGGCAGGATTGGCCCCCGTCCCATAGGTCCCATGCGCCTGGCCCGGCGCGGCGCCGAGCGGCGGGGGTGGTCCTCAAGGGGATTGCCGCTCGCAGAGCATCAGACCCATGGGACGTATGGGACCTATTCCAGACGGCCCACGGGCCACCTCGGGTGGGGCGCTGAGCACCTGATGCCTTCTCCTCTTTCTTCTCACGCGTCACGCGTCGCCAGGAAGTGTGCGGGGGGGATCAGCCGCGAGTGCAGGTTCGCGCGCAGGTCACCGCCCGAACCACTGGGCGAGGACGGATTCGAGCAGGACGAGGCCGACGAGGGCGTAGGCAAGTGCTCGCCAGAGCTCGCCGCCGTCGCCCCCGGGGACAGGGACGGTGCTTCGGGCCGCGCCCCGCTGGTAGTCGAACTGGAAGCCGGGCAGGAGGCGGCGCAGCTCGTCGACGGAGGCCCGCCGCACGTCGCTCTCGCGAGCGGGCACATTCACGGCGAAGAGCTCCCGGGGGCTCTCGGCGCCCTCGGGGCGCGTGGCGACCGGCTCGAGGAGCAACTCGTGGATGCCTGCCCGCTCCGTTCGCGGCCAGGCCACGGTGAGAAGCCCATCGGCAGCCGTGGGCTGAAGGGTCGCGGGCTGGCTTTCGCCCGGCCGCACGAGTTGCACGGTGTGGCCGAACTGGCGCGGCGAGAGGTGGCGGACCAGCGGCTCGCCCACGCGCAGGTTGCGGCTCGCCCCCGGGTCGCGGGCCACCTGGGAGAGCACCTCCTGCATGAGCGTCAGATAGGCGGGCCAGGAGGCCATGTCGTTCCAGGCGTCGTCGGCCGTGGAGGCGAAGACGACCACGCGTCCCTTGTCGCGCCGTGCCTCCACGATGGCCGGGCCGCCGGTATCGAAGCGGCACACGACCCGGCAGTCGGTGCTCCCCTCGACGCCTTCGAGCGGGGTGCGTCGCAGGAAGAGGGCCGAGGAGAGGCGAATGACCTTCTGGTCGCGGAAGAGGGTGAGGAAGGGGTGTTCGCCCAGTTCGTCGGCGATGCGCGTGGCCTGGGAGCGGTCGTCGGGGTCGCCCACGGGCTCACCGAGGGTGCAGGGGAGCAGGCCGCTCCCGTCGCGGTAGAGGACGCGGTTGTAGAAGTCGCGGTCCACGCGTCCGCCTGGGAAGACGAGCAGTGCGCCTCCCTCGCGCACGTAGCTTTCGAGGGTAGCGACGACGGGCTCTGGCAGGCGCTCGACGTTGGCGAGGACCACGGCGTCGTAGCGGGGCAGTTCGGCGGCGGTGAGGGCATCGGGCACGACGACCTCGGGCTTGAAGAGCGAGACCCGGGCGGCGTCCTCCTCGGCGTCGCCTGGCCAGAGGGCCTGGCGCAGGTAGTCCGTCTCGCCGGTGAACGCGTCGCCGCCCGGCTCGCCGTCGACGAGGAGGACGC
>Ga0272441_10016705_pt1 | contig 10115 bp, 14 predicted proteins | sample SSMProp6N_FD_193582 | JGI IMG/M metagenome (GOLD analysis project Ga0272441, IMG submission 193582) | Marine sediment archaeal communities from Little Sippewissett salt marsh, Falmouth, MA, United States - SSM-Prop-6N | ecosystem: Environmental > Aquatic > Marine > Wetlands > Sediment ... | reverse complement strand
GGCTGCACGCCCGCCGACGTGACGCAGATCCGCGCGGTTCGCCTGCAACGCGACTGATCCGCGGCTGCCGCACGGAAGAGGGCCCACGCCCGGCCCGCGGGAGGTTCCCAAATGCGTCTGTTGTTGACTGTTGTGATGATAGGCGCCGTAGCGTGCCTGATCGGCTGCGGCGGAGGGGACGGCCTGAACATAACACAGCCCGAGAGCGACGACGGCTCCTCGGTGGCTCCCCCCTACTCGGGTGGCGGCTACAGCCCCTATGTGCCTCCTGTGGCGGACCCGCCCTCCAGTGGCGGCTCCGACGTGCCACCGCCACCACCTCTGGGAGGCGGCGGCGCAGTGATCACGCCGTCACCGCCCACACCGCCTAACCCGGGTGACGCGCCCCCACCGCCACCCCTCATGTAGGCAAAGCTCCACACATGCAGACGCCCGGCTCCAATACCAACGGAGCCGGGCGTCGTTACCTCTCCAAGCCCCCCAACAGCACCAGCCGTAAGCAGCAGTTGGCCCTCATCGAAGCCGACAGGGCAGATGACGCCCGCCCGGTTCGGCATATACCGCTACGGCGCCCCCGGGGCGACCGCGGGCTTCTCGGCAGGGGGGGGCGCCAGCGCCTCGGTCAGGGTCTTGGCCGGCGGCAACTCCAGCCCAGGACTGCGCCACCACAGCGAGTTCTCCATAGGCTCCTCATTCCGCAGACGCCCCAGCACTTCCTCGTGCCGCAGGTCCTCGATGAGAACGAAGCTGTCGCCCTTGCCTCGCTGGTACGAGTACTCGATCGTGTGCACGTGCTGGGCGCGCCGCCTGTACGTCGGCTTGGGCTGCGGCTTGTGCTTCTCCAACACCGGGTGCACATCGCGGGGCTGTACGGTCTTCTTGGTCGCCGACGCATACCGCTGGCTGATCTTACTGCGCGCAAGCCATCGGCTCACATCCACGGTCTCCTCGAACTGGTCGCCATCCCAGATTTGCACCACGAAGCCCGCACGCAGATCATCAATGGGCCTGCGGACGGGGTACTCCTCCCGCCTGGCCGCGATGGTCAAGCAGAGCTTCGCGTGTTCGCCGATGCCCTGCCACTCGAGCACCCCGGGCTTGCGCCTGGATGTGAGCTCCGCGCCAATGGCCCCACATTCCAGGAGAGTTACGGCCAGGTACGTCCCGCCTCGCTTCACCACCACCGTGCCGCGCGCACCGATGGCGATCGGTTCGCCGTTCCACCTGGTTCCCAAGGCATATACTTCCCGCACGTCATGCACGCTGCCCAGATAGCCTCGCACCCACGCCGTCAAACGCTTCTTGATGCCCACGCGATCGAAGTTGAGGGTGCACAAGGCGAGGTTGCCGTACTGGAAGGAACTGATGTGCGCCGGAGCGCCGTGGAGGGTGAAGTAGGCTGTTGGCTGTTGCTGGTCGCGCGCAAAGGTCGCCAGGACTGGGATGCTCTCGGGCACACACCAGCCGGTCATGGTCCCCAGAGTGAAGCCCGGGTGCATGTATGTATCGGTGCGACTGGGCATCAGCTTCGCCTTGGAGGCCGTCTCGACGACATAGGGAGAGAATTCGCGCCGTACCGCGGCGCTACTCTCGGCCGGAAGACGGTAAGAAAGCAGGGCCACGACTGCGGCAAAAGGCTTCACCTGCGGCGGGAGCGGGGTGCCAAAGTCTCGGTAAGCCAGGTAAGATGCGACGCCCGCGGCGTCTACATACTCCTCCGGGTAGGCTCGCGTGGCCGCCCCCGAGAGCCCTGCCAGTAGTGGATGGACCCGCTGAGCGAAATCCATGTAGCACACTGCCAGAGCGCGTTCCACGGGCGCCCTGGACTCGGGGCCGGCCACTTCCCAGATCCGCTGCAGGGCCACCAGCCGCAGCGTGTCGCTCCAGGGCCCGGGACCCCATGTGCGCCCCGAGCCCGCTACTGCCGTTCCCCACCGCTCTACGCCTGTCACTGCCGCCGCAATCAAGCTCGTGTCACCCAAAGCCTTCCCCAGGTACGCCACGGCCGCAAGTCTGCCCAGGGAAGCGTCGTCGCCCGTCACCAGCTTGCCCCCACGGCGCAAAGCTCTGAGCGTCAATGCCATGGCCTGCCCAAGCCTGTTGACTGTGTCGTCCCCCAAGCGCGGCGCATACCTGGCGTGGGCAAGCGTTAACAGCGGGGCGATGCGCTCAGTGGCCGCGCGGCTGTACGGCGCGTTCTGCGTCCCGTACCACTTGAACAAACCCTGAGTGGCGGACCCCGCCCGAGTGTCTTGGCCGGCCAGGACGGCGTTCACAACCGCCTTGGCCCGGGAGATGCTCAGGCCACGTTCCAGCAGAGCAAGTGAGTACGGCAGGCTGTAGTCCGGCAGGTCCGCCATCCCGGCGGCGTCAAGGACCAGATTCGTGGCCGAATCGAAGTGGGCGTGCGAATCGCCGTAGCGCATGGACAACTCGAGCAACAGCCCGGCGCGCTCGTCTGCCGGCCCCCCGAGTGCCATGCCGCTGCACAGCCACGCAATTCCCAGCACGCAAAACGCTGCAGACCCGGTCCGTGCTGACGACATTGGACGCTTCACCCTGTGTTGAATTGAGTGCTCTGCCGGACGGCCGACCAGGGACGGGAACGTTTGGCGAGCCGTGCGGGCGAACGTCACCGCTTCGGAGTATTTGGGCGGACATTGCGTGTTCCCCGGCGGCGGCCGAGGCGTTCCCTTTGACGCCCGACGGGGGAATATGCGAGTGCCGAGATTCGGGCTGCGTCTTCGGGCGTTTAGGTAGTTGGACAGCCCAGATAGGCGTCCGTTCCGGCCGCCGGGCGCTGCCCGTTAGCGGCCCCACGCCCTTCACACCGTGCTCGGCGAAGCCCCTCGCCAGACCGTGTCCCCAAACGCTGCAGGCCGGCCGCTGTCCCCTCACTGGAGACCCGGCCGGCCTGGCGATCATCGACACTTGCCCCTTGCGGCCGGGCACCCCCCAGCTTCGCCGGGAGGGCCTGGGCGACCCAACGCCATAGATCATGCCGCGCATCATGGCGCGACGCACAACCCAGCCCGGCCCGCAGCGGCACTAGCGCTTCGAGAACTGCTTGGCGCGTCGCGCACGACGGAAGCCGGCGTGCTTCCGCTCCTTGACACGGGGATCGCGGGTGAGAAAGCCCGCGCCACCCAGAATCGAGCGCCGCTCCTCGTCCTCGACGACCAAAGCCTTGGCGATGCCGTGGCGTACGGCCCCCGCCTGCCCGCCGATTCCGCCACCGTGCACCTGGGCCGTCACATCGTACTTGCCCAGAGTGTCCGTCGCTCGCAACGGCTCCAGAACCATGCGCTCGAGCTTGGTGCGGTGCAGATAGGCCACGTGCGACTTGCCATTGATGGTGATGTCACCGACGCCCGGCGTCACCCAGACTCGCGCGACGGCGTTCTTCCGCTTGCCGGTGCCGTAGAATCTCTCTTGAGCCAAATTCGGCGCCTCCCTCAGAGACTGTAGCTTATGGGTAGCCCGGTTGGAGCGCTGCAACGTGCCGCAGCGCGTCAACGGACGGTTTAGACCTCAAGTGGACTGGGCTGCTGTGCCTCGTGGTCGTGCTCCGAGCCGGCGTACACTTTCAGGCGAGTGAGCAACTGGCGCCCCAGCACGTTGTGCGGCAACATCCCGCGAACGGCTTCGAGGACAACCTTTTCCGGCGCTCGGGCCATGAAGTGCTCGTAGTTTTCAGTCTTCAGGTGGCCGGGGTAGCCCGAGTGGCTGTATCGCTTCTTCTGCACGGGCTTGTTGCCGGTGAGCCTTACCTTGGCCGCGTTGGTGACCACTATGAAGTCGCCACAGGCGACATGTGGCGTGAACTGAGGCTTATGCTTGCCCCGCAGTATCGCGGCGGCCCGCGCAGCCAGCCGGCCCAGCACAACGCCGTCCGCGTCGATATGCCACCACTGCTCTTCTGTCTCTCCCGGCTTCGCGGACTTCGTCTTAAGGTTATCCATTACCGAACCTCCGAATATGTCAGACCCATCCGGCGCTCATCCGAGCGCCCCAACTCATGCTCCAGCCATGCCGGGCTTTGCAGGCCGCTTAGTAGTCCACACGTACAAGGCACAGGCCTCGGCCGGGCGCCGTCGGTCCCGCCCGTGACCGGTCACGGGACCCAAGTATCTCATTGATCTGCTCCGGACACATCCGCCCACTGCCCACTTCGACCAGAGTGCCAACGATATTCCGGACCATCTTGTACAGGAAGCCGTCGCCCTCCACCCTGATCTCGACGATCTGTCCGCTTCGGTCGCAGTCCACGCGCCTGAGACAACGCACCTTGTCGCGCACACTGCCACCGGTGGCCTCGAAGCCGGTGAAGTCATGCCGTCCGAGCAGAAAGGTCGCTGCCCGGGCCATGAGGGCTGTGTCCAGGGGCTCCTGTACCCGCCACGCATAGCGCTCAATGAACGGCGAGGGCAGCTTTCGGTTCAGTATCCTGTAGGAGTACAGCTTGCCGATTGCGTCGTGGCGCGGGTGGAACTGCTCGGTCACTTCCTCGCCGCAGACTATGCTGACCGCCATGGGCAGGCTGTCGTTGAGGGCCTGCACCAGCCCTGTCACGGGAATCGACCCTTCGCCGCCCACGCTGACTACCTGCCCCAGCGCGTGCACCCCGGCATCGGTCCTGCTCGCCGCAAGGGTCTTTACGTCGTGGCCCAGCACCCTTCGCACAGCGCGTTGTAGCTCATCTTGAACCGACGGTCCGTTTGGCTGGCTCTGGAACCCAACATAGTCGGTCCCATCGTACTGCACAACCAGCTTAAACTGTCGCATGTGATCGACCCTTCTCGAAGGGTCCGCGATACGCGAGTAAGGAGCCAAGGTGCTCTACCGCAGCAAGCCCAGCCGCACGCTCGCCAGGACTCAGTCCGTCAGTTCGAGTATCGCCATTTCGGAATCATCGCCGCGTCGTCGCCCCGCGCGGATCACACGGGTGTACCCGCCATCCCGGTCCTCATAGCGGGGCGCAATCTGTGAGAACAGGTGCGCCACCACGTCCGGTTGCGGGAGCTGCTGCAGCACGCGGCGTCGGGCGGCCAGGTCGCCGCGCTTGGCCAGGGTAATGAGCTTCTCCGTGAACCGAGAGGTCTCCCGCGCCTTGGTCACAGTCGTCTTGATCCGGTTGTGCCTCAGTAGAGACCCGGCCTGACTGCGCAGCAAAGCGATTCTCTGGTCCGTCGCCCTGCCCAGTCGCTTGTGGTCCTTTCGATGTCGCATAGCCGTCTCCTTCGCATTCCACGGGCAGTGCCGCCCGAACTTGCTACTCCTCGGTGTCCGGTTCGGCAAGCGCCAGGCCGAACTGCGCCAGCTTCTCGATGGCTTCTTCCAGCGAACGCCGCCCAAAGTTCCGGATGGCGAGCAGGTCATCCGACGTGCGCTTGATAAGCTCGCCCAGCGAGTTGATGCTCTCCTTCTTCAGGCAGTTGAAGGTGCGCACCGAGAAGTCCACATCCTCGATGGGCGTCTCAAGCCACTTGTTGGTCTCTTCGGCCTGTGCCTCGGCTGCTTCCTCAACCGCCTTCTCTTCCTCGACCTCACCCAAGAAGATCCCGATGTAGCTGCTCAGTGCCTTGGCGGCAAGTTGCAGAGCACCCTCAGGCGCAACGGTGCCGTTGCCGTGCAGGTCGAGTACCAGCCGATCCAGGTCCGTCCGTCGTCCCAAACGCGTGGGCTCCACAGCGTAAGTGGCCCGCTTGATGGGCGAATACAGCGCATCCACCGGAATCACGTCGGTGCCCCGGCGCGGCGCATCCCGGTCCTCGGCCGGCACGTAGCCGGTGCCCACCTCCAGCCAGAATTCCACGTCCAGAGAGGCGTTTGGCGCGCTGAGTTCAGCGATGTGCAACTCCGGGTTCAGAATCTCCACGTTCGGAGGCGTGATCACGTCCGCACCAATGACCTCCGTCTCGCCGGATGCCTGCACGCGGCAGATGATCTCCTCGTCTTCCTCCGAGCTCTCGCTGGGGTTGACTTTGATTCCGAGCTCTTTGAGATTGAGCACGATCTCCATCACGTCTTCGACAACGCCCTCCAAAGTCGTGAACTCGTGCAGTGCTCCCTCGATGCGCACGTCAGTGACCGCCGCGCCCGGAATATGTGCCAGCAGCACTCTGCGGAACGCATTTCCGAGAGTATGACCGAACCCGCGCTCTAACGGCTCGATGGCAAACTTGCCGTGCTTCGGGTCGAGTTCTACTGCTGTAATCTTGGGGTCCAGTTCCCCTAACATGCTGTGTGCTCCCTTGAGGGATGACCCATATGTCGGGTCAAGAATTGAAGGGCCACCTGCCGATCCGCTGCCCGCCCTGCCGGGCACGACCTGCTCGTGCAGCGACCTCACTCCCGGGCGCTGCGCAGGTCACCAGCTCTAGCGCGAGTAGAACTCGATGATCATCTGCTCATCAATGTCCACATCGATGTCGGCGCGCTCCGGCAAGCTAAGTACGGTGGCTGTGCGATTCTCAGGATCGACCTGCATCCACGGCAGGTCGGCCCGATTGGCGGCAGCGCCCACAGCAGCCACGATCGGCTGCAGGTCTCTGCTCTTCTCCTTGGTACCCACTACGTCCCCGGGTCGCAGGCGGAAGGAGGGTACATTCACCTTTCCGCCGTTGACGGTGATGTGCCCGTGGGCCACGAGCTGCCTTGCCTCCGCGCGACTCGCCGCCAGGCTGGCGCGGTAGACCGCGTTGTCCAACCGTGTCTCGAGCAGCTTCAGCAGGTTCTCGCCCGCGACGCCGTCCATGCGCTCTGCATCGGACACGTAGGCGCGGAACACACCCTCGAGCAGGCCGTAGATCTCTCGCAGCCGTTGCTTCTCGCGAAGCTGGTTGCAGTAGTCACTGGGCCGGCGTCGACGCGTTCGCGAATCGCCGAACTGCCCCGGTGGATAAGGCTTCTTCTCTATTCCGCACTTTGGCCCGTAGCAGCGCTGGCCTTTGAGAAACAGTTTCCGGCCTTCGCGGCGGCAAATGCGGCAGACTGGGCCATTGTATCGTGCCATGAAACTCCGTCACCTCCGGAGCGTCCGAGTCGACGCTCCCCGTGTACACAACAAGATTGCTATTGATGCCGAAATGAGCCGGGCGTGCCCTAACCGCGCAGAATGCCTGCGCACGCTACGCACACCCCTGCGGACCGGGCTAGACCCGGCGGCGCTTCTTCGGCCGACAGCCGTTGTGCGGCGTCGGCGTAACATCCCTGACCGCACCGATTTCCAGGCCTGCCGCCTGCATCGCGCGCATCGCGGTCTCACGGCCCGAACCGGGTCCCTTGGTGTATACATCAACCTTCGCCATGCCGTATTCCTGGGCTTTGCGCGCGGCGCTCTCTCCCGCAAGCTGAGCCGCGAAGGGCGTGCCCTTCTTCGTGCCGGAGAAACCAATCGTGCCGCCGCTGGCCCAGCACAGCACGTTGCCGTTCTGGTCGGAGATGCTGACGATGGTGTTGTTGAATGTCGACCTGATGTTCGCACGCCCGTACGGTACCTGGCGCTTGACCTTCGACTTCCTTACGCCGCCTTGAGACTGACGCATGTGTGTCCTCCAGATTCAATCCGAGTACGCGGGACTACGCTCAAGCCACACCGGGCATTGGCCTCGGTCGGGCAATGCCGACACGGCACAACCTCTGGCGAAGACCCTCCTCCGGCTCGCGTCGCCGGAGGGATACATCAGGTCTTGGCGACTGCCTTCTTGCGCCCGGCCACAGTCTTGCGCTTGCCCTTGCGCGTGCGCGCATTGGTGCGTGTGCGCTGACCTCGGACCGGAAGACCCCGGCGATGCCGTAGGCCCCGGTACGTCCCAATCTCGATCAGTCGCTGAATGTTCGTCTGCACCTCGCGACGCTTGTCACCCTCGATGACATAGTCTCGCTCGATGACCTCGCGAAGCTTCGCTGCCTCGTCCTCAGTAACGTCCCGCATCCGCGTCGTAGGATCAACATCCGTCTTGGCGACGATCTCCTCGGCGGTCGCGCGGCCGATACCGTAGATGTAGGTCAGCGCAACATGTACCTGCTTGTCTCGTGGAAGGTCTACGCCTGCGATACGCGGCATCTACTGGCCTCCTGCCTCTGGACAACCTGTTAGCCTTGGCGCTGCTTGTGCCTGGGATTCTCGCAGATAATCCGCACGACACCGCTGCGTCGGATGATCTTGCACTTGTCACACCGCTTCTTGACCGACGGTCTCACTTTCATGTCACTACTCCTGCTCAGACAATACCGCGCCCGCGGGCATCGTGTGTGTGCCCACCGGGACGCAGCCCCTTGACGCTCAAGCGACTACTTGTGCAGCCAGGTGATCCGGCCACGGGTCAGGTCGTATGGCGACAACTCCACCGTTACCTTGTCCCCCGCCATAACGCGTATCACCCGAGTCCGGATCTTCCCGGACACATGCGCCAACACCTCGTGTCCGTTGTCCAGTTCCACCCGGAAGACCGCATTGGGCAACTTCTCCATAACCGTGCCACGTACCGGAATGGCCTTTTTCTGCTTCTCTGCTTCGGTCTGCTTTCGCTTTTTCGCCATGTAGGCCGACAGGGCTCCTTAGTATACTTCTCCCTTGAGGTTCCCCGCGAACGGGTCTCAGGCTAGAGCGCGGTCAGGATCACCGGACCGTTCTTCGACACTGCGATGGTGTTCTCGAAGTGCACCGATGGCTGTCCGTCGGCAGTCCGAATCGTCCACCGGTTGGCATCCTGCACGACCGCGTACGTCCCTGCGTTCACCATCGGCTCAATGGCCAGTGTATGCCCGGGGCGCAGTGTCAGGTTATACTCGGCGAAGTGCCCTTCCTGCACGAAGTTGGGCACCTGTGGCGGCTCGTGCATCGCCCGGCCTATACCATGCCCCACAAGATCCCTGACCACCGAATACCCCTGCGCCTCCACATAGGTCTGCACGGCCGAACTGATCGCCACCAGCCGGTTGCCCGCTTGCGCCGCCGCAATGCCCCTGCGTAGCCCCTCCAGCCCGGCATCCATCAGCCGTTGCTTCTCAGCGCTGATCTCACCAATTGCGAAGGTCCGAGCGGCGTCGCCATGGTAGCCCATGTACTCGGCGCCTACATCTACCCCGAAAACCTGCCCCTCCTGCAAAACCATCGTGTCGCTGGGAAACCCGTGGACCACAATGTCATCCGGGTCGGCGCAAATCGCCGCCGGGTACCCGTGGTAGCCTTTGAAGCTCGGTATCGCCCCGGCCGACACGATCGTCTCTTCGGCCAGCCTGTCGATCTCGTCGGTCGAGACGCCCGGCTCGCTGGCCTGCCGCATCACCTCGAGCGCCTGCGCGACGATCCTGCCCGCTTCCCGCATGATTTCCAGTTCCCGCGCGGACTTGCGGGTGATCTGGGCGATCCGACCGCGCCGCTGCGCCATCTACACGATCCCCTTGCCGCTCAGCGCGTCCGTCACCCGGTCGTTGACTTCCTCCACCGTGCCCAGAGCTTCAACTCGCAGCAGTTGCCCTTTGGCGTCATAGTAATCAATCAAGGGCTGTGTCTGCTGCTTGTAGACCTCAAGCCGCTGCTTGATGGCCTCAGCCTGGTCGTCACTGCGTTGGTAGATTGTGCCGTTGCAGTTTTCACCCGGACACGGCGCGCCCACGTCCAGGCCCTCCCGGGTGATGTGAAGGATCATACCACACTGATCGCACATCCTGCGTCCGGACAGCCGCGTCACGAGTTCTTCGTCCGCCACCTGCATGTTCACAACGACCGGCGCCCCGAGCCCCAACTGCGCAATCGCCGCGTCGAGCGCCTCGGCCTGCGGGATCGTCCGCGGGAACCCGTCCAACAGGAACCCCCCGCTGCAGTCCGGCTCGACAATGCGCTCCCGGACGATTCCTACAACCAACTCGTCGGGCACGAGCTTGCCCGCCTTCATGTACTCATTGGCCTTCAGCCCCAGTTGGCTACCTCTGGCCACGGCGGCGCGCAGCATATCACCCGTCGAGATATGGGCGACCTGCAACTTCTCCACCAAAAACTCGGCTTGCGTGCCCTTTCCCGCTCCAGGCGGGCCGAGAAGAATCATGTTCTGAGCCATGCGAATCTCCAATGCGCAGGTAGGTGGGGCCGGCGCCCGTCCGCCGATGGC
>Ga0272441_10016702_pt1 | contig 10117 bp, 5 predicted proteins | sample SSMProp6N_FD_193582 | JGI IMG/M metagenome (GOLD analysis project Ga0272441, IMG submission 193582) | Marine sediment archaeal communities from Little Sippewissett salt marsh, Falmouth, MA, United States - SSM-Prop-6N | ecosystem: Environmental > Aquatic > Marine > Wetlands > Sediment ... | reverse complement strand
CCTGCGACGGCACGCGCGTGCCGTCCTCGAGGATGACGGTCGAGCCCTCGAAGTCGCGGTGGTTACGGTAGGGTACGCGCATGAACTCCTCGACCGCGTGCAGCTCGGTGCATGAGCTGAAGCCGACGCCCAGGAACAGGCACCAGGCGTCGAGGTCGTAGAGGCGGTGGAAGGTGCTGCCCGCGCCGAAGCTGGAGACGCCCTCGCCGAAGACCGCGTCAGTGTGCGGGCCGATGGCGGCCACGGAGTGACAGATGTGCGTGCTGCGCCGGGCCTCGGGGCGCAGGCGGAAGGTCTCGGGGATGACGCCCACCTCGCCCTTGCAGGAGGTGTTCGCCAGGTCGAGGGTCACCGTCTCGGTGGCATGGTTGGCGCCCCAGGTGAAGGTCGGCACCACCACCGTGCCGCTCTCCCCCACCGCCGCCAGCAGCGCGTCGATGACCGTGTCGGCGCCGCCTTCCACGAAGCCGAAGGCGCTCAGCGACGAGTGCACCAGCACCACGTCGCCCGCGCCGAGTCCCACGCGCGCCAGCCCGGCATCGATCTGCGCTCGATCAACCTGCGGTCGGTCGCTCACGGTCCATCTTCCTCTCGGGTCCAGACCAGCGTCCGGAGCGCCTCCTCGGGCGAGGGCGGCGGCCCGGCATCCGCGAAGGCCACGATGACGCAGGTGCGATCCGCCGCGGTTGACGGCCAGCGGACCATCCAGGCCGCGTCGTCAGGCAGGCCGGGCGCCAGCCACACGCGCGCGGTGTCCCCGCCGATGGTCAGGGCGCGATCGGGCTCGCGATCGGGCTCGGCGGGGACGCCGGTCGGGGGCATCATTCCGCGGCGGAAGGCGCACACCTCGGCACGACCCGCGCCCAGTCGCCAGGTCACGCGCGCCCGGCAGCGCACCGCGGAGGCACGATTGACGCTCATGTAGGTGGCCGGATTGCGGCTCACCGAGAACCGCGGCCGCTCGGGCGCGCTCCACCATGCAGCCGCGTGCAGGCCGCTGAGCCGGTCGGCGGCCGCATCGGGCTGCGTCTCGAAGCAGCGCCCCACCGGCACCGAGGAGTTGACCGCCAGCGCGAGCACCTGCTGGGTGGTCAGGCGCCCCTGCGCAGTGTGCAGGCGCATGGGGCTGGTGAACTCGAGCGTGGGCTGATCGTCGGTGTTGCGTCGCGCCCCCTGCGCGACGGGCGCGATGACCTCGGCGCCGAACAGGTAGCCGGCCAGCAGGTCCCACAGGTCGCGCACGCCCGCCGCGCGCAGGTCCCCGGCGACCTCCGGATCGCGCGCCCGCGCCGCCGCCGACACGACGTCGATCGCCATCGGCTCGCGCGTCCCCACCAGGAACGCATCGGTGGTCAGCTCCGGGAACATCCACAGCGAGCACTCGGGGAAGACGTCGCTGAAGGTCCCCAGGATGCACGCCAGGTCATCCGGCGCGAGGTTGTAGAGCGGGATCCACTGGCAGAACAGGCCGCTGTCGGTCAGGTGCTCACGGCACAGCGTGAAGTACTCGTGGGTGAACAGGTTGGCGACGCCCGAGATCCACGGGTTGGAGGGCTCGCTGGTGATGATGTCGTAGCGCTCGCGCGACACCAGGAGGAAGTTGCGCGCGTCGTCGAGCATCAGGCGCGTGCGCGGGTCGTCCAGGCAGTCGCGGTTGATGTCGCGGAAGAACGCGCTCGCCTCGACCATCGCCGGCTCGATCTCCACGCAGTCGATGCGCTCGAGGTCGGGGTACACCTGCAGCGCGCCCAGCGTGCAGCCGCTGGCCAGGCCCACCACCAGGCCTGAGCGTGCCTCCGCGTGCGTGAGCGCGGGCAGGTGCGCCAGCAGCAGTTGCGTGCTCAGGTCACCGGTGGAGGCGTCGGTCTTGCCGCTGACCTGCAGGCTCACGATGGGCTCGGGTAGGACGGGCGCGGTCACACGGGTCACGCTCACGGTGGCGGTGAGCGCGTCGCGGTAGTAGAGCACCTCCTTGGCCTCCATAAGCGCCTGCGCCGGACCCGCGAGGTAGTAGCCGGGGTAGATGTACGCGCCGCTGGTGAGCACCGCCCGGTTCCAGCCGGGCAGCACCAGCCATGACAGCGCGGCGAGGCCGGCCACCGCGAGGCCGACCGTCGCCGGCCGCGGCGCGCGCCGCATCGAGCCGATCACGTAGGCCGCGCCCACGACCAGGTTCAGCGCCACTCCCACCGCGAGCGTGTAGCGCACCCCGATGGCCGGGATCAGCAGGAAGCCCGCCGCCACCGAGCCGAACACCGTACCCACGGTGTTGGCGGCGTAGACGGTGCCCACCCGGCGGCCCACCACACCCAGGTGCTCGGTGGCGAGGCGCGTCACCAGCGGGAAGGCGTAGCCCATGAGCAGCGCGGGGGGCAGCATCACCAGCAGCGAGATGCCCACGCCCCCCACCTGCAGCAGCCAGAAACGCGGCCCGGTGGCGCGGAAGAGCGCCAGGAACGCGAAGGGCAGGTGGTCGAGCGCCGGCGTGAGCGCCGTCACCAGCACCCCGATCCCCAGCTCGACCATCCCGAACCACAGCAGCGGCCGGGCCAGCCGATCGACCGCGATGCGCCCGCGCCCGGCCAGCACCAGGCTGCCCAGCCCGATGCCCGCGAGGAAGGCCGCCAGCATGGCGCTGAAGGCGTAGGTCGAGGTGCCCAGCGCCAGCGACAGCACGCGCGTCCAGCCCACCTCGTAGACCATCGACGCCGCGCCGCACAGCCCGTAGGCCACCAGCAGCCACGCGTACGACGGGTGGATCGGCGGGAGCGGCTCGGAGTCCTCAGCGGGCTCCTCCTGCGGCTCGGGCTCGGGCTCCGTCTCGGGCTCGGCCTCGCGCTCCCACACCATCGACAGCGCCCACGCCACCAGCGCCACGCCGAGGTTGAGCACCGCCGCGAGGTAGACGCTCTGCCTGATGCCCACCGTCGGGATGAGCAGGAAGCCCGCCGCGGAGGCGCCGACCATCGCGCCGATGGTGTTGATGCCGTAGAGCGTGGCGACGCGGCCGCCGACCTGGTCGAGGCGGGCCAGCAGCGCACGCGTGAGCGCCGGCAGCGTGCCGCCCATGAGCATGGTGGGCGGCAGCAGCACCATCATGCTCAGCGCGAAGCGTGCCAGGCGGATGAGCCACGGACTGCCCTCCACCCCCGGGTGCACCGCCACGTAGGCGCGCTCGACCAGCTCGAACAGCCAGGGGGTCGCGAAGCAGAAGGCCCCGATGGCGCCCTCGAGGCCCGCGTAGAGCCGCAGGGGAGCGCGCACGCGGTCGGCGACGCGCCCGAACAGCGCGCTGCCCAGCGCCAGGCCGCCCATGAAGGCCGCGAGCACAGTGCTGACCGCCAGCACGGTGACGCCGAAGACCAGCGTGAGCCGCCGCGACCACAGTACCTCGTAGATCAGCCCCGTGGCCCCGGAGATGAAAAAGCAGATGAGGACGACCGTCACCGGGTGCCGGGCGAGCGCCGCGGCCAGCGGCGATGGCGGCCCGCCGTCAGCGGTGATGGTCGGCTCCTGGCGCTTGCGAGCCATCTCTGCGGTACCCTCTGGTGCGGCGTGGCCTGAGTTCGCGCGCGATGAAGTGTCCTGTTCGCGCGCCCGTGCCTCAGCACCTGCCCGCAGGCCGAAGGGCAAGGGCCATCGCGCGTGGAAGGGGTGCCCGGCAGGCACAGCCCGCCGGAGAGAGGTGCAGGGCCATGACCCGCTGCACGATCGCCACCGTCGTCGCGCTGCTCGTCCTGATGGTCGCCGGCTGCCCGCAGCAGGCGCCGGTCCAGACGCTGGGGGCCGAGCCCGAGCCGGCCGTGCCCACCGGCGACCGCACCGAGGTCCGCTTCCTCGCCATGGAGTACGACACCAACACCCGCCCGTTCATGCAGAAGGTGGAGCAGCAGTTCGAGCAGGCCCACCCGGACATCGACGTGAACATCGAGGTCATCGACTGGAACGCAGGCTTCCAGAAGCTCTCGACGCTCATCGCCGCCGACAACGCGCCCGACCTGGCGAACATCGCCACCATCTGGCTGCCCGAGCTGGCCGACCTGGACGTGGTGCAGCCGCTGGACGACCTCGTCAGCGACGAGATGCGCGCACGCTTCATCCCCATGACGCTCGAGGGCGCCCAGTACCAGGGCCACCTCTACGGCCTGCCCATCGCGGTGTCGGCGCGCGCCCTCTACTGCAACGCCGACCTGCTCGCCGGCGCCGGGAAGGAGCCGCCCAAGACGTGGGACGAGCTGGTCGAGGTGGCGCAGGCCTGCGACAGCCCCGACGAGGGCATCTACGGCTTCGGCATGCAGGGCGCCAAGGTGGAGACGGACGTGTACTGGTACTACTTCCTGTGGGCCAACGGCGGCCGCATCCTCAGCGACGACGGCACGCGGGCCGCGTTCAACTCCCCGGCGGGCGTCGAGGCGCTGCAGTTCTGCGTGGACCTGATCCACAGCTACCAGATCACCGAGCCGGACCCGACCGCCTACGACCGCGAGGGCCTGCAGGAGCTGTTCAAGAGCGGCCGGCTGGCGATGACGATCACCGGCCCGTGGTTCTGGGGCATGCTCGAGGACGACGTGCCCGACCTGAATTACGAGCTGGCGCCCATCCCGGCGCACACCGACCAGGTGACCATGGCGGTCACCGATAACCTGATCATGTTCCAGAACTCCGAAGCGAAGGACGCGGCGTGGCAGTTCATCGAGTTCTTCTACGACCGCGAGCTGCGGCTCGAGTGGGCGGAGACCTTCGGGATGCTGCCCGAGCTTAAGGAGGTCGCCGAGAGCGACTACATCACCGGCAGCGAGCAGTGGAGCCTGTTCATGAGCCTGTTGCCGACCGGGCGCTTCGTGCCGCTGCACCCGCGCTGGGCCACCATCGCTGAGGAGATCAAGCTGGGCGTGCAGGAGGCGCAACTGCAGACCAGCACGCCGCAGGAGGCCCTCGACGGGGCCGCCGAGCGGGTGAGCCGGATCCTGGTTGAGGCGGGCGGGGAGGCCGAGTGACCGGCCTGACGGCGGGGGCCTCCTCCCCCGGGAGGGGGCTTGCGCCACGCAGCGGATGCCGCCAACGCAGCGGAGGTCAGTAACGCAACGCCCGCCCCCTCTCCTGCCCTTGCGCCGAAGGCGCAACAAGGAGAGGGGGAGGAGGCCCCGCAGGAGCCGGAGGGGGTGAGGAGGTCGTTCGGCCGTGCAATCGGGTCGTCTAGCGACAACCCAAGGACGCACCCCGTGCGGGGACGCTCGGACGACGCCGTGTGCCGCACGGAGGGGCCGCTCGGAGGGGCGATCCCGCAGGGATCGCACCGAGGAGTGCGAGGGGTGGATCCCGCTCCCGCCCATGGGCGGGACGGGAGACGCGCCTCGCAGCTTCCATGCCGGCCCAGCCGTTGGTCGTCAGCGCTGCTCAAGGCCCAACGGCGGGCCGGGATGGAACCTGACGCCTGCGCAATACGGCTGCGCAGGCGTCACTTCTCGCGCCTGTGGCGCTCGAAGCGGCCCCTCCGTACGGCACCGGCACCGGTGTCCCCGCGCACGCTCGGCAGATCGCGAACGTCCCGGAATGTGCGTAATGCATAGGGACCAGGGAGAGCGGGGAGGGAGTTCGCACCAGCGAACTCCGAGAGACCGCCCGCGGTCTCCGGGTGAGGAAGTCGTTCGCGGTCTCGCGGGTGTGAGCGCCCGATGAAGCAGCGCCGCGACGCGCTGGTCGCGCTGGCCTTCCTGGCGCCCGCGGCTCTGCTGCTCACCGGCGTGGTGTTCTACCCGATCCTGCAGACCTTCTACGCCTCGGTGTGCGAGGTCGATCGCAAGGGCAACCCCGGCGCCTTCGGGACGCTGAAGAACTTCCACGACCTGGCCGCCAGCGACGTCTTCACCCGCGAGATCGTGCCGCAGACGCTGGTGTGGACGGCGGTGGTCGTGGTGGGCACCATGCTCATCTCGATGTTCGTGGCGCTCGCGCTCAACGAGCGCCTGCCGGGGCGGCGGCTGCTGCGCGCCATCGTGCTGCTGCCGTGGGCGACCTCGCTGGTGATCACCGCCGCCATCTACACCTGGATGCTGCACCCCACCCAGGGTCCGGTCAACGGCCTGCTGCGCGCGTGGCACATCACGGACACGCCGCCCGCGTGGCTGGCGCGGCCCGAGCTGGCCTTCGCCTCGGTGATCGCGGTGGGCATCTGGGTCTCGATCCCCTTCACCTCCACGGTACTGCTGGCGGGCCTGCAGGCCATCCCCGACGACCTCTACGAGGCCGCGCTCATCGACGGCGCCTCGGCCTGGCAGCGCTTCCGCGCCATCACGCTGCCGCTGCTGCGCCCGGTGCTGCTGGTGGCGGTGGTGCTCAACGTCATCTACGTGTTCAACTCCTTCCCCATCATCTGGGTGATGACCGAGGGCGGGCCGGCGAATCAGACGCACATCATCGTCACCTGGATGTACAAGATCGCCATCCGCGAGCGCGAGTTCGGCCAGGGCTACGCCATGGCGGTGATCACCTTCGCCTTCCTGCTGGTCTTCGCGGTGGTCTACTCGTGGCTGTTCGGGCGCGAGGAGGTGGATCGCCTGTGATCTCCTCTCGCGGTCAGCGCACCTTCTTCTTCGTCGGCCTGCTGCCGCTGATCGTCATCATCCTGCTGCCCTACGCCATGATGCTCTCGGGCGCGCTCAAGTCGCCGGCGGAGATCGTCGCGCCCGAGTTCCGCTTCATCCCCGAGAGCCCGCAGCCGGGCAACTTCGTCGAGGTCTTCCGCGCGATGCCGCTGGGCCGGTTCTTCCTGAACTCCACCATCATCGCGGTCGGCACGATGCTGGTGGTGCTCGCCTGCGCGATCCCCGCGGCCTACGCGCTGGGCCGCCTGCGCTTCCCGGGCCGCCGCGCCATCCTGTTCGCCATCCTGACCACGCAGATGTTCTCGCCCATCGTGCTCATCATCGCCCTGTTCTCGCAGTTCACCGGCTACGGCCTGCTCGAGGGCTGGCGCTGCTACCTCGCGCTGATCATCGCCAATTCCGCGTGGGCGCTTGCCTTCGGCACCTGGCTGCTCACCGGCTACTTCGCGACGGTGCCGCGCGAGGTGGAGGAGGCGGCGCTGATCGACGGCTGCTCGCGCTGGCAGGCGCTCACGCGCGTGCTGCTGCCCATCTGCCGCCCGGGCGTGGTCACCACCATGATCTTCGCCTTCATCACCGCCTGGAACGAGTTCGTGTTCGCGCTGACCTTCGTCCCCGGCGACCAGTTCCGCCCGCTGACGGTGGCGATCCCGAGCTTCATCGGCCAGTACGGGGCGCAGTGGCAGTTGCTCATGGCCGCCGCGCTGCTGGCCACCATCCCGGTGGTGGTGATGTTCCTGCTGGTCGAGCGGCACCTGGTGCGCGGCCTGTCGGCGGGGGCGATCAAGTAGCCGCGATGCGCGGGTCGAGAGATGCCATGCTGGAGGGTGTACCATGCGCGTGATCCCGAGAGCGATCCTCGCCGCGGTCCTCACCGCCGCCCTGTGCCACGCCGACGGCCCACCCGCCGAGCCCTACGTGCCCGACGAGCACACGCTCTTCCTGCATCACTTCGACGGCGGCGTCGCCGCCGACTTCGCCCGCGGCTCCGCCGAGCCGACCAACGCGCCGGGGCAGCGCCAGTTCGTCGATGGCGTCTTCGGGCAGGCGCTGGTGTTCACCCGAACCGAGCGCCAGCTCGCCTTCGCCACCGCCGGCAACTATGACCCCGCGCAGGGCACCATCGAGTTCTTCGTGCGCGAGCCCGACCTGGGCGTCGGCGGCTTCGCCTCCAACCGCGGCTACTGGCAGACCCAGGGCGGCGAGCCGCTGGAGCAGGTGCGGCTGGTCATCGGCCGTGGCAACTTCAACACCGCCCGCACCGGCACGCGCGAGGGTGACCTCTTCGCCGACTTCATGGACGGCCAGCTCGGCCTCAAGACCCCGGCGGGCGACTGGTCCGGCGCGCAGTGGCACCACATCGCGGTGCTGTGGGGTGAGGGCGCGGCGCGCCTGCTGGTCGATGGCGTGTGCGTGGCGCAGGGGAGCTTCCCGGGCCTCGCGGCGGGGGCGCCCGTGTTCGAGGTCGGCACCAACGCGTTCCTGTTCATGGACGAGCTGCGCATCTCCGACGTCCCGAGGGAGGAGTTGCAGGTGGCCGACACCACGACCGGCCCCACGGAGTTCAAGCCGCTAAGCGAGCAGCCGCAGGCCCCGCCGCCCGAGCCGCCGGCGCTGCAGGCGCCCACGCCGCGCCCGCCGGTGGTGCCCATCGAGCCGGATGTGCCCAACCTGTTCGTCGATGACTGGCTGATCGACTCGCAGAGCAAGCTCGTCCGGCGCCTGGGGCAGGTGACCAAGTACCCCGAGAACCCAGTCATCAGCCCTGAGGGGGCGTGGGAGCAGACGGCGGCCTTCCCGTTCTCGGGCGGTGCGTATCGCCTCGGCCCCGAGGACTGGGTGCTGTTCTACAACACCTACGTGCGCTGGGCGCGCGGCGCGGGCGGCACCAACGTATGCATCGCGCGCTCGAACGACGGCGTGCACTGGCGCAAGCCCGCGCTGGAGCTGTTCGCGCCCTTCGACGCCACGCCCAACAACGTGGTGCTGTCGCGGCCGATGGACAACGCCACGGTCATCCACGATCCGGCCGACCCCGACCCGGCGCGGCGCTGGAAGATGGCGGTCTACTGCACCGACGATCAGGGCACCGGCGTCTACGGCTACGTCTCTCCCGACGGCGAGCACTGGACGCGCCTGCCCGACATCCTCGTCAAGAACGCCGGCGATCGTACCAGCCTGTGGCACGACACCCGGCGCGGCAGGTACGTGCTGTTCACGCGCTACAGCCCGATCTTCCCGGGCCGCCACATCTTCCAGTCCGAGAGCGACGACTTCGTCACCTGGACGCAGCCGCGCCTGGTGCTGCACTGGTCGAGCATGGACCGGGCCCACGGCATCCAGCACTACGGCGCCGACGGCTTCGTCTACGGCGACTGCTACGTGGGCTTCCTCGAGATCTTCCACGTGCCCTACCGGCGGCTCGACACGCAGCTCATCTGCAGCCGCGACGGCCAGGCCTGGCAGCGCGTCTGCGAGGGCGAGGCCTTCCTGCCAGACGGCCCTGAGGGCGCCTTCGATCACTTCTGGGCCTTCCCGGCCGGGAGCCCGCCCATCCAGGTGGGCGATGAGCTGTGGTTCTACTACGCCGGGCGCGGCCACCCGCACGCGGGCCCTGCGCCGCCCGTGTGGCTCGGCGGCGACGAGGGCGAGGGCCCGCGCAACTCCTACTGGGCGGCGACCGGCCTCGCGACGATGCGCCTCGACGGCTTCGCGGCCATGGACGCGAGCGGCGAGACGGCGACGCTGATCACCGTGCCGCTGCGCTTCGAGGAGGGCGCGCGCCTGCTCATCAACGCCGACGCGGACAACTATCCGCCGGAGAGTTCATGGCTGCGGGTGGGCGTGCTGGACCGCAACATGCTGCCCGTCGAGTGCTTCGGCGCCTACGGCTTCGACACCATGCGCGTGGACGCGACGCGGCACGTGGCATCATGGGGCGGGCGCAGCGACATCTCGGCGCTGGCCGGACGCGAGGTGCGGCTGCAGTTCCACCTGCAGAACACGCGACTGTATGCGTTCGTCGTGGCCGGGGAGTAGAACGGCCTCCTCACCCCCCTGAGCCCGCTGCGCGGTCTCTTTCCCCCCTCTCCCTGGCGCATCCCGCCGTCGGGCGGGACGCGCAAGCGGGAGAGGGGGGCAACGTCCCACTCATCTCGCGCTCGAGGCCTCGACCGGAGCCGCCCGCAAGGCAACGGCGCCGTGCCCAGTCGTAGAGGGGGGGCCGCCGCGAGGAGCCATCCCGCCCGCGGGCGGCATCAATACGTCCCCCTCTCCCGCTTGCGCGGCGCAGCCGCGCCAGGGCTATGCATTACACACATCTCGCGGTGGAACTGATCTGTCCCGAGCGTTTCCGCGGACGCCAAGGTCGTTGCCGTAGGCCGTGCGGAGGGGCTAGGATGAAACGGTCCGCCGGTTGGGGAATGGTCGGTTGCCCACCACCATCCCAACGAAAGGCGGACCGAAAGATGACACTGATCGCCATGGACGTACACCAGAACAGTTCGACCATC
>Ga0272441_10016701_pt1 | contig 10117 bp, 8 predicted proteins | sample SSMProp6N_FD_193582 | JGI IMG/M metagenome (GOLD analysis project Ga0272441, IMG submission 193582) | Marine sediment archaeal communities from Little Sippewissett salt marsh, Falmouth, MA, United States - SSM-Prop-6N | ecosystem: Environmental > Aquatic > Marine > Wetlands > Sediment ... | reverse complement strand
GCCAAAGAACTTGTGGATTTGCTTGAAGAGCTGCCCGCCGGCCGTGTCGTTCTCGTCGTAGACTGCAACTCTGGCTCCCGCCTCAGCGGCCGCTATGGCGGCCGACAGCCCTGCCGGGCCGGCCCCGATGACGGCGATGTCCGGGCCGCCCCACGGGCCTTGGTCTTCCCCCAACGTTTCAGGCATCATCCCGATCGACCCGGCCGGCCCTGCCGCTCAACCCGCATGCCCTCGCGCACCGGCGTGACACAGGTGCGCACATTGGGCTGCCCGTCAACCGTCATCACGCAGTCGGTGCACCGGCCCAGGGCGCAGAATACGCCCCTGGGCTCGGCGCGCTTCTCGGTCCATCTCAGTACACGTATCCCGCTGGCCCACAGGGCCGCGGCGATGGGCTCCCCTTCTTCGGCCTCAAGGGGCTGCCCATCGAGGTAGATGGTCACGGTGCGGCCCTGCTGCCTGGGGCCGAGGATCGGGTGTTCATCAATGCGGAGCAAGGCCGGACCCTCCGAGCGTGTGGACGATGGTCTGCCACCGCAGGGGTCGGGCACGTCCACGGCGGCAACCGGTCGGGAAGGCATTGTACACAACTGCCGGCCCCAGCGGAAGCTTGAGACCTCGGGACAACACCCACCAGCCCGCGGTGGCGGCACCCGTGCAAGTCTGCAGGAGCCGTTCCCTGGCGCCCTTTCCGTGCAGGCCCATCGGCGGGCAACGGCGAAGTGCACCGCCGAGGTGCGATGCGATGAAGGCGCCGGTATGGACAATGGCCGTCCTCGCCGTCTGCGTCGTATGTCTGGCGGGTTGCCATGACGACGAGCGCACGATGGACGGGCGCATCAGGGTGACCTACTGGGAGAAGTGGACGGGGTTCGAAGGAGACGCCGTCCGCGAGACTGTCAATGCCTTTAACGCCTCGCAAGACAGCATCTTCGTGGACCTGCTGACAGTCAGTCAGATCGATCAGAAAACGCTCATGGCGACGGCAGGCAACATCCCGCCCGACATTGCCGGCCTGTGGTCGGGTAACGTGGTCTCGTACGCCCAGAAACGCGCGGCGCTGCCCCTGGACGACTACTGCGCCGCGCATGGCATCAGCAGGGACCAGTTCATCCCGGCTTTCTGGGACATGTGCACGTATCAGGGCAAGCTGTACGCCATCCCCACGACTCCCGCCTCGACCGCGCTACACTGGAACAAAGAGCTGTTCCGCAAGGCCGGCCTGGATCCCGACAGGCCTCCGCGCACCATCGAGGAGCTTGACCAGATGGCGGACAAGCTCACCATACGCGACGACGACAACATCGTCCAGATGGGCTTTCTGCCCGCGGAGCCAGGATGGTGGAACTGGTCGTGGGGGTGCTTCTTCGGCGGCGCTCCCTGGGACGGGGAGGCCAGCATCACTTGTGCCTCGCCACAGTACATCCGCGGCTTCGAGTGGGTCCAACGCTACGCCAAGGAGTACGGGACTGAGGCGCTGCAGACCTTCCAGAGTGGTTTCGGGAGCTTCTCATCGCCCCAGAATGCCTTCATGGCGGGCAAGGTGGCCATGGAGCTTCAGGGGGTGTGGATGCATAACTTCATCCACAAGTACGCGCCGCAACTAGACTGGGGGGCCGCCCCTTTCCCCTACCCCGCCGACAGGCCCGACCTGGCCGGCACGACCATCGCCGAGGAGGATGTCATCATCATCCCTCGCGGTGCCGCGCACCCCCCCGAGGCCTTCGAGTTTCTGGCCTTCATGGCCACACATCAGGGTTCTGAGTTGCTGAACCTCGGACAGCGGAAGTTCACGCCCCTGCTGGACGTAACCCCTGCGTTCCTCACCGAGCATCCGAACCCCTACATCGAGGTCTTCATCGACCTGGCGAGGGGCCCAAACGCCGTCCGCACTACGGCCCTCGGCGTGTGGAACGAGTACTCCGACGAGCTAAGCAATGCTTTCGACGAGATGTGGCTATGCCGCAAGACCCCCGAGGAGGCCCTTACCAACGTGCAAACGCGGATGCAGAGCCGGCTGGACTGGGAGCTTAAGCGCCGGGCGCAGATGGACTAGCACACCCTTAGGAAAGCATACGGGGGCCGCTCATCCGCCCCCGGGGCGTGCAGTTCCCCCCTCCTCCCGAGCAGCCGTACTGCGAGGGAGAGGGGAAGAGCAACGAGCGAAGCGCGTTGCGACCGGTGAGCCCGCCGTCCGCGCAAAGCGCGGTCGCCGCGAAGCGGCGGCTGGTACTGATTTGCGGAAGAGCGCATTAGAACCCCGCACACAGCGGCGGTGTTCTACGGCCACCTACGGGGGGTGCACAGCCGAGGACGCTGTCTCCGGGCCCAGGCCCCACGAGAAACGGAGTCTGGGGCCGGTGGCCGGTGGCCCCAGCCGGGTGCAGGGGCGGAGTATGTGTTTAGCGTAGATGCGGCGGCACGCCTCGCCGCGCGTCTAACACAACGATGCGCGTGAAGGTAACGGGTGCCACTGGTCCCAACCCAGGAGACTGAGCGGCGGGCTCAGTCTCGGGGAGGACCAGTGCGCCGTTTGTCCCTTGGCCCGGCAGTGGACGTGTGACACGAAAGCCCACGACCACTGGTCCTCTGCCCTCCCGCCTGTGCGGGATGGCATTGGGACCGGTGCCACCCATCTGGTCGGTGTCCTGCCAAGGTGCTGCACCCAAACACAGCCCACCCAACTGGCCCTGTACGGTGCCGCAGACGCTAAACACATACGGGCGCAGCCCCTGCGCAGTTATGTCGCCGATTGCTGCAGTTAAGTACCAGGCATTGGTCAGGCCGTGGCGCCCTGCCCTGTTGCTTGGGGCCCCAGGACCTGCTCGCGCGTCTCATCAATCGCCGTGCGCAGGAGACCCAGTTCGCTATCGATCTCCTCGACGGCCGCCCTATCGATTCCAGTCTCAGAGAGCTGGACGCGCAGTCGCGGCAGCTTCAGCCGCAGATTGTCCACCGTGGTCTCAACCTTGGTTAGGCGGAGCAGGTAGCCGGCCTCGCTCTCGGCGTTGGTCCGCAGGTACTCGAGGGTCTGCCGCTTGCCCGCAATCTCGCTCTCGTACTGCTTGAGAGCTTCCGGTGACAGATCCGCCAGCATCTCCTGCTCGAGCCTGTTGATCTCGGCTTCGACGTGCTTGTCATCGTGGCCGAGCTTGGCCTCGCGGAAGGTGATCACATGCCGGGCAAGCTCGTCGGCGCCGCGCTCAAGCTCCGCCAGCCGGTCGCGAAGCTCCTCGAACAGGGGCTCGTCGGCGCCGATATCCCCCAGGGCCGCCTTGCACTTGCGCCCAATTCGTCGGCGCATGGTGGAGACATCCTGATAGGGACGCTGGGCGGCCTTCCGTGAAGCATCCACCAGGGCTCCCACGACCAGGGCGGCCAGCAGCACGGGCACTCCGATCATCAACGCCAGCATGAGCGGCGACATCGTGGGCGGTGAGAACAGCAGCTCGGCGCGCAATGTGCCCGAAAGCGAGCGCTTGATCTCGGAGGGCGTGCGGATGAACTCATCGACCAGCTTGTCCACGTCCAGACGAAGTGTCACTGCCTCGCCGGCGAATTCCTCGGCGGCGATGGGCCCAAGTATGTACGTGTGGGCGCCGTCGGCCGATTCGCTGATGGAGAGCTCCTTGGGCCGCACAATCAGCAGTTCATGGGGCTGGTCGAACCGGCCGGCAGCGTCGGCGCGGTACCCGGCGTCATACTCGCGTCCGTCAATGTCGCAACCCACGACCCCCGTCACGACGACGGAGTATTCGCCCTTGTCTCCCATCTGTGGCAGCGATACGGCCGTCCCGTCCAGGGGCACTTCCACGTGTGAGATGGTCCGCGGCGCTGCCGACGCCGTCACCATGGTGGCCCATAGTGCTATCGTGAGAACCGTGCCGCCGGCTAGATGACGCATTGTTGTCGACCTCGGTGGGTAACAGGATCCTGCGGCTTACTCGCGCGATGGTATGGCGATAGACCATCCGGTCAACGCTTCTCAGCGGGTGAGCTCATAGCCTGAATACGTGAGGGATTTGGCAAGGTAGTTGCCCAAGTCGGTTCCCGTCACGCTGCCGCCGGCGCTGACGATCACGTATTTGTATCGGTCCAGCAGTTCCCCATCACGGTCCAGATCCTCGTCGCGCCATTCCCTGGCCGCGACGCCCAGGACGACCATGTGCTCGTCAATGGCCTTGGCCGCGTCTGGGACCCGGCCCTGCTTGATATGCTCGGCGGCGGTTAGAAGCGCCTCGCCGGTCTTGAAGCCCAGCACGTTCTTCTTTACAGGCCGGCTCACCGAAGCCACAACCGCGCCCTTGTCCGTGGTGTAGCGGACCGTCGCCGTATCGCTGGCCGTACGGTTCTTGCGGAACACAAGGTCCTTGTATTTCACCTCAACCTTGGCGATCTGCCTGGTCTGTTTGCCCCGGGGCACCCTCACACGGAGCATCACCACATGGCTGTCTCCCGCGTAGAAGTGCGGAATCAGCATCTTGATCCCAGGCTCGTCCTCTTTCTGCCGGTCCCGCTTGATGCCCAAGTCATCGTAGACCTTGTCGTCAATGCGCTGCTCGGTCCGCTTGGTCTGTGCCGCTTCTTGCTGGCTCAGCGCCGAGGAGCCCAGTACGCGCAGCAGCTCGACGCTCTCCGGCAGCTCGATGCGCAGCTTGACGGCCTTCGCGACGACTCTGGTGAGTTGCCCGAGCTCCTTCTGGAAGATTTCCTGAGTCTGCGCGGCGTCCCTGATGAAGTGGTACCCGCCCCGGCCCTGCTGGGCGATGCCCATCATCAACTCTTCGTCGAAGTCGATGCCCATCCCCACTGAGGTGGTCTGGATGTCGGCGTCCGCCATCTTCGAGACCAGCTCGCGGAAGGCATACGGGTCCTCAACGCCGGCGGTGACCATCCCGTCGGACAACAGGATGACCTGGTTGATACCATCCTTGGTGAAGTGCCGTTTGACCTCACCGTAAGCCATCTGCAGGCCTTCGTGGATGTTGGTGGCGCCTCCGGGCAGCAAGGACTGCACCTGACGCGACGCCGCGGCCTTGCGGGTGAGTTTCTGCGAGGGCAAGAGCACCTGCGCGTCGTCATCGTACGCCACGATGCCCAGATAGTCGGTGGCCGCCAGCCCGTTGATGACGTCCGTCGCGGCCTTCTTAGCGAAGTTGATCTTGCCCTCATCCTCCATCGACCCGCTGCGGTCGATGACGAGACACAGGTTGATGGCCGGGCGCTTCGGGGCCTCCCGCTTGATGGCGTGCAGGCCCACCTGCACGTGCACCTCGCCCCCGGCTTTGTCGATCTTGCTTTGCTCGAGGTCCACCTGAACGTTGAGTGCTTTGTCGGTGGGGATGGTGAGGCCCTTGGAGTACTCGCGGGTGAAGGCGGCCAGCTTCACCGTCTTGCCGTCAATCACTACTCCGTCATTGACGAGCTTCTCGATGCGGTCTCGCTCGCCGGAGCCCCCCACATAGGTGCTTGAGTAGTAGGCATCCTTGTTGATGGGCCTTGACTTCGGTGCCAAGGGCGTAGCGCCCCCAGCGCTCCTGGTGTATCCAACCGGCCCCCTGTGGGTCGGAGCGCCCGCCACAGCCATCTGTCCCTCGACTTCCGCCTCCGCGGCGAGCTCTTCGCCTGCCATGTCGTCCGAGGGGGGCGGGCCTCCCATCCCGGCCTTCCCAGGAACCTCTGCCGGTGCTCCCATGGCCCCTGGCGCGTCCGCAACCCGCGCCTTCTCAGTGGCAAACTTGGCACACGACAGCAGCGGCATGCAGACCATCCATACGGCGACGGCAACCAGCAGGCTAAGCAGGACGCGTACGCTGGGGCTGATGACGGGCCGCATCACAATCACCTCGGATGGAGATGGGCCCGCCCCTGCAGCGGACCCTATGGCAGACTGCGTCGTGTCTGATTACATAGACACCTGCAGGCCCGTCGCGGGTTCCCACTCTCTGTAGGCCGCCGGCCGCTACTCCTGCCACCTCTCGTGCATCACGATAGTGTCCAGATCTAGGCGATTCTTGGGGCGCGGGCTGTCCGCCGGGTAACCCAGCGGCATCAACTCCACCACACGCACATCGTCAGTCTGCGGGATGTCCAGGGCCTCCTTGGCCGCTTGCTCGTCGAAGGCGCCGACCCAGCAAGTGCCAAGATCCTCCTCAACGGCCATGAGGGCAATATGCTCCAGGGCAATGGCCACGTCGATGGGGTAGCACAGTTGCCCGCAGCGCATGGCGTGACTGTCGGTCTTGGCGCAGGCGGCAATGACCACGGGCGCCTGCCCCACAAAGGCCTGTCCGCCGGCCGCCTCCATGAGCTGCTGCCTCGTGTCCGCGTCCTTAACGATGACAAAGCGCCATTCCTGCCGATTGCTCGCCGAGGGGGCCAGCCGCGCCCCCTCCATGATTCTGTCCAGCTTGTCTTGCTCGATATCTCGCGTTTCGTAGCTCCGTACACTGTACCGTGCCTTGATGGCCTCGAACACGTTCACAATACCGCCTCCTCAGTGGTTTTCTTTATAGTTCGATGGGTTTGTGGTATACCCTTCCAGCAAGGGAGCATACCACCCTTCAAGACACCGCTTGGTGTCACGGCTCCTTGAGCACTTGGGGCCGCGGACGCCTAACTATGGACCAATCGAGCCTCATCTTGCCGGGCCTGTCCGGGGGTTACCTATGTCTGAGGGTTGGCGAACGCTGCTGGGAACTTCTCGCGCCTGCGCGTGCGGCCACACGCATACCGTGCCGACGCGCGAGGTCATCATCGCCCCCGGAGCCATCGAGGCCCTGGGCGAGGTCATCGCCGTGCACACCTGTGGCCCTCGGGGCGCCATCGTGGCTGATGATACGACGTGGCAGGTTGCGGGCGGCCAAGCTCTGAAGGCTATGGGGCCCAGCGCCCTCGCGCCGGTGGTGCTTTCCGCCCCCGATGGGCGCCAACAACTCAAAGCCGACGAGCACGCCCTCGCACAACTCCAGGGGAAGCTCCCTGACGGTGTTGATTTCCTCGTCGCGGTGGGCAGTGGTGTCATCAACGACCTGACCAAGCTCCTGGCCAGTAGCCTTGGTGTCCCCTCGATCTGCGTGGCCACCGCCCCCTCGATGAACGGCTATCCATCGGCGATCTCCGCAATCTTCCGGGGTGGCCTCAAGCTCACCGAGCCGTGTACGCCGCCCATCGCCATCGTGTGCGATACCGACGTATTGGCCGCCGCGCCTGTTGAGATGGTGCAGGCAGGCCTGGGCGACCTGTTGTCCAAGAGCACGAGCTCGACTGACTGGCTGATGGCCCATCTCGTCACGGGGGAGCAATTCTGCGAAGTACCGGTACGCCTCGTTGAGCGGGCCGAGGCCATGTGCCGGGAGCAAGCCGTGCAGATCGGCCGCAGAGAGCCGGCCGCCATCGAGACCCTCACCTGCGCGCTGATCCAGTCGGGGATTTCCATGGCCATGGCGGGCTCCTCGAGCCCGGCCTCGGGCGGTGAGCACCTCATCTCCCACTACTGGGATATGACCGCCGTCGCAAACGGCAGGCGCGAGAACCTACATGGTAGGCAGGTTGCGGTGGCCACGCTCATCACCAGCGCGTTATACGAAGCTCTTATCGAGCGTACGACCAAGGGAGTGGACCTGGCTGAGGCAGTATCCGCCCGTGAGCCGGTCGAGCGCTTGCGGGCGCGGAGTCTGGATCACTTCGTGCCCCTCCTGGGTAATGAGGCCGGTCAGGGCATTGCCAACCAACTCGCCCAGAAGACCATGACGCGCGACAGGGCCCAGGAAGCCCTCCGGAGGCTACCTGAGGCGCCCGGCGAGTTCTGGGCACAGGCCGGACGCTACCTGCGCCCCGCCCGCGAGCTCAAACAGCTCTACCGCGACGCCGGGGTGCCAACTAGGGCCTCAGACCTGGGCATACCCTACCAACAGGTGAGGGATGCCGTGAGTTACGCGCGGCACATCCGCTCACGCTACACGGTGCTGGATCTGGCGGCCGACCTTGGGCTCCTGGAGCAGACGGCCGAGGAGGTCATCGCCCGGGCAGGCGTGTAGTCCCGCCGCCCGGGCGAAAGGCATAGCACCGGCCACTATCCGGCTTTGTCGAGGATCTTCTGCATCTCCCGGGCCATATCCTGCGGCCCGCGGTACCCCGGCGGAATCGTGACATCCGTACCATCGGGCAGGATGAACGCGATCATCGGGATGGACGACACTCTGAACCGTTGGGCTGTCGCTTGGTCCCTGTCCACGTCGACCTTGATGCAGACGAACTTGCGTGAAAGCGCCACGACTTCGCTGTCCGGCCATGTATTGGTGTCGAGCATCTTGCATGGGCCACACCAGTCGGCGTACAGATCCATCATGACCGGCTTGCCCTCTGCCTGAGCCTTCTTCACACCCTCGCTGAAGCTGTGAATCCACTCGATGCCCTCCCCAGCGGGCGCAGCATCGCTCTCGGGGTTCGCGGTGGTGGGCGTAGCATCACTCTCGGGGTCCGCGGTGGTGGGCGTAGCATCGCTGTCGACGGCCGGGGTGATGGGCGCATCGGCCTCTGCCAGCGGGGCCGGTGGCGCGGGGGTCACCGGCTCCTGCTTCGCGCACCCCACCGCCAACACACCCAACACAGCTACTGAGAGCAAAGCTGCCAACATCCTGATACCACTGGGCATTTGCATGTCTCCCTTCGGCGCTATGGCGCCTGTTAGGCGCAACCGCAGGCGGCGCGGAACATGTGATAATCAATATACTCTTATTCTATCGCCCCGTCACGCGTTTTGGTTCCCGAACACGGGAGGTCCTGAATCGTCGACGGCGCATAGGTCTGCACAGCAGACCACATGAACGCGCGCGGAGGGTGGACCATGCCCGACTTCAGACAGGCGACACTTGGCGATCTTCAGGATATAAGCCGGGTGTGGAATGCAGCCGCGGGCGAGGCGTTCCCCCTCAGCCCGGGGATCATCCTTGCCAGGACGGAGGGGGATCCGGACTTCTCCTGGGAGTACTCGCGAGTGGCCCAACGTGACGGCAGCATCATTGGCTTCTGCCTGGCGACCAGGAGCGCGTCGGGAGCGCCCCGCCCGCAGGGGTGGCAGGACAAAGGCTGGGTGAAGTTGATGGCCGTCGATCCGGGTTGGCAGCGACAGGGCATCGGCGGACAACTTCTGAGGCAAGCGGAGGAGGCGCTGTGCGCCGGCGGAGGGATTGCCTGCATTGCCGCCGGCACAGACCCCTTCCACCTATTCCCGGGTCCGCCGGATGACCTGCCGGGATCACAACCCTTCTTTGCCAAGCACGGCTACGAGGTCGGCGCCAACGGCCCGTGGGACATGATGCGAGACATCGGCGACTACCGCGTCCCGGACCGGGTCGAAGCGCTTCTGGGGGGCCTGGCGCCGGACATCCGGATCATCAATGCCACCCGGGAGCACACCCAGGGGATCTGCGAGTTCCTTGCCAGAGAGTTCCCCGGGGGCTGGTACTACTACTCCCGGCTATACCTGGGGGCCGACTGCGACCCCAAGGAGTTCGTCATCCTGCTGGACGGAGAATCGGTCGAGGGTTTCTGCCATACGTCGCACTACCGGTGCCGCCATGTTCAGCCCAATACCTTGTGGCGCCTTGCGTTGGGCGAGCGCTACGGTGGGCTGGGGCCGATAGGCGTATCGGCCCACCTCCGCGGTCGGGGTCTGGGCCTGGCCTTATTGTGCAAGTCCGTCGAGTACCTACAGGGCCTGGGAGTGCGCAACATGTGCATCGACTGGACCGGACTGGTGGACTTCTACGGCAAGATCGGCTTCAAGCCGTGGAAGCACTACAGGCACGCGGTGAAGACGATGCCATAGCGCTGTGCGAAACGGCCCTTGCGCCCACACGAGACCCGCACCCGCGAGCCATGCCGCTCCGCCTGGCCGGGCCGTGCCGTCGGCCGTCAAGCCGTTGCTCCCGCTTCCCTGCGGGGCCGTGCTTTCCGCCGTGAAGCCGTCCCTCCCATTCCCCTGCCGGGCCGTGCTTTCCGCCGTGAAGCCGTCCCTCCCATTTCCCTGCCGGGCCGTGCCGTCGGCCGTCAAGCCGTTGCTCCCGCTTCCCTGCGGGGCCGTGCTATCCGCCGTGAAGCCGTCCCTCCCATT
>Ga0272441_10016700_pt1 | contig 10117 bp, 6 predicted proteins | sample SSMProp6N_FD_193582 | JGI IMG/M metagenome (GOLD analysis project Ga0272441, IMG submission 193582) | Marine sediment archaeal communities from Little Sippewissett salt marsh, Falmouth, MA, United States - SSM-Prop-6N | ecosystem: Environmental > Aquatic > Marine > Wetlands > Sediment ... | reverse complement strand
GCAATCATGAAGTATGGCGTGGGGGTCAAGTGTGCCACTATTACGCCGAATGCCGCTCGAGTCGATGAGTATGGCCTGAAAAAACAGTGGGCCAGTCCCAACGGAACCATCAGGGGAATCCTTGACGGCACCGTCTTCAGGGCACCCATCCTGGTCAATAATGTTCATCCCTTCGTGAGAACCTGGACGAAGCCGATACACATCGGGAGACATGCCTATGGCGACGTCTATATGAATCGGGAGATCAAGGTGCCCGGTCCGGGAACAGGGGAACTTGTCTTCACCCCTCGTGGCGGGGGTGAGCCGATCAGAAAGGTGATTCAGGAATTTGAGAGCTCAGGGGTGCTGCAGGGAATCCATAACACCGTTCCCTCTATCAGGAGCTTTGCCGCTGCCTGTTTTACCTACGCTATGGATCAGACAATTGATCTCTGGTTCAGCACCAAGGATACCATCTCGAAGATCTACGATGCTGAATTTCGCAGGATCTTTGAGGAGGAGTATGAGGCGAACTGGAAGGAAAAGTTCGAGGAAGCGGGAATCGAATACTTCTTTACCCTGATCGACGATGCCGTGGCGAGGATCATGAAGTCAGAAGGAGGGATGCTCTGGGCCTGCAAGAACTACGACGGCGATGTCATGTCAGACATGCTCGCCTCGGCCAACGGAAGCCTTGCCATGATGACCTCCGTTCTGGTCTCGCCCCACGGCTATTTCGAGTATGAGGCGGCCCATGGCACCGTGCAGAAGCACTACTACAAGCACCTCGAGGGTGAGACGACGTCAACAAACTCGATGGCACTTATCTTCGCCTGGACGGGATGCTTGAAGAAGAGGGCCGAGCTCGATGAAACGCCCGAGGTGGGTGAGTTCGCAAAGAAAATAGAAGAGGCTTCTATCGAAACGGTGGAAAGCGGGGCAATGCCCGGTGATCTCATGAGGGTTGCCGATCCCGATCCGAAAAACCGACAGGTCTCGACGGAAGAGTTTATTGATTGTATTCGGGAGAAGCTCGAGGAGAAATTATAGGGGATGGCTTTGCAAAAGGTCCGATTTCTGCGTTGCGCTGTATCCTTCGATACTGCAGCGTGCCGTATGCACATGACGCTCTTCCGGGGTGTGCATGCCGTGAATGTGTAACTTTTTTCTCTGCCATCGCTATAGCCACGTTACGACGAAACCGACACAACGACGAGGAGTAAAATGGCACAGAAAGCGATACGAGAGGCAGATGGGAAGACATTGATGGCCCGGCTGCTCCCAGAGTACGCGGGGAGCAGCTATAAGATTGAAAACAGAGTTATATCGGTCGGACCCGGAACCGATGTAAAGAAACTGCCCCAACGATATAAGTGGCTCACAAAAGTGCAATTGGTGGTGAAACCTGACCAACTGATAAAGCGGAGGGGTAAGAGCAAGCTCCTCCTGCTCGGCGCAGACTGGAAGGAGGCCGAGAAGTGGATCGGGCAGTGGATGAAGAAAGAGGCCACCGTCGGTGCCGTGACGGGGATTCTGGACCACTTCATCGTTGAGCCCTTTATCCCCCATGACGAGCAGGATGAATATTACGTCGCCATTGTCTCGGATCGCGAGGGGGACGTGATCCTCTTTCATCACGAAGGGGGGATCAATGTGGGAGACATTGACGCAAAGGCCCACAGGCTTTTCGTTCCCATCGGAGAGATTCCGAAGGCCGGAGACATCGAGAAAAAACTCCTCGGCAGGGTCCCGAAGGAAGGGAAAGCCGTGATTACCGGCTTCATCGAAGGGTTGTTCAGATTCTATGCAGATCTTAATTTTACCTACCTCGAGATAAATCCCTTTGTAATTGACGGGACGGGGATTGTTCCTCTCGACCTTGCGGCCAAATTGGATGACACGGCGTCCTTTGTATGCGGGAGGAAATGGGGGAAAATCGATTTTCCCTCGCCTTTCGGGAGATCCCTGACAAAGGAGGAGGCCTATATCGAGGAACTGGATTCAAAAACCGGCGCATCCCTGAAGCTGACGGTCCTCAATCCGGAAGGTCGTGTCTGGTCCATGGTAGCGGGAGGTGGTGCCTCCGTTATTTACGCCGACACGATTACCGATCTCGGATTCATGGATGAAATGGCCAACTATGGTGAATACTCGGGCGATCCCAATGAGGAGTTTACCTACCTCTATGCAAAGACCATTCTGGATGTCATGACGAGAAGGAAAAACCCCAAGGGCAAGTTCCTCCTCATCGGTGGCGGTGTTGCAAACTTTACCGATGTGGCGAAGACCTTCAGTGGGATCATCAGGGCCCTCAGGGAGCATAAGAAGAAACTCCAGGATAACAAGATCAAGATCTTCGTACGCCGAGGGGGTCCCAACTACAAAGAGAGTCTTGCCAAGATGAGGATCCTCGGAGAGGAACTGGATGTGCCCATCGAGGTCTACGGCCCCGAGACGCATATGACAAAGATCGTTTCAATGGCCTTGAAGGAGGAGAGATAAATGGTGCGGAAAGGGACAGCGAACAAGTCATCTGGCAGGAAAGGGTACGAACTCTTTGACCGCGATACCCAGGCATTTATCTATAACATGCAGGTCAATGCGACACAGAGAATGCTCGATTTCGATTACTCTGCGAGGAGGGAAAGGCCATCCGTGGCTGCAATAGTCAATCCCACGGGGACCGAGTCATTGCAAAAATTCTTCTTCGGCCCAAAGGAGATATTGATACCGGTCTACAGATCACTCGCACGGGCAGCCGAGAAACACAAAAACGTCGACGTTTTCATTAGCTTTGCCTCCTTCAGATCCGCCGCGCACTCAGCTGAGGAGGCCTTCGATCTGAAACAATTGAAAACAATTGTCCTGATTGCCGAGGGTATCCCCGAGCGGCGCATGCGGGAGTTGAATGCGAAGGCCAGGCGGTTGGGCAAGGTGATTATCGGTCCCGCCACCGTTGGCGGCATCAAGGCGGGTGCCTTCAAGATCGGGAACACGGCCGGGACGATCGAGAATATTATCGAGTCAAAGCTCCACCGGCCCGGGTCGGTGGGATTTGTCTCAAAATCGGGGGGACTTTCCAATGAGGCCTACAATATCATCGCGAGAAATACCGACGGCCTCAACGAGGGTATCGCCGTCGGAGGCGATAAATATCCGGGAAGCTCGCTTCTCGAGCATCTCCTTCGGTATGAAAAAAATCCTGCTATCAAGATGCTCGTCTGTCTCGGGGAGGTTGGTGGAACTGACGAATACGAAATAGTCGACGCACTGAAGACAAAAAAAATAACCAAACCGCTTGTTGTCTGGGTGACGGGTACCTGTGCCAAAGCCTTCAAAACGGAGGTCCAGTTCGGCCATGCCGGGGCAAAGGCCGGTGGCGAAGCGGAAACGGCGGATGCCAAGAATGCCGCCCTGAAAGAGGCCGGAGCAATCGTACCCAGATCCTTCGATGATTATGGCGAGAGGATTTGTGAGACCTATTCAAAACTCGTCAAAGAGGGTGTTATACAACCGGTAGCGGACGTGGATCCCCCCGGTATCCCCTTGGAGATGAAAAAGGCGGTTGCCGACGGAACGGTTAGAAGTCCGGCAAATTTTATCTCCACCATATCGGACGATCGCGGCGAGGAACTTAAGTATGGAAAATATCCTATCTCGCAGATCTTCAAGAAAGACATCGGTATCGGCGGGGTGCTCAGCATCCTCTGGTTCAAGAAGATTCTGCCTCAGTATGCGATAAAGTTCATCGACATGGTGATTATGGTAACCGCCGATCACGGGCCGGCGGTATCGGGGGCCCATAATACGATCGTGGCGACGAGAGCGGGAAAAGACCTCATTTCATCCCTCGTATCGGGTCTTCTCTGCATCGGACCACGGTTCGGCGGAGCACTCGACGGGGCGGCAATGCACTTCTCCGATGCCTACGACAGGGGGTTGTCCCCCCTTGAATTCGTGAATTCCATGAAACGGCAGGGGATTAACATCCAGGGGATCGGTCACCGGGTCAAGTCCATCCATAATCCTGACATGCGGGTAACGATCATCAAGAATTATGCGAAGAAGCACTTCAAGAAGACGGATCTGCTCGATTATGCCCTGAAGGTGGAAAAGATCACCACAGGGAAGAGGGGTACCTTGATCCTGAACGTAGACGGCTGCATCGGAATATGCTTCGTCGACCTTCTTCGGTCGGAGTTTTCAAAGAAAGAGGCCGACGAATATATAACTATGGGTGCATTAAACGGCCTCTTTGTCTTGGGGAGAAGCATTGGCTTTATGGGCCATCACCTTGATCAGAAGCGTCTCAAACAGGGACTCTACCGCCATCCCTGGGAAGACATCGCCTACATGGATTAACAACCCTGCGGGCTAAGGAGGAAGAAACCTTTGTTCACGATGGGGTCTCTCGGCGCCCCTTCCTTTATCGAATCCGGGAGGTGACGATATGGATGTGCCAGATTTTGAACTGGATATATCTCTTGTCAGTAATGCAAAAACCCTCGATTCCACCGTTACGTACGATCTTGTCATCGTCGGTGGCGGTCCGGCGGCAATGAGTGCGGCCGTGTACGCTGCACGGAAGATGCTGAATTGTGCCGTGATTACGAGGGATTTTGGCGGACAGGTGCTTGAAACCTCCGAGATAGAGAACTGGCTGGGGTTTCAGAGTATCAATGCGCGGGACCTTGTTGCTTCTTTCGTCGATCATGTGAATAATTTCGACATGACAATGGCCTCGAACATGGGCGTTGCCGTGATCACACAAGAGGGTACTATCTTCAGGATAGCAACCGACGACGGGAATGTCTACTCCTCACGGGCAGTGGTCCTAGCGACAGGCAAGCGCCACCGACCCCTGGGTATACCGGGAGAAAAGGAGTTGGTGGGAAGGGGTGTTGCCTACTGTGCGACCTGCGATGCACCCTTCTTTCGAGATAAAACGGTCGTCGTCGTCGGGGGAGGAAACTCGGCCTTTACCACGGCGGTGGATCTCCTGAAGGTCGGGGCCGAGGTGATTATGGTAAACTTTATCGAGGGGTGGCAGGCTGACGAGGCCCTGCAGGAGCGGGTGAGCCGGGATGAAAAAGCGAAGCTCTTTGACTATCATCAGGTGCTAAGGATTGAGGGGACGACCGGCGTCGAGGGGGTGGTGATACGGGAACGGGAAAAGGGGTATGAAAGACTCTTAGAGGCGGAGGGTGTCTTTGTAGAGATAGGCCTTTTGCCGAACAGCGAATCGGTAAAGGACCTGGTTGCCCTGAATGATCTCGGCGAGGTGATTATCGATTGTTCCTGCCGTACCGATGTGGAGGGATTCTTCGGGGCGGGCGATGTGACCACCGTTCCCCATAAGCAGATCATTATCTCGGCGGGCGAGGGTGCCAAGGCGGCACTCTCGGCGTACGAGTATCTCATGAAACAGGCATTTGTCTGAGGAGGGGATCATGGCACTTATCAAGGAGAAGGACAGGGACAAGCTTACCGGTATCATGAAGATAATCGAGGAAAACGTCAAAATCGTCATGTTCACACAGGAAAACGAATGTCAGCAATGCCAGGTTACGAGGGGATTACTCGAGGAGGTTGTCGCCTTATCGGACAAGGTCTCGCTCGAGGTACGCGACTTCGAGGTGGACGCCGAGATGGCGAAAAAGTTCGGTATCGATAAGATTCCGGCAACTCTCATTATGGGGGACAGGGATTACGGTATCCGCTTCTACGGTGTCCCCGCCGGGTATGAATTTAACGTGCTTATCCAGGATATTCTGGACGTGGGAAAACGATCACCCGGCCTTGATGAAAAGACAAAAGAGGTTCTGGCGACGATAGAAAAACCGGTTCACCTGCAGGTCTTTATCTCTCCCACCTGACCTTACTGCCCCGGTGCGGTTCGCACCGCTCACCGATTCGCCATGGCGAACGATAACATCTCCGCCGATATGGTCTCGGGGTCCGAGTTTCCCTTTCTCGTCGTAAAATATAATGTCACCGGTGTTCCCTACACCGTTGTCAATGAGGAGCACGGCATCACGGGGGCACTCCCGGAGAAAGATTTTGCCGAGGAGATAGTACAGACCCTCGATGCATAGAGGCATAATCATAACCCCGCTGCGCTGAGACGGGGTGCCGTCTCCTCTCCCTGCAACGGGGAGGACCGATACAAAGAGCCCTCTGACCCGTAAGGCTATTTTCTATGCTATCGCTTCCCACCCATAAAACAAAGATCGTTTGCACCGTTGGGCCTGCTTCGCGAAGCGAAGGGACGCTTACCGCCATGATGCAGAAAGGAATGAGTGTCGCGAGGCTCAACTTTTCTCACGGAAGCATTGAGGAACACGAACGAGATATCTCCCAGATCCGATCGGTTGCCAGAACACTCCGAAGGCCCTGTCCCCTTTTTGTGGACCTTCCGGGTCCCAAAGTACGGGTGGGTGCACTTGAAAATGAAGTGGTGGTGCTGAATAAGGGTGATACCCTCACGCTCACCGCTTCCGATATCAGGGGAACAGGGTCCATCATTCCCGTTACCTACGAGCGACTTTCGGAAAGCGTTTCCCCCGGCAGCACCATTTACTTAAGCGACGGTTTCATAGAGCTGAAGGTCGAAGAGGCTGCAGGAAAGGATGTGCGATGTGTCGTTGTCGTGGGGGGGCAACTCCTCAGGGGGAAGGGGCTTAACCTTCCCGGAGCGAGGATGTTCCTTCCCGCTCTCACGGAAGGGGATTTCGAACTTATGGAATTTGCCCTGAAAGAGGGGATTGACATTTTTGGAATTTCCTTTGTCGAGTCGGCCGAAGATATCCTGAGGGCGAAGGAATTTGCCGAGGACAGGGGAAAATCGATCTATACGATTGCAAAGATCGAACGGGCTCAAGCGGTAAAGAACATTGATTCCATCCTGGCTGTTACCGACGCCCTCATGATCGCCAGGGGGGATCTGGGTGTCGAGGTTCCCATCGAAGAGGTACCGGAACTCCAGAAGGAGCTGATTCGAAAGGCCAATCTTTACTGCCGACCCGTCATTACGGCGACGCAGATGTTGGAATCGATGGTGGACAACACCCGTCCTACCAGGGCCGAGGCGACGGATGTGGCAAATGCCATTCTCGACGGGACAGATGCCGTCATGCTCTCCGAAGAGACGGCCATCGGCAGATTCCCAGTGGAAACCGTGGAGACGATGGCAAAAATTTCTCGAAGCATCGAGAACAAACGGAAAAGTATTGGTCCCCCCTCATCTCTGCAGAATCTCATCAGAGAAGACCTTCGACAGGGGAAAAGTACCGTTCCCGATACCATCTCCCTCAATGCCTCCGAGACCTCGGAGGCCCTGGCCGCACCCTTTATCCTCGTTCCCACTTCGCAGGGCATGACCGCTCGGCGTATTTCCCGTTTCAGGCCGGAGAGCTGGATCCTTGCCTTTAATAAGAAGCAGTCTGTCTGCGATTTTGCCTTCCTCTCCTACGGTGTCTACCCCGTCAACATGGAGATAGCCGGTGAGAAATGGTACGACGATTTCATCGACTATCTCAAGGATTCCCATCTTGTGATCCCGGGGGATAGAGTTGTCGTGACGGAGGGGAAATATTCGAAGGAGGCGGGTACCGATTCTCTCGGTGTCATAACCGTCTGAACTGCTGTTGTTGTGTGAAACTTTTTTCTGCAAGGCGAGCCGCTGTGACGATATGCTTCCCTTCAGGGTCATGAATGAAGCGATTCCCGACGGACCGGCGAAGGGATAATACGTCCCGCAGGAAGAACTGGACAGGATGCTTGACCGTTACTATGCGCCTCGGGGGTGTGGGACGCCGAGGGGAAACTCACAGAACTGGGGTTAGAGTAAATCCTGATTTCCTTCGGGTCTATACGGGGCAGAGCCATCTGCTGAAGCGATCGTCTTTGCCGGAGACGACGTCATGCAGGATATCTGAGAGTTGTTTCGTGAGCGGACCCGGTATTTCTTCAAAGACACGCTCTTCCATCCGCTTTACGGGGAGGATTTTTTTCAGTGTGCCCGAGAGGAATATCTCGTCCGCCTCGTAGGTGAGGTTCCGCGGCAGCTTGTCTTCAACGGTTTCGATACCTGTTGCCCTCGCCGCTTCAAGGATTGAGCGCCTCGTAATACCGTTTAATATTGTGCCCATTGCCGGTGTTATGAGGGTGTCTCCCTTAATCAGAAAAATCGATTCCGTGGCCCCCTCTGCAAGGAAGCCTTCATCGTCGCACATTATCGCAAAATCGAATCCCCGATTCTTTGCCTCGATTCTCGCCATAATACCGTTTAAGTAGTTGGCGGCAACCTTTGCCTCTGTCGGGACCATTCGGGGGCTCAGCTTTATCCATGAGGAAAGGCAGACATCGGTCCCTATGTTCAACGATCGATCAGGGTCGGGCAGTTCATTTTCGGCGCTGAGTGCGAAGATGGCCAGATCAAGCCTCTTTTGAGGGTAGGTTGTTTCATAGGATATCTGCGGATAGAATCCGATGATCTTGATAAAACCCTCGTTGAGAGTGTTTTTCCGTACCGTTTTCCTGACGGCATCGAAGATTTCCTCTCTTGAAAGGGGAAGCTCCATCGCGAGCAGTTTCGCCGTCTCGAAGAGACGGTTGATGTGGTCGTCGAGCCTGAAGATACAACGACCCCTTTCGGTGGTCTCAAAACCGAGGATCTCGAAGATTGCAGAACCACGTCCGAAGCTATGGCACATCATATGGACGGTTGCATCGTGCCACTGTACGAAACGTCCGTTGAGAAAAACTACAGAATCACTATTCATTGACAGCTCCTTTACGCATAATCTTCAAACCTGCTTCGACGATTGAAGTGAGAAGTGAGCACCTTTCACACGGCTTCTTTCGGGGATCTTCAATCCTCGCATGAATGGCGGACGTTATCATAAAAGAAAATTTGACTTCAAGATAAATATGTGGGGTTATTTCGGCGTTGCTTCCGGCTGTCCCCGCGGAGCCCTTCGGTGGCTTCCCCGATTAATTTCTTGATGTATCTCTTGAGGCCCTGGCCCTTTTGGTCCCGTCGTCCTTTTCCCCTGGAAGGCCCCTGAAACTTCTTCGAAGGACTGAATCATACCGACGATACAAACCCCTCGATGGTGATGAGCCTGATCTCACCGTCAGAGCTTCACCATGTCCCCCGGAACCCATAAAAACCTTTGCCTCTCTGTGCTTCTCCCAAGGTAATGACGTGTGGTGCCTTATGCGTCAGACTCTTAGGAGGAGTAGCAGAAAGGCTCCCTTTTCAGATTGTCACGGAGTTCTGTTAAATAATATTAATTATTATGGTAAGTTAAGCATTATAAAAGAACACTATGCATCTTCTGAGTCTTTTCCATTTTAGAACCGTCAGACCTGTCGCCTGCAATAGATTTTCGACCATCTGTTTCCCCTGTATCCGGAGAAGAAAGGCTGGCGCAATAGTTCGTCAATAGATTTGACATTCACGAAAATATGTAATACAGACGCGGATAACTTTGGTGTTTAGTCGGTAAACGTTCTTTAAGCAACACATGTTTTAAGCCACCGTGAGCGGTGTACATCGTCAGCCATCAGCGTTGTCAGAGGTTCAGAACCTCTTGGAAGGATAGGAAGATGAGCGTAATGATCAAGATAATAGGGGTTGTTGATTGGATTAATGAGTGGATTGGGAAGGTTCTTTATCCCTTGATGCTCTTGATCTGTTTAGTGATCTTCTTTGAAGTATTTATGCGGTCAGTCTTTGGAAAACCCACCCTGTGGACGTTCGAAACGACGCAGTTTTTATTCATCATTGCTACCTTTCTCGCAGGGGGGCATCTTTACCGCGAACATGGACATATCAGGGTTGATATAATCTATTCGAGATGTTCACCAAAGCAACAGATAATTTTAGATTGTATAACCTTTCCTTTTTTCCTGCTATTCATTGGTTCCTTAGTCTATTTTGGATCTGAATTTGCGCTTGATTCGTTAATGAAGTTCGAACGAACGGGATCGGTCTGGGATCCCGTCGTGTTCCCCGTGAAATTTGCAGTGCCCATCGGTGCTTTACTCGTCTTATTGCAGGGAATATGTAACTTTATACGAGATATTGCCATTTATCGAAAAGCAATAGATCCTTCAATGCCCACAGTTGAAG
>Ga0272441_10016699_pt1 | contig 10118 bp, 8 predicted proteins | sample SSMProp6N_FD_193582 | JGI IMG/M metagenome (GOLD analysis project Ga0272441, IMG submission 193582) | Marine sediment archaeal communities from Little Sippewissett salt marsh, Falmouth, MA, United States - SSM-Prop-6N | ecosystem: Environmental > Aquatic > Marine > Wetlands > Sediment ... | reverse complement strand
AAACATAGTCTCAAAAGAAACTGATGGTCTAATGTTTTTTTGTTCTAAAAGTCCAAATCGAAAGTTAAAACTTGGAACTCCGCCCAACCAACATTCTAAATCTAGTTCTGTTGTCAACCAATCTGTTATTCCCCACCAAGCCCAGCTTGGATATGGGGTTAATGCCTGATTGTATGCAAATTCTCCTTTTTTTAACACATATCCAGTTGATGCATCAGCCGGATGCAACATTATCTCAGATTGTAATCCATTAGACATATTAAAATCAGAAGACTGTTGTGCATTTAAAACATTATTAATTATTAATAGTGCTGATATTATTGCTAAAAATCTTTTATCCACTGTCATTTTCTCTAAAATATCGAGTTTTACGCATTGGCTGCAACTCCTATTATAGTATTTTTACTGTATCTAAATCGGTTACCTGTCCTAATAACACCTCAACATCTTGTATTACCTTTTTAGATAAAATAGTATCAGTTAATTCTATACTAACTTCATAAATACCTTCAGGAACACCCTTTAAAAGAAAATAACCAGTAGAATCAGATATTGTACCTGCTGTATCAGATATATTCAAAGCCTGAACATATACAACATTTTTTCCCGGAACAATTATTCCTGTTATAGATCCGCTCATTGCTTCAGTATAAGTACGAATAACCGGCTTTAAATTGTATTTTCCTGATTTTGTTTCTATGATTGACCGTGAAGCATCAAAATCGAGCCACATTGCATAAGTTACTCCTTTTTGTAATTGTTGATGAATTTGTAATTTTATGCCTGATGATAATCCGGCAGTTGCAAACAAATCATAAGTTACGCCATCTTTCACTAAAGTATTATTTTCGCCAAGAAAAAGTCTCATTTGCGAAGCATTACCAGCTGGTAAATACGAAGAAGCTAATAATGTATCCAGTCCGTTATTAAAATCCAATAAATTATAAATTCCTTTATTCATAATTTCAACTTCATGCCAGTCACCTTCATTCTGATTATCACCAACATGAATTTGAACATTCTCGATTTCAATATTGACCTCATCATACGCAGCAGGTGCGTCAGTAAGTCTAATATTCAACACTGCTTCATTATTATTTTCATTTTTCTCACATGAAAGAATTAAAAGCATTCCAATTAATATGATTAAATATTTTTTCATGATAATAAATTTTAGATGAATAATTAAAATATAATTATATTCTACCTTTTATTATATGACAGATAATAAAACCAAAATCACTTACTCTAATTTAATTAAAATATACATTTTAATTTATTATAGATAAAAACTCTGATATATGTGATAAAAAAAAATAATTACAAATATTTATATAACAGCAATATATGGAAAAAAGATAAAAAAAAATTAAAAAAAATTAAAAATTAGGGGTAACCTTTTACACAAACATGGTATTAATATATGTAAGCAGGTTTTTATAACGTTAGGCGAAATTTCTTTTTTTTAATCTTAAACAATAAAATCTCCTGAATATTATTAATTATTTATTTAAAAGATCATAAAGAACCAAAGCTATTAAAGCAGCTTTTTCAAGTACACTATAACGGTAAATAAATTCTTTTTCGTTATAATTTTTTATACCTATAGGACCTAATCCATCAATTAAATATTTATTATTTTCAATAAATGATATATCAGATGAACTCCATCTATGTTCACCTTTTAAACGAATATCAAGAGTTGATGATATTTTTCTTATAGTATTAAATAATTCATTTATTTTATCATTATTAGACATAGCAGGTCTTCGCTCTCCCCCTTCAATTTGTAAAGTAATTAAATTTTTATATTTACCAGAAACTGCTTTTCTAATTTTAGTATCAATTTCAGTATAACTGGTATTATCGTTAAACCTTACACTTAAAACTGCCTCTGCATGTGCATATGGTTCCGTTATATTTGAGTTAATTGTAACTTCGCTAGGTGAAATTACATAACCTTTATCTTTATTTGATAAATCAGTCCAATAAGATAATAGTTTTGAAAAAACACTAATGGCTCTTGATACATTCTCGGCATCTGATTTATCTTTTAAATTCATTAAAATTTTATATACGGCTGCTCCTGATCTGGAAGTAACTATTCCGCCATCAAGAGAAGAACCATGCATACTAAAAACATAATGAGGTTTAATAGATTTTTCTATAATTATTGATTTTGCAAATTTTCCTTGCAGAGTATCGTCTGTAGTTAATAAAATTCCAATTTTTATTTTACGCAATACTCTAATAAATTTTAATGCTTGTAATGCAGCAATCATTGCTACTATTCCTCCTTTATTTTCCCACACTCCTGTTCCATATATTCTTTGCCCTGATAAAACAAAATATTCGTGCTTATTTATTTTTGTTGAATTATCAAGATTTCCCAGAAATAATAAATCGTAATTTCCTGAATCAGAATTAGTAAAAAATAAAATATTACCAAGTTCAACCTGTGGTATTATTTGCGAATTAAATCCGAGTTGCAATAATTGCTTTCGAATTAAATTACCAGTAAGGTTCACACCTTCAATATTGCGAACATATGAATTCGTATCAACCAACTGTTTTAATAATTTTTCAATTATATCCTGACGTCCTCTTAAAAAAGTCCTTACCCTAACATGTAAAGGTATTTTTTTTAATTTCTCACTATTTTCTTCAATATTTATGTCTTTCGAAAAATACCTAACAACAGCAACATCAAGCATTTTATTAACCAAAGCTTTATAATCATAACCAAACACATTTGCTGCATAAACATATGAACCTGTTAATCCAAGACTTGCCATCGAATTAATTTCCAACAGATATATATTATTTTCTTTATCCATCCTAATATCAACTCTTGAAAAATCACGTAACTGAAGAGCTTTAAAGGCAGACATGCTCATTAATTTCATTTTTTTTGATAACTCTTCTGGAATATTAGCAGGACATATTTTTGATTTTGGATTATGCTGTTTATCATCAACTGTTTGAATGGCGTTAGGATCATTTCCTAAATCGATTTCCAATACTGGGAAAGTTTCAACTGGATTATTACCAAGTAAACCAACTGCAAATTCTCTTCCGGGAATAAATTGTTCAGCCAATGCCTGCTGGCTGAATTCATCTATTACGTATTTAACTCCTTTTTTTAGTTGATCTTCATTATAAGCTACTTTTAGCCCAAATGATACGCTTTCCATTTTTGGTTTAATAATTACAGGATAAATAACTTCTGAAAAATCATCATCGGGTGAAGAAAAAACCCAAAATTCCGGAGTTGATAAACCGTGTTTCTGCATTATAATTTTTGTAATAACCTTGTCTAATGCTAAAGCATGGCCCGAAGGAGTAGAGCCAACATAAGGAATACCTAACATTTCAAGCATCGAAGGAATATGTGTATATCTACTTTCACCCTGAATTCCATAAGCCATATTAAAAACCATCCCCAATTTTTCTCCTTCAAGCACTTTTGGCATAAAACTCTGTAAGTTTTCAATCACATTCATATTTCCATCAATAATTTCTACATTATGCCCCCCACTTTCAAGTGCACTGGCAACTTTTTTTACAGTTTCTGGATTATACACTTCCCTGTTTTGCATGCCAAATTGGTTTATAACCCCCGACATGTCTTTATTATAAATAATGGCTACTTTCATTAAAATTGATATTATTTCACATCCAAACCACACATTTTAATAAAATTGCTTACAATTAACAAACCTTCACTACCTGATACTTCAGGATGGGATTGAAATCCATATATAGGTTTAGTTTTATGTCTAATTATTTCATGTAAACAAGTTTCTGATTCGGCAAGATTAATAAAATCAGGAGGGATTTCAGATACTTGATAATGATGACGTTTTTGAAGCATTATTTCATTATTTGTTAATCCATTAAATATAGGATCCGTTGTATCCAATATCTTCACTTTTTCTTTTTTGATATTGTATTCCGGTAGTTTCTTAATTCTTCCACGATACGCTACTGCAATAATTTCATGTCCTAAACAAAATCCTAAAACAGGAACCTTAAAGTTAATAATAGATACAAAATTAGCAGTCAGGTTTAATGGCTCGTAAGGATTTCCTTTACCTCCTGATAAAATTACTCCATGTACCTTTGCCTTTTCAGATAGTACAATGGGTTGATTGTGATCAAAAAAAATATAATCAAAATCCTGTTCTGCTAAAAAATTTCTCTTAAATTTTTTTATATAACTACTTTGATTATCAATTATTATTAACATTAATTTATATGAGTTATATTAAATTTTTTCCTTTAGTAAAGTTATACTAAATATTTTTATAAAATTATTTTTAAATAAAATTAACTTAAATCGAAATATTTGTTTAAAATTTATTTTAAGTCAACTATTTTGAACAATTTTTTTATTTCCTGTTTCAATAAATATCTATTCATTATTTTTATAAAAATTTTATAATTAATATTTAAAATGAACCCACAAGCAACTGAATTAAATGAAATTATTGAAAAATCGAATCCGGAAATTCTAGATTTACTTTCGGAAAGAGGAAAAAATATATTCTTTCCAAAAAAAGGAATTTTAGGTCAAACTGCAGATGCTAAAACAACTAAATTAAATGCAACAATTGGTGCTGCGTATGAAGACGATGGCAGCCCAATGCGTTTATATAGTATTGAAAAACAAATAAACTTAGCACCAAAAGAGGTTTTTCCATATGCGCCAAGTTTTGGAAGGCCTGAAATAAGAGCTAAATGGAAAAAATTGATTTATAAAAAAAATCCGGCACTTAATGATGTGGAATTAAGCTTGCCTGTTGTTTGTAATGCACTAACCCATGGTTTAAGTATATTAGGTTATTTATTTGCGAATGAAGGAGAAAAAATAATTATTCCCGATTTGTACTGGGGAAATTACAACCTTATTTTTAAAAATGCCTATGGAACAGAATTCGAAACTTTTGAAACTTTTAGTAATAGCGGATTTAATATTAATGCATTAAAAAATTTATTATTAGATGGTAAAGTAGGTAAAAAAATGCTATTATTAAATTTCCCTAATAATCCAACGGGTTATACTCCTACTGTTGAAGAGGTAAAAAATATTGTAAGTATTATAAAACAATCTGCTGAAAAAGGAAATAAAATACTTGTAATTTGCGACGATGCCTATTTTGGTTTAGTTTATAAGGATGGCATTGAAAAGCAATCTATTTTTGCATACCTGGCTAATTTACATAAAAATATTCTGGCTGTTAAAACCGATGGGCCAACCAAAGAAGATTATGTTTGGGGATTCAGGATTGGATTTATTACTTACGGAATTAAAGGCGGAAATAAAGAGGTATATACGGCCCTTGAAAATAAAACTGCTGGTGCAGTAAGAGGAAACATTTCAAATTCGTGTAATCTTTCTCAATCTATTTTATTAAAGGCTTTTGAAAACAATACCTACTGGAAGGAAAAAGAAGAAAAATATGCTATTTTAAAAAGCAGGTATGATAAAATACAGGAAGTTTTACAAAACGAAAAATATAAGGAGGTATTTACGGCATTACCTGTAAATTCAGGCTATTTTATGTGTATAAAATTAAAAAATGGTTTGAATGGCGAAAAAATACGAAAAACATTAATTGAGGAATATTCAACAGGTATAATTAATTTTAATAATATGTTCAGGTTAGCCTTTTCATGTGTAGCTAAAGATGATATAAAAACCTTGTTTGACAATATTTACAATGCTTGTAAAAAATATTAATTTTTAGCCTATATATTTATTGTGAATTTTTTATTAGTGATAATTTTCACCACAAAATTCACAATATGTTTTATTCGGGTTTTTTGGTAAGAATTTTTTCTGTTGCTGATGCACCGATACGGGTAACTCCTAAATCTCTCATTCTTTTTACATCATCAAGTGATCTTATGCCTCCCGCAGCCTTTATTTTTATCTTACGGCCAGAATATTTTCTCATTAGAATTAAATCCTCATCAGTTGCTCCATTATAGTAATACTTTCCATCATCATCTTTTTTAAATCCATAACCTGATGAAGTTTTTACATAGTCGACATTATATTTTGTACAAATTTCGCAAAGTTTAACTTTATATTTATCTTCAGGCAAGTAATCGTTTTCAAATATAACTTTTAATATAGCTTTATATTTTTTTGTAATACCAACTATTTGTTTTATTTCTTTTTCAATATATTCCCAGTCTTCACTTAAAACCTTCCCAATATTTACAACCATATCAATTTCAGCAGCTCCATCTAAAATTGCTTGTTCTGTTTCATAAATTTTAACTTCAATAACAGAATTTCCATGAGGAAATCCAACTACACAACCAACCAATACATCCGATCCGGATAGCCACTCAACTGCATTTTTAACTGCATAAGGCTTTATGCATACAGATGCAACATTAAATTTTTTAGCCAATTCGCAGCCATCTTTTAACTCCTTATCGGTTAATGCAGGATGCAGCAAAGAATGATCAATCATCTTTGCATACATTTTCATATTTTCCATATAATAATATAATGATTTAAAAAAGGAGTAATAGTATATTTTACTTCACAAGTACTTTCTCAACCTTGGTAAGTAAATCATCTATTTCAATAGGTTTTACAATATAGTCAGTTGCCCCAATCTCAAATGCTTTTTGTTTATCAGTTACTTCACTTTTCGAAGTAACCATTATTACTGGAATATTCTTTAATTTTTCGTCCTTATTTATTTTATCAAGAATGGCATAACCATCTATACCTGGCATCATGATATCAAGTAGAACTAAGTCTGGTGTTTCATTTTCTAACATCGACAGGGCCTCATTACCATCAAATGCTATAAGCAGTTTATATCCTTTTTCTTCTAAAATATTTTCAAGCAAATAATTATTTACTGAAGAATCATCAACTATTAATATTTTATGTTCGTTATTCTTAGACATACTATTAATTTACATTAAATTTATAAAATTGATTTTAAAATACCAATTTAAAATATATTTTTACTACTTAAAATTAACAATAATATTATACAATATTTCTAAAACTACAAAGTGAAATTTCCATTTATATCTTTTTTTTCGAAAAAAATATATTTATACATTGTTACAACAGTAATTATATGTTTATTATTTTTTTCTGTATATATATATATTTTGGCTTTTAAACCTAATATTAATAATAAATTTGATGAATCAATTTATTTAAAAATTCCAACAGGTGCAGACTTTGAATTGTTAATTGAAGTAATTAGCAGCGATAAGTTATTAATAAATACAAATTCATTTATTCAACTAGCAAAAAAGAAAAACCTGCCAAATCATATTTATCCGGGAAGGTATGAAATTAGAAAAAAAATGAATAATAATCAGTTAATTAATTTGCTTCGTTCTGGCAATCAAAAACCCTTAAACTTAATTTTTAATAACATAAGAACAAAACAAAGGCTGGCTCAGGTAATTTCACGGCAAATTGAGGCAGATTCTTCTGAAATAATAAATTTACTTGATAGTATAGAATTTATGAATAATTATGGATTTTCATCAGAAACCATAATATCTATGTTTATTCCCAATACTTATGAATTTTTCTGGAATACCTCAGCAAATGACTTTTTTGAAAGAATGTATAATGAGTATAATCGCTTTTGGGATGAAAAAAAGAAGCAAAAAGCTGATGAGATTGGATTATCGATTCTTGAGGTAAGTATTTTAGCATCAATTGTTGATGAAGAGACTATTATTAATGAAGAAATGCCAAAAATTGCAGGAGTTTATATTAACCGTTTAAAAAAAAATTATAAACTTGGTGCTGATCCAACCATAAAATTTGCACTTGGCGATTTTTCAAGGAAAAGAATACTAATACGTGATCTTGAAATTGATTCGCCATATAATACATATAAATATTTTGGGCTTCCCCCCGGCCCTATTTCTATTCCTTCAATAGCCGCTATTAATGCTGTGTTGAATTATGAAAAGCATAAATACTTATACTTTTGTGCTAAAGAAGATTTTTCAGGTAATCATAATTTTGCCAAAACTTTAATTGAGCATAACAAAAATGCAAAACTATACCAGGATGCTTTAAATAAAAACAGAGTGTACAAATAGTGAATGGTGATCCCGATATCGGGAGTGAGTTGTGAATCGTGAATGATGATCCCGATAGCAATCGGGAGTGAATCGTGAATGGTGAAATGTAGTTTAAAATGTATTCTTCAGTGGAAATATCCGTTTACAGTTTTCATATTATCAAATAATCAAATACCTGGAAAATCAAATTAACATTATAAATGAATTACAATTGACAAAAAGCTAATAACTATTAACTATCGTAACTTCTCGCTCAAGTTTAATACCAAATTTATTATATACCGAATTTTTTATTCTTTCTGATAAATCGAAAATTTGTTTCCCAGTTGCATTCCAATAATTAACGAGAACCAGTGGTTGCTTAGGATAAACCCCAACATCTCCTTCTCGTTTTCCTTTCCAACCACCCTTTTGAATTAACCATGCAGCTGGAATTTTAACTTTTTTGTTGTTTAATGGATATGATGGGCAATTTGAAAATCGCTTTTTAAATTCGTTATATTGATCAATTGAAATTTCAGGGTTTTTAAAAAAACTGCCAGCATTTCCAATTATATTATGATCAGGTAATTTTTCATCTCTTATTTTAATAATTGCTTTTCTTAAATTGCTAACGTTTCTTTCTCCAAGTTTCTTTAATTCTTCTTCAACTTTTCCATAAGTTGTAACTAATTTAGGCCTTTTTGAAAGCTTAAAAATAACTTCTGTAACTATATATTTTCCTTTCAGTTTATTTTTAAAAATGCTGTTTCTATAACCAAACTTACAATCGACATTAGAAAATTCAACTTCTTTTCCTGTATATACATCTATGGTTTTTACTTTTTCAATTACATCTTTTGCTTCTACACCATAAGCACCAATATTTTGAATAGGTGTTGCTCCAACATTTCCGGGTATATTCGATAAATTTTCAATTCCGCCATATCCTCTATTTACACAATATTCAACAAATTCATCCCAATTTTCGCCACACATGGCTTTAATATATACATCGTTATTATCTTCATTAATTAAATCTATCCCTTTAATTTTTGGATAAATTACAATGCCATCAAAGTCATTAATAAAAAGTAAGTTACTCCCTCCGCCTAGAATAAAGAAGCTTTGAAATTGACTTAGCCCATTTTTTACAAATTCTTTTAATTGAACTAAATCACCAATCTCAATAAAATACTTCGCTTTTACATCAATATGAAATGTATTTAACTCTTTTAATGAATAATTTTGCTTTATAGCCGGAGTCATAATTAACAAAAATATATAATTTAAGTAGATTGTAAGCGTTTTTCTTCTGTAAGAATATATATTTGTTAAAAATAAATATTTTGAAAAAAGCTGTATTTTCTGTAATAAATGATGTAGTTACTGATAATCGTATTCATAAAATGGCCATAACTTTAATGGACATGGGATTTGATATAACAATAATAGGCAGGAAACTAAAAAACAGCTTACCAATTAACAGGCCATACAGGGTAATAAGAATGAAATTACTTTTTAATAAAAAAGTTTTCTTTTATGCTGCATTTAATATTCGTTTATTTTTTAAGTTATTATTTATAAAAACAGATATATTGGTGTCGAATGATTTAGACACATTACTTCCAAATTATCTGATTTCAAAAATTAAAAAGAAACCACTGGTTTACGATTCACATGAGTTTTTTACAGAGGTGCCAGAATTAGTAAACAGAAAAATTATTCGGAAAGTTTGGCTCACAATTGAAAAAGCAATTTTTCCAAAATTAAACAATATAATTACAGTTAATAGCTCAATTGCTAAAGAATATAAATTAAGATATAACAAAGACCTAGTTGTTGTAAGAAATATTTCGAACAAACAAAAAATTGATAAAATAAAATCGAGACAAGAATTGGAATTGCCTATCGATAAAAAAATTATTGTACTTCAAGGAGCTGGAATAAATATTAACCGCGGAGCTGAGGAAATGGTTACGGCCATGCAATATATTGAAAATGCTGTATTTTTAATTTTAGGCAATGGCGATGTATTGCCTGAACTAAAA
>Ga0272441_10016698_pt1 | contig 10118 bp, 8 predicted proteins | sample SSMProp6N_FD_193582 | JGI IMG/M metagenome (GOLD analysis project Ga0272441, IMG submission 193582) | Marine sediment archaeal communities from Little Sippewissett salt marsh, Falmouth, MA, United States - SSM-Prop-6N | ecosystem: Environmental > Aquatic > Marine > Wetlands > Sediment ... | reverse complement strand
CTCGGGGTGTTCCGCATCCACTGGCCTACGGACAGCGATTGCAGCCGTGCGCTGGACGATCTGGTGGACAGTCACCTCAGCCACAACCTTGGCCTGCTGGACGCCCTGATCGGTGAAATCGCCGTGGGATTGAACGCGACGCTGTGCACGTTCAACCAGAAGCACTTCGAGATAATCCCCGGTCTACCGACAGAGCAGCCTTACAGGAGATGACAAGACCGTGGACATAAATAGGGCATAAATGGGGCATAAATGGGGAGATGCGCCGGGACAAGCCGGCAAGGTGTAGCGAATGGAAGTTTCGTACAGTGAAGGTTTAGCGAACTACACTGGCCCCGAGTCATGGCGGTCTGGCCAACAGGCCTTGCTGCAAGCGTTGACAGGGGAAAGTGCGGGCTGGGTATTGAGCCGCGAAAGTTATTTGTCCGGGGTGCCGACGGCGTTCCCTAGTACGGAAGGCAACACCGTGCGCATCGCCAGCGCGAGATGCGCACGGACCCCGCGTGGTCGTAGACCCCATGCACGTACGGAAACACCTCGCGCGGAACCCGGGAGGTCCCGTCGTTGGCCTGGTCCTGTTGGCCGGGTCCGCGCAGCGAATCCTATGGGAGCACGGCTGCGATGAACGACGGCGTGAAGTCGGACTGGCTGATAGTACCTGGGAAACTTCCGAACAACGGCAGTGGGTGGCCGCTGCCTGCGGAGGACGCGGAGGGAAGCGGCCAGGCCAAGGGGAATCTGGAACGGCAGGCCCGGGTCTGGACACAGAACCAGATTACCCGGCATTACATGCCGAACCGGTGCGCCCAGCGGGCGTCGGGACATCCCACAACCCGCCACGCGTTTGTACCCGAGGCAGGAGCCCAGTGCGGTAATTCCGCATGCTGGGATCTGTGCGGGGGGCGGCCCGCAAGGGCCGTTCCTACCGCGACCAGTCACCGTTTATTTGCTTCAGAGTTTCACGGACAGAGCACTAAGTAGATAAGCGAAGAGGGGGCATGGGCGACGGCGGGAATGGCCGAGGGGCTGAAGCGATTTGTGGGGGATTCTTAGTGACATGCGTGGTATGATGTATGTGGTGAAGGTTCGGAGGCCGAGGAACCACGGATGAACGCGGATAGACACGGATGGTGTTCGGAAACCGGGACAGTCCCGCCTCGCTTCGCGTCGCCTGCGACGCGCACTCGCCTTGGCACACCCCCGTTTTCCTGAGCGACGTAAGCCCTTGAGGGGCATAATGTTGCCACTCCGCTCAATTTGGCTCTCCGGCTGTCTGCCAGCATCGGCTCGCGTCACGCGAATGACTTATGCCTGCGGTCCATCCCGGAGAATGCAATCTGTATGACCATGCGAGAACGGATGCTTGGGGTCGTCCAAGGGCGCGCGCATGACCGGGTGCCTTTCGTGCAGTACAGCGGTCTGGCCGCACCAGACAAGGAGGTCTGGTCGATGATCGGCCGGGACAACATGGGACTCCTGGCCTGGACCGGCATCCATCGAGTGGAAACGCCAAACTGCCGGGTGGTTCGAGAGGATTTCGCGCGGAATGGCCGGCAGGGGTTTCGGCGGACGTTGCACACGCCGGAGGGAACGCTCTTCGAGGAACGCCTGATCGAGCCCACGTATGGCACGTCTTCCGCGCACGTGCACTTCGTCAAGGCCCCGGAGGATTACAGGGTACTGATGGCGTATCTGCGGGATATGAGGGTGACCCAGGACCTCGATGCCTTGCGTGCCGCGGTGCGCGCTCTTGGCGATGACGGTCTCCCCCACGTTGCGTTGCCGCGGACGCCTTATCAGCAGTTGTGGGTGGAGTGGGTCTCGCTGAGCGACTTGGGCGTGCATCTCGGCCTGTACCCAGATCTGATGGAGGAGGTGACTTCGTTGATGTTTGAGGTCCAGCGCGAGGTGTTCCGGGTGGCATGCGACGCGGTTGCCGGGGGCGCGCCTGTCCCGTACCTCGATTTCGGCGACAATATCACCGCGCCCGCCATCGGTCCGGACTATTTCCGGAAGTACTGTGTTGCCTCGTATGACGAGTTGGCGCAGATGCTGGCCGACACCGGACGCGATATCCCGATCTTCGTGCACATGGACGGGGAACTGAAGCCGTTACAGCGCGCCATCGCGCTATCCGCGGTTCGCGGCATCGATTCGTTCGCGCCATTGCCCGACAATGACAATGACCTCGGTGAGGCCGCGGCCGCTTGGCCGGAGATGCGGTTCCTGGTCAATTTCCCGTCGTCGGTGCATCTCGCCGAACCTGATGCGATTCGCCGCCAAACAGAGCAACTGCTTGCCGAAGCCGGCCACACCGGGCGCCTCCAGATCCAGATCTCCGAGAACGTGCCGCCCGGGATCTGGCGAGGGAGCTTCCCGCAGATCGTCCAGGCCATCCGCGACTTCGGCGCGCCAGACCGCTGAGTATGGCTCAACCTTGCACCCCGATTGCGGGCGCAGGCGAAGTCCTGGTAGACTCCCGGCATGAGGGATCACCCGCGAGCGAGCTTCCGGTGGCGCGAACTGTTTATCCAGGGCCTGGTTGCATTGGCCCTGCTCGCGGGCGCGTTTCCCGGGACGTTCTTTCAGGGCGAGTTGATCTCGCCGGCCGACATCCTGTTCAAGGTCCCCCCGTGGCAGTACTATGCCCCCGAAGGATGGACGGCGCCTCAGAACTGCTTGATGCTGGACATGCTGACCGCGTTTCGGCCGTATTATGTTCTGACGGAACGCGCGCTGAATAACGGGGAGTGGCCGCTGTGGAATCCGCTCGAGTTCTGGGGAATGCCGCTGCTCGCCAACAGCCAGTGCGCGGTGTTCTATCCCCCGCGTCTTCTCCATACGTTCCTCGACGTCCAGGTGGCGACGACCCTGTACATCCTCCTGAAACTCTGGCTCTGCGCCATGACGGCGTACATCTGTGCGCGCGGCCTACGCTTGGGTGTTCCGGCGGCGCGCTTCCTCTCGGTGGCCTGGATGCTGGGGGGCTTCAGCCTGATCTGGTGCAATTGGTCAATCACAGACGTGGGCGTGTGGGTGCCTGTGCTGTTCCTGGGGATCGAGTCGGTGCTGGCGGCCAAGTACGCCCGAGGCTTCTTCACGATGCTGCTGGGCGCGACGCTCATCCTGCTGGCGGGCCATCCGGAAACCGCGTTCACCATGTGCCTTGGCTTGGGGTTCTACTTCCTCCTGCGCCTGGTTTGGGAACGGCGGTGGGGGCGCGAGTTATGGATGCCCGTCGGCGTGTGTGCCGCGGCGTGGTCGGCCGCGCTGCTGGTGTGCGCCGTACAGTTGATACCGTTCCTGGAATACTTGACCCACAGCCACACGTTCTTCAACCGCTACAGCGGAGGCAAGCAGCTATGGTACAAGCCGGGTGTACTTTCGGTGTTCTGGATTCCGCGCTTCTTCGGCACCATGGCCGAGGACAACTACTGGGGAAAGATCAACTCGAATCTCGATTCCATGCTGTATCCGGGTATGGCGGTATGGTTCGGGATCTCGCTGGTCTTCGCACGGCGCGGCAAGAACCGCACGAGTGGCGCCCAGCCATCCGGCCTGCAGAAGTTGTACCGCAACCAAGATCCGCGAGTCGCCTGCCTTATGCTCACCGCGCTGGCAGGTGTCCTGCTCGCGTTCGACGTCCCGGCCCTCAAATGGCTCAACCGCTTGCCGGTCCTGAATTCCGCGTACTTCGTCTACCATATTTGCTTTGCCCTGTTCGCGCTTCCGCTCTTGGGTGCGCTGGGGCTCGATCGCTGGGTCGCTCAAGCGAGACCCGTGCGTTCCCTCGCTTGGGCCCTGCCCGTGATCCTCGCCGGCGTCTGCATCGTGGGCTACATCTACTGGTTCAGTGCATCCCTCATTTATGCGCTCGACATGAATACCTATATATTGAGGGACACTCTTGTGGCGCTAGGGCTCGCGGTGGTGTGCCTGGGCCTCCTCGCGGCACATTGTTTCCGCATCAATGCGAAAGTGGTGCTCGGCCTCTTGACGCTCGTGCTCGCCTGCGACCTCCTCTACGCGAACCGCGGCCTGAACCCCACCATGCCCAAGGAGCAGATACTCCCGGAAACCGACCTGACAAGCTATCTTCAAGGTCTCGGGCACCCCTGCCGCATTGGGATGCCTGAAGCAGGCGTGCCGGGTGGGTTGATGGTGTCCTACGACCTGGAGGATTGGCTCGGGTACGATGGGTTGTATCCGGGGCGCATCATCCGGTTCGTGCAGACGCTCGAGACGGACCTGTGGGGCAACATCGAGCCCGTGCGCTCGATCCCGTACTTCCTGCACGACCCCAGGTTCGAGAGCTTTCTGCCGCCGGAGCAGCGCGAACGTCTCGAGTACGTGACCAAGTTGGACGGCATTGAAGTATATCGAAACCCGCGCGCCCTGCCCCGCACCTTCCTCGTGGGACAGACCCAACTCGTCCCGGACATCGAAGAGATGTTCGAGATCATGCGCAGCGAGGACTATGACCCGAAGCGCGTCGCGCTCATCGAACGTCCCTTGCCGGGCGAACTTCACCAAACCACCGCTGAAGATCTCGGCTCAGCGACGGTGCAGGAATGGCTGTCCACGAAAGTCACGGTGCGCGCCGAGGCGAAGCAGAATTGCGTCCTGGTCCTTGCAGATGCCTACTACCCTGGCTGGAAGGCGACCATTGACGGAGAGCCGGCTGACATCTTTCCCGTCTACTACGTCTTTCGCGGCCTGCTGCTCCCGGCGGGCGAACACACCATCGAGTACGTATACGATCCGTGGACATTCCGGGCCGGCCTTACGATTTCTACGATGGCCCTGCTTGCCTCAGGCCTGGCCGCGGTGGTGTTGCTCGTGCGTAAGTCGCGCCGCTCAAGCGTTCACGCCGCCTGACGCGCGGGCGACCATGTACCATCCGCTGAGGGCGGATATGAACAGACACCCGAGCCCCGGCAAGGTCTGCGCGATGCAGAGGTAGCCGATGCCGAACAGGCCCGTGTACACGCAAACCACGCCGGCGAACCAACCGAGCCAGCCCCCTCGGGCGCGGTCCCGTAATACGCCGGGACACTGCCGCGCAATCGGGTCCCACCATCCGCCGGGCCGGACGCGCCGGAAGAACGCTTCGAGGTGGGCCTCGGACACCGGCCGCGTGAGGAAAGTGACCGCAACCCAGAGGATGGTGCATGTCACGATGATGATGGGCAACAAAATGGCATATTGCTCGCCCGCATACAGCCACTCGATGCGGCCCATAAGCTCGGGCGAGATCATCCCGGCCCAATGCAGCACACGCGCGCACAGGTTCGCGTTGGCGATGATGAGCGAGCCCGTCAAGGCCGTGATCTCCGACCACGGGTTCACGCGCCACCAGTACCAGCGCAACAGCCCGACGAAGCCGGCGCCGGCCGTCAGTTTCGCCAGGTAGATCCATGCGCCCGTGATCGTGTCCGACTGCCACGCAGCCAGCGCGCCGCACCCCATCAGCAACAGCACCGCGCACCGGGAGGCGTTGACGTAGTGCCGGTCGGACGCGTGGCGCACCAGGAAGCGCTTGTACAGGTCGTTGATCAGGTAGGACGCCCCCCAGTTGAGTTGCGTGTCCATGGTGCTCATGAACGCGGCCAGGAGCGAGGCCACCATGAGCCCGCGCAGCCCCACCGGGAGAAACCGCACGATCATCAGCGGATAGGCACGCTCGGGGTCATTTTCCGGCAACGTGGGAAAGAACACCAGCGAGGCAAGGCCGATGATGATCCACGGCCACGGTCGGAGCACGTAGTGGGCAAAATTGAACCACAGCGCCGACAGCGCCGAGTCCTTCTCGCTCGAGGTGGCGAACAGCCGCTGGGCGATGTAGCCGCCGGCCTGCCCCCCGCCCCACCACTGGATCGTGATCTGGACCACAAACGTCAGGACCGCGAGCTTGGTGGCGGTCGCGAAGTCCGGGACGAAGTGGAACAACTTCGGGTCGAACTCGGGCGTGGCCTGAATCTGGGCCACCATGCCGGCCGGGCCGCCCATTTTCCACAGGACAATGCCGGCCAGCGTGATCGAACCGGTCATCGCCATGATGAACTGGATGAAATCGGTCATAATCACGCCCCAGAACCCCGAAAGCACCGAGTACACCAGAGTCACCGCAAGCAATACCGCGATCGACATCAGTTTCGGCCAACCCAGCAGGACGTCGCAGATCTTGATCATGGCCAGCATGACCCACCCCATGACAATGGCGTTCTGTAGGATACCCCCGTAGACCGCCATAAATCCGCGCAACGCCGCGGCAGGCCGTCCCTCGTAGCGCAGTTCAATGAACTCGACGTCCGTCACCACCCGCGCCCTTCGCCACAGCCGCGCATAGAAAAACACGCACAGCATCCCGCCCATCAGGGCGCTCCACCAAAACCAGTTGGCATAGATGCCCCCGGTGCGCGCAAATTTGGCGACCGCAAGCGGCGTGTCTACCGCGAAGGTCGTGGCCACCATCGAGGTACCTGCCAGCCACCACCGAAACGAGCGGCCCCCGAGAAAGAAATCGTCCATGCTGCGGCCTGCGCGCCGCGCAAAGTAGAAGCCCACGCAGAGCGCGAACACGCAGTAACCGATAATGCAGGTCCAATCCACCCAATGAAGTTGCACGATGCAGTATCTCCCCGACCCTGAAAACCGGCGCGATTATAGGAGCTGACAGCTCCCCAATCAAGGAATCTTGGCTTCGGCGGTCCTCGAAGAGACGTGAGTCTGGCGGGGTGTGCGGACGCGGCCCTTCACGAGCCGTCGTCTACGGCGAAGTACGCGAGCAGCTTATCCCAATACGCCAGGACAATCCAGAGTAAGAAGGGCAGCGTGATGGACAGGAAGCCTATGGCAGTGGGCAGTACGCTCCTCCCCGCCACAAAGCGCAAGATGATCGTAAGCGCGTGCGCCAAGACCATAATGCCCACGCCTATGCCTAGGATCTTGAGCCGGCGTTTGATCGTGACCCCGTCCGTCGCCAGCACCAGGGCAACAAACGGCGCAACATTGGTGACCAAATGCCCGACGTCCCGCATGGCGGGTCTGGCGCCGCCGGTCATAACGAAGCCCAATTCCGTGCCGGTGTTGAGCAAACCTGCTGCGTTCACGAATGCGCCTTCAATGGGTTTGCCCAGAACGAAGCGCAGGAACGCCCCGGTCACGTGCGCCAGCACCCACGCATACGCCGGCATGATGAGCAGCCACGCCACGAGGCAGACGGGCGCGAGTAGGGCAAACTTGATACACAAGAGAAGGATAGTCCTGCCGTGAGTTTGTGCGGGCATCACGTCCTCCGTCTCACCAGGAACTCCACCCAGACCATCCAGAGCGCCACCACAAAGACGATGTATATCCCTTGCCAGACATATTCGTGCGAGAATCGAAACCACTGCCCGCCGCCGTCCCACGCGCCAATCACCGCCAGAAACGCCAGCCGGAACGCATTGACCCCGTACAACATGGGGATACCAATGACAATCCCGAGCAGCCGCTTCCACCACCGCGCTGGAAACGCAAGGATCGCCGAGAAAAAGATCGTCATCGACGGGATCGCACCGCAGTCCGGAATGACCACAAAGCTGAACTTCCTCTCCGCGCGCTTCGGCGGGTTGCCGGCTGCGGGCTGTCTTGACGCTTCCGCGTCCTTTTTCAGGCGCGCGATTTCGGCCGCCTTATCCGCAACGCGGCGCGCGCGAACCACCGCGCTCAGGGACGCGTCCTGCCGGAGGTCCGCAAGCTCTTTCTGGGCATCGGACAGGAGCCGCGCCGGACCCGGTTTCAGCACAAACACCACCAGCGGGCCGGTCTCCCGATTCTTCATTTGCGCGATATTCTGTTCGGCTTCCGCGATCATTTCCGCCCGCTCCTGCGCCGGCCGCGTCGTGTCTTGCTGAAGCCTCGCCAGTTCGTCCTCGGCCTCCGCGAGTACCTGCCTCATGGTGCCGGCCTTGTACTGCCAGGCCTCCCACGCGGTCAGTGGCGGGGCCGGCTCTTTTGACGACGGCACGCTCTTCGGAGCGCGCTCGCCCCGTTTCCACGCCTCGATGGCCTGGCGGACTTGATGTTCCTTGCCGCGCAAGCGATCCGCACTGCCCAATTGGCACGAATACCCGATGTGGCTGAGCAGCCACGAGGTGGTGCGTGCAACCTGGAGGAGGTACCAGTCATTGGCGTGCGAGTCACTTGCCAGTTCATAGCTGCTCAGTAACACCAGTACGCTGGTCACGAAAACCACGACGAATCGGACGGTCTTCCTGCGCAACGCCCTCTTCGTGTCCGCTGAGGATTGTTGGTCGGAAGAGCCTTCGGTCGCCTGTTCGCCCGTTGCTGCCACGGGGTCGGTCATGTTTCTCATTAACTCCTGCTTCTGCTTGTTCGCGAAGGGTCGGTCAGGGACGCCTGTGTTCTCGACGGCTCCCCCTGTCCGCGACCGGAAGCACTCAAGTCCAAAGGAGAATATCAGGTGGCCCCGAAACCGCGCAACTTATCTGAGAACGCGATTCGACACCCGAGGGCGGCTGTCGCACACTTTTCAAACCTGCATGCGGCGGAGCGCCGTCAGGGCACCCCGTTCAACTGGGATGCCGCGCGGTGCAAAGCGTCGACCGCTTCGGCAAGTTCGTGCAGCACCGGATGCGACCATCCGGTGGCCAGGGCACGCACGATTTCCGCGAAATACCACAACGTCCCGTCTCGCCCGCCCCTGAAGAGGTCCCACGCGGCGTTTCCCTGCACGCGGAGGGTGTTGGCCAGCGTCCGGGCGTTGTGTAGCTTGTCCGCGGCCACAATGAGCTTGAGGTCCGGCGGCGCGTCGACGGTCCCCTCCAGGAACTCCCGCTTGCGCTCCTCCCACGGCGGCTTCGGTTTGGTATCGGTATCGCTGCAGCCGTCCACGTACGCGGCCACGGTCTCGCCAAAACGCTCCCGGATGCGCTCGAGGGTCGCCGCACCGCCCTGATCCTCAACGGCATCGTGCAGCAGCGCGGCAATGACCTGGTCCTCCGTGCCGCCGTGCCTGCCGACGATGGCGGCGACGCCCATAAGGTGCGTGATATAGGGCGCGCCCGAGGCCTTGCGTTCCTGATCCTTGTGCAGGTCGTGCGCAAAGGAAAACGCCTCGACCAAGCGGGCAGAGTACCTCATCACTCTTTTCCCTCTTCCGGCCGCGGCTTGCCCCGCTGTTCCAGGAACTCGACCAACGCCTTCGGATGATCCGTCTGGATGCCGTCCGAGCCCCACGCGACCGCCTCCTCCCAACAACTCGGGTCGCTCTCATCCACAATCACGATGGCCCCGGCTGCATGACATTTTTCCACGAACGTCTTCGAATAATGCCGCCACACCGACGCGACCACGCGCGGCTCGAGCCATTCGAGCAGACCGGGCAGCAGCAGCTCCGGCCCCGGGTCCGGCATTTCGATGCACTCCGGGCACAGCGCTTTCATTTCCTTGAGCTGCCGCGGATTCGCATACCAGAGCACCTCGTGCGCCATGCCGCGCTCCTGGATGGCCGCGACAAGCCGGTCCACCGCCGCGGCCTTCAGGTCGAGGTAAATGCCCACCTTGCCCTTGCACAAGTCCAGGATCTCCTCGAAAGTCGGTATCCGCGTCCCCTTCCACTCGGGCCCCACGCGGCTACCGATGTCCAGCGCGCGAAGCTCCGCCAGCGTGAAGTCCTTGACCTTGCCCTTGGCTTCGCTCGTGTATGCGTCGATCGTCGAATTGTGGATGCTGACCAGCTTTCCGTCTTTGGTCGTGCGGACGTCGATCTCGACGAAATCCACGCCTAATTCGATCGCCTTCTGGTACGCCGCAAGCGTGTTCTCTGGAATCCCCTCGTGCGCGCCGCGATGCGCCACCACATACACCCCGCCGTGCTTCGGCGCCTGCAACGGAAGATCCCCGCCCGGCGCTCCTCGAATCGCTCCGCACACCAACAGACACAACAAGACTCTGGGGCCGTTCATTGCGTTCCTCCGCTCCCTTGCAGAACCGCCTCCCACTTCTCGCTCATTCGTAACTGTTTAGCGGATTGGCGTGAAGGCTATGTGATTCCGTCATTGCGAGCAAAGCGAAGCAATCTCGAGCGGAAATCACGCCATATGTAAGCGAGA
>Ga0272441_10016697_pt1 | contig 10118 bp, 6 predicted proteins | sample SSMProp6N_FD_193582 | JGI IMG/M metagenome (GOLD analysis project Ga0272441, IMG submission 193582) | Marine sediment archaeal communities from Little Sippewissett salt marsh, Falmouth, MA, United States - SSM-Prop-6N | ecosystem: Environmental > Aquatic > Marine > Wetlands > Sediment ... | reverse complement strand
CTGCCATGCAATTTTCCCGGAAAAGGGTTTTGTGCGTCCGGGCTATACCATTATAATGGGCGATTCACATACCTGTACCCATGGCGCGTTCGGTGCTTTCGCTGCCGGGGTGGGTACAACTGACCTCGAGGTCGGAATACTCAGGGGAGTGTGCGCCTTCAGGACCCCGCAGACCATGAAGATAAACGTGACAGGCACCCTGAGTGAAGGCGTGTACGCCAAGGACGTGATCCTTTCGATAATCAGCAGGATCGGGGTTAACGGGGCCACCAACAGGATCATTGAATTCACAGGGCCTGTGATTGATGATATGAGCATGGAATCGCGCATGACCCTGTGCAACATGGCGGTTGAGGCCGGCGCGACCTCCGGCATCTGCTATCCGGACATGCGGACAGTGGAATACCTGTGGCCCTTTATCAAAAATGATTTTTCCTCTACCGGGGCCGCCCTTGCCGAATATGAAAAGTGGCGCTCTGATCCGGACGCGGTATATGCTGAAAACATTGATCATGATGTGAGCGGACTTGAACCCCTTGTTACAGTTGGATTCAAGCCGGACCAGGTTGTCAGGGTAAGCGAAATGGAGAAGACCGGTATTGACCAGATATATATCGGTTCCTGCACCAACGGAAGGATTGAGGACCTGCGTATCGCAGCTGGTGTTCTTGAGGGAAAGCGGATACACGAAAATGTCCGGGGTATCGTTTCCCCGGCCACACCGGGTATATACAGGAAGGCCCTTGATGAAGGGATAATAGCCATATTCATGGATGCGGGATTCTGTGTAACCAATCCGACCTGCGGAGCGTGCCTGGGTATGAGTAACGGCGTGCTGGCGCCGGGCGAGGTCTGCGCTTCAACCACGAACAGGAATTTTAACGGGCGAATGGGCAGGGGCGGGATGGTGCACCTGATGAGCCCGGCTACTGCAGCAGCTTCCGCAATTGCCGGATATATAACCAATTCAGATATTTACAGGGCATGAGGAGAACATGGATATGAAAAATTTCAACGGTAAAGTTCTGTTTCTTGACAGGGACGATATCAATACTGACGAGATAATACCGGCCAAGTACCTGACAGAGGTCACCAGGGAGGCGCTGAAGCCCTATCTTCTCGAGGACCTCACGCTTGAAGGATTTAATACTGCAGAGGACCTGCCCGGTAAGAGTGTTATAGTCACGAGATCAAACTTCGGTTGCGGCTCTTCCCGTGAACACGCTCCCTGGGCACTTGAGATGAACGGAATCAATATGGTTATTGCGGAGAGTTTCGCGAGAATATTCAGGCAGAACATGTATAACTGCGGTCTACTCGCGGTTGAACTGCCCGGGGATACTATTGATGCGCTTTTTAAAACTTACAGTTCCGGGGAGACCTCTGTAGAGGTGGACCTTGATCGCTCTGTACTGATATTTTCTTCAGGGGACCGTACTGAAGAAATTTCTTATATAATATCAGATTATGATGCGGCCCTGATACAGGCAGGCGGATGGATAGAATATGCTGATACCAGGTATTAGCGCAGGAGCTTGAGGTTGCCGCTTTCAGTAAGGTCCCCCCTCTGAATAAACGGTATGGTATACCACCTGCCTTCGAGATACTTGCTGAGCCCGAACACAAATGCCGGTGTAAGGTCCTGAATAAACCCGCCTGTGAATTCAAGATTTATATAGAGCGGCTTCGCAACCAGGTTGTTGTCCATATCGCCCCGTATGTTGAGCCTGATGCTCTGGGAATTGAAAATAAATGAGTTGATAGTGTATTCTCTCCCCCTGATATCCACGTTCCCGTATATCCTGTTGAATTCCAGGTCCCTGAGCTTATACTTCAATTCGGAAAGAAAGACACCGAGTCCGTTCTGGATCCCTGTATTGACGAGCTTGCCGCGGTTTATATTAAATTCGACCTTGCCGTACATGGTGTTGAGGATTTCCGTGCCTGTGTGAAAGGTTACCTGCGCACTGCCGCTCGCGATACCGAAAAGGCGCTGCCTGAAATTATCGCTCATAGAGGCAATTTCCTGGACCTTCATGTTCCCGAACTCCACTGTAAACCGCGCCAGGGGCGGCTTTGCTGAAAGATCAATAACCCCGCTCCCCTGCAGGTTGCCGCTGAAGGCGGCCGCTGAAAGTCTGTGTATGGTTATGACACTCCCACCTGCAGTGTAATTGAGCTGGACCCCGGACAGTCCGATCCTGCCATACTCGACTCTGCCTATGCTTATAATGCCGTTAATATCCACCGGTAAACTGACAGGTTTTTTCGCTGTAGTGGCGCCGGTCCCTTTCAGGTTGATCCTTTCCATTTTCAGGTTTACAAAGAGCTTTTTCATGGACGGGTCAGTAGAGGCAACAGACAGGAGTGCGGGCTGACCCTGAAATTTCAGGGGGATGTCGGCAGCCCTGAAAATGTTGTCATTTATACTGATTTCAGCGTTCAGGTCGCTGACGGTTTTATTTTCATGATCATAACCGGCATTGCCAAGAAGAAGTTTTCCGTTATACTGTTTGTCCTCAAGGGACAGTTCCCCCTGTACTGAGCCGTAGAGCTGTGCAGGGATAAATTTCAATATGGGACCTATATCTTTGATCTGTGCATCAATGCCTGTGGTCCTGAAAGACAGGATGTCCCCGCTGAAGGAAAAGAGAAAACTGTTGATAAGAAGTTTTGAATCCCCGATGCCCGCGTTAAGGTTTTTGAGAAGCACGTTCCGTTTTTTCAGGTCAACGACAGTTCCACCGTCAGCGCTCAATATACTGTCCGAGTTTCTGAGGGTTGAGGTAAGACGCGCGTTCCCGCTTACCGCGTTCCGTGTAATTGAGAGGTCCCTGACCTGTCCGGACACAATGTTGTAGGGCAGGGTGTCCCTGGTCCCCCATGTATAGACCCATAGCAGGGAAACGGAAGAGAGGTCAACATCACCTGTTATTTTAAAGTCTCTCTTTTTTACCGAAATTTTAAGGTCTGTGCTTATAGATCCCCTTTTGCCGGGAAGCTTTACCGTGCACTGGTCAATGGCAATCTGCCTGTCTTTAGTAATAGCAACGCGCGCGTTCACCCCGTATGTGCCCTCAAGGGGCCTGAGCCTGTCCGGCGCGTTGATAAGACTTATTTCCGCCCGGATGAACCGGATACCTGAAATTTTCGCAGAATAGGAGGAGGATCCTGTACCATTCAGGTCTGAGGAAATTTTTTCAATATTTGAAACCCCTTTATTGTCAAAGATTATGTTAAATCGGAGTCCCGAAACCGTTATATTCTGCAGGTTTATCTGTTTGTGAACAAGGGAAAACAGGGAAAGCCAGAAACGTATTTCGCCCGCGCTGGCAAAGACCGGGTCATCAGGTGAGGGTCCGGTGTGCAGGATTACATTTTTCAGGACAATGCCCCTGATGCTGTACTCCAGGCCCCCTATTGATATTTTTCTTTCCAGGGAGCTTTCGGCTTTTTTCTGAATATATGTCAGTATACGTTCTTCAGGGAAATAATGAATGAACAGTGCTGTCGCGCTTGACAGGATGATTAATATTGACAGGAAGAATACTGTGACAAGTTTAACTGTTTTTATTCTTACTGGCTTCACGTTTCCGTTCCATGGCTGATTTTTTCCTGTAGAAGAGAACTGTTTTTTCCAGTTCCTGCAGATCCGTACAGATGACTTTTCCCTCTTCAAGGGTAATGTTCTTGTCTTCCAGAAGCTGCACCATCAGTATCTCCCCCTTTTCAGGAGGTAGACCAACCATGTTCACCAGCTCTCGTGTGCCGAACTCAAAATTATGGGCCTGCTTGGCCTGGAGCTGGATTTTCTGCTTTTCGAGCTGTATGAGGAGTGTGTCGTATATCCTTCCTATCGGGTCCCTGATCAGCAGGTTTTCCAGCTGCCGGTATGCTGTCCAGATCCGCTCGCTCAGAAGCACAATCAGCTTTGTGGCAAGCTGTGGCTGGGCCTGGACCATTGTTTCAAAGTTTGATTTATTTATCGCGAGCACATGCACGTCACCGAAGGTAATTGCGGACGCGCTTCTCGGCTTGTTGTCCAGCAGGGCCATTTCACCGAAAATATCTCCCGGTTTCAGAACAGCGAGGAGCACTTCCTCGTTAACGATTTTCGTAATTTTTACCTTCCCGGACTGAATAATATAGAGTTCTTCTCCAGGCTCATATTCGCTGAATATCATTGTGTTGTCTCTGAAGTTGCGGTTCATGCCGTCCTGTTTTACCTCGTCCGGAACCTTGAACGGGGCTTTCAGTGTTTTCAGCCGGGCAAGTGCGTTGTCCCTGTTATGGTGAGAAGGGCAGTACTGCAGGAATCTCTGGTACGCGTATGTCGCGTGGTTCAATGCACGTTTCTTCAGGTAATATTCACCAATGTTAAACAGGTGGGAAGGGTCCTCTTCAACAGCATTTTTAAAAGTCAGGTTGGTAATTGCCTGGTCAAAGTCCCGCAGTTTTCTGCTGAAAAAGCGTATGATTTTCATTGCCACTGTCGGGTTTTTCTGGATCAGGAGTCCGAACATCTCCCGTTCAACCGATATCAGTGACACGTTTTCCAGGGCCATCCCGGTCTCAATGCGTGTATGGCCGCTCATGCATGAAATAACGCCGAAAAAATCCCCGGGCCCGAAAATGGAGTAGGGCTCTTCAGATACGACAGGGTTTTCCTTGAATACCTTGACCTTCCCACTGCGTATTATGTAGAAATTATGCGCGTTCTTTTTACCTTCAACGATTATAAAAGAATTTTCGAGGTAATTCTCAACTCTGAATTGCGAGACTGTCATTATTCACCCTGTAATAGTTTATAATTGCGAGCATGTGTTGTATTACTTATAAAATCGGCAAAAAATCAAGTAATTTCTAATATTTTATCCATGCCCGCCTGTTTTTTAATCAATCAGCTTTTTCAGTCGGTTCAGTTCATTCAATGCTTCCAGTGGAGTAATTGAATCGACACTGATGTTTCTGATCGCCTGCACAACAAGGTGGTTGGCAGCGTTGAATATCTCGAGCTGCTCCTCCTGTGACTCTTCATCATCATCATCCGGCAGCGCGCCCCTGCTGCTGTGGCTGCCTTTTTCGAGGCGTTCCAGTATTTTATCTGCACGCGATATAATGTTTGCAGGTATGCCGGCCAGCCTTGCAACATGTATTCCGTATGACTTGTCCGCTGACCCCCTGGCCACCTTGTGGAGAAAGTCAACCCCGCTGAGGTGTTCCCTAACCATGACTGTATAATTCACAACACCGTTTTTTTTGCCGAGCCGGGTAAGTTCATGGTAATGTGTTGCGAACAGGGTGCGCGCCTTCAGGTATCTCAGGATATATTCCACTACAGCCCAGGCAATGGACAGGCCGTCGTAGGTGCTGGTGCCCCTGCCTATCTCGTCCATGATAATTATGCTTTTTTCTGTTGCGTTGTTGAGAATATTCGCGGTTTCATTCATCTCCACGAGAAAGGTGGATTCACCCCGGGCGATATTGTCTGAAGCCCCGATCCTTGTGAATATCCGGTCTGCAATGGTGAGCTCGGCTTCTGCTGCAGGCACAAACGAACCGACCTGCGCCATGAGCTGGATAATTGCGAACATGCGTATGTATGTTGATTTTCCTGACATGTTCGGGCCCGTAATGATCTTTATGATATTTTCTTTACTGTCAAGGTAGATGTCGTTGGGTATGAATACCTCGCGAGTATAATATTTCTCCACAACAGGGTGTCTTCCCTCCCTTATGCTGCACACACCATGGTTGCTGTATACAGGACGGACAAGGTTGTTCTCGACCGCGGCTGTCGCAAGTGAACAGTAATAGTCTATGGTACCCACGATTTCCGCTGTCTGCTGCAGGGCTTCCCGCTGGAGCAGGATCCCGGACCGGATACGCTCTATCTCCTCCTTCTCCATTGCAACTATCCTGTCAGAAGCGCTCAGTATCTCTGACTCAAAACCCTGGAGTTTTTCTGTTGTATAACGCTCTGACCCGACCAGTGTCTGTTTCCGGAAATATTCATCCGGCACGCCTGCGGACTGCGCCTTGCTCACCTCAATATAATATCCCAGGACCCTGTTGTATTTTATCTTGAGAGAGGTGAGTCCGAGACGCTGCTTCTCCTCTTCCTGGTATTCGGTGATCCATGTTTTTCCGCTGCTCTTCAGGTCATAGAGCCGGTCAAGTTCCGGGAGATAGCCCTTTCTGATGATACGGCCCTGTTCAGGGGAAAGCGCTGGTTCATCAGCAATTGCTGAAGCAATAAGGCCGTGCAGGTCTGAAAGGTCCGGGATTGAGCTCCCAAGGCTCATGGAAAGGTCATGGGGCTGTTCCGTAAGCAGGGAACGGATCTTACCTGCCGAATCAATTGACTGCATCACTGCAATAAAATTTCTCGGGAACACGCGGCCCAGAATAAAGCGCGATAACAGCCGCTCAAGGTCATAGACCTGCCTGAGCATTGACTGCACAGATGAGGTGAGTTCATGATATTCATGAAAGTACTGCACAATGTCCAGGCGTTTTTCTATCTCGGCCTGGTCCAGGAGGGGCTGGAGAAGGTTCCGTTCCAGGGCGCGCCTTCCCATTGACGTGCGCGTGTAGTTCAGGACGGAAAAAAGTGTCCTCTCCCTGCTCCTGTCCTGAAGGTTTTCAACAATTTCAAGATTGGCCATTGTCGCGTCATCCAGTACCATCCTGTCAGTTGAGAGTATCTTCCTGGGATTCTTGAGGTGTTCAAAGGCCTTTTTGTGTGTCTCCTGCAGGTACTGAAGTATTGATCCGGCTGTAATTATGTCAATATCGGATTCAATGCCCAGCCCCCCTGTACCGGCAATGCCGAATACGCTGCATATTATATCATGCATGTGGTCCCTGTCATATAGCCATTCATTAATTTTATATACGGGCACGCCCCTGTTCCTGATGTATTCACTGTAAATTTCATCATCCGGAGATTCCACCTGTCTCAGGATTATCTCCCCCGGGTTGAACCTGGCGATTTCTCCCCTGAATAGTTCAATTGATTTATCCATTGATGAGAGAAAAAAGTCACCCGTGGATATATCCACGAATGCCATGCCGATTACCCTGCTGTCTATGATAACAGAGGCGAGGAAGTTATTGTCATCAGAGGGGAGCAGGTTTGATTCCACAACTGTACCGGGTGTTATAATGCGGACTACCTCCCGTTTTACAATATTGCCGGATGAGGGTACGGATTCCATCTGCTCGCAAATGGCAACACGTTTACCCGCCTTTATGAGCCGCGCGATATAGCTCTCAGCGGCGTGGAACGGGATGCCGCACATGGGGATATCATTCTGCCTGGATGTAAGTGCGATATCGAGGATTTTTGATGCCACCTGCGCGTCCTCAAGGAACATCTCGTAAAAGTCACCCATCCTGAAAAAAAGAATCTCATTCCGGTGCTTTTTTTTGATTTCCATGTACTGCTTCATCATTGGAGTGAGTTTCGAATCCATCATCAGTCCCTGTATATATATTTTTTTCTTTTCCCGTTTGAAATATGAACAATGCGCGCGTTAATGCCGAGCTCTTCAGCCATCCTTATGCGGGCCGTGTTTGCGCTGTCTCTGCTGGTGAATTCACCGCAGTAGATCTCGTAGGCCTTCATGAGCCTGACTATTTTTACACTGCCGAATTCGCTTACCAGTTTTTTTATCTCTCCGGCCTTTTTAAGTGAGTAGAAGGGCCCTATTGAAAGGGAATAGCCCCGGATTTCATTGCCCCGGTCTTCAGGGATATCCCGCTCCGGTCTTATATCAATATCTTCCGTGTTCTGCAGTATCATGTCCCCGGGCATATATTCAACGCGGACAGGAGCATACTGCTTAAGCAGCCTGGCCCGTTTTTCAGCCATGTATGACTCGGGTGATCCGGGGAATTTCTCAACCAGGTCCATGTACGCTGAATAGGAACGGTTATGGTCATTCCGGTGTTCGTAAAAATCACCCAGCCAGTACAGGGCTGAAGGAACAATGTCAGACCTTTTAAAACCCGAGGCAATCTCCCTGAGGCTGTTTATATAGTCCCTGGAATACCCCGTGGTTTTTTTCTGGATCTGTGACATGACCAGGAGCGCCCAGGCCATGGTCCGGTAGTCATGCGTCTCATTCAGAAGTGAAGCGCATTCCCTGCGGGCTTTAATCAGGCTGTTGAGGCGTACACAGGCCAGTATGTAGCACCTCCTGAACCCGGTAATGTATCTGCTTTTACTGAATGTACTTATACCGAAAGATGATTCTTTTTCAAGGCTTTTCCAGCGGGACTGGAGAAGGCGCACCTGGCATATCCTGAACTGGGCATAGTCCCTCCTGGAATAGTAGCGGTACTTTTCAACAAGAACCCTGTATCTTTTTACGGCCTCCTCCGGGTCTTCCTGGACCTCAGCTATCGCGAGCCGCACATCAGGTACGTGACTGCTGCGCGGATATTTCCTGAAGAAAATTTTTGAATGCTCCGATACCAGGCGGCTTTTTCCTGCGCGGGCGTAGGCCTCGATCTTTCTGCAGTAATCACTGTCAGGGCTGGACCGGGCCGGGACCGCTGTAAACAGGACGCAGGCAAGCAGTGCGGATGTGACGCATATGTTATGCTGACACGGCAATTCTGGTCCCCTGTAAGGTTGAGCCTTTAACACCGTGGATCTTTATATGTATCCGTTTGCCGATATCATCGCTTGAACCGGGCAGGACAACCGGATGGTTAAGAGAGGTCTTCCCCATGACGCTGGAGGATGATTTTTTGCTCACCCTTTCAACAATTGTCACGTCAACACTGTTAACGCGTTCTTCTAGTTTCCGCCTGGATATGCGTCTCTGAAGTTCTATCAGTTCCTGCAGCCTGGCTATTTTTTCTTCGTGCGAGAGATCTTCGGTCAGGCCCCAGGCCGGAGTGTTTTCGCGGGGTGAATACGCGTACATGAAAGCATCGTCAAACCCTATTTTTTCGACTGCTTCAAGCGTGGCCCTGAAATCCTTCTCTTCTTCGCCGGGGAACCCGACAATGAGGTCAGTTGAAAGGGAATGCCTGTCCAGCTCTTTTTTTATAAGGTCAATGATTGAGTAGTAATGCTTCATGTCATAATGCCTGTTCATGGCGCGCAGTACCGCGTCAGATCCGCTCTGCAGGGGGAGGTGTATTGCCCTGGATATGACCGGGTTGTCCCTTATAACGCGCACAAGGTCAGGGGAGAAATCCATGGGGTGGGAGGTGAGGAAGTTTACACGCACGAATCCCGGCACCCCTGCAACCTTCTCAAGCAGGCGGCAGAAGGGGATGTCTCCGCTGTCCTGCCCGTACTGGTTTACGTTCTGGCCGAGAAGGGTTATCTCCATGATGCCCTGTTCCGCAATCTCACGCACGTGGCTGAGAATATTTTCCGATGGAGAAGAGATAAGTTTCCCGCGCACATGGGGCACGATACAGTATGTGCAGAAGTTTTCGCATCCGTGAGTGATTGTCACCCATCTGTGCCAGCCGTCCCTGTCCCCGGCTTCAGTATACCCGGGCTGAATCCGGTCCCTGTAGTCATCAGGAGACTGGGAAAGCAGGGATCGTGACTCCCTGCCTTCCATGAATCCGCGTATAATATTTCCCGCGTCCGGCGACTGGTAAGGGCCTATGACAATGTCAGCCGTGCCCCTGTCGAGCAGTTCGCCTCCTATCCTCTGAGCCATGCAGCCTGTAACAGCGATGATCCCGCCCCTCTGCCTGACAGGGGTGCGAACGGCCATGATCCTGGACACGGCCCTGTCCTCGGCATGCTGGCGGACGGAACAGGTGTTGAAGATGGCAATATCCGCATCAGCAGATGAACCGGAAGGGGCGTAACCCGCCTTTTCCATGGAAAGGGCGATCAACTCGGAATCGCACTTGTTCATCTGGCAACCGAATGTCTCTATGTGATATTTTTTCCCCACTATTCCAGGAGTCCTGTCTTTTTATAGATGACGTCAATGTTTTTCAGATAGCGTCCCAGGTCAAAGATCTCGTTGAGTTCGGCGCCTGTAATTTTTTCGGACACAACAGGATCCGCTGCGCAGAGTTCCGGCAGTGAGCCTTCGCGCGCCCATACGCGCATTGCCATGTCCTGTACGCTT
>Ga0272441_10016696_pt1 | contig 10119 bp, 7 predicted proteins | sample SSMProp6N_FD_193582 | JGI IMG/M metagenome (GOLD analysis project Ga0272441, IMG submission 193582) | Marine sediment archaeal communities from Little Sippewissett salt marsh, Falmouth, MA, United States - SSM-Prop-6N | ecosystem: Environmental > Aquatic > Marine > Wetlands > Sediment ... | reverse complement strand
TCACCCCGCCGGCCGAGATGGACCGCTGGGAGGAGATGATCCGCCTGCTGGTGGAGCACTTCACCGACCGCTACGGGCGCGAGGAAGTCGCACGCTGGTACTTCGAGGTGTGGAACGAGCCGGACCACCCGGCGTTCTTCAGCGCGGGACGGGATGAGTACTTCGCGATGTACGCGGCCGCGGCGCGGGCGGTCAAGGGCGTCTGCGACGCCTACCGCGTGGGCGGTCCGTCCACGGCCAGCGCGGTGTGGATTCCCGAGCTTATCGACTTTTGCGAAGACGGCGGGCACGGGCTGGACTTCATCACGTACCACGCCTACGGGCTCACCGACGGGCACTTCGACGAGTTCGGCATCGAGCCGGTCATCCTCGACAGCGATCCGGAATCGATCCTCAAGACCTTCCGCCGCATCAAGGGCGAGGTCGCCGCGTCCCGCCGGCCCGACCTGCCCATCCACGTGACCGAGTGGAGCGCGAGCTACTCTTCGCGCGACCCGATTCACGACCATTACATCATGGCCCCGTTCATCCTGCACAAGCTACGGCGGATGGAAGGTCTGGCTGAGTCGATGTCGTACTGGACCTTCAGCGACGTCTTCGAGGAGATGGGCCCGCCGCCGACGGCGCTGCACGGCGGCTTCGGCCTGCTGAACGCCCAGGGTTTGGCCAAGCCGTCCTTCCACGCCTACCGCCTGCTGAACATGCTCGGCGACGAGCAACTCGCCTGCGACGACGGCGACGCCCTCGCTGCCCGCGACGAGCGCGGCGTACAGGTGCTGCTGTGGGACTACACCTACCTGCCGCAGGATGTGCCCAACAAGCTCTTCTTCACGCGCGACACCCCCACCCAGGCGGGCGAGGAAACCCGCGTCGCCGTCGCCGGACTGGCCGCCGGCGAGTACGATCTGGCGACCTGGAAGGTTGGTTATCGCGTCAATGACGTTTACGCCGCCTGGTGGGACATGAGCGAGCCGAATTCTCCCACGGAGGCCCAGCTAGCCGAGCTTTCGGCTGCCTGTGCGGGCTCGCCTGTCGAGAAGCGGACCGTCCGCGTCGGCGACGACGGCAAGGTGGAGATACCGGTCGAGCTGCGGCGCAACGATGTGGCGCTCCTGATGCTCACTGCCCGCTAGCAGGCAGCCGGACGCGCTAGCTCGTGCCGATAAAGACCTTGAACGGATGCAGCAGCCGTTCGTCGGCATCCACGCGGGCTAGGGCGACCAGCCGGCCGGCATCGTCCACGATGGCGGCTTCGTTTGTCCCGCTCATATCGTCCGGCGCGGTGATGGTATTGCCGCTCAGCACGCGGCGGAGCGTTTCGCCGCCGGCCGTCACGCGGGGCAGGTTCTCCACCGCCAGCATCGGCGGAAGCAGATCGGCCACGACGTCCAGTTGCTCCGGCGAGACGGCCGTCTCCAACGTGAAGTCTCCTACGCCCGTCCGCGCCAGCTCGCTGCAGTATCCGCCAACGGTCAACACGCGCCCGATGTCGCGCGCCAAGGCGCGGATGTACGTCCCGCTGCCGCACGTCACGTCCAGCCGCAGACGCGGGTAGGCATAGTCCAGCACGTCGATGCGGTCGATGCGGACGCTGCGGGGTGCAAGCTTGGGCGTCTCGCCGGCGCGGGCGAGCTTGTATGCCCGCTCGCCGCCCACGTGCACGGCAGAGTGCACCGGCGGGGTCTGCTGAATCTCCCCGACGAACTTGGCGGCCGCATGTCGCACCGCTTCGTCGCCGGGTGGGGTTGAGACGCGCGAGCGCGTGATTTGCCCCTGCGGATCGTCGGTAGTGCTGATTGCGCCCAGCGTGACCTCGGCCCAGTAGCGTTTGGGCAGACGCTGCACGCGGTCGGCCAGACGCGTCGCCGGGCCCACGCACACCACCAGCACACCCGAGGCGAAGGGGTCCAGTGTTCCGGTGTGTCCGACCTTGGTGCGCCGCGGGAGCATGCGTCGCACGGCCGCCACCATGTCGTGACTGGTCGGACCGGGCGGCTTGTGGATGTTGTAGAAACCGAACATTTCCGCAGCATAAGTTGTCGCCCGCGCCGCCGCAATCACCCCTCCGCGGAGCGGCGGGGGCGAGCTTTTCCGATAGCATCCTCGTGGCTGTGCCGATAAAAGTTATCTCCCGACGCTTCGCCGCCGCCCCGACGGGCCGCGGACGAGGAGGACCGCATGGCCCGCGAGTACTCGCTGGAGACAATCGAACAGCTCACCCGCCGCTACCGCGACGCCGGGACGGAGCGGCCGATGCGCGTCCAGCGTTACGAGCCCGGGACGCAACTGACCTACGATATGACGGGCGTGGTTCCCGCGCGCGGGGCTCGCGTGACGTTGGAGATCGATCGTTTCGTGGGCGGCGGGTTCGCGGGGCAGGTTTACCGGGTCCGCGTCATGGCGATCGAGGGACCCGAAGGTCCGCCGGAAGGCCTGGAAGTCGGCGGCGTCTACGCGATGAAGATTCTCATTCCGCCCTCGCGCGGCTCGCAAGTATTCCGCGACCTGATCTATCGCATCGGTTTCCAGGCGCCGTTCGCACTGCAGGTGAACCCCGCCGCCGCCCGGGCTGGGGCACTGTGGCAGAAGTTCATCCGCCGCGCCGCGGCGCATCGCTTTGATGACGAGCAGGCAGTGGTGGACGTCCTGGCGACGTTCGTCGATCCCACGCTCGGCAGTTGCGGCGAGCTCAGCGAGTGGGTCGAAGGGCGCACCTGGCGATTCGAGGTGGACGACCAGCTCGGCGGACGCAAGCAGCGAATCTGCGCCGGGCGAACCGACGCAGGTTCGGGCGAGTACATCGCCAAGAAAGTCTTCATGCGCGATTTCGTGGCGATGCTGCATGAAATCGGCGCCCACGAGTTCGCCCGCCAGTACGAGTGGTGGACCTGCAAGAGTCAGCCCAACGCCCTGAAGCGCCTGGCCGCTGGCGACGAGCCTGCCGCTGGGCTGACGGCTGTGGACTTCCGCGCCGGACTGGCGCTGCTGCCTGTGCTGCCGATGAGCCCGGGCGACGTGCCGCTGATCGTCCGCGGCATCGCCCGCGGGTCGCTGGTGCAGTTCGACCGCGGCGACCTCGATGCGCTTAGGGCCTACGTGAGCGCCCGCGCCGGACAGTTTGCCGATATGCACGAAGCGTTGGACGAGCTCATCGCGGCTGAGGAGGCCTACCGCAGTTCACAGATCGACCTGACCCACCACCGCGCCCACCTGCTGTACGACCGGCGGCTATGGGGGTCGATCTTCGACGCCACGGTGAAAGGCTGGCGCGTCGCCAACGAGATCGATGACGCCTGCGAGGCGTCGCTACGCCCCAGTTGCCTCAAGACCGCCATGATGGCGGCGCTGCTGGTGATGGCCCGCCTGACGCGGGCGGTCGGCTTGGTGGGGGCGGGCTGGAAGCTGGTCTACGAAGCGGTCCGCCACTTCGGCGCCGAAGGCGGTAGCCCCGACGCATCCGTATCCTGGACGCCGCTGTGGGTGTTCCTGGCGATGGGCCTTGTCGCACCGCCGGTCTGCCGCGGGCTGTTCCGGCTGATCGGCCGGGGGGACCGCCGCCGGCACCTGTGGCGCCTGGTGACGAGCCGCGGCTACTTCGTACGTGCGGTTCGCGCGCACATGGCTGAATCGCTCATTCGTTGGCACCGCGTCGGACGCGTGGACGCCGGGCGGGCCTTGGCGCTGGCATGCAGCCCGCTGCGGTTCGCCGCGCACCTGCCGCTGTCGCTGCTGCCGGTTTTTTTGCACCGCATGCTTACCGATGGGCGGTACGTCCTCGGCGTGGTCGCCTACGTAATCGTCCGGCCGGTGAAGCTCTACTTCAACGCCCAGGCGCGCGAAACGTGGCTGCGGGAGATGGTGACCGAGGGCCAGCGACGTCACATTCTCACCGACCGAGACGCCGAGACGATCCTCTCGCGCATCGACGAGCCGTTCATCCAGAAGTACCTCAAGTCGCTGGCGGTGCACGTCTGCACGCTGCCGGTCACGCAGGTGGTCTCGGTGGCCGTGGCGACCTGGTTCTACTTGACCCACCCCGAGATGCCCGAAACGCAGCGGGCCGCGGCGGCCGGGCTGATTATCGGCGCGTTCCAGATCACGCCCATCTCGCCCGGTTCGCTCACCCGCGGGCTGTACGTGCTCTGGCTGGTCATCCGCGAGCGCAACTACAAGGACTACAACATCGCGGTGTTCCTGGGCTTCTTCAAGTATGTCGGGTACCTGGCGTTCCCCATCCAGATGGCGTACCGCTACCCGGCGCTGGCGCGGTTCATGGCCGCCCACTGGGCGACGGGGGCGGTGCACATCGTGCCCGTCTTCGGCGAACACGGCGCCCTGATGGAACACGCGGTGTTCGACCTGTTCTACAACTATCCCCTCAGCGTTCGCCGGCGCCTGCGGGCCTGGGCCGATTACCGCCAAGGCAAGGCTCCGCGCGTTTGGCATGCGCCACTGCTGGCCGCGACGACGCTGGCCGTGCTGGGCACCGCCGACGTGCTCCTGCGGTCTCGCTACGGTGCGCTGCCCACGCTGGGACAGGCCTGGCCGCTGACGATCCTCGCTCCGTGGCTGCTGGGCTCGTGCATCACGCGTTGGGCGGGCGGGGCGACGCTGGGGTTGCGGGTGAAGCTTTCGGCCGCGTGGGCGGCGGCAACGGGTGCGCTGTACGCCGGGCTGCATACGGCCCTGAGGTTCGCCCCCGCACTGGGGGGCTCGCCCGCACCGCTGGGCGAGGTGCTCGAGACGCTGGCTCGCATGGGCCTGTGGGCGGTGTTCCTCTACGCCCTGCTGGCGACGGTGGCGACGCTCGTGACGGAAGCCCGCCGCGGCGATCCGCCGCAATAGAAACGCTTGGGGACGGGGGACCGGAGATTGGCGACTGCTCTGCCCGAGCGCCTGGCGGGGAGTTGTCCTCTACGCCAGCTTGGGCAGGATCACCCGCAGGGCGAGTTGGCAGAGGAGGTTGGCGTACAGCCCGGCCATCAGGTCATCCAGCAGCACGCCCCAGCCGTGGGGGAGTTTTTCCAGTTGGCGGGCGGGGGGCGGCTTGAGGATGTCCATCACGCGGAAGGCGACAAAGCCCACAGCGGCTGTGGTAAGCCGGCCCGCCCAGCCGCCGCCGACGGGCAGCAGGGCGAAGGTCAGCGCCTGTCCGGCCCATTCGTCGATGGTGCAGTGGGAGGGGTCTTTGCGGCCGAAGAGCTTCTCGGCGGCCGGGCCGAGCGCCACGCACAGGACGGATGCCACTGTCATGACCACGACCATCGTCCCGGTGACGCAGTACCCGCGTCCGTCGGCGCCCCAGGCGACCAGCAGGAAGATGACTGCCACGGCGGCAGAGCCCCACGTGCCCGGGGCGACAGGCAGGTAGCCCGTGCCCAGGCCGGTGATGAGGAGTTTCTTAAGCGCGTTCATCGGAGCTTACCAGCAGTCCGCGGGCCCGCCGAATGTAGACGGCCCCGCTGAACACCGTCACGATCACAGCCAGCCAGACCACCGCCACCTTGGTCACGACAGCCCACGGGGCCTGGGGGACGTTGGCGAGTTGGAACAGCACGGTGCAGATCGCCACGGACTGGACGAACATCTTGATTTTCCCGGCGGGCGTGGCGGGGAACTTGATTCCCTGCGATTCGCTGTATCCGCGCACGGCCGAGACGATCAACTCTCGGGCCATGATCGCCACGACCATCCACGCCTGGACGGCCGACGCCATGCCGCCCATGAGCCAGGCGCTCAGCCCGCGTTCGAACTCGCCGGTGCACTCGCCCTGGGCGAAGTTCGCCCCGGCGAGCATCACGAATGCCCCGACGACGAGTACCTTGTCCACGAACGGATCGACGATCCGTCCGAAGGCGCTGGTGAGGTTGTACCTGCGGGCGACCCAACCGTCGAGCACGTCGGTGATTCCCGCGACGACGTAGAGCACGAACGCCGCGTTGAGCAGCCAGCGGCCGGCGGCCGAGCCCGGCTCATAGAGCCCCAGCAGGACGAAGAACGCCGCGGCCAGGCCGACCCGGGCGACGGTGAGTTGATTGGGGAGCTTCCAGTTCATCTGCCGAAACACCTGATAGAAGAATAGTCTGCCCTTCGCGGGCTGTGGGTAGAAGATGTTAGCCTCGCACGGGCACGACGGCAACCGAATTCGGCCCGCGCGGCGAGAAGCGAGCGAGCCGCCCGTCCCATGTTTCCTCGCCAGGACATTGCATGTGCCCGCGAAGGGCGATATAGGACTAAGCTTTCGGCCGCTCTGACGCCCGACGGCACAGAGACGTGCCTCAACGGAGTTTCGGATGCTGTCTCCTGTACGTTACGGAATCATCGGCGCCGGCCGCATGGCCGAGACCACGGCCCTGCAACTGATGGACGGTCACCCTGCCGCTGCGGTCACGGCCTTCTACGAAATCGATCCGCGCTACCCGCAGACCGCCCGGCGCCTCGCCCGGCTACGGCGTAGGCTGATTCGCTCCTGCGGCAGCTTTCAGCGTCTGCTCGACCGCGCGGACGTGGACGTGATCCTCAACTGCACACCGCACTTTGCCCACGCCGAGACGTCCGTCGCCGCGCTGCAGGCGGGGCGGATCGTCGTCTGCGAGAAGCCGCCCGCGTGCAGCGGCGAGGAATGTCAGGCGATGATCGACGCGTCGCGGTCCGCGGCCGGCGGCGTGTCGCCCCCGGCGGCGGAAGCGTTCGGCGAGGACGGACCGCTGCTGGTGCACTTCCAGCACCTGTTGCGTCCGGGCGCCCGCTGGCTGGCGGGGATCCTGTCCGGCGGCGAGCTGGGCGCGGTGCGCCGCGTCCGCTGCCTGTCGCTGTGGTGGCGCAACGCCGATTACTACCATCGCGTGGCGTGGGCGGGCCGGCGCGTCTACCAGGGCCGGGCTGCCCTGGATGGGGCAATGGTCAACCAGACCATTCACTACGTCAACCAGATGCTCGCCCTGGCCGACCGGTCGGGCGAGGCGTCTGTGGCGCCCGTGGCGAACCTGCGGGCCGAACTGTTCCGCTTTAACGCCCCGGAGGACCTGGAGATGGAGGACACCGCCGTGGTCGCCGGAACGCTCGCCAACGCCGACCGCAGCGAGTTCGTCTTCTGCGGGACCAGCTGCGCCGAAGGCTCGGCGGGGGCAACCCGCGCCGGCGAGTATGGCGGGCGGACGCTGCGTCACGAGATCGTCCTGGAATGCGAGCGGGGACGCGCGCGGTGGTGGGGGCCGGCCGAGGTGACCTTCGACGACGGCCGGGTGTTGCGATACGACCAGCCCGAAGGCCATTGGCCGTTTTACTTCCACGTGCAGCAGGTGTTGGCCGGGCTCGAAAAGCCCGTCACGCCTATCCGCCAGTCCGCCCGGACGATGGACTTCATCTTCGCCGCGTACGCCGCAGCCGGCGACATCCGCCAGGTTCGCCGCGAATGCCTGCCCCAGGTCGAGCCGACGCTGGGGGAATGTTTCCACCGCGCCTGCCTGCCGAGCGAGCTGGACAGCCCGCCGGACTGGGCCTGAAGGCGCGACCGCGCTATAGTGTCATAAGAGTCGTCGAAACTTACCGATACCGTCGCGGGTTGTCTGGCCTACTGCGCGAAGCACAAAATCGCTCACCGCTCACCGCGCACCGCGGCGAATGCGAGGTCGCCATGGCACGGATCTTCCATCGCTGCAAGCAAAACCCGCTGCTGACCGCGGCGGACCTGCCGTTCTGCGCCATCGCCGTGTTGAACCCCGGAGCCGCCGAGCACGACGGGCAAGTCGTCCTGCTGATGCGCGTGGAAGACGCGGTGGGCTTCTCGGACATCCACGTCGCACGAAGTCGCAATGGCGTGGACGGATGGGAGATCGAGCCCGAGCCGTTGCTCAAGCACGGCCTGGAAGAATGGTCCTACGAGACGTGGGGCTGTGAAGACCCCCGCGCCACCTGGATGGAGGGCGAGGGCTGCTGGTACATTTCTTACGTGGCCTACTCGCCGATGGGCCCCGCTGTGGGCTTCGCCCGGACGAAGGATTTTGCCAGCGTCGAGCGAGTCTCGCTGCTGGGGGCGACTAACGACAAGGATGGCGTGCTGCTGGGACGCAAATTCGGAGACGATTACTGCGTCCTGCATCGTCCTGACGCGGGCGGGCACGAGCACATCTGGTCGGCCTACTCCAGCGATCTGATCCGCTGGGGCGATCCGCACCGGGTGATCCGGGAAGGCTTCGGGCCGTCCTGGGACGCGATGAAGGTGGGCGCGGGTCCGCCGCCGATCGAGACCGACAAGGGCTGGCTGCTGATCTACCACGGCGTGAAGGGGTACGCGGGGCACTTCGTCTACCGCCTTGGGGTGGCTTTACTGGACAAGGATGCCCCGCACAAGGTCAAGGCCCTGTCTCGCGGGTGCGTCTTCGAGCCGCAGGCGGAGTACGAGGTCTCAGGGCATACCCCAAACGTGGTATTCCCCACCGGAGCGCTGCTGCGGGGCGACGAGTTGTGGATGTACTACGGGGCGGCCGACCAGCGCATCGCCCTGGCGACGGCGAAACTGGACGACCTGATGCAGACGCTCGAATGACGCGCGGGGATGGTTCGTGACGTTGGGACTTGCCGTGGCGTGAAGAGGCCTTCGCAGGGTGCCATGCCCCGGGGCGGTCCTTCTCGCCATCGGCGCCGTTCAGGTCAGGTTAGGGACCACCAGCACGGGGCAGGGCGCCTTGCGGACGATCCGATCGGTCACCGCCCCAAAGAGCCTTTCGCCCAGCCCGCTGTGCCCGTGGCGCCCGATCACCAGCAGGTCCACCTGGTTGTCCCGTGCGAACTGGAGAATCTCATCGGACACGCGCCCGATGCGGATTTCCACACGCAGCGTCACGCCCTCCGGCGTGCGAGGAAGGTAGTTTTCGGCGATCTTGGCGTCCACGTCGCGGCGGGCCTTGGCGTCGATCCCCTCCACCTCGTAGATGTACGTCTTCCAGAACTGTGCCTCGGGCTCGGGGATCACGTGCAGCAGGATCACCTCGCAGCCGGGGCGATGGATCGCGGCGTCCAACGCGAAATCGAATGCGCAGTCTGCCGTCGGGGAGAAGTCCGTGCAGAAGAGTATCCGCTTGCACTGTTGTGGGGACGGCTGCGATGCGTTCATCGTTGAGCCTCCAGCCTTGTGTTTATCTTGCGCCGCCCGTCTCGCGCGGTAGCGGCGTCAGCTCACCCACGACGGTAGAAACAGCGTGATCCTCGGAAACGCCACCAGCAGTGCCGCGGCCACGATCAGCGCCAGCAGGAACGGAATCGCCCCGCGGAAGACGGTGTGCAGGGGCACGTCGCGTTCCATCCCGCTGACGACGTAGACGCAGACGCCGACCGGCGGGGAGATCACGCCCATCTGGGTGACTACGACGATGATCACGCCGAACCAGATCGGATCGTATCCAAGCCCGGTCACCACCGGGTAAAAGATCGGCACGGTCAGCAGCACCAGCGCCAGGGCGTCTACGAAGCACCCGGCGAGCAGGTAGAAGGCGATCACCACCATCATGATACCCCAGCCCGGCAGCGGCAGGCCCGCCAGGGCGGCGGCCAACTCGGTGGGGATTCGCGTGACGGCGAGGAAACGCCCGAAGATCATCGCCCCGGCCACGATCGCCAGCACCATACAACTGGTGCGGACGGTCTCCAGCAGCGAGCGTTTGAGCATGCCCAGGGTCAGTCCTCGCCGGGCCAGGGCGATCAGCAGGCTGCCCGCAGCCCCGACGGCGGCGGCTTCGGTCGGCGTGAAGAGCCCCAGGAACAGCCCGCCCATAACCAGGAGGAACAGCGCGAGCGTCTCGGCTACGCCAGCCAGGGCCAGCAGCTTGCGGGCCCAGGTGAACGGCGGGGCGGTGGGCCCCATCCGCGGGTTGCGGACGCACCGGGCGTAGATCGTCAAGCAGAACAGCCCGGCGATCAGCAGTCCGGGCACGATCCCGGCTATGAAGAGCTTGCCCACCGATTGCTCGGTCAGCACGCCGTAGACGATGAACACCACGCTGGGCGGGATGAGCATCCCCAGGCTTCCGCCGGCGGCCACCGCCCCGGTTGCCAGTTCCATGTTGTAGCGGTAGCGTTTCATCTCCGGCAGGGCGACGGACGCCATGGTGGCCGCGGTGG
>Ga0272441_10016695_pt1 | contig 10119 bp, 7 predicted proteins | sample SSMProp6N_FD_193582 | JGI IMG/M metagenome (GOLD analysis project Ga0272441, IMG submission 193582) | Marine sediment archaeal communities from Little Sippewissett salt marsh, Falmouth, MA, United States - SSM-Prop-6N | ecosystem: Environmental > Aquatic > Marine > Wetlands > Sediment ... | reverse complement strand
CGGGTCCTGTCGGACCACAGGCCAATCACCGGGTCCGACAGCGCGTCGAACAGAATGCCGATGACGAAGATGGCGCCGGCCAGACCAATGGCCACGTAGACCGTCCGCCCGGCTGCCACGCCGGGGGAATAGAAGAAGATGCCCCACTGGGCGAGGACCTCGCTGCAGAGCTGAATGGCGATGCAGCACAGGAACATGGCCAGGCCTTCCCGCCATGCAAACTCTCTGGCCCGGTGGCTGGCCACGGTGGGTCAGCCTATCCGCGTGCCGCTGGGAATGACGGCGTTTTTCTGCACGATCACAATGCCGTCGCGGATGGCGTAGCCCTCGCCATCGCGGTCCCGCAATCGGGACGAGCCCCGGATGACGACATGGTCGCCGATGCAGGCATTCTTGTCGATAATGGCGCGCGTGATGTCGCAGCCCGCCCCGATGCCCATCGAGACCGAAGCCGCTCGGGGTTGCTCATCTTCGAAGAAGTCCGCGCCCATGACCACGCTGCGCCGAATCCGTGCACCGGGGCGAATGACGCTGCGAATGCCAATGACCGAATCGGCGATCGTGGCCTTGCTGATCCGGCATCCTTCGCAGATCATCGAGTTCTTGATGCACACGTCCTCGAAGCGGGAACCGGGCAGGTAGCGGGGGTGTGTATAGATAATGTGGTACCGGTCATACAATGGAAAGGGCGGATGGCGGCTCACCATGCGCATGTGCACGTCGTAGTACGAACGCACCGTGCCGATGTCCTCCCAGAAGCCGTCGAAAAGGTGGGCGAACACCTTGCGCTTCTTCAGCGCGTTTGGGATGACCTGTTTGCCGAAATCGATCCAGTCCGGCTGGCTTTGGAGGACCTCCAGAACGCCCACGTCGAACACGTACACGCCCATCGATGCCAGGTAGGGGCGCCCCTCGGCCTTGATCCCGTATCGGGTGAAGAAATTGGGGGCGGTAACGAGCGGCGCAAGTTCCTCGCTGCCGGCAGGCTTCTCGACAAACTGCCGGATACGCCGGTTTCGTTGGATGCGCATGATGCCCAGCCCTTGCGCGGCTTCCGCAGCGACCGGCAACGCGGCGACGGTGATTTCGGCGCCCGTTTCCAGGTGGGTTTTCATGAGATAACGGTAGTCCATGCGGTAAAGCTGGTCGCCGGACAGGACCAAGTAGTGGCTTACGTTGATGCTCCGGAGCCGTCGGAGTTGCTGCCGGACGGCGTCGGCCGTGCCCTGGTACCAGTCGCCGCTGTCGAGCGTCTGCTCCGCCGCGAGGATCTCGACGAACCCATCGGAGAACGTGTCAAATCGGTAACTCTTCATGATGTGGCGGTTCAACGAAGCGCTGTTGAACTGGGTGAGGACGAAGATCTTCTTGACGCCGGAATGGATGCATTGGCTGAGGGGGATATCCACCAGCCGGTAGCGGCCCAAAAGAGGGACCGCGGGCTTTGCGCGCACTGCCGTGAGCGGGTACAGCCGCGTGCCGCGTCCGCCGCCCAGCACCAAGGCCCCCACGTTGTTCATGAGCCCGGGGCCAACCCGAAACTCGACCGGCAGGCTACTCATGGCGAGACTCCCTATCGAGACGGCCCTTGGCCGCCCCCGAGAATACCCAAGCTCCAACTCCCAATGCGCAGCGCGCCGGCCGCGCGTGGCCGTGTCGCGCCCTGCGGCTTATCCGGGCAGCTTCCCGTAGTATATGATCACTACGCACGCCAGCCCCCAGAGCACGACCGTGATTCCGAGGGGTCTGTCCTTGAGAAGGGTGCTGCCAGGGTCGCCCCCTTCCATCTCGTTGTGCACCAAATATAAATACCGGAACAGCCCGTACACGACAAACGGCAGGGTCAGATACAGCTTGTCCGTTGCCAAGCGGTCCACGACCTCCGGCGAGCACGTGTAAATTGTGTAGGTAATGAGCGTGGCCCCGGCCACGATCAGATTCAGCGCGTCCAGGTACGGCACGCTGTAATGCCCGAGCACCTCGCGATGGTCCACGGCCCCGTCGCTGAGCAACCGAATCTCGTGGCGGCGTTTGCCGATCGCGAGAAAGAGCGCGAGAAACAGCGTGCACACGACCAGCCAGTTCGAGAACGTGACATCGAGTGCGATGGCGCCCGCCATCGCACGGATCACAAAACCGATGGCCACGAGTAGGATGTCTACGATAGTGACGTTCTTGAGGCCGAGGCTGTACGCGGCGATGAACGCCATGTACACAAGCACGACTGCGAGCACGCGCGGACCCAGGTGCAGGGCCAGGCCGAGGCTCAACGCCAGGGAAACCAGCAGCAGCAACACCGCGCTCGAGACCTTCATGGCGCCGCTGGCAAGCGGGCGGTTGCGCTTTTCCGGATGCACCCGGTCTTTGTCCACGTCCATGATGTCATTAAACAGATACATGGTGCTGGACGCGGCGCAGAAGGCGGCAAACGTCAACACACTCCGCAGGACTTGTGACGGGTATTGGAGTTGCTGGGCGAATATCAACGCCGCAAATACCAGCAGGTTTTTTGACCACTGGTATACGCGCAATGCTCTGAGAATCGTGCCGGCCATGAGATGCTGCCCCGAACAGTGCCTGAATTCTGCCCAAGCCATACCGAGCGTGTCAAGGAGTCGCATTTGTTTGAAATTGTGTAAGTTGTTTAGCCGATTGGCGAGCGTGGTCAGCTCAGGCCCAGATACTCCGTCATTGCGAGCGAAGCGAAGCAATCTCGCTTACATAGGGCGTGATTTACGGTCGAGATTGCTTCGCTTCGCTCGCAATGACGCAATCACATGGCCTTCACGCGAATCCGCTAAACAGTTACGAAATTGTGTTGGGGTGTATGGCATGGGCGCCCTCGGCAGCGCCACACGCCATATCTTGTAGGCAGGCATACGCCACAGAACATGATGTGGTGCAAATTGCTCTTGACAACGCGGTCGGTACTTGGTACACTACGCCCTAGGACGCAGTGAAGCTGTGCGTGCGCAGTCCCTGGCGATCCAACGCGGAAGAGTATTTTACATCATTAGTGGTCCCTATACCGGAGGCGAAAGGAGGGATGAAAAAGGCCTAGAGAGCTTTCCTCCCGGGATCGTTAACCCAAGATGTGCAGCATAAACTTGGAATACCCGTTTCAGTGCAAGGGCGGGAGGTGTTAGGAAGCCCGCCGAGCGCTGGATGAAGAAGTGGCCGAAGCGCCGCTTCAGAATATCTAATAGGAGATAACGCATTATGCGTAAGAGTCTTGCAGTATTGATCTGTGCAGTCACGGTAGCCTGCGCTGTGCCGGCGATCGCGGAACTGCAGAATGTACAAGTGGGCGGATCGATCCGCATCCGAGGCAGTTACTACACCTCTTCGGCGATTTTGGAGCCGGACAGTGTGCGTAATCCCTTGATCGAGGGCGTTCCTCCGCTGTGGAGCATGCCCCCCTATGCTAACAACAACCAAGGTCTGCGCTGGCTCGCTTCGCCCGGCCGTGCCGCGGTGGCCAGCTTGGCGCAGCTGGTCGGTCGTACGAATGCGGTGAGCGGGTTTTCCTGGTCGGATGACGGTCATGCGAATAAGTACGTCGAACAGCGCACCCGGTTGAACGTGAAGGCCGACTTCACCGACGCCGTGAGCGCGTTCATCGAACTGGACAGCTATGACACCTGGGGCGAGGACTTCCGGTCGAATTACCTGACCGGCATTGACGGAGCCGCAGCCACAGGCGACGACGTCGAAGTTTACCAGGCCTATATCGAGGCCAACGACATGTTCGACTATCCGCTTCGCCTGCGCGTTGGGCGTCAGGAACTGATGCTGGGCAGCGGGTGGCTGGTCGGCACCAACGATGCCAGCTCGGGCTTCACCGGCCTGTCGTTTGATGCCGTGACGCTGACCTATGCGACGGACATGTTGAGCGTGACCGGCCTCGCAGCCAAGCTGGCCGAGAACGGCCCGGTCGAAGAAGACGGCGACGTGGATATGTACGGGGTGTACGCGAGCTATCTCGGCGTCGAAGACATGACGCTGGACGCCTACTGGCTGTTTGTCCGCGACGCGGTCGAACTTCGCGACACACCGTATGACCTGGTGGGCAATTGGGTCGAAGAAGTCCTCGGCGTCGATGACTACGACGCGACCACCCTCCACACCGTTGGCCTCCGCGGAGCCGGCATGTATGGTGCTTTTGACTATGAAGCCGAAGTCGCTTACCAGTTCGGTGATGCCGGCGTTGTGGGCGTTCTGAACCGGACCCTGGCCGTGTCGCCGTATGGCGATGACGACGCCGAGTGGGATGCCTGGGCGTGCAATATCGAAGTCGGGTACACCTTCGACATCGAGTACGCGCCCCGCGTGTACTTGGGCTTTGCGTACTTCGACGGCCAGGACGATCGCGACATCACCTTCTGGGAATGGCTCGCTGCCCAAGCGTGCCCGTTCTGGAAGGGTCCGGACCCGAGCGTCAGCTTCAATCGCCTGTTCTCGAATTGGGAGTACAGCGAGTTCCTGGATGCCACCGACCTGTCGAACGCCTGGATCGGACGCGGCGGCGTCAGTGTCATGCCCATGGAAGACGTGACCGTGCTGCTGACCGCGGCCTATTACCAGGCCGTCGATTGTTACGACGTGACGTGGCCGAACTTCTTCTTGCTTGGCAACCGGTTCACGCCGCTCGCTCCGTATAGTTTCATCACGGAGGAGAACGACGACGATCTCGGTTGGGAGCTTGGCCTGTACGTGACCTACGACTACAGTGAAGACCTGACCTTCGAGCTGGGTTGGGCCCACCTGTTTGTGGGCGACGGGCTTGAAGACGGCAACTTCAACTCCTGGAATGGCTTGGCGTTCAATGGCGGCATCGATAACGACGATGCGGACTATGTCTACCTTGAGACCAAGCTCTGCTTCTAAGGCTTAACAACGCCTAGAGAAAAGGCCCTGCGGCTTCGGCTGCAGGGCCTTTTTTCTGCCGGTGGGGGTGCGGCCTTTACTCTTCATCCAGGTCGATGTCGTAGACGTACTTGTGCTCGCCCGTTGGGGGACACCGCACAAGCCAGTCGCCCTTCGGTGACATGATGCCCGTGGGCGCGTTCACGGGGCCTTTCGGGTCGGCCGCGTTTGCCGTGGCGATATGGATCTTGCTTTCCATGGCCCGCAATTGCAGGTTCGATTCGTGATACGGGGCATGGAGGCGCGTCGACCCCGAATGGACGCTATGGAAGATGATCTGTGCGCCGCGTTGACCCAGTTGATACGCCAGGCGGGGATCCGGATACGGGCCGCAGCCGGGCGTCACCCAAAGGTCGTTGCAGATCAGACAGCCAAACGTCAGGGGCCCGTGCGTGAAAACGCGCAATTCCTCCCCGGGCCGGCAGAACTCCCGATCCCCTGAGGTGGGCACGAGTTTCTCTTGGGTTCCCACAAGCTCGCCGGTGTCCGCGTAAATCCGGCTTTGGATGTATGTCACGCCATCGGCCTTAGCGCCGGTGCCAATGATCGCCGTGACGTACGCGTGGCGACAGGCCGTCGCGATTTTGCTCCACGCGTCAAGGGTCTCCCTTTCGCTGAAATCGCCGTGGTACCCCGTCAGACTCATTTCGGGGAACACGATGAAGTCGCAGTCGCCCTGCTCGATATGGCCGAGGATCTTCGGGAGATTCTCGCTCAGCTTGGTCGAGACCGCCAGTTGCACCCCCGCAATGCGCACCGTAGCCATGGCGCAGCCCTCCTTTTTACTACCTTGACCTCATCGTAACATATCGCGCCGTGGCCGTCATTCCGAACGAAGGAATTCTCGCTTGCCGGCGCCCTGTGCGCATGCCGTGGCCACGAGATAGACATCGGCCGCAAGGCCTTCGCCTGTCTTGGGTTATGCGCACACAGCGGAACAAGGCGCACCCTCGCGCAACGCCATCCGGCCCCGTAAGAATGGTCGGCCGTGGCAGGTTCACGCTCGGGTACGAAATTCCCCTCACTTGGCGGGGTCCAGTCGCCGGATGAAGATCTTCCGGACCGCGATCTGCATATCTTTGAACTGGTCGCCCGGGTGGACTTGGAAGCCGATTTTGCCACGTTTGAAGGAGTCCTCGTGGACGTCCGCAGTCACTACCCCGTTGAGGGTGACCACGAGATGGTCGCCTTGGGCGAGTATCGTCATCGTGTTCCACTGATCGCGTTTCACGATATCGGGGTTTTCGTTCAGCGCGAGGAACATCTTGCCCGGGCAGTACAGAGACCCCGCGTAGCACACCGGGTTCTTGTATTCGAGAATGTCGGCTTGGTACGACCTGTTCGGCGCCTGGTAGCGGAACCAAACGCCGCTGTTCGCGGGCCACTGCATCTTGAATGCGAGCCGCAACTCGAAGTCGCCGAATTCCTCTTTGGTAAACAGGTCGCCCGGCGCATTGTTGGCGCCCTGACGCCCCACGATGCAGCCGTGGTCGACCGTCCAGGCGGCCTTGCCGGTCGCTTTCCAGCCGGTGAGGTCTTCCCCGTTGAACAGGGCCGTCCACCCGGGGCCTGGAGCGTCCTCGTCCTGGATCGCCCCGGCCGTCTCCTCACCACAATGAACCTGGGCGGCACCCGCAAACAGAATCGCGAAAGCAACAAGAAAACCACCCAAACCGAGCCCAAACCTTTTTCGCATTGTCATTGATTCATCTCCTCTTCGCCAACGAGTTCGCCCGCAATCTGCAATCCACCAAGATCTTCGGTCTCCTGTAATTCTTTAGCCGATTGGCGAGGGTGGTCAGTTCAGGCCCAGATACTCCGTCATTGCGAGCGAAGCGAAGCAATCTCGCTTACATAGGGCGTGATTTCCGGTCGAGATTGCTTCGCTTCGCTCGCAATGACGGAATCACATGGCCTTCACGCCAATCCGCTAAACAGTTACGGCTTCTTCAGTTCTTATCAAGAAGGCCGCGGTCATAGGATGGGCAGGTACTTCTTGAGCTCATGGCTGGTGACCTGCGCCCGGTATTCATCGCATTCGATCTTCTTGTTTCGAATAAACCACTCGAAGATGTGATCGCCCAGGCATTCGCGCACGAGTTCGCTCTTCTCGGTTTCGTGGATCGCCTCGGCCAAGGTGTGGGGCAGCGAGGGAATGCCGTGGCGCTCGCGTTCTTCCGGGGTCATCTCGTAGATGTCTTGCTCGATCGGCGCGGGCAGTTCGTATCCGTCTCTGATGCCCTTCATGCCCGCGGCCACCATCACGGCAAACGCCAGGTAGGGGTTGCATGCCGGGTCGGGACACCGCACCTCGACGCGTGTGGCCTTCTCCTTGCCCGGCTTGTACATGGGCATGCGAACCAAGGCCGAACGGTTGCGCACGGCCCACCCGATATACACCGGTGCCTCATACCCCGGCACGAGGCGTTTGTAGGAATTGACCCATTGCGCGAGCAGGGAGCAGATCTCGCGGGCGTGGACGAGGAGCCCGGCGATATACGCCTTGCCCACATCGGAAAGATGGTGTTCATCCTCGGCGTCGAAGAACGCGTTCTTGTCTCCTTGGAACAGCGACTGATGCGTGTGCATGCCGCTGCCATACTCGCCAAAGAGCGGCTTGGGCATGAACGTGGCGTAGATGCCGTGTTGCAGCGCGATCTCCTTGACCGTCAGACGGTACGTCATCGACGCATCCGCCATCTCGAGGGCCTCCTTGTAGCGCAGATCGATTTCATGCTGGCTCGGGCCCACTTCGTGGTGGGAGTACTCGACCTCGATGCCGAGATCCTGGAGGGCCTCGACCGTGTCGCGCCGGAGGTCGCTGGCGATGTCCAGCGGGGTGAGGTCGAAGTAGCCGCCATGATCGAGGATTTGAGGCGGGCCCTCGGAATCTTTGAAGTAGAAGTACTCCAGTTCCGGGCCCATGTACGCGCGGAAACCCATGCCGGCCAGCTCTTGCAGCGTACGCTTTAGCGCGTAGCGGGGATCGCCGGCATACGGCGTGCCGTCGGGATTCATAACGTCGCAGAACATCCGCGCAACCTTGGCGTCTTTCCGCGATCGCCACGGCAGGATCTTGAAGGTCTTGGGATCGGGCTTCGCAACCATGTCGCTTTCATGAATGCGCGCGAACCCCTGGATCGAGGACCCGTCGAACCCCATTCCTTCATCGAGCCCTTCCGCCAACTCCGACGGCGTAATTGCGAAGCTTTTCAGAAATCCGAGAATGTCCGTGAACCAGAATCGGATATGCTTAACATTCTCGTCCCGGACCGTCTTTAGAATCTGTTCCTTGTCGTTGTCAGCCATGTCCGCTTCCTCCTGGTCTGCGGGCCCGAAGTCCCCGCACTTGCGCGCCGGCCGCCTCACCAGAATAGCAGAAATTGCGTTTCGCCACCATGGCGGGAAAGCCCGGATTCGATCAGGAATTGCGCAACCGCTGGTTTTGTGCTATGAAGAGGCCGGCCGCGTTGAAACAAGGTGATTCTCGGATGCATTGAGGTGTGCGAACGCTATGGAACAGGCGGCAATCTTGAACGAGCAGCAGGTCCGGGCGATCCGGCAGGAATTCGGGACGCCGGTCTATGTCTACGACCAGCGCGCGCTTGAGGCTCAGGCGCGCCGCGTGTTGGACCTTCCGAATGCCTACGGATTCACGGCGCGTTACGCCATGAAAGCGCTGCCGACCGCGGCCATCGTCCGCATCTTCGTGTCCATGGGATTGCACATCGACGCGAGCAGCGGTTTCGAGGCGGAACGCGCGCTCAAGGCCGGCGTACCCGCAGACCACATACTCCTTACGGCGCAGGAACTCCCCCGCGACCTCGAGGAACTCCTCGACGCGGGCGTCCTCTTCAACGCGTGCTCGCTGCACCAACTGCGCATGTTCGGCAAGCTGCGCCACGGCCAACCGGTTTCGGTTCGGGTCAACCCGGGGCTGGGATCGGGCCACAGCAACCGAACCAACGTGGGCGGCCCGTCCGCCAGTTTCGGTATCTGGCACGAGTATCTTGACCAGATCCTCGAGATCCAGCGGGAACACGATCTCTCCATTACGCGGATGCATACCCACATCGGTTCCGGGTCGGACCCTGAGGTCTGGCATCGGTGCGCACGACTCTCCTTAGGCATTGCGGCACAGTTTCCTGAGGTGGACACCCTTAACCTGGGCGGCGGCTTCAAAGTCGGCCGCATGCAGGGCGAGAGCTCGGCCGATCTCGAGGCGATTGGGCGTCGGATTGTCGAGGATTTCGTCGAGTTTCACCGTCGACACGGACGAAAACTCAGACTCGAAATCGAGCCGGGCACCTATCTTACGGCCAACGCAGGCGCGCTGATTTGCAGCGTCATCGACGTAGTCGACACCGGGGCGGACGGCTACGGGTTCCTCAAGGTCGACAGCGGGATGACCGAGGTTATCCGGCCATGCCTGTACGGGGCGCAGCACCCGATTGCCGTGGTCCCGGCCACGGCAGGGCAAAGACCGACAAAGGAGTACTTGGTGGTCGGGCATTGCTGTGAGAGTGGCGACAGCCTGACGCCTGAGCCGGGCAACCCGGAGGGCCTGAAGCCACGCGCCCTGAGCGAGGCCCGGATCGGGGATGCCCTCGTGGTCGGGGGCGCGGGCGCGTATTGTGCGGCGATGTCGTCCAAGAACTACAATTCGTTCCCCGAAGCGCCCGAGGTGCTCCTGGCCACGGATGGCACCCTACGCCTGATCCGCGCACGCCAGACGCTGGACCAAGTGACGGTGAATGAAATCTAGGGCGTGGGCGGCCCGACGCTTCTCGACCTGCTTCCGGTTGGGTCTCAACGCCGGATGCGCAGGCTGCCGCCTTTGAGCAGGGCTTCCACTTCCTCCTTGGTGCAGTAATTGAAATCGCCGGGGATCGAGTGGGCCAGGGCGCTGAACGCATTGCCGAACTCGAGGCCGTATTCGACGTCTTTGGTCAGGCACCCATAGATGAAGCCCGCGGAGAACGAATCCCCGCCGCCCACGCGATCGACGATCTCGACCTCGAAGCGCGGCCCTTCGTAGATCCGCCCGTCGTGGTACGCCACCGCGCCCCACGTGTTCCGCCACACGGTGATGTCTTCCCGGAGCGTTACGGCGACGGCATCAAAGGAGAACTTCTCGGCCAGCTTCTGGGCGACAATGGCATAGGTCTCGCTTGAGAGCGCCTTGAAGGTATC
>Ga0272441_10016694_pt1 | contig 10119 bp, 9 predicted proteins | sample SSMProp6N_FD_193582 | JGI IMG/M metagenome (GOLD analysis project Ga0272441, IMG submission 193582) | Marine sediment archaeal communities from Little Sippewissett salt marsh, Falmouth, MA, United States - SSM-Prop-6N | ecosystem: Environmental > Aquatic > Marine > Wetlands > Sediment ... | reverse complement strand
GTTTCCATCGGTGGCCTTTCTCTTTTGGTGTAGTTTTTTTGTGGTGAACGAATTATATCATAGAGAAAGGCTTTTTTCTAGTCTTTATGAAAAATAGCGGTTAGCAGTCTTTGACGGTGTTGGTTGTCCATATCGTCTGAGACAAATGTTCCTATGGCAGTGAGCGTTTGTTAGTACGTAGCCCTACGATTTTTGACGGAATATTGGGTAAATCATCCAAAGTGGGTCCACTTATCGTAAATACGTCAACTCTTTTGCTCTTCGATGTACTTTAGCTATCAGTGTGATATTTTAATCTTGGAGGATAGGTCTTTGAAAATGATGGTCCTAATTTAAACCAGGACCTGATATGCAAGAAACACAAAAACAAGCGCAGGTTTGGCTACAGAAGAAAAATGTAAACCAAATACACGTGGAATGGAGGACAAGATGAGCGAGGGAATTCAGGAGAGAATCATCAATGTCAGAAACATGTCTACTGATGATATTCACAATCTATTCATTTCTCCGAAGCAGAGAATCATGATGCTGCTTGATTACCTTGAAAAGGGCGGGGATTTAAAGGCAATGGCAGGTAAAATCCATCGAAAAAAGGGACAGAAAAGTAGCAAGAGCCTTGCTTCAGGAGATAAGAAGTCTCCGACAAAAAAGGTGACTCCGAGCAAGTCGAAAGCGTAGAAATACCAAATGTTTTTTGGCCCTACTAAGATTCCATTGCTAAGACCATGGCCGCGCGCCGGTTGCCCTCCCTCCTGCCTCCCCTTTCCTGGGAAGAATCGTTGCTGGTGACGCGGATTCACTCCACGGCGGGCGTGCTGTCTCCCGGAGCCGGCCTGGTCCGGGAGCCACCGTTCCGCATGCCCCATCATTCCGCCTCGCCCGAAGGGATAATCGGCGGCGGCAAGATCCCCCGTCCCGGGGAGGTGTCCCTGGCCCATGAGGGAATCTTGTTTCTCGATGAGGCCGCCGAGTTCAGTACCGCGCTTCCGTTGCAATCATTCCTGAATTGACCGTGGAGGAGAGCAAATGAGCTCCGATTTGAGGACTTGGCGTACAGGGCGGGGAAGGGCATCGCATCATTCGCGAGCGGCCGCAGGGCGAGTAGCCACGGCTGTGTTTGTAGCCGTTCTGCTGACCGGCGGCCCTGTGCCCACGCCGCGAGCGGGGGAAAACCGAAGGATGACCGCTTCCCGTCCGCTTGGATTTCACGCTCGATTCTAGGTATATTCATCGCAGAGGAGAGTGATTGTGAAACTGTATACACGCTGGCAGGTGATCCTATTCACGCTGTCTGGAATCGTGGCTACGCTGTTCGTTGCCTGGGCGACCGGGATTCTTCAGCTGCCGTCCACTGCACAACAAACCGCTTCCCCGGACGCCGACGCCGTCGTCGAACAGATCCTGGATCCGCAAGGCGGTTCCGGGGATATTACCGGACAGCCGGTGCAATTCAACGGCGCGCTTTCCTCCGACGAGGCGAACAACATCGAGATTTACGAGCGGCTCAACGAAGCCGTCGTGAACATCACCTCGGTAACCTTCGAGTACAACTGGTTTCTGGAACCGATTCCCAAGGAGGGCACCGGTTCCGGTTCGATCATCGACCCGGAAGGCTATGTTCTCACCAACTACCACGTGATCAAGAACGCCAACGAATTGAGCGTCACCCTGGCCGACGGTTCGAACTATCGCGGCGAGATCATCGGAGTGGATCCCGAGAATGACCTGGCTGTGGTCAAATTCGATCCGGAGGGCAGGTCTCTTACCACCATCTCCTTCGGTCGCTCCACAAATCTGCGCGTGGGGCAGAAGGTGCTGGCCATCGGAAATCCCTTTGCTCTGGATCGGACCCTCACCACCGGCATCGTGTCCGGATTGGGCCGGCCCGTGCGCACCGATACCGGTTTGGTGATCAAGGAGATGATCCAGACCGACGCCTCGATCAATCCTGGAAACTCGGGGGGGCCGCTTCTGAACTCAAAGGGAGAGATGATCGGCATCAATACCATGATCTTTTCACCTTCCGGAGGGTCGGTGGGCATCGGCTTTGCTGTGCCGGTGAATACGGCACGCAGGGTGGTGCCGGATCTGCTGCGCTACGGTAAGGTGCAGCGCGGCTGGATCGATATCGTTCCGGTACAGCTGTTTCCCGCCCTGGTGCGCTATGCCGAGCTGCCGGTGGCGGAAGGAATCCTGGTTTCGGAGGTCGAGCCCGGTTCCAACGCGGCGCAGGCCGGTTTACGGGGTGGAGAGCGGTCGGTGCGCTATGGGCGCTCGGTGATCCGCCTGGGCGGAGATATCATCATCGAGGTGGACGGCATAGCCGTGGCCACGCTGGCCGATCTTCTCGGCGCCTTGGAGGACAACAAACCGGGGGAATCGGTCGAGGTCCGCATCCTGCGCGGGCGCAGGGAACAGGCCCTGCGCGTGAAGCTTTCCGAAAGAACGCAAAACATCCGTTTTTAGCATCGAAGAGCGAGGAATCATCACGCAACGAGCGAGGCTGAATCGGGAGCGGAGCGAGGCATGAATCACTTCAAGGTCGTCTCTTCATACTCGCCGGCCGGTGACCAGGGGAGGGCCATCTCCGAACTGTCCCGTGGCCTGTCAAAGGGTTTCCGGCAGCAGACCCTCAAGGGGGTCACCGGTTCGGGTAAGACCTACACCATGGCCAAGATCATCGAGCAGGCCCAGCTTCCCACCCTGGTACTGTCCCACAACAAGACCCTGGCCGCCCAGCTGTACAGGGAGTTCGGGGACTTCTTCCCCGAGAACGCGGTGGAGTACTTTGTCTCCTACTATGATTACTACCAGCCCGAAGCCTACGTCGCGGGCCGGGATCTGTACATCGAGAAGGACGCTTCGATCAACGAGGAGATCGACAGGCTGCGCCTGGCGGCCACCGCGGCCCTGCTGGAGCGCCGCGACGTAATCGTGGTGGCCACGGTCTCCTGCATCTACGGCATTGGCAATCCCAGGGACTACCGGAACATGCGCCTGGAGCTGAATCTGGGTCAGGAGATCGGCCGTGACGAGATTCGTCTGCGCCTGGTGCGGCTGCTGTACGAACGAAACGATGCGCTTCTGGAGCGCGGGCGTTTTCGCGTGCGCGGGGATGTTTTGGAGATCTTCCCCTCCTACACCACCGACGCGGTGAGGGTGGAGTTCTTCGGGGATGAAATCGAGCGTATCCGTAAGATTCACCCCCTGACCGGTGAGAGCCTCGGGGATGTTGATTTCTACATCGTGTACCCGGCCAAGCATTTCGTCACGCCGGAGGAGCGGCTGCCCGAAGCTCTTCAGCGCATCCGCGATGAGTTGACTCTGCGCCACGGCGAGCTCTCAGAGGCGGGAAAGATCGTGGAGGCCGAGCGGCTGAAATCCCGCACCGAGTACGACCTGGAGATGCTGGAAGAGATGGGCTACTGTCCCGGCATAGAGAACTACTCGCGGCATCTGTCCGGCCGGGAGGAGGGTGAGCGCCCGGCGGTGCTGCTGGATTTCTTTCCGGAAAAATTCCTCGCCTTCGTGGACGAGTCCCATGTGACCGTTCCCCAGGTGCGGGGCATGTACGAGGGCGATCGATCGCGGAAGCTCTCGTTGGTGCGCTACGGATTCCGCCTACCCTCGGCGCTGGACAACCGCCCCCTGTACTTCGCGGAGTTTGAGCAGATGCTGGATCGGGTGATCTACGTATCCGCCACTCCGGGCGGGGAGGAGCTGGACAAATCGGAGCAGACGGTCGAGCAGGTCATCCGTCCCACCGGGCTGCTCGATCCGGAGCTGGAGGTCCGCTCCACCGAGGGACAGATCGAAGATCTGTACGCGGAGATCAACCGCCGAATCGCCGCCAACCAGCGTACCCTGGTAACCACCCTGACCAAGCGAATGGCTGAAGATCTGGCCGAGTACTTTTCCGAGCTGGGACTCAAAGTGCGCTATCTGCATTCCGAGATTGAGACCATCGAGCGTGTGGAGATCCTGAAAGCGCTGCGCACCGGTGAGTTCGACGTGCTGGTGGGCATCAACCTGCTGCGCGAGGGGCTGGATCTGCCCGAAGTTTCCCTGATCGCCATACTGGACGCGGACAAGGTCGGGTTCCTGCGCTCGGCCACCTCGCTGATTCAGACCATAGGGCGCGCGGCCCGTCACGTCAACGGCAAGGTGATCATGTACGCCGACAAAGTCTCTTCGGCCATGCAGGAGGCGATCGAAGAAACCGAGCGCCGCCGCGCCATCCAGCAGCAGTTCAACCAGGCGCACGGTATCACGCCCACCTCGATATCCAAGTCGATTCAGGACCTCTTGATCCGCAAGAAGGAGGAGAAGCGGGACCTGGAGAAATTCGATATGGAGCTGCTGGAGCGCCAGTACAACATCCTGGTGCCGAAGCAGCGACAGGCCCTGCTCAAACGTCTGGAGCGGGAGATGCTGGAGATGGCCAAGAACCTGGATTTTGAGCGGGCCGCGGTGCTTCGCGACGAGATCAAACGCATCCGCGAGATGTAGGCGCGTATAGTCCCTGCTATACTTGTAAAGGTGTCAACAGCGGGAACCATAGGAGGATAACCGTGAAGGCGGCGGTATTTACTGCGGTAGACCGAGTCGAAATACGCGATCTCCCCATTCCGGTCCCGGATCAAGGACAGGTGCGGTTGAAAGTACTGGGTTGTGGAGTGTGCGGGACCGATGTCCACATATACTCGGGGCACATTCGAAATGCCGCTCCGCCGGTCGTTCTTGGTCACGAGATCTATGGGGAGGTGGATGCGGTAGGCAAGGGGGTCGTCGCCGTCGAACCCGGAGAGCGGGTTGTAGTGGATCCGTTCGTTTTTTGCGGGTATTGTGATTTCTGCAAGCAGGCAAAGTACCAGTTCTGCAGGAACGAAGCGTTTCTGGGCTATCAACGCCCGGGTGGTTTCGCTCAATATACAATCGTACCGGCAGTCAATACATACAAGCTCGATCCCGGTATCGACATCCGTCAGGCAGTATTAGCCGAAACCCTGTCCACGGTATTGGCCGGGCTGTCCAAGCTTGCCCCTGAGACCGGAGGAACCGCGATGATTCTGGGTGCGGGAACGGTCGGTCTGTTGTGGAATGTGTTGATGAAAAAGCACCTTACGGTAACTCTGATTCAAACAGAATTGGTAAACTCGAGGCGGAGCAAAGCGCGAGCGCGCGGCGCAGACCGTGTAATAAACCCTTCGGAGGAAGAACCGGGAAATACGGTGCATGAACTTTGTCCGGACGGAGTGGACTATCTGATCGACGCCAGCGGGTCTACCGAAGCTATCGAGCAGGCACTCCCACTGCTCGCCAGAGGAGGGACGTTTCTGAGCTTCGGCATCTGCCCTGAGAACCAAAGGCTTTCGTTGTCGCTGAATTGGTTCTATAAACAGCAGATTCGTTTCCTTACCTCAAGGCGGCCGCCGCGGGAAATGCAGCGGGCCGTCAACCTCATAGAAAACAAGGTGCTTTCGATCGGCGATCTCACCACCGGAGTGTATTCCTTGGATGAACTGGAGAGAGCATTCGAGCGTTTCACCGGTGCTCGGGATGAAGAGATAAAGATGATGATCGATCCTTGGCGCTGAGCGACGGACCGATTCTCTGCGATGAGAAAATCGTCCTCAATCGGTGAATAGAACGTAATCGATCGGACCGCCCGAGATGCGGGGAAAGAATACGTCGTAGATCACCTGGGCTTCCCACGTGTTGTTCCACTCCGAGTTGATTTTCTTGTATATGTGATGATAGGATTCGGATACGGTGATGTATCCATCCCCGTTTCGATCCGCCTTGGAAGCCGATTCGAGCAGGAAATACGTCATCACGCCGTGGTTGTACATGCCCTCCCAGGATTCCTCCCGCTCTCCGGACGCCGCGATCACCACCGCATCGGCGGGCGTGATGTCGCTGCCGTAGTCCTCGAAGTTGACGTAGAGTCTGATCGTCTCGCCGATGGTGGTAAACATCCCATCGGATCCGGCGGTGGAATCCGGAGCAATCGGATCGGTCTCCAGCACGTTTCCGATGAAGCCTCCGGAATTGCAGGCATCGAAGATCACGATTTTGCGCGCGCAGGGAACGGAGGCGAGCATGGCGGCCAGCTGGTCGTCGCTGACCGTCAGATCCAGATCCGTGTAGCTGGGAGGCGGCAGGGTTGTGGCGAGCGAACCGTGGAGGAAGATCCACTCGTCGGGCTCGTCGCTGCCGGGAGCGGTCTCGGAATCGGCCGGCGGGCTCGGGTAGACCTGGCCTCCGTGCCCCGAGTAGTAGAACAGAAACAGGTCATTGGCGGACGCCTTGGCGGCGATGGTCGCGAAGTCGGCCTGCAGGTTGGCCAGGGTGGCGTCGGCATCCACGCGCGTGTACGGCGAGACTTCGTAGCCCTGCTGGTTCAGAAGAATCTCCATCGCCAGGGCGTCGTCGTCGGTGTAGGCGAGATTCGGCCATGATGAGCTCCCCTGGGTGGAATCGTATTCGGCCACGCCGTATACGACGGCGTACTTGTCGTAGTCCAGATCCAGGGTGCAGGAGGCGAGGAGGATCAGGGCGACCGCAGCCAGCTGTGCAGCCGCGCAACGTCCGGCCGTGCCGGCCGGTTTGAAATTGATGCTCATTGCAGCGTATATCTCCACATCACGCCCACTCCAATCGAGCCGAAAAACCCCAGGTCCTTGCGGAAGTAGTAGTCGAGCGGCAGCACCAGGGCCAGGCTGTGCCGCTTGGGGGCGCGGCTGTGCAGCTCGATGAACGGCTCGAGGAACACCCCCGGGTAGAAGAAGTACAGCGTGGTCCAGGTGTACATGTCGATGTTGAACGAGGCTCCGGCCGAGGCGCCGATTTCGAGTCTGCGCGGGCGGGAGGGTGGCGAGACGGTGAAGCCGTAACCGGTTCCGAGCCGCAAAGCCCCGCCCCAGTGCGAACGATACGCCCATCCCCCGGTCAGGCTCGAGGCCGTGGTGCCGTGCAGCTGCAGGCCCACGACGAGGGAAAGCGCCGAGAACAGCGGGATGTCCAGCAACCCGTCCACGGCCCACACGGCCTGTGCCTTGGGCGTGTAGAAATCACCGTCATACCCGAACGGATTTCCGGCCGCGGCCACCCCCGCCCTTGTACCCACGCCGAGTGCCGGTCGTTCCGCGGCCGGCAGGCGGATGGGCGCGATCAGTGTGAGAAATGCCAGCGCCGCAAGTATAGCCGTTCTCCTCATATTGTTGTTAATATGTAGTGCAATGCCGTGTTCAATCAAGGGTTTTCCATGAGGCGATTTTCAACCGCACTCCTTTCGGTTATTTTACTGCTTCTAAGTATAGCACCTCTGTCCCTTCTATCCTGTGAAAAGGAGCAGCCCGTGGAGCGGATCGATCTGCTTCCCACACCCGTGCTCACCTTGAGCACGGACTGGGGCGTGATCCGCTCGCCTTTCCTGCGCCTGCGGGCGGAGCCCCTGCAGAAGGCGAAAATCATCGCCCATCTGCGGCGCGGATCGGTCCTGGAGATCATCAGCAGAACCGAGCGCAAGGAGACGATCGGCGACACGACCGCCTACTGGTACCAGGTCAACTACGGCGGTTTGCGCGGATGGGTGTTCGGTGCCTTCCTCGAGGTGCTGGAGTCCAAGTCCCAGGCCGAACGCTTCGCCCGGCAGCTCGAATAATCTCAGCCGGTATGATCTTGCAATTCCTGGAACAACTTCCGGTGAGGATCATCCTCTCGTGGGTGCTGCCTCCTCTGTTGGGAGCCGTTATCGGCTACGTGACCAATGCCATCGCCATCCGCATGTTGTTCCGGCCGCTTGAGGAGGTGCGCGTGTTTGGCGTGCGCCTGCCCCTCACGCCGGGCATCATTCCCAAACAGCGTTTCCAGCTGGCCGAGAGCATCGGAGAGATGGTCTCCCGGGAGCTTCTCACCGAGGAGGCGGTGCGCCGGCAGCTGGCCACCGAGGGTTTTCGCGGCCGTCTCGAGGCGAATATCGACTCCCTGCTCGGCGATCTCATCGGCACGCCGCTGGAGCGGCTGCAGCGGGGCAATCAGGAGCTGGTGCTCGCCTCCGTGCAGGGATTTCTCTCCGAAGCCCTCTACGCGTTTTTCTCCTCGCGAAGCTTCATCCACGGGGTCCGCGGCATCCTCGGGCGTCTGGTTCGCTCCCTCGGCGAGAGACCGGTGGGAGAGCTCCTCGGGTCGCGGGAATGGGGAACCCTGATCGTCGAGAGGATGACGCCCCTGCTGGCCCAGCCCGACAGCAAGGCGAAAATCGCGGACGCCCTGGAGCGCTGGCTTGAGCTGCGGCGCAGCGGGGACCAGCCGCTTGCGAGCATCGTCTCCGAGGAGCTGATCGCCACGATCACGGAACTGCTGGCCACGCTGTTTCCCTCCGGTCTGGATTCCCTTTTCCGCTGGCTGGACCAGGAGGACACGCGTGAGCAGATGAATCACCGCGGCAAGAAACTGCTGCGCAACGTGCTGGAGAAGCTGAACGTGCTGCAGCGCTTTCTCCTTTCCGCCGGGCAGTTCGACAGAACCCTGGAGCAGAAGATGCCGGAGGTCGTGGAGGAGGCCGTGGCCGCGCTCCGCGAGTATGCCTATGAAGCGAGCACCCTGGAGAGCTTTAAAGATGTGCTGCAACGCAGTCTGACTCGCTGGTCACGGCGACCGGCTGGAGAGCTGTTCGCGCATCTTCGTCCGGGCTTCGCCGGGGAGCTGGTACAGCGGCTCCTTCAGCGGCTGGGCGAGGAGCCGCTGCGCGTGCGCCTTGCCGGGGGAATCGACCGGGTGGTGCAACGGCTGAAGCGTTTCACAGCCGGTGAGATCCTCACCCGCTATCTGCGCATCCCGGAGCAGGAAGCCGTGGACGCGATCTCCAACAAGGTGCTGGCCTTTCTTGCCAGAAGGGAGACCTCACAGGCCATTGCCGCGGAGGTGGTCGCCTTTTCCCGAAAGTTCATCGAGGAGCACCGGAGGGACAGCATTGCCGAGCTGCTGCATATCGAGCCGGACCTGCAGAAACGAGCCGCCGGCTATCTGAACGGCCGGCTGATCGGCATCATCGACGCCCGGCTGCCCGCGTTCATCGAGAGCTTTGACGTTCGCCAACTGGTGGTGGAGAAGATCAACGATCTGGACGTCGAGCAGGTGGAGAGGCTTCTGCTCATGGTTATACAGAAACACTTGCGCTGGATCAACGTATTCGGCGGGATTCTCGGCGCACTGATCGGTTTCTCTCAGCTCCTGCTTCGCCTGCTGAACTGAGATTGACCGGCACCTTGGATATCGATTAGTATGGAACAACATTTGCCTCGGGAGTATCTCGTGCCTACCAATCTCTTGGTTGTGGATGACAACGAGGAGCATCTCGATCTTATGGTCGAGATCCTCAAGAGCGACAGCCGGTACACTCTGTTTCGAGCCGCCTCCGGCGAAGAGGCATTGGAAGTGCTCGCGGGCAACGATATCCAAATCGTAATCCTGGACGTGGTGATGCCCGGGATGGATGGGTATGAGGTATGCCGCCAGATCCGCAGGCGCTACAAGCTCAAACCGATTCAGATCGTGATGATCTCGGGATTCAACCACAAGAACGACTTGGACGAGCTGCTGGAGCTGGGTGCGGATGATTTTATCAGCAAGCCGATCACCGCACTGGAGATGCAGGCCCGGTTGAAAGCGGCCTTGATCCGCCTGAGGGACCAGACCAAGCTGTATGGAACTCTGCAGGCGGAAGACCAACCCGACAGCAAAAACTATTCGTCGCTGATGGCGGAGAACCTGCAACTGCGCCAGGAGTACCAGAAGGTGAGGCGCATCAACGAGGAGCTGCAGCAAAACTGCACTCAGCTGGAGCAGTTGGCCTCGCTGGATGCGCTGTCCGGATTGTTGAACCGCCGAACTTTGTTCAAACGGATCGAAATCGAGATCGAACGCACCACGCGGCTGGACTGGCCGCTGACCGGCGTCATGATCGATATCGACCACTTCAAGCGGGTGAATGACAACTACGGTCATCAGTGCGGGGATATTGTTATCCAGGCTATCGGTACCAGGTTGAACAAGAGCCTGCGCAAGTATGACTACGCCGGCCGGTACGGCGTAGAGGAGTTCTTTGTAATCTTC
>Ga0272441_10016693_pt1 | contig 10119 bp, 6 predicted proteins | sample SSMProp6N_FD_193582 | JGI IMG/M metagenome (GOLD analysis project Ga0272441, IMG submission 193582) | Marine sediment archaeal communities from Little Sippewissett salt marsh, Falmouth, MA, United States - SSM-Prop-6N | ecosystem: Environmental > Aquatic > Marine > Wetlands > Sediment ... | reverse complement strand
CGCGGCGATGCAAAAATGTGACGGATTTAATATTTATAATCTTGGCGAATCTCGCCCGATAACGGTCAATGATTTAATCTCCGAAATAGAAAAGGCCCTCGGCATAAAAGCAGTCAAAGAATATCAGCCTCCCCAGCCGGGTGACGTCGAACGCACCTTTGCCGATGTCACCAAAGCTACTAAAGAACTCGGCTACGATCCCAGAACAGAAATTCAGGTGGGCCTTGAAAAATTCGTCACCTGGCTAAGGCGAAAATAAAATGTAGCATCTTATGGTTCAGGATAATCAAAATATTACTTCCCACCATGGTTTTATATATACCCTACTGACATATCGCTATTTTCCGATTGCCGTTGCAATACTGGCTATCATTCTTTCGCTGCCATCTTTAAATGCAGGATTGTTTATCGATGACTATCATCATAAGCTTTTAATGGACGGCTCGGACAGCCCAATCAGGCTTTTAAAATCGCCGATTGACATGTTTCGTTTTTTTGACGGCGATCCACAACATACTGCTGAACTAATGGATTACGGGTTCCCCTGGTGGACTTACAAGGGAATTAAAGGGGCGTTCTGGAGACCTTTGGCCTCGATTACACACTGGCTTGATTATATCCTTTGGCCGAATAGTCCTGCACTTATGCATGCTCAAAATATTCTCTGGTATAGCGCTCTTATAATAGCAGTGACTTTCCTATACCGCAGATTTATTACTACAGCCTGGGTTGCATCTCTTGCCGCACTTCTGTATGCGATCGACGATGCACATGGCATGCCGGTCGGTTTTGTCGCGAATAGAAATGCGGTTATGGCGACGTTTTTCGGCGTTCTTACTATTATTGCACATGACAAATGGCAACGGGACAATTGGCTTCCGGGCATAATTATTGCCCCCCTGCTTCTTGTTGTGAGTTTGCTATCGGCGGAAGCCGGGATTGCTACATGTGTATATCTGGCCGCACACGTGTTCTTCATTGATCGAAGTCCGTGGCGTCGGCGATTTGCATCTATGATTCCCTATGTTGCTGTTGTTGTTGTCTGGCGATTCATGTGGTCATATCTGGATTATGGCGTCGCAGACATCGGTGCTTATATAGATCCGCTCAATGAACCATTGCGTTATATAACCGCAGTGAAAGACAGGGCACCGTTTTTCCTGCTTGGCCAGTTGGCTTTGCCGCCATCTGATATATCTACAATGATCCCTCCCTGGTACTCTATTCCGATATGGCGTGGCGCTTTGGTTTTTCTGGTGCTGCTGGCTGTTTTACTAATTCCTATGCTGCGGCGACAATGTTCGACACGATTTTGGGCTATGGGGATGCTTCTTTCTGTTTTGCCGATTTGTGCTACGTTTGTTTCCGACCGTCTTCTTTTATTCGTAGGTATCGGTGCTATGGGTCTTGTCGCTGAATTTGTTTCCGTTGTCTTTGGAAAAATTGATTGGCGGCCAAAAACATTTTTTTGGCGGGTCCCGGCCGTTGTGCTTGCTGCATTATTTATAATGATTCATCTGGCCGTTGCGCCTTTAGCATTCACCGCTCGTGCATATAGTCCGATGGTACCGAAACAAATTGCCGACAAACTGATGATAGCCGGTCCTCTCGATGAATCCGTGGAAAATCAGGAACTTATTATTGTTAATCCGCCCGTTGCATTTGTCATGTTAACATCTCCTCTAATTTGGGAGGCTAATAATTATCCAATGCCTCGTCATATCCGAGTTCTGACATCGAGTTTATTTCTGCCGGTCGAAGTACATCGGCCCAATGTTCACACTTTAATAGTCAAACCCGGCTACGGATATTATGCGTATGTTTTGGATGCACTTTTTAGGAACGAGCAGCATCCTTTCTCTGTCGGCGATAGAGTAGAGTTAACCGGGATGACCGTTGAGATAAAAGAGATGACCGATGATGGGCGTGCCGCTGTGGCTGCTTTTATATTCTCGGTCCCACTTGAGGACCCTTCGCTGCGATGGCTGCAATACAAAAACGGTGAATTTCTTTCGTTCGCTCCCCCGCCAATCGGCCAAACCGTGATTCTACAAACCGAAAAAATATCCCTGTTTTGAAAAAACTAACAATCAATCCGTACTGTAGGAACGTAACGGTCCGCCTTTAAGGCTGTAGCCTTCGATAATCTCGAAATCACCGTAAATCAATCCGGGTCCGATTGGTTTTGAGCAACTGGTATCAATTTTAGTGTGGAGATTCATATCCTCACCCACATAAATAGAAATCTCCTCGCCTAACGTACCTTTTTTGTCATTTCCTTTGACCGTGAATTCGTCGCCCGGCTTGACATAATCGGCAAATATCGGCTCATCGTCTTTTTCCTGAACGATCACGATGGGCTGTTTTATTTTACCATTGTATTTAAGCTTCAGCTCCGTCACATTGCCGTCGCAGTTACAGTCTTCGGATGATTGTACGGGACACAGGGCCCCGCCCTTTTGGCTATATCCTTCTATGACTAAAAAGTCGCCGCTGATTAACCCGGGACCAATTGGTTCCAGGCAATTGGTGATAATCCTGGTGTTGAGAGTAATGCCGACGTATATGGAGATCTCGGTGCCAAAAGTGCCGTATTTATCGAAACCGTTGATTGTAAACACTCCGTCTTTTGACACTATATCATTGATACCGTCTTCGGAAAATATCACGAGCTGTTTTTTCCAGTTTTTTTGTGTTACCACAATAGGCTCTTCGGAGGTACCCAGGTATTGAAGTGTCAACTGAGTTACGTAGCCTTCACAGCCGCAGTCTTCCGACGATTCGATGGGGCACAGCAATCCACCATCTTTACTGTAACCCTCAATAACCTCGAAGTTGCCACTGATTAATCCGGGGCCGATTGGTTCCGAACAATTGGTTTGAATTGTAGTGTTGTATTTATTATTGACGTATATAAATATCTTGTCACCCAGCGTGCTGTTCTTGCCGGTACCTTGAATTGTGAACTGGCTTCCCGGAGTAACATAATCCTCGAACAAAACGCCGATTCCCTTTTGAGTAACTTTAACAATCGCGCTAGTTTCGCCGTTATATTGAAGAGTGAGCTGGGTCACCTGCCCCATGCAGTCGTCGCATTCCTCTGTCTTTTCCACAATACCGGCGTCAAAGTCCCAGATTTCTTTAATACTATTATCCGGCCATATAAAACATGGTGTCATGCCCTGCGAATCGACGTCGCTGTCAAGGATGTCATCGTTGCCCTGGTCTTTCAGTGTAAATCCGTAAGTCGAGTCATCGGGTAAGACGAATTCCAGATAGAACGGTTCCGGCGGAGGCCATGTAGCAAGGACTATGCGATACCAGCCGGCGTCGTTCGTCGTATCAACGGAAGTGCTTAGCGGCTCAACCGGGTTTCCGAGGCAGTCATACACCTTTACCGTCACACCCTCTACGCCCGGTTCATCAGCGCCCTGAATGCCGTCTCCATTTGTGTCGTACCAGACATAGTCACCTATTATAAAGCCCGCTGAGGCAACGGAAGCGATTATCAGTGTGCACAGGACAAAGATTAAGCCGTATACTGTAATATTTCTTGTTTTATTTTCTTTGTGCATGATTTGTCCTTTGTATCTCTTTTTAATTCTCGATTATGACCTTTTCAGGTGTATTTTAAGAATCCTCCTAAGTCGCAAAGTTATATATCTTATATCGACAGGTTTCGAGGCGAAAATCACATAAATTACGAACTATTTTGTCCATACAAATTTATTGAAAGAACATTTGAAAAACATCGGAATTTTTATTATGATTTACGACATCCAGGTGAAGGGAATGTGTCGTTAGTAAATAATCCACAAACAAATATTTAGGAGACAACCCAATGTCAGACCAAAAGAAAGCGGATTTAGCCGGACCCGGTATCGGCGATTATACGGAACTGGAGAAAATCCTGCCACAGGATTACAAATCACTGCTTGGTCCTAAGGAGACCCAGCTTGCAACTTATGCCGTTAAAGATTATATCGAGGAGAACCTTTGTAAGGAATTGAACCTGATTCGCGTGACGGTCCCTCTTATCGTGGACGTCGAGAGCGGCGTTAACGATATGCTTGACCGAGACGGTTCGCGAACTCCTATACAGTTTCACATCTCAAACGATAATGGCAAGAATCCTATTGATGCCCAGGTTGTTCAGGCTGCTACCAAGTGGAAACGCATGGCCCTGAAACAGTTTGAGATGAAAATCGGCGAAGGACTGCTTACGGATATGCGGGCTGTGCGAAAGGACTATTTCCTCGACCACGACCACAGTGCATACGTGGACCAGTGGGACTGGGAGCTTGCTATAACCGCTGAGCAGCGCAATTTGAAACTTTTGCGGGAAGTGGTTAAGAAAATCTGGAAGGTCCTTAAAGGAGCCGAGATTCATGTGCAGGAGCTTTTTCCACAGTTGAAAACCGACAAATACCCCGACCTGCCGGATGAGTTGACTTTTATTCATGCCGAGGAAATACTTGAGAAATTCCCGGATCTTCCACGTAAGCAACGTGAAAGAATGATTTTGCAGGAATATCCCGCCGTATTTATCATCGGTATCGGCTGGGTGCTTGAGGACGGTTATCCGCACGAAATGCGCGCCGCCGATTATGATGACTGGGTGACGGAAACAAAATCAGAAGATGGTAGACCAATGCACGGGCTTAACGGTGACATTCTTGTCTGGAACCCGGTAACCAAAAGACGCCACGAACTGACATCTATGGGCATTCGTGTCACCGCCGAGACACTCAAGAAGCAATTAGAACTTTCAGGCCAGCTCGATATGTTAAAAATGCCTTATCATCAGGCCATCGTCAATGATAAAATTCCATTAAGTATCGGCGGTGGTATAGGCCAGTCTCGTACGTTTATGCTCATTTTGAAAAAGGCACATATAGGCGAAGTCAGCGCAACCGTCTGGCCGAAAATTCTGAAAGATATGTGTCACAAAAAAGACATCCACGTAATCGAATAAAATCGTTACATTGATTGCAGTGTTTATATATTATACCAACGGTTGAAAAGACAAAGGTGCAAGTTTTAATTATAACTGGTATAATATTGAATTAATGGAATAAGGATTTATATGACTGAACTATGTTGAGATTTGTTTATATAGCAGCCGGTGGAGCTATGGGAGCTGTCGCACGTTACGGCGTGTCGGGCTGGATTCAGAATTTAACAAGGAGCGGTTTTCCCTGGGGGACATTGGGCGTAAATACGGCTGGCTCGCTGTTGATAGGATTCTTCTGGGGTTTGTCCGAAATGATCCCGGTTTCACCTGCGGCGAGATTGTTTTTTTCCATTGGTTTTCTCGGTTCCTTTACGACCTTTTCAACGTATTCACTTGAGACATTAAGTTTGTTCAGGGATAAAGAGACGATACTCGTTGCATTAAATATTGGGCTCAATAATTTTCTTGCACTTGTGTTTGTTTTCGGTGGATATTTTATTTCGCGATACATTCTCAGTATACTCAAATAAGGAAAATCGAGATGAAACTTCCGGAAGAAGGAATGTTGCTTCGCATTTTTATCGGTGAGACGGACCGTGTTCACGGAAAATCACTTTATGAGCAGATTGTTCTCAAAGCCAGAGAGCTCGGCCTGGCCGGCGCGACGGTGGTTAGGGGTATTATGGGATTCGGCGCCGACAGCAGGATGCATTCGGCCAAGATTCTGCGGCTATCCGAGGATTTGCCTATTGTGATTGAAATTGTCGATACGGAAGAAAATCTCAATAAACTGTTGCCTTTTATCGACGAGAATGTCACCGAAGGTCTCGTGACAATCGAGAAGGTCAGGGTCATCAAATACCGCCACAAACAAAGCGGGCATTAATTTACCGAGCTTTTGCTTGCCTGGTTGGTGCCGCCATAGGCGCCCATATTAATAATGCTTCCGTTGGGTAACGCCTCTGACTCGACGGAACTATACGGATTTCCAGTATCAATACACGGGCTTGTTACATCGTCAAGCTGCCATATTTGATTGATCGGATCCCATCGGCCGGCTTGGGATTTAAGATGGTAATTCCTGTTTTGTGGATCCGCAAAAAGCGGATTGGTATCAATGTTACATTCTCCTTCGTAAGGTTCGCTTCCGTTTAGTGAGTTTTCGATTATGAATCCGCCCTGAATGTTATTGTAGCTAATCTCGTAATCTTCTGCGTAGACGTATTCCGATATGTACATTTCGTTCTGCCAGATAATATTATTCTGGACGAGCGGGATGTCGAAGCTCCACGGTGACGGCCCAAGATGTAATCCGTTTGGCCGGTTATGAACAATAGTATTATTAATAATCTGTGACGTTGCATACCACGTTATAATACCACCGGAGTCCCCGGCGGAATTATGTGCGATAATATTATTCGAGATTAAAGGAGAAGCATCCTCGATATAAATACCACCACCGCCGTAGGTTGCTGAGTTATCAATAATTGTGTTATGGGTAATTTGAGCTTCCGAAGAATCTATACAGAGTATTGCACCACCGACATAGGCATAGTTGCTGGAAATCAGGCAATGGTCGATAGTAGGACTGGAAGCCACCATATATCCCGGTTCGGCATCATACGAACCACAGCATAAGATGCCTCCTCCAAGGGTATCATTATACACGCTTGCTTTCAGACGAGGTTTATTTGAATGTTCGATAGTGCAATATTTTAATATGTCATCGTCGCCGCTGTTGATAAAGTGAATGCCAAGCCATCCTTCTTCGATATCCATGGGAGTGAAAACGATATTTTCTGTTTCCAAGCCAATCGCACGCAATGTTGCCCTGTAACCTGATGTTAATCCGAAATGGCCGGCAAATTGTATCACTACTCCCGGTTCAATGTTCAGAGTCTGATCCCTTGGAATATAAATGTTCCCAGTGATTGTATAGGGACTGTTGGCTTTGGCCCACGAACCGGAAACTTCGCCGCCGGGCACAATCGTTCCCGAAGCTCCAATTCCGCGAAGCGTGATTGGTTTAACGGGTGCGTTACTGCTGGTCGAGTTAATATGAAGAGCGCCGGTATATTTTTTTTCTTCTGTCGGAGAAAATTTAATCTGGGCCTGAACCGAATCCCCCGGCGTTAGTATGTGTTCCTCAATAGGTGTAACTATCGAGAATACTTCGTTTGAATCTAAAATGCTTATACTCTCTATTGTTAAATCCAGCTCGCCCGTGTTCGTAATATCGAAATTTGCGGCTGTCTCTGCGGCAATATTTATACATCCGGCATCGATTGAGGAAACAGTTGTGATTAAAGGTAATTCTGATTGATTTTCATAGGCCCCTAAATCGACGATATTGCTGTAGACTCTTGGATTGCCTGCAAGGTCTATATCCGGGATTTGTATTTCTTTACCGGAATTTATACATTGTGAAGAGTTTCGCAGCGTCCAGTTGGCTGTTAATCCGTCATAATCCGTTCCCACTGCCGGGCTGGGATCGAAGAAACAAGGATCGACATCGATATTGCCCTGGCCGGGAAAACCTCCCTGTACGTCGCAATAAGTCACTTCCGCAACGCATATGTCCTTTTGTATCTGGAATCTGTCGTTACCCCATATAATCGTGTTTGTAATATCTATCCCATCTCTTTCGCTTACATAAACGCCACCCGGCAGGTTATTTACTATAGTGCAATTCTTTATTTCCGGTGTCCCCAAGCCTGCCTTATATATTCCGCCGCACTGCGGTGCTCCTCCCATTGAAGCATTGTTGGCTATCAAGGTGTTGCTGATTATAGGATAGCCGTGAACGATGTAAATTGCCCCGGCTATGTCTCCTGTATTATTTGTGATTTTACAATTCGCAATAGTTGGGCTCGAGCCGAAGCAATACAAAGCTCCGCCATAAATATCTTCTTCGATAAGCTCATCATAATAGTAGTCGGCAAGTGTTATTATTTCTACTCCTTTTTTCGCATAAGAAATCGAGCAATGGCTTAGTATATCATCATCACCCGAATTGATAAATCTCATTCCGGTCCAGCCTATATCTTTGTTCCATGCTGTGAATTCAATAGGTTCGTTTTCACTTCCCTCGGCGATTAATAGAGCGTTTTCACCGATGGTCATGCTGTATGGTCCCACGAAAATGACCTTGACTCCCGGGTCCACGACTAAATATTCATCTTCAGGTATGTTAACATCACCGTGTATGAAATAAGGTGACTGGTCCTGCGTCCAGAATCCATATACATCGCCTTGTTGTATTTCTGTTCCGCCGGAGAGGGAGCATCCTTTTAGAATCACTTTTTTAGTATTATTCTGTCCATAGTTAATCGTCAATGTTCCATAATAACCGCCTGCTTCTCCAGGGCAGAACTTTACGTTAATCAAGGCTTCCTGACCCGGGCGTTCGATCACAAATGAATCAATCTGGTTCGTGTAATTCTCATCATCCCTGGAAATAAGAAATCCTTCCGGGCATGATATGGAATTTATCGACATGTTTTGCACGGAATTGTTCTTAATGAAAATTGCTACAGGTTCTGATTCCTGGCCCGGGATGCTGTAAATAATAGACGAAGTCAAATCAATGTCTATACCCGGTGGGACGGGATGAATTTCTAATATAACCTGATCGACGATGCATAAATCAGACATAAGGTCGGTTGGTAAATTATACCATACACCGGTTATTGGCTCCGGGTAAAGCAGGCTCCAGCCGAAATTAAGGTGATACTCACTGTTAGTGTTGTATCCGTCACAGACGACAGCATGGCCGCCAAAGCCATCTGACGGTGCCATGCATACAACAGCCGGGATTCCGTTGATGATATTTTCCTGCAGAACGTATAGATAGTCAGTCGAAAGACTGCCTATCAGGTTAGCGGAGTGGAAACCGAATTTGTTGATCAGAGCTTCCTGTGCATAAAAAGCTGAGGCTCCGGAACCTTCGCTGGAGTATTCCATTTCGGTGGCTATTCCGCAGGCGAAATTAAGTGCGGCCGCATCCGTATCATTCGGATCTTCCTGTCGGCTGTATTTGATTCGCAAATCGGCAAGATATTCGTTGAGCTGCTCAAAAGAAGGGAAATCGTATTTGTCACTGTCCGCATCGATATCGATACAGCTATATGTCGAATACGAATCATCCTGGTCGAAATATACATTGCACTGCCCGTGATAATTAATAATCTGTGCTATTGCAGTAGCTATACAGCCTGTTACGCACCTGTTTCCGTCGACCGGGTCGATCGGACAAAAGTTACTGTAAGGTTCCCACTGGTACCAGGCGGTTTCCAGCCATCCGCCGGTAGAAGTTGTGTTTTCGGGTGGCCATTGCTGGAAAACCTGGTCTTCTGAACTTTCTCCGCTGGAATAAAGATTCCATAAATTGTTATTTTGAATCCTGCTGGATTCCTTATTTTTTTCGATTGCTTTTAATCGAAGCTTCATATCTTCTTTTAACATACGATATAAAGGATTTGTTGTATCATCATCAGATGGAAAGGGACTTTCTGAAGAATATGCGATAATCGGAGTAATATCTGTATCAGCAGATAACGCGATGAAACCATACGGTTCCAGTTCGGAAATGTATGCCAGAATAGTGCCATCATCGTCACGGATTTGACGAAATCCTGAAAGGGTTGATGCTTCACTTTCAGTTGTCGCTTTAGCTTTAGTAGAAAGCAGCATTGTTCCCTTTTGGTGACGGGTATTTAGCGTTTTCAGGAATGTGTTAGTGACTTTCTGCGTCTGCTCCAACCGAACAGGTTCGGCCATAAGTGCTGAGTATGTGAGTAAACATGTGGCAATGAATGTTAATACGGTTGTTTTTTTGTGAAAAAGGTTGTACATGATAAAATCTCCGATTTTTTATTCGCCCTCTTCCGAGAAGCTGTAAGTCTCGCTAATTGGTTTTCTCGGGATAAAGATTCCCTATATGAACATTAATATACCAAATCAATGTCGCCTTGGCAAGAGAATATGGGACTTTTTTTGTTTTTTTTATCCTTGAATAGTCGTTGGTGAGCGGATTCAAGAAGCTTTGTTTAATAACGTCCCCGGCCGTTATCTACAACATGACACTCGTGCGTGAAATAATACTTTTTTGTGAAATATTACAGAAAAAACACGGAATCCTGCCTTGAAATTTTTCTTGACGGAAG
>Ga0272441_10016692_pt1 | contig 10119 bp, 12 predicted proteins | sample SSMProp6N_FD_193582 | JGI IMG/M metagenome (GOLD analysis project Ga0272441, IMG submission 193582) | Marine sediment archaeal communities from Little Sippewissett salt marsh, Falmouth, MA, United States - SSM-Prop-6N | ecosystem: Environmental > Aquatic > Marine > Wetlands > Sediment ... | reverse complement strand
CATTCTCCCCATTCACCTTGCTCATTGCAAGTTTGAGTACCTTCAGAACAAATACCTAACAATCCTGTATCGCAAGATTGGGTTTGGTCTGGGGTGCATAAACTAGGAGCGTTTAAAGCTACACAATAATAATCGTTCCCTAATTGAGCTAAACTAATATAGTCGTAATTATCATATTTATAGCCATCTTTGTAACAAAGCATTTCAGCGCTAACAGGATCTTCTGTTCCGCCCTTGAAAGGAATATATCCTTCTTTTAGATTTTCTCTAACCCAAATCTTTGTATTTCCTTCCAAATCATATATCTCAACCTGAGCTGGATCTGTAGAACCTGTTGAAGTATCAAAACTATTCCATCCAGTAGTTGCAGGCCCTATAAAATCTCCTGGCTGTTTTTGAGCTTCCCCGTCAAATCCCCATTGGAAATCCCAGCCAGGTTCTAAATGACACTTACCTTCAGAATCACTAACAAAATCCAAAATAAGGGATTCTGTAATTTCCGAAGGATTACTTGAACTTATTGCCCAATCAGGCAGGTATTCCTCCTTCTCACAAACCACCTTATAACTGTAAATAGTCATAGGCTGAGAAGCTTTTCTTTGATTAAGAATAACTAATGTCCTATCTGGCCTTTGAGAGCTTAAAACAATGTGTCCGTCTGAATTCATATTACGATTATCATCGTTTGAAGGATCGTCATCAAAAAGCTCACCACTATACTCAAAAAAATCATCCAAGTTATTAACAGCTGAATTAAATTGATCATTGTATAAAGGAGCTTCCCATTCCTCTGGTTCGGGAGTAATGCTTTCTTCTTTATAGTAATAATCTCCTAAAGAAAGACCGCAATAAGTAACGCATTCTGCGTCATTTATACCATCACTGCCAATAAGATCCTCGCCCAGAGACAATGGGACATGAAAATTAGTACTAGGAAGTTTAGAGCCACCTGGAACATGGAAGTTTGTAGGATGATAATTGAAACCATCAATTATATTTTCCTGAGAATCAATAATAATCTTACAAACAGTAACTGACCCTAAAGTTTCTGGAACCTGATAGTTTCCAAAATTAACATTCTCAACATCATTCTCAGATTCAATCACATGACAGCCATCATTTTCTGAAGGATAAGTTTGGTTCCATCCGTCCTTTAAGGTCTCGCAAACTTCATAAGGCGCAGGAGCAAGATCAGAAAAAGAATAGTTACCGTTTTCATCTGTAACCACGCTATCAGTAAAAGTCTCTCCTTCTGTTCTTGAGATGTTAATAGTCCAGCCTGATAATCCTTCTTCGCCTTGATCTTTTAAGCCATTATTATTTAAATCCTCAAATTTCATTCCTGAAATATCAATGGTTGGAGGAGTATAAATAACAGCACTGGCAAATAAAGGAGTTAACAGGCTAAAAGTAAATATTAAGGTAATTAAGTTCTTAGGACGAAATAATTTTGACCTAAGACAAAGTAATGTTTTCATATTTAAATTATTAAAATTAATAAAAACAAAAGAACAAGTAAAGAGCTAACAAGAGAACACCCTCCATATCTTGTTCTAATAAAAAACTATCTCTTTAAGTAATAAGAATATTACCATATAAGAGAAGTTTGTCAATAGCTTAATTATTACTCTTATTTATTTTTTCTAAAGCCCTGCAAACAGGACAATATTGGTAAAAATTCTCCCTAATCCTTTCCTCTAATTCAGAGGAAAAACGATTATCCTCGATCCAAATATCAAACTTTGTTTTACACCTTGAACACTCTACTTTTATCTTTTTATATAATGGGTCTTCCATGCTTCTTAATTAATTTTATTTAAATCACCGTCAATAATTTTAGGCTCCATAATCCTAATCTCATCTTTGTAATGAATGTCTGGAATATCATTAAACAAGAATATTTTCTTATTCAAAACGTGAGCAAATCCCATTTCCAAAAAAACATTGCCCCCTATATAGTTTTTAATTCCCTTTTTATCTAAATTCAAAACTAAAACAGCATCAGCATTTTTAATTTCATTAAAATAAAATCTAATAACACCTTTACTTTGTGCCCTTTTTACAATGTCTCCATTGGTTTTTTCCTTTTTAATCTGATCTAAACTTACTAATCCCTCTAAAATGTCCCTAGAAGTCCTAGGAATAACAACTTCATGTCCTATCTCTTTTAATTTGTCCTCCACTTCCTTTATCTTAAAAGTGAAGTCTAAACTAGAACAAATTACAATTTTCATATTATTTTATTAAAGCTCTTATCGACTTTTCCTTGCAATCACACCCCCTACGCTCAGGAGTTTCCTTAATTATAGCAGAAACTAGTTTTTTTAAGCTATCCATGTTTCTATTAAAATTATCCAAAACATCTTCAACAGAAACAGGAGAAATATTACTCCCCTCATAAATACCAGCGTCGTAATCTGTAACTAAAGAAATGTTTAAATAGCAAATACCTAATTCCGAAGCTAAAACAACTTCCGGATACTGAGTCATATTAACCACATCTCCTCCGATTTTGGAAAAATGCTGACTTTCAGCTAAGGTCGAAAATCTAGGACCTTCAATAATAACTACTGTTCCTTTTGAATGAGTTTTTAGTCCAATCTCTCTAGCTTCGTTCAAGGCTATTTTCCTTAATTCCTTACAATAAGGATAAGCCATTTCAATATGACAGATCTGAGGCCCGTTAAAAAAACTATCTCTTCTTTTAGTAAAATCGATAAACTGATCGCAAATAACAAAATCGCCAGGGTTAAAATCCTTTTTTAAAGAGCCTACAGCAGTAGGCCCTATAATTCTTTCAACACCAATTTCTTTTAAAGATAATATATTTGCCTTGTAGGGAATTTGATGAGGAGGAAAATGATGCTTTTTCCCATGCCTAGGTAAAAAAGCAACCTTTTTTCCAAAAAGATTGCCAATTACAATTTTATCACTAGGAGAACCAAATTTTGTATTAATTTCCAATTCTTCTCCTTCCTGAAAAAAATCATAAAAACCTGTTCCGCCAATAATTCCAATTTCTGCTTTATTCTGCATGTTTTTTACTCTGAAGAATCAAGCAAGGATCCTTCGCACCCATGATCTGAAATTCCAGCTTCTTGTTCGTCAACAATAGCACCAATACTAAACATTAAAGCTGCCATATAGCTTCCTGGATATTCATTACGGTCCTTTGACATAGAAACACCTTTTTCGATCTCAGAAACAGGACATTCCACATATTTGCCAGCATAATCTCTTTCTACCTCATCATAAGTACTACTTTCTTCAGGAAAATCAATTCTTAATTTACAAACAGAGTCATTTACTATCGTCACTTTCAGAATATTTTTTTCATCTGAAAAATCTCCCAACATCATTCTAGAGCCAATACAGCCATTTATTAAATTCTGACCCATGCAAACCAAAACTGAGTCTTTCTCAAAATAATCATCAGGAGAGCTATTAATGTCAAAAGAAGAAAAACTATTAGTAATTCCACAAACTTTAATTTCCGTCTCTTTTTCTTCTTCCTTTTCTTCTGGAGGTAAAACCTCTGGTTCTGGCTGAGAATTATAATAAAAAATACCAACTATTATTGCTACAATTATAATTACTATAACTAAAAACAGCTTTTTCCCTTTCATATAATATTGCTCTAATTTCTCTATAACCTTTAGTTTGATTTTAACAGAAAATATCAAATAAAAGCAAGGGATCTTGACTTTTTAAGATAATTCATTATTATATAAAACATGAGATTTTTAATACCTATACTTGCTATAGCTATTATATCAGTTTCCATAGCTTACGCTACAGAAGGAACAAACAGGAATCCCCTCCAAGGATTCTATTTTAATGTTCAAAAAAAAGAATCTGAAACCAAATCCCAAAGAGAGGCAGCTATAATAAAGCCTTTACTCCAAATAGACACCGCAATTACAAAAGGACCAAGCAAAGGAGAAATAATCAAAGGTAATAATACTGTTACTTTCAATTTTAAAGCTATAGCTCCAGAAGGAGAAAAAATACAGTTTGAAACAAAAGTTGAAGGATTAGAAAATGAATGGAAAAAAACATCTTTAAACGAAAGAACAGTGACTTTTCCTTTTAATGCTAAAGAATATAAATTTCTAGTAAGAGCTAAAACTAAAGACTCTGTAGATCCTACCCCCGCAGAAACAACTTTTAAGATAGAAATCTCTCCTTATTACAAAAAAGTAAGAGTTACTAAAGTTACACCCCCATCCTCTTTTAATTCTGTTATCAGATTAGAAACTCGTCTTGGCAAAGATGAGGAAATAAATATCACAGGATGGCAGGTAAAAGGCAGGTACGGCACAGCTTCTGTTCCCAAAGGGTTAGAAAAATACAGACAAGGAAAAACTTTAGAAGATATTATCATAAGAAAAGGAGATAATATATATATTTCTGCTGAAAAAAGCCCTCTAGATAAAGATAAAAGCTTTCGTTTAAACAGGTGCTTAGGATACCTATATTTATCAAGCAACTATTCCTTAAATATTCCCCGAAGCTGTCCTAGGCCAAAGAAAGAGGAAATAAAACATTTGAATCCTTGCTGCCAAGAATTCATATTGCAAAATAGAGGATGCGAAATACCAGATTACTCCAAAAACCTAAAAGTAGCTTACGATTCAGAGTGTATATCTTTTATGGAAAACTATTTTAACTATATGTCTTGCTTTAACAGGCATTCAAATGAGGGTAGTTTTTTACAAAACACGTGGTATATTTTTCTAAGGAAAGATATTGTTACTGCGGATTTTTGCGACACTATTTACTTATTCGACGAAAACGGTCTTTTAGTAGATGAATACTCTTACGGGAAAGACGTTTGCAGATAGATCTTTTAGATCAAGCAAACTATTAAATCACTTACATTGGTATTTGTGTAATCAGTCCTTATAATAGAACCTCCAATCTTTTTAAAGAAATTATAGCTATTGTAGTTTTTAATATACTTGTCTATGTCCAGTCCTTTGCGAATGGCCAACCTAAAAGAATTATTATCTACAATTGCTCCTGAAGCTTCATTAATAAAATCTACACCATCTGAAGCTAAACTGGCCAAAACCCATTTTCTCTTATAATCCTTCATTAAAAAAAGAAAGGTCAAAGCTAGATGTTGATTTCTCCCTCCCTTTCCTTTTTTACTAGAAACAAAAGGATTCATTTCACCTCCAATTAAAAGAGTGTCGTACTTTGCATATTTATTATTAGCTATATTTTTAGATAAAGAAGAAGCTAACTCAAAAGGCTTGCCTGACTGCTTAGAAGTAATAATCAAAGGCTTCAATTTTAATTCTTTAGCCTTTTTTTTCATTGCTTTCAAAGCCGTTTTATTATCTCCAATTATATGATTAAAGCAATTATCTAGTTTTTTGGGAGTTTCTTTTATTTCTCCTTTAGCTCCTCTTTTTAAAACTCCTAAAACCTTTTTTGGAACTTTAGGTGTTAATTTGTACTTTTTTAAAATAAGTAAGGCATCTGAAAAAGTTGACCTATCAGGAAAAGTAGGACCCGAAGCAATGCTTCCCAAATCATTACTGCCGACATCTGAAATTATTAAAGATACAACTTTAGCTGGTGAGAAAAAATGACCAAGAGATCCTCCTTTTACTCTAGATAAATGTTTTCTTACTGAATTTATCTCTTTAATATCAGCTCCAGATTTTATTAATAATCCATTTACTTTCTGCTTATCTTTTAAGCTAACACCCTCAATAGGAGAACCCATCAAAGATGACCCTCCTCCTGAAATTAAACAAAAAATAATATCGCCTTTTCCAATTGAATACTTTTCTTTTAAAGCTAACATTCTCTTCATAGCTTTTAGACCTCTTTTGTCTGGGACAGGATGACCAGTTTCCATAACTTTTAATCTCTTGGTTTTAAAGTTACTCTTTTGACAAACAACTATACCATCCGCAATATCCTTTCCCAGCATCTTTTCCAACTTTTCAGCCATAGCTCCTGAAGCTTTCCCTCCTCCAATAACAAAGGCTCTTTTTTTAAAATAATAATCTTTACCATTTATAGTAAAGATCTTCGAACTATACCTAACTTTATCTTCTATTAATTTTACAGGAAGAACAGCTTTAATACCTGCTTCTAATATACTTAAAGTTTTTTTCCTGTAAATTGTGCTGTTTAATTCTTTTTTATTATTAATTATCATTCTTGAAAATCTTCTAGCTTTTTACTAAGTTTTTTAATTTCTTCTTTTAATTCAACCATCTTTAGCTCTCTTCCGACTGCTAGCTTATTAAATTTTCTAAGTTGCCTGTTTCTGATCATGAGATCTTTTTCTAGCCTTTTCCTATTGCTAACGTCCCTAGCAATTCCTAAAACTACAATCTTTCCCCTTATTTTTATTGGTCGAGTACTAACTTCTAAAATAACTTTTTTATCATCTCTCCTATTTAAGGTAAATTCATCAGGCCCTGTAGGTTTGCCTAACAAATTTTTAGCAAGAAGAGCCGTGGCTTTGGGAATTTGACTTTTGGGAATAAGCCCCAATTTTAGAAAGCTTTTTCCTATCAATTCTTCTTTTTTATATCCTATTACCTTTTCGGCGGCCTTATTGCCATCAATGAAATTACCCTTTAGATCGCTTAAATAATAAGGGTCTGGAGCGAATTCAAAAAGCTTTTTGAACTGCTCTTCTTCTGGCTTTTTCTTAAGTCTTCTAATCTCTTTTTCAAGATCTTTTATTTTAGCTTTTAACTTTGCCTCCTCTCTCATATTTTTTTATTGTACTTTATCTGAATAAAAAAATCACCCCTTGAAAATTGAAGGGGTTTATTTAGAGAGTATTATTAGATATTCTAGCTTCCTTTTCCAAGAAACCGCATTTCTGACAAACCACATTAAAACCTACCTGCCTTAAATACTTCCTGCCAGATTTACAATTAGAACAATTCTCTACATACTTTATTTAAATCACCTCTTTTAAAAGAACTATTCCTTCATTACAGCAAGACCAGCCCCTCTAACTGTTTCTTTATCAAAGGGCAAAACCTTATTGCACTTGGGACAGGATTGTGGAATAAGTAAGTCTTCTTCATTTTCCTCCAAAGATACTATATTCTTGCAAAAAGGACAAAATACTTTTCTGGTAATAAAATCACCTCTTTTGCTTTATAAAATAATAATCCCAAACTACCAAAAAGTCAAAAGGCTTTTAAATCTTGCTAAAAAGTTCTAAAATTAAACAATGTCCTATAAAAAAGAAGAGATCAAAAAAGAAAAAGAACTTTTAGACAATATAGATAAGAGTACAAATTCTGTAAGATTTTTGGTGATTAGCTTTCTTTTGCTTTCTTTACTTTTTAGGTTTGTCTTTTCTTTCCCTATAGTATTCCAAGTGTTCTTAATCGAGGCACTTTGGTTAATTTTAAGTTTTCCTTTCAAGCATCTCACAAAGAAAGCAAAAACCATAGCTGGGATAAATAATATTCACTTTATTTGGGTTGGCTGCGAGTTAGTACTAACCACGATAATTGTCCACTATATAGGAGGGATAAACTGGATAGGGCCTTTGTTCTATATGTTTTTTCCTCTTTACGAAGTATTTCTTTTTGGAAAGAAACAAAGAATAGCAATGTTTACTTTAACAATAGCTTCCTATGTTTCTTTAGTTTCTTTAGAATACCTAGGAGCTATTCCTGTTCAAAATGTTGTTTTAAGTAATATATATGCTCAAAGGAATTCATTCTTAACAACTTTGCTAGCAGAATCTGGAATGATAACTTTCTCTTTCCTTGCTGCAAGCATCTTCCGCAATTCCCTAGAAGAAAATTTTAAAAAGCTCTCTATTGCTCACGAAGAACTAAAAGATATAAAAGACACATTGACTGTAAGAGTTAATGCAAGCACCAAAGAATTAAAGAAGCTAAACCTCCATCTTGAAAAAGAAGTAAGGAAGAGGTCTAGAGAACTAAAAACAAAACTAGAAGAACTGGAGAAATTTAGGAAACTAACAGTGGGAAGAGAACTTAAAATGATAAAACTAAAAGAAAGGATTGAAGAACTAGAAAAGAACAAAAAATGAGACCTAACAAGGTCTCATGTTTATTAAATCTTCTTTAGATAATCTTTTTTCCTTAAATAGTTAGAGCTAGTACCGCCTAATTCTCTAAATCTCTTACCGATGAAAGAAACTTCGGCAATATAGTCCATCTCATCAGCTTCATGCTGCGAAGAAACACAGCCTACTTTAAATATTTCCATTTTCTCTCCTCTCTATTTTGCCTATCTTAAAATGCTTAGTTATTCCAGCGAAAACAGTTCCAGTTACAATCATGAAAAGGAAAAAAATCACAAAACCATTTCCTTCTGGATTCACCGGATTAATTATTCCCGTGCTCAACAACAAAATCAAGAATGCTAGAACAAGCGTAGTCCAAATAGCACACAAAAATAGCCCTTTAACATTATCTAAATAAAATTTCATTTTTTTCACTTCTTATCCCTCCATATTTATTTTTCAATCTTCCCAAGATTACTTGGAAGAGAAGAAGAGAAAACTCTTCTTCCCTTCTGATTATTTAACACATATTATTTAAGCTGTCAAATAATAAGTCTTTTGATTTCCAGCTAATCAAGGCTTCTTATATAGGCTAACTATCAAAATTCACTTTTAAATATTATTTTGTTAGAATAAAAAGAGATCACTAATAGATAAGCCATATGAACCAAAAAATAAAAAAAGAATGCCAAGATCTACTAAAGATAAAAGGTAGGATCAGAGGGGTGATTCTGCAAACTGATATTAACTATGTTTTACAAAGAAAAGGAGAAGAGGGAGTTAAGAGAATAGAGCAAGGTTTTAAAGAGCTTGGTTTCCCGATTGATTTTAAAGAGATAAAAGCGGTAGGCTGGTATCCTTTAGGTTGGGCTATGGTATTTGGTGTTCTGGCACTAAAATTTTTTAACTGGCCTGAAAGTGATATGGTTGAGTTTGGCAAACAAGCACCAAAATTCTCCTTTCTCATCCGAGCTTTGGCAAAATACCTTTTATCACCAAAGGTTTTACTTAAAGCCTCTAGTAAACTCTGGACGAAACAGGTTAATATCGGCAAAGCGGAGTTAGTGGAGTTTGATGGCCAAAAAAAACAAGCTGCTGTACAGATTAAGGGCATTGAAGGACATTGGATCATTTGCGACTATATTAGAGGCTACCTAGAAACAATAGTTGCCCTTACACTAAAAGACGGCGAAGTAAAAGTTGAAGAAACGAAGTGTGTTTTAAAAGGCGACCCCTATCACCAATTTAAAATAACTTGGCAGTAAACGAATCTCTAATCTTAAGCAAGTTTCTAAATGCTAAAAAAGAATTTAACAAAAAATGAGCTTTTAACTGCTCTGCAAAAAAGTGAAGAAGATTTAGAGGATTTAGAATCTTATATCAATGATCTATTTAACTTTGCCCCCTTTAGCCTATGTGCAACAACCCATCTAGGTATAATAATCAATATTAATCTTTCTTTTAAAGAACTAACTGGTTATACAGAGATAGAAATAGTCGGCCAAAATGTAAGCGTTTTGTTCCCAAAAAATGAATGGACTAGAATTAAGAAAGAAATTTACAGAAAAGAAGTATTCAGAAATAGAGAAACAAATCTTTTAAAAAAAGGCCAGCAAAAAATTACAGTCAGCCTCTCCAGTACTTCAAGAAAAGACTTAGCCGGCAATAAGATTGGCTATTCTATGGCTTTCTACGATATTACTGAGCTTAAAAAGCTACAAGAAGACCTAGAAAAAAGAGTTGAGGAAAGAACCGAACAGTTAAGTAAAAGACTCGACGAACTGGAAAAATTCCGTAAAGTTACTATTGGCCGTGAATTAAGAATGTCTGAGCTCAAGAAAGAGATAAGAGAATTAAAAGAAAAACTTAAGAACTGCTAATTTAGCTAACACCAATCTTAATTTATTTACCAGGTAAAATCAGACCATATCATACTTAAAATAAAACACTTGCTAAAAAGCAAGGTGGCAAATCGTGACTCCCTTTATGCAACAAAGTTAAAACCTGTTTAGCGATGATTTGAATTGAGTAAAAAAGCAGCAATAAAAGCTACAAAAATATGTTTTAGGTAGAGTGCTATACTCAGATTC
>Ga0272441_10016691_pt1 | contig 10119 bp, 8 predicted proteins | sample SSMProp6N_FD_193582 | JGI IMG/M metagenome (GOLD analysis project Ga0272441, IMG submission 193582) | Marine sediment archaeal communities from Little Sippewissett salt marsh, Falmouth, MA, United States - SSM-Prop-6N | ecosystem: Environmental > Aquatic > Marine > Wetlands > Sediment ... | reverse complement strand
GAGGTTATGTTGACAACCGCTTCGTTGAGCTGCTCATAGATCTCGATATTGTTGGCTTCATCGCTGGAGATGGAGCCGTTGAACTGTACCGGCTGACCGGCAAGCGGCATCGACTGAGAGGGTGATTCCAGTGCTTCCGCGATTACACTCTCCGGCTCTGAAGCTTCCTCCCCCCCCGCCGGAATCCGGAGAATGCCGGCCGTCCAGGTTACCAGAAGGGCCAGAGCGATACCTGCTAGAGTGAATACAACAACCTGCCAACGTGTATAGAGCTTCACGCCTATCCCTCCTCTGCGATGAATATAACCAGAATAGAGGTGAAATTCCAACCGGGTGAGAGCCTTCCCAGCTTGCCGGAATGCTCACTGATAGCTCCAGTACACATCCCCCTCGCAGTAGCGGCGGTACTGGATCGCCTCCAGAACGTGTTCTTTGCCGATATGCTGGCAGGCCTCCAGATCTGCAACGGTGCGGGCCACTTTGAGGATCGAGTGGAAAGCCCTGGAGGAGAGGCTGAACTGTTCGGCGGTATCCTGGAGCGCGCCTCTGCCTGCCGGATCGAGGCGGCAGAATCTGTCGATCAGCCCCGGCGGAATGTGGGCGTTTCGGGAGAAGGGGTGATCCTTATAGCGATCCCGCTGCATGCCGATGGCCGCGGCTACCTGTTTCGCCATGACGGCGCTGCTCTCCCCGTCTGTGGAATCCCGGCTTAGATCCTGGAAACGCACCGGCTCCAGGGGGATGCGGAGCTCCACCCTGTCGAGCAGGGCACCACCGAGCTTCCTCCAGTATCGGGATATCTCCAGGGTGGAGCAGAAACAGGTTGCCTTCTTCCTGCCCAGGTTGCCGCAGGGGCAGGGATTCATGGCCAGTATCAGCTGAAAGCGCGCGGGAAATTGAATCGAGCTGCCGGCCCGGGCGATGGTGATGCTGCCCTCCTCCATGGGCTCTCTCAAGGTCTGCAGCAGAGCCGTGCTGAACTCCGCCGCCTCATCCAGGAACAGGACCCCCTCGTGGGCCAGGGAAACCTCACCCGGCCGGGGAACCTTGCCGCCCCCGATGATCCCTTCCGCCGAGGCGGAGTGATGAGGCATGCGAAAGGGCGGATCCCTGACCAAACCGGCGCCGGGGGCAAGTACTCCGGCGGTGGAGTGGATCCGGGTTACCAGGAGAGATTCCTCCCAGCTGAGGGGCGGAAGAATCGAGGGAAGCCTGCGGGCGGCCATGGTTTTTCCGCTTCCCGGCGGTCCGAACAGCAGCAGATGATGCCTGCCCGCCGCGGCGATTGCCATTCCCCGTTTCAGCAGAGGCTGTGCCTTGATATCCGAGATATCCCCCCACCGGGCTTCGGGTTTCTCCTCCACCCGGGCGCGGGAAGGAGAAGCTCCGCCCTGTCCGCCGGCGGGGGGCGAGCCCCGGGCAAGTCTTTTCAACAGCGCGGCGGCCGCCCGGAGGGAGGTAATCCCGAAGATACCCTGTCCCGACAGAGCCTGTGCCTCCGCCAGGTTCTCCCGGGGAACGAGAAAAAGCCGGATCCCCTCCTGCATTCCCGATGCGATGGCCGACAGCACCCCCCGCACGGGCAGCACCGCTCCTCTCAGGTTCAGCTCCCCCACAACCATGATCCTTGGGTTGCCGGCAAAGGGGATCTGTTCCGAGGCCTTGAGAATGGCCAGGGCAATCGCCAGATCGTAACTGGCCCCCTCCTTCTTGATCCCCGCCGGGGAAAGGTTCACGAGAATCCGGTCACTGGGAAAACGGAATCCGCTGTTGCGAATAGCCACCCGCACCCGGTCCCGGGCTTCCCTGACCGCACCATCGGGCAATCCCACCACATCGATACCGGGAAGGCCCCTGCGGATATCCACCTCCACCTGGATCGGGATTCCTTCGATCCCTACCGGGGCCTGGCTGGCAATCACGGCAAGCATGGTCTACCCCCTGCTTTGCGCCTGGAAATGAAAACTGCAACCTGTCCATGGAAGATAACGGGAAAAAGGGAAGCGTTGCTTGTATTGCGGTTGCTCTAAAGGTCGCGTTTTTTGAGGGCTTCTTGGACCAGGCGATCGCAGGCTTCGTTGTATCGATCCCCCGCATGCCCCTGAAGCCATCGCCAGCGCACGCTCATGGTCGAGCTCAAGGCAAGCAACCGCTTCCAGAGATCTTGATTCTTCACCGGCTGTTTCGAACGGGTTTTCCAGCCGTTCTTGATCCAGTTGTAGATCCAATCACTGATACCGTTCTTGACGTATTGGGAGTCGGTGAACAGCTCGATCTGGGCGGAAGCCAGATCCGCTCTTTTCCGCACCGCTAGAAGAGCCTCGATTACGGCTTGAAGCTCCATCCTGTTGTTGGTCGTGTCGGAAACGAATCGGGCGTCGCGGACCTCCCCCTGCGGCTCGAGCAGGATGTATGCCCATGCACCGGGGCCGGGATTGCCTGAGCAACCCCCGTCCGTGTATATTCGGATTTTCATCATCAGGTTTGGGGACGGTCCTCTTCCGGGGGCTGTTCGCAGCGCCGACGTCGGTCCGGGCGGCGTTCTACCGGAAGGTGCTCGACCAGGCGGCTCACATCGGGGTGTGGATCCGCCAACCGGTGCTCTTCCGGAGAGCTCCGGGTCCGTCGCTTGCGCCGGCCCCTGTCCCGGTCTTCCCTCGGAAGAAGAATCGTGACAGTCGTACCGAAGCCGAGCTTACTGGTCAGCTCGATGGATCCGGCATTCCGCTCGACGAGCATTCTGCTGAAATACAGGCCGAGCCCGTCATGGTCGGCCTTCGTGGAGAAGAAAGGATCGTAGACCTTCTTCAGATTGCCGACGTCAATACCCATTCCCTCATCTCTCACCCGGATTCGGTAGTAGCGATTGTAGATATCGCCGCGAATCAGAATCACATCTTTCGGGCCGATCCCGGACTCCAGGGCGTTTTCCAGAACGTAGCGCATCACCTGGATCAACTCATCGGGATTACAGAACACGAGTCCATCAGGCTCGTCCTCGATTCTGATGCGTGCGCTCGAGGCGTCTCTGTTAAACTCCGCCGTGACGCTCTTCAGCAAACGGTCCATGCTTACGCTGACCGCAACGCCGGTACGGGAGCCCACCAACGCGGCCAGCCTGCGCAGAAAATCCCGGATCTCCAGGTCTCCCTCCTGAGCGACGCTGATGAGCTTCTGCAGCTCCCGATGAAGCTTCCTGATCTCTTCGGCCGATGGCTGTTCGGTCTTTTCCAGAGCGCTGAATAAATCCCCGATCTTTCTGTCCAATACCGTGAGACTGCTGGAAATGAAGTTCACCGGGTTGTTCACTCGATGGGATATCCCTGTGACGATGCCCCGCAGTTCCCTCATGCGATCCTTCTGGAAGGAACGCATGTTGCGCAGGTTCAGCTCGTCTATCAACAGCTTCAGCTCCATGTTGCGCCTCTCCAGGCTCGCCGAATACTGCAGGGTCCGGCGATAGTGCTGACGGTAGACCAACCGATCGATCAGCGAGCAGAACAGTGAACGGATCGGTATGAGGAGCACAAAGAGGATGGCGGTTACCAGAAAACTGGAAATATGATCCGGAACCCCGTAGCTGAGGATGAACAGGTTCTTGGTGGGTTCATAGAGCACCGTAAAAAATGCGAAGATCAGCAGCGCCAGGACAAGATAGACCACGTAACGGCTTACGAAAAACTTGATGTTGAACACCCGATGTTTCAACAGACCGATTATGAAGAACATGGGAACAAAACAGAGAAACAGATTGGCGAAGTTGCCCATGCTGATACGCAAGCCCTCTGCTCCGCCGAGGATCAGAGGCAGCTGGTCGAGAAAAAAATAGGGTGGTACGGCAATGAGAAAGCCCGCTATGATCCACTCCAGCTGCCTCTTCTCGTTTGCATGAACTGCGGACAGGTAGGAGCGAATCAACAACACCAGATAGACAATGAAGGCCACCCCGTCGGAAACATTGTTGATCTTGCCGAGAAAGCGATAACGCACCAGCCAGAGATCCTGAGCGCTTGATACCCACGAGGCGAAATAGACCATCCTAATCACGATGAAGGCCAGATACAGCCCCAAGATTACGCCCATGATGAGCCTGCGAAATGTCCTGCTGGCTTTGGGAGTCGGAAAGTGCAGGGCGAAGAAAACCATTAACCACGAGGTCAGCTTCCCGAAGTGAATCATAAGATTCGAAAAAAACGACTCGTAGTAGAAAGGTTTGAGTGCCGTAAAAACCAGATAGAACAGGGCGGCCAAGATTATCAGGTTGGATGCTCTGTCCTCGGGTAGATGCACAATCAGATAGAAGGACATGAAGCCCAGGGTGATGCAGAACAGCAGGGCAAAAACCCAATCCGGTTTGGTGAGAGTGAAGGCCGGGGTTATGCTGACCGTTAACCGCTGCCCACCCTCTCGAATGATTTCGACGGAAAAAGGGTGAAAACCCCAGATGCGGGAATCAGCCTCGACTACGTCGCGGATGCTGCGGATCGGTTCACCGTTAATGGAAACGATCTGATCGGTATTTGGTTTCAGCACCGAGGAAACCGCCGCGGAGAAGGGGGTTTTCGGCGCGAAGATCACCTTGCCGTCACGGTTAACCACTTCGGGATAGTTCACCACCAATCCCGTATTCGGTTTGACCAGATAACGTACGAAGTACACGCCGGACACTGTGCTGAAGATCACTGCTACCACGAACAGGAGAAGGAAACGCTGCTTGAATCGAAAAAGGCTCTTGACGGACATACCTCTAGTACGATTTTCTCTTGTGCTGATGAACGGGACGACGCATCCTCAATATTTTCCTGCCTTCGAAGGTGCCCGCGGCCACAAAGAAATCCCTCAACGCCGAATGTCCGAACTGCATAGCCTCTTCGGTCACGCAGAAGTTACCCGGCTGGACGAACTGCTGGCCCAGATGAAAAATCGAGTTCAAACTATCGGAAACGATGTGCCCGGTGTCCTGCTCCGTGTAGGGGGTGTTTCCGATTTGAAGCACAATTCGGAAAGACAGAAAATGCGGGAAGTGGGAGCCCTCGATATCGTAGAGATGCTTGAACAGCATCAGCCTGAACCCGCAGGCCAGGGCAGGACAGCTTTTCGCGTCAAAGGGAAACAGAACGATGCCGCCAAAACTGAACCACATCCACAGCCTTCCGCCGAATCTTTTCGTAAAGCCCTCGATATAGGCTCGAAACGATGCGAGGGCGGCCGAAAGATTCTGTGCACCGTAGCGCTTCTCCATCTGATCCTTACCGTCCAGTTCGATATACATCATGGAGAAGGTATACTCCCCCCCCGGCACTACGGATGACCAGTCACTTCCCGAAACAATATATGGAGCCCGTCTTATTGCTTCTGTGGATGCCGCGGCTTCAGTCAAAACCTTTGGATGCACGCTTTGGGCGTACCCGAGTACTCTCGTGAGCCGGCTCATGCCCACACCGCTTTCCAGGCTACGGCGATTGAGGTAATCCACCGCCCCTTCGTGGAATAGGGACGCCACATCCTTGATCTTCCCGCCCGGATCGATAATTCCGTACAGCACGTTCGCTCGCTTCTTCAAGCTCCTCAGATAAACGGATCTCTTCGTGTCCTCGATTCCGGAAATATCCAGGTAGCAGAGCGTGGGTCCGGTGGCAGCCTTCAGTACAGCTGGAAACTCCTCCAACCGCACAAAACGTACATCCTCCACAACACCCTTTCGCCGGCGCAGCTTGAGTTTTTCCGGTAGCTTTTTACTGCGGGTGAATACCAGGATGTTCACCGCTTCACTCCCACCTCAGCTTGTACTGGTAGAGAAGATTGTGGCGGGACACGCGCAGGGGTTTGAAGAAACTATCCAGCTTGTTGCCCATATCCGAATACACCCCCGGGGTGATCACCAGGCTGTCATTTTCGGCAAACTCGGATTCGATAATCTCGAGTCTTCTCAAGGTGTCGCTGCGGATTCGGTCAAGGTTCTCATAGAAGGGGCAGGGACCGGTATGTACGGCAAGACGAACCTGGATGGGTTTGGAGAACGGACATTGGAAGAGATTGTACACGAACAACTCCAGCAGCATCTCCATTCCGGCAAGGACAGCTTGCACGTTCTTGTTCCCATAGTAGAAAGCGGCAATTCCCCCGTCCCCCTCCCAACGCCACAGACGGCCGTCCCGGTTCTCCACGATGCGGGAGAACAGGCGTCTGAGCTCATTGTAGACCTGAACCACCAGGCGTTTGGAATACTTGCGGACCAAGGCGGTGTTGCCCACCATGTCGATACGCAGGAAGCTCAGCTCGTAAATCTTCCCTTCGATCAATACGCCGAATCCCTTGGTCTTACCCCGGGCTCCCGCCTCGATGAAGATGCCTTGGTCGGCCTTGAATCGATACCCCAGTACTTCCAACTCCTTGACGATCTGAGGAAGCAGGCGGATGGACACCGGCCTGCCCATCACCCCGGTTCGATCCACCTCCACGAGCAATTCGGTGAAGCGATGGATATTCCCGCTGCGGGCCAGGTCCGCGGCGATCTGCCGGGCGGCATCGACCTGTGGGATTGGGATGTTGGCGGGAAAGCCCGTGCGCTCGTACAGATCGTATCCGCCGATTACCCGGGCAGCCAGACGCTCCATGAGGGTGACCTCCATGGACTGGGAGAGCGCCTGAGAGATGTAGTTCTGAAGGCGGGGGCTGATCTTCACCCTTGCCCCTCCGCTTCCGGATCCGGTTCCATCTCCGGGATGTCCAACTCCGGGGGGATCGGTATCAGCTTGCCCTGCTCGTTGATGCATGCCCAGGAAACCTGGGCTTCGGCTACCAGCTGGTCATCCCGATAGATATTCTGCTGAAAGGTCATCCGGACCTTCTGTTTGAGAATCGGGCGAGTCTCGATTCTCAAAGATTCGCCGCTGCGGACCTGCCGCCGGTAGTCGATGCTGATCCTGGTTACCACAAAGCCGACTCCTCTGCGACGCAGCTTCTGGTAGGGAACGGGCAGCTGTTCCAGCAGCTGAATTCGCGCATATTCGAGATAGTTGAGGTAGGTGGCATTGTTGATGTGACCGTAGCTGTCACACTCGTAGGAACGGGTTTTCAGTTCGGCAATGTGAATCATTCGCCTGGATTGTAGAGGCTTATGCGCTTGAGGGTCAAGCTTTTTAAGTTGACAGGAAATAGACCGGTTGGTATATTTGCGCCAGTTCAAGATTCGTTCTTGCATGGCGGCGTAGCTCAGTTGGTAGAGCAAGCGGCTCATATCCGCTGGGTCAGGGGTTCAAATCCCTTCGCCGCTATGTTTTTTTAACAACAATGGGCGAATCGATCATAAGGGACAAACAGTATTTCAAATTCTCCCTCTACGGGTTCCTGAAGAACCTGCGTTTCTTCGATCCCTTCATCCTGCTGTTCTTCCGCGAGATGGGCCTCTCTTTTCTGCAGATCGGAACACTGTTCTCTATCCGGGAGATCGCCACCAATGTGCTCGAAATACCCACCGGCATTGTGGCCGACGCCTTTGGGAGGCGGCGGGCCATGATCTTCTCTTTCGGGACCTACATCGTCTCGTTTCTCCTGTTCTACTTCTTGCCGGGCTACTCCCTGTACGCTCTGGCCATGGTTTTCTTTGCCATGGGCGAGGCTTTCCGAACCGGAACGCACAAGGCCATGATCATGAGCTACCTGCAGCAGACCGGGCAGAATCAACAGAAAGTCGCCTACTACGGTCACACCCGGGCCTGGTCGGAGCGGGGAGCGGCCCTGTCCTCACTGATCGCCGCGGCGCTGGTGCTGTACAGCGGCAGCTACCGCATCATTTTTCTCGGCTCGGTGATCCCCTACCTTGCCGGGTTGGCTCTGATGATCTCCTACCCTCCGCAGCTGGACGGCTCGAAACCGAAGAGAGAATCCGTCAATTTCTTCGAAAACGCGGGCCAGCAGATCGCGGCCACAACCAGAGGCTTCATCGGTGTTTTCAGACATCCGGGATTCCTGCGCACGCTGTTCAACTCCGCATCCTTCGACGCGGTATTCAAGACGATCAAGGATTACATCCAACCGGTGCTCCAGTCCCTGGCCCTTGCTGTCCCGATTCTGGTTTCCCTGTCAGTGGACCGACGGGTAGCTATCGTGACCGGAATGATCTATTTCATTCTCTACATTATTTCCGCCTTCGCTTCCAGCCGAGCGGGAACGATCGAAAAACGCATCCGTTCTCTGGCCCGATCGGTGAATCTTACCTACCTGATCGGCGGCATTCTGATCTTAGCCACGGGAAGCCTGCTCTTCGTTCCCTCGAAAATCCCCGCCGTGGCGCTGTTTATCATGCTGTACGTTCTGATGAATCTGCGGCGGCCGCTGACAGTCGGCTTTGTCAGCGAACAGATATCGGAACAGGTGATGGCTGCGGGTCTTTCCGGGGAATCCCAGGTTAAGACGATCCTGGTGGCACTACTGGCTCCGCTTGTGGGCTTGCTGGCCGATACGGCGGGAATCCCGGTCGCCCTGGGTTCGACGGGAATCCTTCTCCTAGTCGTGTTTCCCCTGCTTCGTGTACGCTCCGCCTCGGATCGAACGAATCAGTAGATCAGGCAGATCTGCAGGTCGCAGACATTGGTATTGGTCGGTCCTGTCTTGAGAAGTCCGCCGACTGCCTCGTAGAAGTGATAGGAATCGTTACGCCCGAGGTAGCTCGGGATCGACAGATCCTGCTTGCGGGCCCGCTTCAGGATATCCGCCGAAGCGAAGGCGCCGGCCGCATCGGTGGGCCCGTCGTTTCCATCGGTGGCCCCGGATAGGAAGTACACTTCCTCGGCCGCAGCCGCATCGGCAGCGCCGATCTCCTGCAGAAAAGCCAGGGCCAGCTCCTGGTTGCGCCCGCCCAACCCCTCTGCCCGCAGCGTTACCGTGGTTTCCCCCCCGCACAGCAGGCAGACCGGTTTCCCGGCCAGGCCCTCCAGGGTCCCCGCATCCGTGGCGATGGCGGCCAGGACTCGGGCCACCTCCCGGGCCTCTCCCACCACCCGGGAGGACAGCACAACCGGGGCATATCCCAGCTGCTTCGCCTCTGCGGCCGCGGCAACCAGAGCCGTGTGGTTGGTTCCGAGAAGCACATTGGTCACGGGGGCGAACACCGCATCCCCCGGCTTGGGGGTCTCGGGAAACTCCCCGGCGGCTCCCCGGCGCAGCAGCTCCACCACCGCGGCGGGCAGCTTCTCTTCGATCCCGTACTTGGCCGCGATCGACAGGGCCTGGGCGAAGGTGGTCGGGTCGGCCACGGTCAGCCCGGAGGCGATCGTATCCAGCCGATCTCCCACCACGTCGGAGAGGATCAGGTTCAAGGATCTGGCCGGATGCAGCAGCTCTGCCAGCCTGCCCCCCTTCAGAGCGGAGATATGCTTGCGGATGCAGTTGAACTCCTGAATCGTTGCGCCGCAGGCCAACAGCACCCGCGTGGCTGCCCGCTTGTCCTCCAGGGAGAGAACGAAGGGCCCTTCCCCGCCCTGACCTCGAAACGGCGCCGGCAGGATGGCCGATCCGCCTCCGGAAATGAGATTCAGCACCAGGGTATTCGCATCCGCCCGGCGGGCCGCCGCCGCCACCTCTTCGGCTCCGCGCACACCCTGTTCATCCGGGACCGGATGTCCTGATTCGATCAGCCGGATCCGCTTCAGAACCTCGGTGTGCCCGTACTTGACCACGACCACACCTTCGTGGATCCGCTCCCCCAAAACCTGCTCCAAACCCGCGGCCATGGCCGCGGAGGCCTTGCCTGCTCCTAAAACCAGGATCCGCTGGAACTGCCCCAGGTCGACCGTGAGAGAGGTGGATTCCGATTGAACGATGAGTTTCTCATCCTCCAGGCGAAGACCGGCGCGGATCAGCTCTCTAGGATTGACCCGCTCGACCCCGGCACGAAAGATGCTCTCCAGATCCTTATAGGCCTGCTTCGCTTCGGGCACTCTTCACTCCCTGCATCTATTCGCTGATTCCATCTGCTCAAACCTCGGCGGCGCTTCAGCTTCCATCCCCCAGAGCATTGTCCGATTTCATCTCTCTGAGCACCTCTTCAATCACCTCCAGGGTGGTCTGTACATCCTTGTCCGTGTGAGCCGCGGTAACGCAGAACTCCCCCATCTG